>MPMF02224471.1_pt1 | contig 76415 bp, 72 predicted proteins | sample 1617271 | NCBI WGS metagenome assembly MPMF02 (sample SAMN05944812, study PRJNA350692) | marine metagenome | biome: marine; feature: ODZ; material: water; isolation source: 120 m water sample prefiltered with 30 um filter, filtered on to 0.2 um... | place: Pacific Ocean | collected 2012-04-09... | reverse complement strand
CTCCTTCGATGAGCAGAGTGAAGTCGGTGGCCGCGACCCGCTCGATCTGCACTCGCAGCCGTTGCATGCAGGCGCTCGACCCGATGAGCGGCGCTGCGCCGTCGGCCTCGCGACCATCGGCAAGGACACTCGCCTCCCGGCGTGGCTCCAGCATCAGCCCGAGCACGCGCCCGGCGTCACGCAGCGACTGCCGGTCCCAACCATCCAATCCGCACGATGGGTCCAGTTCCACCTCGAGTTGCAACCCTGGCCGAGCAGGCGTTGGCACCGGAAACCGGAGCACGCCGGCAGCACCCCCCTCCGGTGTGACGCTGACGGCGGCAAGTCTGGTCGTCAAACGCACCGAGCGTATCGGCGCCAGTGTGCGCACTGCGGCCACAAGGTCGTCGTCCAAGTCTCCGGGGCCGCCGCGGCTAGCCGGCCGCGGCACCCCAGACCGACGCGACGCCAACATCGCAAGAAACACGGAGAACCGGTGCCTGCGCTCACGGCGCCTTCCACGCGGCTGAGGGACAGAGGTACGGGAGGAGGAGGGGGGCGTGACCATGGCAGAAGAATCCGTCGCACACATCGTGGGAGATCTGCTCGTGCGACGTATCAAACGCAGTGCCATCGACTGTCGGCGCTAGAATTCTTGCGATTCATGCACTGCCAGCCCTAACGCGCTCGTCACTCCCGCATCATTGTTCGTCACGGGGTCTGTCCTGGGTAGATGCTGCCCGGCCAACCGCTCGGAAGGTCCCATGACAGTGTTAGTCCGTTCCTGTCCCCGGAAGGTCAAGTGCGTTGTCGAACTGCACCGCACCTCGATAGACGACCCCGCGCTCGCGCTCGACCGCCGCCACCCAGGAACGCGACACGGCTCCGGACACCGTCCAGACACGCGCCGTGGAGGTCAGCCGCAACACCGCACGGGCGCCCGGTCGCAGGCGGGTCGACGTCTCCACCAGGGCGCCTCGAAACGAAAGGTTCACCAAAGCGGCGTTGAAGCCAGGCCGAAACTGCAGTTCCCGCAGCCAGGGCAACTCCAATCGGCTCCAGCGGACGTCCCGACGACGATCCGGTATGCGCTGCAGCCTCAGCGGGCCGTCCACGTCCCGACCTCATGTCGAAACGCCAGAACCCTCGTGCGTCCGGTCGCTCCGAGCACACGAACGGCGTATTGTCGGCCCCTGCGGCTACGTAGAAAGATTGTGCCGCTGGTCGCGGTGCCGAGCGGACTGAACGTCAGCGTATCCGCCGAACCCAACCGGATCGGGTCGGTACCCCCTGCTAGTGGTTGCCCGCCGTCAATTGCGGCCACTCCCGGCACGATACCAAGCGCGACCCCGGGAAAGCGCTCGCCAAGCCGTTCCGGGGGGGTAATCGCTTTGTCGACGCCACGACGGATATCGCGACTACGTAGCCCGTTGCCGTTGCCATCGACATACACCGAATAACGATACGCTGCGCCCTCTCGTTCGAACCGCAATCCGACACGAGTCGACCGCATTGCGGCTTGTACCCTGGTCAGGCGCGCCAGCCCGGCGACGTGACGCGCCGCTGCCATCCCTCGAGCGTCGTCCAATCCACCCAGCATGGAGGGCAGCGCCAGTGCAGCCATCAGTGCCACCAGCCCGAGCACGACAAGTAATTCCAACAGGGAGACCCCTCCGGCATGAAGAAACAGCTGGCCGCCGAGCAACGGGGCCGTCTTCAGAGTGGACCAGGTGGGCGGCGCGCCCCGGCCGTGTTCCCCCAGGACGCGCCGACCTGGCGCACTAGTCGCGCGTGCCTGCATCTGTCTTCGGCTCGCCAACTGTAACCAGTGGCCGCAGTCTGAGAAAGCTGCGCTCGCCGATTCCGCGCACGTTCATCAGCTCTTCGACCTTCTTGAAGCCGTCGTTCTGCCGGCGATACTCGATGATTCGCTCGGCCGTCCGCTCACCAATGCCAGGCAGGCTCTCGAGCTGAACGGCACTGGCTTGATTCAGATCGATCAGATCGCCGGGTGCCCGCTGCCCGGTTCGGGCAGCCGGCTCCTGCACTGCCTCCACGCGCTCTGAAACCGAGCAGCACGCCAGAGCCACCATGACACCGCACATGAGTCGTCGCATCTTCTCTCCTCCTCAGTCTGGTTGAGTCGACAAGGTCACCGACCCATGCGGGGTCAGACGACCGTTACCGGTGGCCCCGCCGCCCGCGGCGTCAGCGAGGTCGGGCACAGACGCCGACGGGCATCAGCGGAGCCGCTAAGGATGCTCGCAAGAACACCGCCAGCGGCACCTGAGGCAACCGCGCGCGTCTAACCTGCCAACTTACGGTAGTTTAGAGAAGACGATGCCAAGCGCATCGTTGCAGACTCGGGCAGCGGCCCAATCGACATGACTACCCCAGTTGCTCTGCCTGCCGCTGCCGTGAACGGTGTTGCGGGCGCCCCGAGATCACCCGGTACCCTCGCAGTTGTCACCCGTGCCGGACCCGGCGATGGCGCATGAGGAACACACCAGCCAGCGCGAATGGCCCCACGATCAGCAGCTCATACCAGACTGACCACGCCAGCCTGACCCAGCAGTCGAACAGCCAATACTGACGACAGACCGGATAGAACACCTGCAACGAGGATTGATAGTACGTAGAATCGAACGGCCAGAGCGCCATGAGGCCAAAGGGCGCAACTGTATCCATTCCGAGCCAATCGAGCAGCACATGCGTGGCATAGGCGGCGGAGCTGGCCAGCCAGAGCAAGGGACGCCCCTCGGCGACGAACACGGCCACCACGCCAACCGCCCCAGCCGCCGCCAGCGAATGCGTGGCATGCCGGTGGCCCTCCTTGATCACAAAGTCGACATCGGCCAGCATTCCCAGCAACGCAAAGACTAGAACGATGGGGACACGGCGACCGGCCAGCCGACACGGCCAACCCGCTCGTCGCACGATGAAGGCCCCGGCCGCGATGCCGCCCAGCGCATGACCGATTGGTGTGGGCATGGAGGTGATTCGAGAGAGCCGGCAGTGATCGCTCGGCTGATCTGGTTGAGTATGATTACCATACTCGCCCCGAAGAGGAAATGAGGAAACGATGACGCGCCTGCCAAACACGCGGCACACGGTCGCCACCGCCTGCAGGGTCGCGACGCTCGCCGCCGTGGTGCTCCTGACCCGACCGGCCTTCGTACACACACAGGCGCCGGCGACACTCGACATCTACTGGATCGACGTGGAGGGCGGCGCGGCGACCCTGGTCGTCACCCCTCAGCGCGACGCGGTGCTCATGGACACCGGGTGGCCCCGAGCAGACGCGCGGGACGCCGGGCGCATCCAGGCAGCCATGCGCGACGCCGGCATCACCGAGATCGACTACCTCCTGATCTCGCATTTTCATTCGGATCATGTCGGTGGGCTCGCGGCGCTGGCCGCACGCGTGCCCATCGGCCAGATCGTCGACCACGGCGACAGCGTGGAACGCGACCGCGCACAGGGTCAAGCACTCTGGGAAGACTACTTGGCAGTCGCCGAGGCACGTCGGCGGACGGTCGAACCGGGCGACAAGCTGCCACTCCGTCGAATCGAATTCTCGTTCGTGGCCTCACACAGCGCGTTCATCGACGCACTGGAGCCGCGTCCGCCGAACCGGCTATGCGAGAGCGCGGTTGCCGGCCCGATCGATCCGAACGAAAACGGCAAGAGCCTCGGCTACGTGTTGTCGCTTGGCGGATTTCAGTTCGCGAACCTTGGCGACCTCTCGCCGAACCACGAGTACGACCTGGCCTGCCCGGAGAATCGGCTTGGGGTCATCGATCTCTATCAGGTGCCGCACCACGGCGGCGGTGGCGCGGCGCGCCCGGAGCTCACCTGGGCGCTTCGGCCGACTGTAGCGGTCATCAACAACGGTCCGCGCAAGGGGGGCGACCCCGAATCGTACTCCGTCGTGCGGGACACACCCGGCATCCAGGACATCTGGCAACTCCACCAGGCGCTCGGCTCCGATGCCGCCGCCAACACAGACCCGCGACTCATCGCGAATCTCACCGAGGAGGCAGATTGTGACGGGTACTGGATCAAGGCCACGATCCCGCCCGACGGGCGTAGCTGGACGATGACCAACGGTCGGACCGGGTACAGCCGGAACTATCAATCGAAGTGACCCTCTCGAGGCGAGCACCTCATGGGTCGATCTCGATCACACCGGCGTGCACACGGACCGGGTAGCCGCGCAGCTTGCCACCCGCTGGCGGCGTCAGCGGCTCCCCATCTGCGATCCGAAACTTCGCGCCATGCCAGAGGCACGTAATGGTGCCATCTTCGCAGAGACCTTCCGACAGCGGTCCGCCCACATGCGTGCAGGCGTCGTCGTAGGCGACGAGTGTGCCGCGCTCGTTGAACAGCGCGATTCTCCGATCACCGGTTCTGACGCACTTCACCGTGCCCAGCGCCACGTCCCCCTCGCTGCCCACCTTCACGTAGCTCCCCATTCTCCAGTTCCTCCCCCGGCCGCTAACCGTCGTCGGCGATCAGAGCCGGTCCAGCGGCGTGTGCTTCAGACCATGGGCGTCGGCCACGGCAGGATGCGTGACACGCCCTTCGACGATGTTCACCCCAGAAGCCAGCGCCGGATCGTTGGCAGCCGCTTTCCACCCGCGATCGGCGATCTCGAGCGCATAGGCCATTGTCGCGTTGGTCAGCGCATAGGTCGACGTATGCGGCACCGCACCGGGCATATTCGACACACAGTAGTGTACGACGCCATGTTCGACATAGCGGGGAGCGTGGTGCGTAGTCGGCCGGCTCGTCTCGGCACAGCCCCCCTGGTCGACCGCCACGTCCACCAGCGCCGAACCGTCTTCCATCTGACTCAAGTGCTTCCGAGAGACCAGTCGCGGCGTTCTTGCGCCCGGAATCAGAACCGCGCAGATCACCAGATCCGCTTCGCTTACCGCGCTCTCGATATTCGCCGCATTCGACATCAGTGTCGTCACGTGCCCCTGCACCACATCCCGCACATAGGCCAATCGCAGCGGATTGATGTCGACGATCGTCACATCCGCCCCAAAGCCGACCCCGACGACACAGGCATTCAGCCCAACGATGCCGGCGCCGAGAATCGTCACCCGGCCCCGTCGGACGCCGGACACGCCTGGCAGGAGCAATCCCTTGCCACCCGCGATCATCTCGAGCGACGTGGCGCCGGCCTGAATCGCCAACCTTCCGGCGACCTCGGACATCGGGACCAGCAGCGGCAAGGTGCCGTCTTCGAGCTGCACCGTCTCGTAAGCGATCCCAACGACCCGTCGATCGAGCAACCCTTCGGTCAGGCTCTTCGACGCCGCCAGGTGCAGGTACGTGAAGAGCACCTGGGTGGGTCGCAGCAGCTCGAGCTCCGCCTCTACCGGCTCCTTCACCTTCAGGACGAAATCTGCCCATTGCCACACCTCGCCCGCCGTCCCGGCGATTGCGGCGCCCGCCCGTTGGTAGGCCGTGTCAGGAATCGAGCTCCCCAGCCCGGCGCCGGCCTGCACCAGGATCTCGTGCCCGTGGGCGCGAAACGCTGTCACGCCCGACGCCGTAATCGCTACCCGGTTCTCATCCGCCTTGACTTCGGTCGGAACCCCTACACGCATCTCTGTCCCCTCCCGATCGAGCTGCACTCGCCCCGCCCGACTGCCCCATTTTCCCTCGACGCCCACTGCGTGCGCTACAATGTCGCGGCCGGCACACCCACAGCATCGAGACCCCGGCTCGCGAGGACTCGTGTATGCGCATAAAGCAACGGACCTCCGGTCCGGTCGTCATTCTCGACCTCGACGGCCGTATGACCCGCAATGACGGGTTTGGCACGGTCAAGGCGGCGGTCGCTCCACTCCTCAAGCAGGGGCATTCGCAACTCCTGCTGAATATGGCGAACGTCACCTACATGGACAGCACGGGCATCGGCGAGCTGGTCAGCGTCTTCATCACCACCCGCAACAATCACGGCAAGCTCAAGCTCGTCAATCTCACCGACCGGATGCGGGAACTGTTCGAGGTCGCCAAGCTGGTGCACGTGTTCGAAGTCTTCGACGACGAGGCGGACGCGCTTCAGAGCTTCTAAGGAAGGAGCCCCGATGGGCACGATGACGTTGGCGTTTCTGTCTCTGTTGCCGATCGCGACGGTCGCGATCTTCCTGGTCCTCCTACGCTGGCCTGCGAGCCGGGCGATGCCGTTGACCTATGCCGTCGCCACCGTCCTTGCGCTTTTCGTCTGGCAGGTCCCGGGCATGCAGGTCGTCGCGGCTACGATCAACGGCATCGTCGTCGCACTGACGCTGCTCTACATCATCTTCGGAGCCATTCTGCTCCTGAACACCTTGCAGGAGAGCGGTGCCATCTCGGCGATTCGCCAGGGGTTCACCGACGTCAGCAGCGACCGGCGGGTACAGGTCATCATCGTCGCCTGGTTGTTCGGGTCGTTCATCGAAGGCTCGGCCGGCTTTGGAACACCGGCCGCGGTCGCCGTCCCGCTGCTCGTCGGCCTGGGCTTTCCGGGCATGGCGGCCGTCATGTCCGGCATGATCATCCAGAGCACGCCGGTCAGCTTCGGTGCGCTGGGCACCCCGATTCTGGTGGGCGTGAATACTGGGCTCTCGGCCGATCCGGCCATCGCAGAGTACGCCGCCAGCCTCGGCTACGCCCAGTGGAACGACTTCCTGGGTTTCATTGCGTTCCGCGTGGCATTGCTCCACGCCATTGCCGGCACCTTGATCCCGCTGATCCTGGTCTCGTTCTTGACCCGGTTCTTCGGGAAGAACAAGTCCTTCGCCGAAGGGCTGCGTGTCTGGCCGTTCGCGATCTTCGCCGCGTTCTCGATGACCGTCCCGTATCTCCTCGCGGCGCGGTTCCTCGGTCCGGAGTTCCCGGCGCTGGCCGGCAGCCTCGTCGGACTGGTCATTGTTGTCTCGGCGGCCAGGGCCGGTTTCCTGGTGCCAAAGGCCAGCGACCACTGGGACTTCGACGACAAGAGCACCTGGCCGGCAGAGTGGACCGGCTCCGCCGTGTTCAAGGACAACGAGGGCGGACCGCGGATGGGTCTGGCCATGGCGTGGATGCCTTACGTGATCGTCGCGCTGCTGCTGCTGACCTCACGGGCCGTCCCCTTTTTCAAGTCCTTCCTGCAGCAGTCGATACGACTGACCTGGGACGGCATTCTCGGCAGCAACATCAACATGACGACGGTCGAGCCGTTGTACCTGCCGGGCACGCTCTTCATCGTGGCTTCGCTCATCGCGGTCGGAATGCACGGCCTATCGCTACAAAAGTACGCCCGCGCCTGGAGCACATCACTCAGGGTATCCGCGGCGGCGTCCATCGCACTCATCTTCACGGTGCCGATGGTGCAGGTGTTCCTGAACACCAGCGGTGGCGCTTCGGGTTTTGACCAGATGCCGATCGTGCTCGCCGACGGCGTGGCGTCGCTGGCCGGCGGCGCCTGGCCGATTTTCTCCCCATTCGTCGGCGGCATCGGTGCAGCGGTGGCCGGAAGCAACACGGTCAGCAACATGATGTTCTCGCTCTTCCAGTTCGGCATGGGCGAGCGTATCGTGGCCGACCCGGTCTGGATCGTGGCGCTGCAGGCGGTCGGCGGTGCGGCCGGCAACATGATCTGCGTCCACAACGTGGTCGCGGCCTCGGCGGTCGTAGGACTACTGGGACGGGAGGGGTCGATCATCAGGATGACGATTCTTCCCTTCACCTACTACGCGCTCCTGCCAGGGTCGGTCGGCTATCTCATCGTCTCCTATGGCAGCTCCGGCTTCCTGAACATCGGCACGCTGCTGGTGGCGCTTATCGCGGGTCTGGCCATCTATTTCATCGCGCGGTACGGCCGCGCACCCTCGGAGGCGGTCTAAGCACATGCGCGTGTTCACGCTCGCCATGCTCGACAGCGAACCGTCCGACCCGAACACCTTCGTCGGTCGGGCTCGGCTCACCCGAATGAACGATGCCGCCGGTCAGCCGCAGACCAACGTCTATCGGGTGGCGTTCGAGGCTGGCGCCAGAACCAACTGGCATGCCCACACCGGCCCACAGCTGCTGCAGATCCTCGACGGCGTCTGCCGTTACCAGGTGGACGGTGAATCGGTGCGTGAGGCTGGGGTCGGAGACCTGATCGCCTTCGACCCAGGTGAACGGCACTGGCATGGCGCCACCCCCGGCGGGCCGATGACACACGCCGCCATCAATATCGACGCGACGACCGACTGGTTCGAACCGGTGACGGACGCACAATACGGCGGGTAGACGGCGCTGAAACAAAGCTCCGTGACACCGCCAGTCACGGCGCCTCAAGCGATGTCTATCGTCCAGACCGCTTTGAGTGCCTATCTGCCAGCCTGAGATCCTCAGCAGAAGAACATGGAATGGACCGCGGTCGTCGCAACAGTCACCGGAGTGTCGGGGAGTCTGCTGGGTCTCTTCAAGTACTTCAACTACAAGAGTCACCAGGACCAGATGGCAGAAGTTGGAAAATCCTTCAGCACTGTGATCGAAGCGCTGGCTTCGAAGGAAGAAGTCAAGCAGCTTTCTGCGGCGATCTTGCTGCGACGATTCTTCGATCCCAAAACCGAATATGGCATCGCCGGCACTCCCTACGCCACCGAGGCCGTCAATGTCATCGCTTCGATGCTGCGTTCGGAGACCCTCTCGCAGAAGATGCAAAAGCTCTTGGCCGATGGCCTCGCCTACGCTCCTGACCTGCGACACGCCGATTTGCAGAAGGCCAATCTGACGGATGCCTATCTGGGAAAAGGTGTCGACTGTTCTGGAGCGGACTTTTTTTGCGCCGACCTGACTCGAGCCTCACTCCAACGATTGACAGGCGTGAAGACCGTCTTTTATGGTGCCACGTTGCACAAGACAGTCCTGGCGGGTGCCGACCTGCGCGGCGCCAACTTCAAAGGCGCCGATCTTCAGGGCGTCGAGATCGACCCTACCGCACCGTTCCGCCTGTGATCGATGCCACGTCAGAGGAGATGGAGCACCGGCGGTGCCCCACCGAAGGCCTCTAGTACCCTTCTACCTTCTGACTTCTTCGCGGTCACTGGTATCGGTTCACCGGGGACGGACCGTAGGAGAGCCACGTCCTGGTGTTCGGCACCTGGCCGACGCCAGGCTTGGACCAGTCGCAGACACCATCCGGGAAGATCGACTCCAGCCGTGTCGTCTCTTCCGATGTGAGTGGAACCGCATAGTCAGCTGGGTCGATCGGCTTCAGCTCGCACTTCAGGACGTCGCTCGTCAGCGGCCCGCCGGCGACAATTCGCGCCCCGGCATGGGGTGGAAACAGCTCGTTGCAGCGCCCCTGTGTGTTGTTGAAGATGGCACCGCGGTCGAACACGGCCGGCTCGACAATTTCGATGCCGTCATCGTTCCAACAGGCATCCCGCAACGCGGCTGGCTTCGCGCCCACTACCTTGGCTGCCGCGTGGTCGGCCGTCGCATCGAGCGCAATCGCCACCAGCCACTCGTCCATCAACGCCAGGTTCTCGTCGGCCCGCGACAACGGCGCCATACGGCGTTGCAGAACATAGTTGTCAGCGTGCCCGTTGTCCCGGACCAACCGCTCGCGCATCACGAACGAGTAGTAGCTCGCATGGAAATTCGCCACGTGGTCGAGATAATTGCGCTCGTCGATGATCGGGGTCGTTGCCAGGCCGCCACTACCGCTGGTCACCCGACCGGTCTCATAGGCGATGCGGAGCGCATCGGGGTCGGCTGCGGCACGCTCTCGGCGCCACTGGAAGTCGATATCCCAACCACCCGCCTGCTCGTTCAGCTCGAGAAACAGACCGGTGTCAATCAGGCCCCGGTTCAGCGCCTCCAGTCCGTACTGCACACCTACGTTGTCCTGCGGACTGCGACCGAACGGCTGCACCGGCGTCGGCTCCACCTCGTCATACGCACGCGTGCCGAACACATTGCGCATCCCATCGTAGATCGAGCAGCGCACACCACCCGGGTTGTCGACCGGGTGATAGCGAGCGTCCAGCGGAATGGAGGCCGGACAGTCATCGGGGCCGATGCGATTGGGTCGCGGACCGAGCGACCGCTCGCAGACGTCCCAGTCCGCCCACCCTCCTATCGCGTTCTTGACGTCGTCTGACAACGGTGGGTTCCTACCGTTGAGGAAACGCCGTAGCGGGAGCCGACACTCGGCCGTGTCGATGAAGTAGCTGATCGCGTCGGGAAACGTCAGGGTCGGGAGAATACCGTCGAGAATGCCGGGATACGCCCCGGCGATCAGCAACTGCTGCATGGCGCCACCCGACCCGCCCCACCCGATCGTATGCACCGGCGGCCCGTAGGTCTCGGCGAACCGCTCTTTCACCATCATCGTGGTCTCGGCCGAGAGGACGTCGTTGCAGCCACCCTGGGCGTTCACGTTGAGTGTCGACGACGCCACGGCGTAACCAAGCGACAGCATGTTGTCCCGCAGGACCCCGCCGGTGCTGGTGCCCTGAAAGAACCCTGCCTCGCAGCCACCGCCATAGGTGTAGACGAGCCGCCCATTCCAGCCGGCGGGCGGCAGCCAGGGTGACGGCGCCGGAGCGGACGGATCAACCAGCGCCGCGGTCTGATAGATCGCGCGATTGATAGTGCCGGTTTCCAGGCGCACCACGTAGGCCACGGCGCGTCCCTCCATGGTCGTGGTCTCGGCCAGGTCCTGGGGTCTCGACCCGTCGTCCGGCCACGGCGCGAACGCGGGCTCTTCCCCCGTCGTCCGATAGACGAAATCCACCCGCGTGTCGAACGAACAGTCCGCGTCCATCCCATCGCCCAGTAGCAGGTCGCCGTTGCCAATGGCGAATTGTCTGGCCTCGCCGTCACGCCCCGAGCCAAGCTCTCCAAGGCAGAAGTAGGGCTCGAGATGCTCGCCAGAGAAGATGGGCCCCGCGAGCGGGTAGCTTGTTATCGTCAGTTTCGCCTGTGCCTCCCCCAGGCTCACCTGTAGGGTGCTGTCACCGTCGGCGAGTCCCTCGAGCAGCCCCAAGAGCGCGTGGCCCGGGCGACCCAGCCGGTCGACCGGTGCCTGGCGAAACGCCCTAGTAACATCGGTCCCGTCGAGCGCCATGGTTGCCGCCGCGGCATCGCCGTTGGGGGGAAGCTCCACACGAATCAGCGTGTCCCCTCCACTGACCAGGTGTGCAGGGGTCGGCACGGTCGTCACACGCAGACCCGACACGGCCTCCTCGACAGGTGCCCCGTCGATGCACGCGCCCGCGCCAAGGGCGCACGCCACGGCCACGCCCACTATCAGACCATCAAAGCGTCCACCGTCACTCGTCATCGACTCGCTCCTACCACCCGCACGACCGGCCCGCGTTCTGCTCGTCCAGCCACGCCTGCAACGGCGCGAAGTAATCCAATATCGCCGTGGCGTCCATCTCCCGCTGTCCTGTCACCACTTCCAGCGCGTTCGGCCACGGCTGGCTGGCACCCATTTCAAGCATGGTGTTCAACCGCTCACCCGCTTCCAGACTTCCGAAGATCGAGCACCGATGCAGCGGCCCGTCGACATCGGCGACCTCGCACAGCGCCCGATGGAACTGAAACTGCAGGATGTGCGCAAGAAAGTATCGGGTATAGGAAGTGTTTGCCGGGATGTGATACTTGGCGCCCGGGTCGAAGTCTGCCTCGCTCCTCGGCACCGGCGCGCGGATGCCCTGATACTCCGTCCTGAGGTCCCACCAGCCCTCGTTGTACTCGTCGGGACCGATCTCGCCGGAGAATACTTTCCAGCGCCACTGGTCCACCATCAGTCCGAACGGGAGGAACGCGACCTTGTCGAGCGCCAGGCGCATGAGCAAGCCCAGATCCCGGTCCGCCTCGGGCACACGCCGAAGCAGCCCGACCTCGGCCAAATACTCCGGCGTCATCGACAACGCGATGGTGTCACCGATGCCCTCGTGAAATCCGTCGTTGGCGCTCGTGCGATGCAGCGGCGACTGCTGCTGATAGGCGCGCTGATAGTAGTTGTGCCCGAGCTCGTGATGAATGACGACGAAGTCTTCACCGTTGACGCCGATGCACATCTTGATTCGAACGTCCGACTCGAAGTCCAGATCCCAGGCGCTTGCATGACAGACCGCGTCCCTGTCGACTGGCTGGGTGAAGAGCGACCGATCCCAGAACGTGTCTGGCAGCGGGGCAAAGCCGAGCGAGCTGAAGAACCGTTCCCCGTAGCGCACCATCTCGAGCTCGTCCACCCGGTTCGATTCGAGCAGTTGAGTCAGGTCGTACCCGGGGTCGGACCGCGCCGGGCCCACGATGTCGTAGATGTTGGCCCAGGTCTGGCTCCACATGTTGCCGAGCAGGTGGGCCGGAATCGGCTCGTCCGGTGGCACCACCGCCGTCCCATACTCCTCCCCGAGCTCGGCGCGCACATGACAGTGGAGCGACTCATAGAGCGGACGCACCTGCTGCCAGAGTCGCTCGAGCTCCGCCGTGAACGCATCAGGGGGCATGTCGTAGCCGGCCCGCCAGAGCTCGCCGAGATCCGCGAAGCCGAGGTCGCCTGCACCGGCGTTGGCCAGCTCGACGAACCGCGCATACTGCGCACGCATCGGCGGCGAGATGGTGCGCCACCCGGTCCAGAGGTCGAGCAACTCGTCGGTATCGCGGCTCTCGGCGATCATCCGCTCCATCTGCGGCAGATCCAGGCAGTCCTCCCCGTCGCCCGGGCAAACCAGCCCCTTGCCGTAGGTGCTCTCCATCCCCGTCGTGATTCTGGACAGCTCCGCCTGGAGCGCCGGATCCTCCGGCGCCGCCAGCCCCATCGACGTCTTCAACAGCATCAGCTTGCGCCGAATCTCCTCGGGCAAGGTAACGCCATCGAAACGGGCCGCCTGGCTAGCCAGCTCCATCGTCGCGCCGATCAGGGCCGTCTGGGCATCGGCCGCAATGGCTGTCGTGTCGTCGGTAATGAACGTGCTCTGCACCCACGCCGCGCGCTCGGCAACAATCCAGTGCTCCAGGAGCCGTATCTCGGCGTCGTCGACGAACGCCCGCGCCTCCTCGACGGACGGTCCAGGCGCGGCACACCCAGCAGCCAGGATCAACATCACCAGACCACCGAGAGGCGCGAGACGGCTTCCCCCCGTAACGTGTCGCATACCTGTTTCTTCTGACTTCTGCCTTCTCGCTCCTCGACAGCGTTCTACGACGCGGACGTCGACATCGCGCGTTCCGCTTGCCAGCGATCGATCAGCCCCCCGGCCACGAGAATGGTGTCGGCGCGGTCTGACCCGGTCGAGACGATCGCGATGGGAACACCCGTGACCTCCTCGATCCGCTGGAGATACGCCTGCGCTTCAGGCGGCAGGTCTTCGTACCTGCGAACGCCGGCGGTCGGGCTCGTCCACCCTGGCAGCTCTTCATATACCGGCTCACACGCGGCCAGCGTTGCGCCGTTCGACGGAAACTCGGTCAAGATCTCCTCCCCGTGCCTGTAGCCGGTGCACAACGGAATCTCGTCGAGCCCATCCAACACGTCAAGCTTCGTGACCGCGAGCGCATCCAGCCCGCTGATCCGCACCGCGTAGCGCACCGCCACCGCGTCGTACCATCCACAACGACGTGGGCGGCCGGTCGAGGCGCCGTACTCGCGACCGCTCTCGCGCAACTGATCCCCCATGTCACCATGCAGCTCAGTCGGTAGGGGGCCCTCGCCGACTCGCGTCGTGTACACCTTCGCGATGCCCAGCACCGCGCCAATCGAGCGCGGACCCACGCCCAGTCCCGTACAGATGCCGCCGGCCGTGCTGCTCGATGACGAGACGAACGGATACGTCCCATGATCGATATCGAGCATCGTCCCCTGCGCGCCCTCGAACAGCACGCACTGACCGGCCTGTATCGCCGCCGACAAGAACAGGGAGGCGTCATCCACCCATTGTTCGAGTCGCGACCAGGTCGCGCGCACGTCCGCATGCAGAGTGCGCCAGTCGGTCTCCGCACCGTCGATTGCACGGTTCCGTGCCGACACGTTTTCCCGAATCGCCGCCGCCAGGGGGCCATCGGCCGAAGCGTCGCCCAGGTCCGCGATCCGGATCCCGCGGCGTCCCACCTTGTCCTCGTAACTTGGCCCGATCCCACGCGACGTCGTGCCGATTCGACGGTCGCCGCGTCGCGCCTCGGCGAGCACTTCGAGCTCCCGATGATAGGGCAGAATCACATGCGCCTTGTCGCTGATCAGCAGTCGGTCCCCGACTTCGATCCCCTGCCTGGCGAGGATGTCGACCTCGGCGAACAACGCATCGGGATCGACCACGACGCCATTGCCGATGACGCAGCGTACCCCGGGATGGAGAATGCCAGAGGGGAGCAGATGCAGGATGAACTGCTCGTCGCCCACGTTGACCGTGTGGCCCGCGTTGTGTCCGCCCTGATAACGAGCGACGATCGACACGTGCGGCGTGAGCAGGTCGACGATTTTGCCCTTCCCTTCGTCACCCCACTGCGCGCCGATGACCGCGATGTTCACGCTCTGCCTCTGTTCACATGTTCACGAGCGTTGCACTCAGGCAGCCCTCGTGGCCGCACCCAAGCGATCGATCCTAACAGAAGGCGACACACGGCGCACGACGCGAGAACCCGACACGCCCATGTCATCAGGGGACCTAACGAGGCGTTCGCACGACGTCGCAGAAGTCAAGCGAGAAATTGTTTATCCGAGAGCACGTTCGGTTTGACAATCTGTTCGCTCTTATTTACCTTCTAGCGAGCCGAGTGATCATCCGCTGTGCTCCGCAGCGCGCCAACGATACGGCGTCACTTTGAAAAGAGCGAGTGCTGGCTGAGCGTCCTGCCGTCGAACGGAGAATACTCGCCGCGCTCGAGGCGACCCCGCCACGGCTCCCGGTGATCGTCGGTGGGTGTGGCAGTGGCCGCACCACCGTCTTACATCGCCTTGCCGAACTGCTCGGGTCCGAGACGGAGTACATCGACGTCGAGCGTATCGCCACTACCCCCGAGGGTTGTCTCTCCTCGGTCACGCAGACGGCAGGGTGCCAGGCCCCCGAAATGCGCGCGGGCAGCGACGACACCGGCTCTGCCCGCGCGGCGTTCGACCACATCTGTCACTTCCTCGAGCACGCGCGCACACCGAGTGGGGCCAGCGTCACCTTCTTGCTCGATGAAGCACTCGAGGTCCGGACATTTGAGAGCTTCCCGGGACTGCGTGGCGCGCTGCGCGAGTTCTGGCAGACCCTGTGCGAGAGTCCGAATCGATTCGTGCTGACGACCCGCTTTGCGACCCGCTCGTTACGGCTCTTTCGCGACGCTCCGGAGCGCTTCGAGTTCGTCCATCTGCCCCCGTTGACCCCGTCGGAAGTCACAACGGCGTTGACACGCCTCGACATCGGAAACACGAACGACGAACGGCTCGAACTCGCCCGTATCATTCACGCGCTGACCGACGGTCGCCCCCTGTATCTGCGTCTGCTTGCCGAGGCCACAGCGACCATGGGCGCCGGTGATCCGGTGAGCGCGCTGGCAGCGCAGATGGCACCCGGTGCTCCGCTCTCGATGGCCTGTCGGTTCTGTTACGAGCTGCGGCTCCATCGCGCGCGGGGGTACGGAGCGCTAAAGGCGATTCTTCAGATACTGGCTAAGGAAGAGCCCCTTACGCTGACCGAGATCGCGCACCGGCTCCGTCGCACGCCGGGTTCGACAAAGGACTACCTGTCCTGGCTGGAGGATGTCGATCTGTTGACCGTGCGTCAGAAACGCTACAGCTTCGCCGACCCGGTGTTGCGGCTCTGGGTCCATCTCCATGGACAATCGAAACCGCCCGGTGAGGAAGACCTTGCCAGGGAAGCGCAGGAGTACGCCGTCAGTCGCTTCCCGTACATGGAGCCCGCGATGACGATGCCGGAGCGTCCCATTGCATCCGCCGACCGCGACGCGAAGGACCCCTCCTGGAGCCTGATCGAGATCGATTGACCTCTCAGCCACTCAGCCTCGGGCAAGCGCCTGCAGCGCGCGCTCGGCGGCCCGCTGTTCCGATTCTTTCTTGCTGAAGCCCTCACCACGAGCAAGCGGACGCTCCCCGGCTCGCACTTCGGTCTCGAACACTTTCCGGTGGGCCGGCCCGGTCTCGCCAACGAGGCGATACTGCGGCAACCCCATATCGCGAGACCGCAGACGTTCTTGCAGCGTAGACTTATGGTCGGCTGTCAGGCCCGGAGCGAGCGCCCCGACCCGCACCGCGTCGAGTTGTGGCCGGAACCAGCGCTCGATGAATCCTCTCGCCGCCTCGATGCCACCGTCCAGATAGACCGCAGCCACAATGGCCTCGAAGGTGTCCGCAATGAGCGACCGCTTCCGCCGGCCACCTGTCTTCTCCTCTCCGCGCCCCAGAAGGAGATAGTCGCCGAGTCCCAGCTCGTCACCCACTCGTGCCAGAGCCGTCGTCGACACCATCATCGCCTTGGCCTTCGACTTCTGACCCTCGTCCCAGTCGGGACACTCACGAAACAGACGGTCCGCAATGACGAACCCCAGCACTGCGTCTCCCAAGAACTCGAGCGACTCGTTGTCCCGCACGCCCCCGCTGGCATCCTCGTGCGCCCGCGACCGATGCGTCAGCGCATGCTCGAGGAGGCCCCCATCGGTGAAGCGATACCCCAGCACCTCTTCGACCGCGCGAAATTCGTCCCGGATCCGGGTCACCCGGTCCGACACCTCGCGCCGAAAATCGGCAATCAGCCGGGTCGCCCTCTCCGCATCGTCGGCACGCACGGTCAACCGCGCCTCACCGGGCGCGCTGAGGGGGACTGGCAAGATGGCATGCGACCCGTACGTGGACAACACAGCAGTGATGCCGTGGGTCTCGAGCAAACCTTTCACAACGCTTGCCTCGATCTCGGACTGGGTGCGGAAGACAACAGCAGGATCGGTCTCAGTCATTCGTCGGTCGTCGCCGCGGGGCCACCGGAGAGCTGCTCCTCGATGCGTAACAGCACGATGGTCATGTCGTCGTGCTGCTCGGCGCCACCGACAAACGCCTCCACGTCGCCTAAGATCCGCTCCCGAAGCTCGTCTGACGGCAGGTGTGCATGCTCCTCCAGCAGGTGACTGAGCCGTTCCTCGCCGAACAGGTCCGACTCCTCGTTCATCGCTTCGGTGATGCCATCGGTGAACAGAACGAACAGGTCCCCGGCCGCGATCGGCAACGTGCACTCTTCGAGCAGTCCCGCAAACTTCTCTTCGATTCCCTCGAGATGCAATCCAACAACAAGCCCGTCGGGTATCAGCACCTGGGAGCGTCCGCCCGCATGGCCATCGGCCGGCACGTAGATCATGGGTGTATGTCCTGCTCGCGCATAGGTCAGTGTGCGGGCCTCCTGGTCCACGACTGCGTATGTCATCGTGATGAAAGTGCGGTTGTCGAGACTGCCCGACAGTATCTTGTTTACCTCCATGAGCAGACGCTTCGGGCTCTGGTAGATCTGGCTCAGCGACAAGATCAGGCCTTTGAGCTCGGCCATATAAAACGCCGCCGACGTCCCCTTCCCCGACACGTCGGCCACCAGCACACCGATCCGGTGCTCTCCGAGCGACACGAACTCGTAGTAGTCGCCCCCCACCTCCCGCGCCGGACGACACATCGCGTTCACCGCAAGCCCCGGGAACGACACCGTTCCCGCCGGCAACAGCGACATCTGGATGTCTCGAGCGATCCGGAGCTCCTCCTCGAGTCGACGCTTCTCCTCCGCCTGCTTCAATAGATCCCCGATGCTCCCGGTCATCGCGTTGAAAGACCCGGCGAGCTCACCCAGTTGGTCTCTGGCCTCGACCTGTATCCGATGCGAGAAATCCCCCCCCCGCACACGCTCGGTCCCTGTGAAGAGCTCGTGCACCGCGCCGGTGATCGACCTGGCCAGAGCGAATCCCATGACGAGTGCTACTGCCTCGATCGTGAGGAACATGACACTGAGCGCCATCAGCACGATCAGCAGATCGCTGGCAAAACCGAAGTCGCCGCCCCGCACCACCGGACCGAGGAAGGCGCTCGGCTGCACCTGAAAGGACACCGACCCCCTTCCTGTCATCCCGGTCGACCACTCGAGCAGGTCGAAGAACAGGACCCACGGCAAGCCGCCGCCACCGTCGACGACCGCATTTCCATCCCTCGGGCTCAGCGCCACGCGCTGCTCGGCTGCCGCCGGGACGGCGACTGCTGTCTCTGATTCGCTCACCGGACGCTCGACGATCGCTTCGGTCAGCTCGATTCCATTCGCCGACTCGATTCGCTCGACCACGGTGCCGGCAATTGGCAAATCGACGACGACCGCATACACGCGCCCTCCGACATCGAGGGTCTCGGCGCCGCGCGCCACGACGGAACGGCGCCCCTCTCGCGCGGTCATCACGATTCCGCTGCCGGTATCCTCGAGCCAGGACGGAAACGCCGGGGGACCATCGGTATGCCGCCACGGACCTGCGATGGCCCCGCCTATCGCCGATGCCGCACTGTCGCCCACCTTCGGCACGAAGGCGATCGAAGCCAGCGGATATCGCTCCGCGACGACCCTGAGCCGCCGGTCGAGCAGTGTCCCTACGTCCGCCACGCCTTCCGGTCTCCGCAGGTCGACAGCGGCCGTCGCGGCAAGCCCCGTCGCATCGTCCACCACATCCTCGAAACTCAGCTGCACCAACGACGAGGTCACGATGCCCAGCATCAACAGAGCGGCCAGCAAGAAGAACGACACGATGAGGACGATCGGCACGAAGCCGATGAAGATGTAGGACAGCACCAATTTGCGCCGAACCCGCCAGAGCAGTCGGCGTTGCAGCAGCCCGACGAGCCGCGCCAGTAGATAGCCGAGGGCGACCACCAGCACGATCGTCCCTGCCGTATCGAGCACCCAGAGCCAGCCCGCTGCGGCGGTGCCGAGCACGCTGACCACCAGCTTGAAACCAACGGTCAAGAGGAGCACCCGTCCAAGCGGCGACGACGCCGTGCCACGCACTCTGGCCCACTGAGTGTCAGGCCGCGACGACGACGCTCCTTCTGGCCGCTCGAGCGGCAAGGTCCCTGGAGCGGTGGGCGGAGAGGACTGCGGCGTCATGGAGGTCTGTTCTAGGCTCCGGTCTCATCGGTCCGGTCAGACGTAGTCGCCTCTTGGATCCACGCCAGATATCGCTCGTCCCCACCGATGACACGGAGCACGAGGAACTCTGGCGTGTCGTAGGGGTGCAGTGCACCAACGCGGCGCCGCAGCGCCTCGACCTTGTCCAGCGTAGTCTTTACGATCAATTGACGTTCGCGCGTCCGCTCGATTGCCCCGTCCCACCAATAGACCGACTCGCCCTCCGGCAGCACACTGACACAGGCCGCCTCACCGCCACGCACCAGCGCCGTGGCGAACGCCGACACGTCACCGTCGGTCGGAAAGGTGAGCAGCACAACAACGGGCTCCGGCTCAGTCATTCGTCCGCGCCTCCCGTCCAGGTGCCTTGACATCTCCTATGGGCGAGATCGTCACGTTTGGATCAACCTTTTCGTCGGCGCCAGAGATGTCTAGCACCCGCGTAGCGGGGCTGTGAATAAAGCTTCTGCTAGCGCAGGCTGCGTGTTTCACACGTCGGTTTGTGGCGCAGCTTCGCTAGCAGCCCGAGGCAAAAGCCCCGCTGCATTCGAACGACGCTGCATCCTGGCTCTCGGCGTTGCTCCGCGGCCGAATACTGGGCGGTATTATCCTCTCCGCGCCTTGTGCCGGCCATGCGCGACAGTGCCAATCCAGGATCTGGGTGCGACGCGGGGCTTCACCGCGGGTTGCTAGCCCCGCTCCCATGCCACCCCGCGGAATGCCACGCGCAGCCGGTGTCCTAATCTTGACCGGCCAAGCGACCGAAAAAAGGATGTGCATGCCCCGCGCGCCTCGCTCATCGGCCACTCGACGGCGGGACCACCGACAAGGCACCCTTCCGCTTCGGCCGCCCAATCGGACCGGCGCACAGAAAGTCCGCCCCAGCAACGAGCGCCCTCCAAAGGGACGCCGCCTGGCAAGCTTTCTGCTCGTTCTCACAATTGCGGTCCTCGTGGCAAACGCGATCGTCGGAGAACGGGGTCTCGTCAAGACCGCGCGAGCCCGCCGCGAGCATCGGGAACTTGCTGAGTCGATCGCGCGACTCCAGCGGGAGAATCGAAGACTCGCACTTCAGGCCGACCGCATCCGGCGAGACCCCTCGGCCGTCGAAGCACTGGCCCGGGGCGAGCTCGGCCTCATCCGCCCCGGAGAACAGCTCTTCATCATCACCGACAGACCCCTACCGACACGGTAAGGCTGCCTCGACGGAACGGACGACCCCTGCCGCCCCGTTGACCCGATCCGAGCCGCATGGTACCATGTCGGCAAGATAGCAATTCTAGTCAGTTGACGCGGGGTGGAGCAGTCCGGTAGCTCGTTGGGCTCATAACCCAAAGGTCGGGGGTTCAAATCCCCCCCCCGCAACCACGTTTCCGGCGTCTCGGTGGCAGAGGGGTGACTGGTGTCACCCCTTTTTTGTGTATAGTCGGTTAAACGACACCGGTCGCCAGACCGGATCCGGCTCACACAGGCAGAATCTCCTGATGACGGTCTTGCCGCAAGATCGTGGCGCCAGCTTTCTTCTCGACCGGATCGAGCCCTCAGACATCGTCTGTCCCGAAGACATGGGTGACGACGAACGGCTCCTGATGCGCTCTATCAGGGAGTTCGCCGAGCAGGAGGTGGTCCCAAGGCTCGACGAGATCGAGCGTCGCAATATAGATGTCATTCGCCCCTTGTTCAAGAAAGCGGCCGACCTCGGCATCTTCATGGCGGAGGTGCCCGAAGCGCATGGCGGCCTCGGACTGAGCCTGTTGGCGATTGCCGGCATGAGCGAGACGCGTTCGTATCTTGGGGGCTTGGCGTCGACTGTGTTCGCACACCAGGGTATTGGCACGCTGCCGTTGATCAACTTCGGCACGAAACCCCAGATCGACCGGTATTTGACCCGGTGCATGAACGGCGAGCTGATGGCGGCCTTCGCACTGACCGAACCCGGCTCCGGTTCCGACGCCATGAACATCAAGACCACGGCGGTGCTGAGCCCGGACCGTACGCACTACATGGTGAACGGTGCAAAGCAGTGGATCACGAACGCAGGTTGGGCCGATCTCTTCATCCTGTTCGCCAAGGTCAATGGCACCGACTTCTCCGCGTTCCTGCTCGACCGTGACAGCCCAGGCCTGACCATAGGCGAACACGAGAAGCTGCTCGGCCTGCAGGGCTCGTCGGTCTGCGCGATGCAGCTCGACGACGTCGCCATCCCGGTCGAGAACCTGCTCGGCGAGATCGGCAAGGGCCACAAGGTGGCGATGTGCACGCTCAACCTGGGCCGCATGAAGATGTCTGCGAATTGCGCCGGCACGGCCAAGAAGATTCTCGCGACGACGACGCAGTATGCCACTGAGCGGCGACAGTTCGGCCACCCGATTGCAGACTTCGGGTTGATTCAACGCAAGCTCGCCGACATGGCCGCACGCGCCTACAGCGCCGAATCGGTCGCCTATCGAACGGCCGGGCTGGTCTATGCGGCCACCGAGGTGATGGGTGACGAGCGCGCAGAGGCGCTCGACCTCAAGCTGAAGACACTCGCAGAATTTTCCGTGGAATGTGCGATGGCGAAGGTCATCGGGTCAGAGACCTATCATGGACTCTCGGACGACGCCTTACAGATTTACGGCGGCAACGGCTACAGCGAAGAGTATCCAGCGGCACGCTGGTATCGAGACTCGCGAATCACGCGCATTTACGAAGGCACGAGCGAAATCTGCCGCCTCAGTATCGCGAAGACGATCCTCCGTCGAGCAGCCCGCGGCCAGCTCCCCCTGCGTGACGCGGTCACGGGGCTGACACCCCCCGCCAAGAGCGACCAGAGATCTCGCTCCCACCGGGCGGGCATCGACGCCTTCAAGCAGATATTTCTCTTCGTCATGGGTGAGGTATGGGCCGGTGTCGACGACGCGCAGCTACTCGAACCGACGCATCAGCAGTTCCTTGGCAGCCTCGCCGACATCGCCATCGAGACGTATCGTGCCGAGAGCACGGTTCTCCGCGTCTCGAAGCTAACCCAGCAGCAGCCACGTGCCGATCTGCGTCTCCAGGCGGCGCTGGCGCGACTCGTCTTCTACCACGCAGCCGACCGCATACGTCAAGAGGCAACGGAGGTCCTCGCCGCGCTCCTGGAAGGCGACCGGCTCGCCGTCGCCATGAACCAGCTCGGCGACTGGCTGCCGACTCCAGCCGGCCTCATCGATACCCGCACCCTCGTCGCCGGCGAACTTGTCACCCGCAAGGGCGCCCTCCCCTGAGCCGTTCGTTGGTGTGCCGTCCTGGCGCTCCTCGCCTCCAAACTCGCCTCTCCCCCCCCCGACCTGTTCAAGTTGGTGGGTTTCGACCCCTGGAGTATAGTGACCCGCATCGATCGCAACACGTCGGCCGCGTGCCACCCTGGTCGCCTTACCAACGAAGGAGAGCCCGATGAAGCTCGTCACCGCCATCATCAAGCCCCACACGCTCGACGAGGTGCGCGACACCCTCTCTCGTCTGGGTGTCTCTGGAATGACTGTCACCGAAGTCAAGGGCTTCGGACGCCAAAAAGGCCACACGGAGATCTATCGCGGCGCGGAGTACACGGTCGACTTCATACCGAAGATCAAGCTCGACATCGTGGTGGGCGACGAGCAGGCGGATGCCGTGATTGAAGGCATCAAGAGCTCGGCCCGCACCGGGTCCATCGGCGACGGCAAGATTTTTGTCAGCGACATCGAACAGGCGGTCCGCATTCGCACGAGCGAAGCCGGCAACGACGCAATATAGAGGAGCCAGACTGATGACGACTCTCAAACGGAGAACCGCCGTTCTGGTCGCAGCCGCGATGCTCGTGCTCGCGCTCCCCCGCCTCGCGGTCGCGCAGGATGGGTTGAGCGCTGGCGACACCGCCTGGATGCTCACATCGAGCGTGCTTGTCCTTTTCATGACCATCCCCGGGCTGGCGCTCTTCTACGCTGGTCTCGTGCGCGCGAAGAACGTGCTCTCGGTCATGATGCAGTGCTTCGCACTCACCTGCATGGTTACCGTCCTGTGGACCGTCTACGTCTACGGCCTGGCGTTCGGCGACGGCGGCGGGCTGAACGATTACATCGGCTTCGGCAAGTTCTTCCTCTCGGGTGTCTCGGTGGACAGCCTCTGGCCGGGCACCGCGATTCCAGAGTCGGTCTACCAGATGTTTCAGCTGACCTTCGCCATCATCACCCCGGCGCTCATCGTCGGGGCGTTCGCCGAGCGGATGAAGTTCTCGGCGATGATGGTGTTCATGTCGCTGTGGGTGACGTTCGTCTACGCCCCGGTAGCGCACTGGGTCTGGGGCGGCGGCTTCCTGAGCCAGATGGGGGTGCTCGACTTCGCCGGCGGCACCGTCGTGCACATCAACGCCGGCGTTGCCGCGCTGGTGCTCTGTATCCTGCTCGGCAGACGCGCCGGATACCCCACCACCTCGATGGCGCCAAATAGCCTCGTGCTCACCGTCGTCGGCGCCTCGATGCTCTGGGTCGGCTGGTTCGGCTTCAACGCCGGAAGTGAGCTCGCGGCTGACGGAACGGCCGGCATGGCAATGGCGGTAACCCACATCTCGACCGCAATGGCCGGGTTCACCTGGATGCTCATCGAGTGGTCCAGTCACGGGAAGCCGAGCGTGCTCGGCGTCGCCACCGGCGCGGTGGCGGGTTTGGTCGCCATCACTCCGGCGTCCGGCTACGTCGGTCCGGTGGGTGCCCTGACGATTGGGCTTTCCGCAGGCGTGCTGTGCTACTGGGGCGCCAACGGTCTGAAGCGGCAGTTTGGCTACGACGACTCGCTGGACGTCTTCGGCGTTCACGGCGTGGGCGGCATCGTGGGCGCGCTCCTGACCGGGGTCTTCGCCTCCAGCGCCCTGGGCGGCTCGGAGGAGGGCCTGAACATCGGCAGCCAGCTCGGACTGCAGGCGGTTGGTGTCGGCACCACCCTGGTGTATTCGGGCGTGGTGACGTTCATCCTCGTCAAGGTGGTCGACGGCCTGATCGGCATCCGCGTGACCGACGAGGAGGAGAGCACCGGGCTCGACCTCGCCTTGCACGACGAGCGAGGGTTTAGTCTCTAGTCAGCTGGGGCTCCGCCCCAGACCCCGGCTTCGTCGCTTGTGGGGCCCCACCGCCCCACGCCGTGCTTCGCGGGCGCGCACGTGCGCACCGCCGCCTCCGGCGGCCTGGGAAAGCGGTCCTAGGAAAGCGCGGCGATGACGGCGGCCGTCATGTCGTCGGTGGTGGCCGCACCGCCGAGGTCGCCCGTCTTCGTCGCCCCTGCCGCCAGGACCCGCTCGACCGCGGCCACTAGCGTTGCGGCCGCGTCGACCTCACTCAGCTGTTCGAGCATCATTGCCCCGGTCAGAATTTGGGCGATCGGATTGGCGACGCCTCGCCCAGCGATGTCTGGCGCCGACCCATGCACCGGTTCGAACATGGAGGGGTGCGACCTGTCCGGATTCAGATTGGCTCCCGGCGCCAGCCCGATCGAGCCGGCAATCGCCGGCCCCAGATCGGACAGGATGTCCCCGAACAAGTTGCTTGCGACGATGACGTCGAACCAATCTGGGTGCTGCACCAGATGCGCCGTGAGAATGTCGATGTGATACTGGTCCGTCCGAATGTCGGGATAGTCTGCCGCGATAACCTGGAACCGCTCGTCCCAGAACGGCATGGTGTGGATGATCCCGTTCGACTTGGTTGCCGACGTCACATGACGCGCCGGCCGGGTGCCGGCAAGCTCGAATCCATAGCGAAGCACACGGTCCACCCCTTTTCGGGTAAAGATTGCCTGCTGCACAGCCATCTCGTCCGGGGTTCCCGCATAGAGGCGTCCGCCGATCTCGGAGTACTCGCCCTCGTTGTTCTCCCGAACGACGACAAAGTCGATATCGGATGGTGCGCGGTCGGCCAACGGCGTACGGACACCCGGGAGGAGCCGAACCGGACGCAGATTGACGTACTGGATGAACCGCCGACGTATCGGGATCAGCAGACCCCAGAGCGATACGTGGTCTGGTACACCCGGATAGCCGATGGCACCCAGAAAGATCGCGTCGAACCCGGACAAATCCGACACGTCGCCGTCTCCGGTCATACTCCCGGTCCGCGCATATAGCTCACACGACCAGTCGAACGCCGTCCAGTCGAACCGGAAGCCGAACCGCTCCCCCACCGCCTCGAGTGCCCGCTGCGCCGCCGGCACCACCTCCTGCCCGATCCCATCGCCGGGAATCACGGCGATCCGATGTGTGCTGTCTGTCATGTCACCTTCTGAATTGCAACTGATGATGGCGAAGCCCTCCCGCTCCCTCCTGCCTCCTGTCTCCTGTCTCCTCGCGCACTCCGTCAACCCACCGCGCCAAGACGACGCAGCTCGGCGATCTCATCCGCCGAAAAGCCGGCCTGGCTCAACACCTCGTCGGTATGCTGGCCGAGTAGTGGCGCGGGCCGGCCTGGCGTCAACGGCGTTTCGGACAATTTCAGCGGTGTGCCCAATGTCTGGATGCGACCCAGCGTCGGATGGTCCGTCTCGACGACCAGCTCCCGCGCCCGAACGTGCGCGTCCGCCATCACTTCCGCGTAGTCGTTGATCGGACCGCACGGTACGTCGTGCGTGTCGAACACGGTGAGCCAGTGTGCCCGGGAACGGCTCGCCATCACTGCTTCGATACGCCCAACCAGTGCGACCCGGTTCCGGATCCGGTGCGCGTCATCTCGATAATCCGGGTCCCCGGCCCACTCGGAATGCCCAAGCGCGTCACACAACTTGCGAAAAATCTTGTCGTTGGCCGCGCCGACCGTTACGTAGCCATCGGCGCACCGCATCGCTTGATACGGCGCGTTCATGCGATGAGCCGAACCCAGGGGTTCCGGCACGCCACGCCCGGAAAAATACTGGGTCGCTTCCCACACCGACAGCGCGACACCTGCATCGACCAGAGACGTATCGACCAACTGGCCACGACCGGTTCGTGCCCGCGCCAGAAGCGCCGACAGGATACCGATCACCGCGAACAGCCCCGCGCCCAAATCGGTGATGGGCACACCAACCTTCACGGGCGGTCTGCCAGCCTCACCGGTCACCGACATGAGCCCAGACACGCCCTGCGCCACCAGGTCGAAACCGCCCTTTCCCGCCGACGGGCCTGTCCTCCCGTAGCCGGAGATCGAGGCGTACACCAGTGCGGGATGCCGGCTTGCCAGCTCTTCGTAACCCAGCCCAAGGCGGCCCATGACCCCAGGCCGGTAGTTCTCGACCAGCACGTCCACCGAGCCCACGAGTCGGCGCACCGTGTCCTGACCTGCCTGCTGTTTCAGATCCACTACGACGCCGCGCTTACCGCGATTGACCGCATTGAAGCTCGGGCTGTCGGTTCCGACCGCGCCCGGCATCCGCCTGGTAGAGTCCCCAGTGGGCGATTCGACCTTGATCACGTCAGCGCCCATGTCGCACAGTAGCATCGCGCAGAACGGCCCGGCCATCACCTGCGTCAGGTCCAGTACCCGTATGCCGTCGAGGGCGTGTGTCATAAGAGGCCTCGCGGGATGCAGCGCCCTTTGGCAGGCTCAGGGCGTCCCGAACACGTCGAGGGACGCCGGCCGCATGCAGCAGGGCGTTTACCACCGGCTGCGAGGAGAACGAAACCGTGTCTACGTCTCACACCATCTACACCACCGCTGGCCCGGTCGCCACGCTCACATTCAATCGCCCCACGTCGCGGAACGCCATGACCTGGGCGATGTACGACGCGCTGCTGGACACCTGCGACGCAGTCGATGCCGACCCGGCCGTCCGTGTCCTCGTCCTGCGCGGGACCGACGACCGAGCCTTCGTCGCCGGCACCGACATCAGCCAATTTCAGGACCTCCACACTGGCGAGGACGCCCTGGCCTACGAGGCTCGGCTCGACCATGTGATCGACCGGCTCGAGCGGCTGACCAAGCCAACCATCGCGCGAATTCAAGGAGTCGCCGTCGGTGGAGGCTGTGTCATTGCGATGGCCTGCGACCTGCGCATCTGCGGGCCGGACGCGCACTTCGGTGTGCCGGTCGCCCGCACACTCGGCAACTGCCTGTCGGCCGCCAACTGCGCTCGTCTGCTGGATCTCGTCGGCCCGGCTCGTCTGAAAGACATCCTGTTCACCGCCCGGTTGCTCGGTGCACAGGAAGCGCTCGCCGCCGGGCTGGCGACCCGGGTCGTAGACGCCGACGCCCTTGACCGGGTCGTGACCGAGACCGCCGAGACGATCGCCGCGAACGCCCCGCTCACCGTCAGGGCCACCAAAGAAATGGTGCGTCGCCTGCAGGCTCATCGACGAATCGAACCGGCCCTGGGTCACGATTTGATCATTGCCTGCTACACGAGCCAAGACTTCAAACTTGCCGTCGAGGCGTTTCTCGCCAAGCGCCCTCCGGTCTGGACCGGTCGCTGACCGTGCCGCGCCCCCCGTCACTCGGCCGACTCGTAGGCGGCCGTCAGGTCACGCGTCGCTACCTTTACACCAGCGTGACGTTGTCGCGTTCTTGCCGGGCCGCCAGCCCGGCGCGGTCCCGGTCTCGCAAGGGCTCTCCCAGCGCGGCGTCCAGGTCTGACCCCAACCTCGACCTGCCCGTTCGGTCAGTCAGGCCCCCCCGCCTCAGACCAGTCCCGTGCCTCTAACTGCTCCACCTTGCCGAGCCGGCGACGATGGCGCTCGTCAGCCGAGAACCGGGCTCCGAGAAATGCCTCGAGCACCTCGACGGCGAGCGCGACCCCGATGATGCGAGCACCCAGCACCAGGACGTTCATGTCGTCGTGCTCAACCCCCTGATGGGCGGAGTATGTGTCGTGACAAACCGCGGCACGCACACCCGGCACCTTGTTGGCGGCCACACTCGCGCCGACACCGCTGCCGCAGATCATGACTCCCCGGTCGACCTCGCTCTGACGCACGGCAACAGCCACAGCTTCGGCGTAGTCTGGATAGTCCACCGCTTGATCGCTGTCGGCACCCACGTCGACGACCTCGTGACCACCATGACGCAGCGTCCCGATCAGCATGTCCTTCAGGTGAAATCCGGCGTGATCCGACCCGATCGCGATACGCATCCGTCTCTCTCCCGTTGCGGACCTCTCTCGCCATGGCCGCGGCGGGAACACATCCGCGGCGAAGGCGGATCGTACTACAGCAAGACTGGCTGCTCTCGGTAGAATGCACCGATGTCGACGGATCTCGATCTGGCCCGGCTGGTTGAGCGTCTCGGAACACGTCCGCGAACCACTGTTCTGACCGGCGCAGGGGTCTCCGCCGCCAGCGGCGTCCCAACGTTTCGCGGCGAGCATGGGCTCTGGAAAAGCCACCATCCAGCGGAACTGGCGACACCAGAAGCCTTCGAACGAGACCCTGCACTGGTGTGGGAATGGTACGACTGGCGACGCCAGCAAATCGCCGCCTGTACGCCGAACCGCGCACACGCCGTCCTGGCCGAATGGAACCGCCGCGACCCCACCTTCACGCTGGTCACGCAAAACGTCGACGGGCTGCACGAGCTGGCCGGCACGACCGACGTCGTCCGGTTTCACGGCTCCATTTGGGAAGTGCGGTGTTGGCGCGCCTGCGCCGCGTCACCGAGCCGCTGGCGCGACGACTCGGTCCCGCTCCCATCGATCCCGCCAACCTGTCCGCACTGCGACGGGCCACTTCGGCCCGGGGTGGTATGGTTTGGCGAGGGCATCGACCCCGCCGTCATCGCGCGGAGCGAGCTAGCAACACGGTGTGAGCTATTCCTGACGATCGGCACCTCGTCGCTGGTCTATCCGGCCGCTGGACTCGTGCAGCAGGCTCGCCGACACGGCGCGTTCACCGTGGAGATCAACCCCGAAGCCACCCCGCTCTCATCCGGGATTGACCTCGTGCTGCGGGGAAAGGCCGAAGACGTGCTCGACACCCTGTGGCCACAGCTGATGCAAATCACCTGACGCCTTCTCGCATCAAGACGGCTGACTGCCGCTCTCCTCCAGAGCACCGCGGCCTGAGCGCTCCGAGGCGACCTCCGTCGCCAACTGTGCAAGGGGTCGGCTCACGACAACGGGATACTCCGTGGCATCTCGGTGTCGCCGCACCCCTTCCGGCAGACCCGCCACGGCGGCCTGACACGATGCGCGAATCTCGTCGATGGGACGCGCCGGTTGCTGCCGTTTCCCGTTCCGCACGACGCGCCTCAGTAGTGGCTCACCCTCGGTCGGCCCCGTCTCGTCGACCAGTGCAACGACGTCCCTGACCACACCGGTTCGACTGCTCACCCGCCAGACCTGCTTGGCTCCCGGATACGTCTGCTTCCCGCTACTCAGCTTCATCAGCGGAGTCATCGCGCCCTCCCGCTCGATCTCCACCAGCTTGTACACCCCGCCAAGAGCCGGCGCGTCATTCGATGTGCTCAGCGCAGTACCCACCCCGAAACCGTCGATCGGTGCGCCCGCGGACACGAGCGCCGCCACCTTGTGCTCATCCAGGTCTCCGCTGGCCAGAATCTGTGTGCCAGCGAGCCCGCCTGCATCCAGGATCCGACGCACGGCCCGGCTGAGATCGACCAGATCGCCGCTGTCGAGCCTAACGCCTGCCGGCCTGAGCCCGGCTCCGACGATGTGTCGTGCCGCGGCGACCGAATCATAGGTATCGATCAACAAGACCGACTGCTCGCCGTAGATGGTCATGAAACGTTCGAATGCGGTCAGCTCGTCCGTCTGCGCCATCACCCACGAGTGCGCCATCGTGCCCGACACAGGCACCCCGTAGCGATAGCCAGCCTCGACGTTCGAAGTGGACTGGCAACCCGCCAGACACGCGGCCCGCGCCGCGCACATCGCCGCCTGCGTCCCGTGCGCGCGACGCCCGCCGAACTCGGACACGGGTCGTCCGCCGGCCGCCTGCGTTACCCGTGCCGCCTTACTCGCAATCGAGGTCTGAAACAGGATGGTCGCCAGCAGCGCCGTCTCTACCAGCTGCGCCTCAGGCAGCGGTGCCGTCACCCGCACGATCGGCTCACCGGCAAAGACCGGGGTTCCCTCTGGCACAGCCCACACGTCGCCGGTGAACCGCAGTCGGGGCAGATAGTCGTCGAAAAACTCTGGAGCGGCGCCCCGTAAAGCAGAGAGTGTCCTGACATACGCGATCTCGTCAGGTGTGCATCGCCACGTCTCGAGGTAGCAAATCGCCTGCTCGAGCCCAGCCGCCACCAGATATCCGCGTGTCGCCGGCAAGTCCCGCACAAAGAGCTCGAACGTGGCTCTGGTCTTGTCGGCCCCCATGGCGACATATCCCGCGGCCATCGTCAGCTCGTAGAGGTCTGTGGAGAGGGCCCCTGGCATGATCCGGGTGGTAATGTATCACCGATGATCGAGCCACCCCAGCCACCAGCAACACCGGACGACGGCACCTCCATCGCGGTCCTCGCGGTGGATGTGCAGCGCGACTTCTGTCCGGGCGGGGCGTTGGCTGTGGCTGACGGCGACCGGGTCGTAACTGTGCTGAATCGAATCCTGGACGCTGCTCACACGCGCGGCTTTCCGGTCTACGCCACCCGGGACTGGCACCCTCCAGACTCCAGGCACTTCCTCGCAGGAGGAGGCTCCTGGCCCGTGCACTGTGTCGCCGGCTCCCAGGGCGCCCAGTTTCACCCCGACCTGCGTCTGCCGGACGGCACCCAGGTCGTCAACACGGGGACCGAGGCCGACAGCGACGGCTACTCAGCCTTCGAGGGGACTCTCGACGACGGCACCCCACTCGCCGAAGACCTGCGCCGCCGGGGCATCACCCACATGGTGGCGGGAGGACTCGCGACCGATTACTGCGTACGACACTCGGTCCTAGACGCCATTCGCGGAGGATGGCGCGTGACGCTCGTGACCGACGCGATCGCCGCTGTGGATCTGAAGCCTGGAGATGGCGCGCACGCCCTGGAGGAGATGCGCGCAGCCGGCGCTGAGCTCCGCCAATCGACCGAGCTCGACTTATGGTAGCAAGGGCCTTTAGGCCCGTCCGAACGCGCCGGGTCCCCCGCTGTCGGATCAATTGCCTCTAACCGGACTGGGACCCCCGCTGAAGGTCCACAGGTAGTCGCGGACAGACCTGATCTGTGCGACCCCGTCCTGGTCGAACTGCGGGTAGAACGAGTCGGGATACTCGGTCCAGAAATTCGGCATGTTGGTGCCGGGCTGGATGTCCAGCGGCCGGATCATCCACTCGAGGACCCAGTCCGGCTGCAGCCGTTCCGGTGACATTCGCAGGTCCGGCGCCAACGTCGCGACGTCCTGACCTTCTGGAATCGTATCCAGCACGTGGCACTGCTGACAGCGCAACAACTCGAACAGTTCCTCGCCCGTGCGGAGATCGCCCGGGTCCGGATCGGCCTCGTGCGTGCGGAATGGTCCGACGGCATCGGAGACGGCCGCGAAGTAGTCGATCGCCTCGTTCCAGTCCGCATCGTCGAGTCCGAAACTGGGCATCCTCACATCGAGCCACGGCCGAATGGTGATCGGGTCCCGCAAGAACGCATACAGCCAATCGGGCTTCACCTTGGCGCCCTCTGGCGTCAGGAGCGGAGGTACCAGGTGCGCCTCCTCCACCAGGTCTCGGTAATCCCCGCCATCCCCTTCCATCTCGTGACACGCCACACAATTCCGGCGACGGAACAGATTGCGACCATTGATCGTCGCATCCTTCCGGGCCGAGCGCGCCACCTGCGCCACCTTCGGCTGCACATCCCGCTGGAAGCTCATGACCGCGGTCGTCAGTAGGCGGGCCTCCTCTTCACTGAAACCGAAGTCCGGCATCCGAAGCTTCTCGAGCGGCTGCAGGATCCTGTTCCGGTCGTAGATACTCGGGTCGAGGAGCTTCTGCCCGATCCAGTCCCGCTTGGTGTGTGGGATGTCGTGCACGAAGGCGAAGTCGAATTGCGGGAGCAGCTTGCTCCCCTCCGCCGAGAGCTCCGTGCCGATCGGCTGAATGTCGTCGAACCCGGCGATCTCGTGACAGCTGTAGCACCCGTACCGACCAATCGCCCGACGTCCGAGGTCGAGCTGACGCTCCTCCGGGCTCATCCCCGCCACTTCGGCCTGCGCCTCTTCATACGGCACAACCGCGCGGATGTAGTCCAGCAACACCGCATCCACGTCCGTCGCCTGATACGTCGCCTGGGCACCCACACCGGCGCCCCCTGTCAGCCCGACCAGATACGTCGCGACGTCGCTCACCTCGCCGTCGGTCAGCCGCATGTCCGGCATGTAGGCATCGGCGCTGTAGTGCCGCGGATTCCGCACCCAATCGAACAACCACTCAAAGGTCGTCTTGCTACCAATCGCCTGGAGCGGCTGGCCAAACGTGCGTCGCGGCCCCGCCGCCTGGCGAGTCTCGCCGCCAGTGACATGACACGCCAGACACCCCACCGATTCGACGATCTGCTGCCCGTTCCCGGCGTCGCCACGACGCGGGTCCGACACCGCGAACTCGTGTTCCTCGGAATTCGCGTAGAGGTAGGCCACGACGGCATCGATTTCGACTTCGTTGCGAACGGCGTCCTCCGGCGAGTCGGTATTGGAGTTGTACCAGATACTCGGCATCCAGGTGCTGGGTTTGACGGCTCGTGGGTCGCGCAGCCAGTCGCCCACCCAGTCCCGGTCGAGCTTCGAGGCGACCTTCACCAGGTCGGGCCCAGGCTTCCGTAGATCCTCGAAACCGGCCGTCTTGTGGCAGGTATAGCAGCCGGCGCGCTCATACATGCCATAGGCGAGATTCAGATTGTCCGCCTCCGGCACGAATACCTCACCTTTGTGGCACTTGGCGCACGATGCCTCGGTCATCCCGGTGGGCAGCATCGGGTAGTCCCAGAGATGCGACTCCTCCCAGTGATAGTCCTCTTCCCATTGCGCCATCTGCTCGTCTGTGGCCGGAGAGTGGGCCGCGTCAGCGAATGTAATTGACTGCCCCATGCCCTCGTGGCACACAGTGCAGCCCGTGGTCTCTATCGAGTGGGGCGAGCTGTTGCCGACATAGACATCCAGGTTGGGGTGCGTCCGAAACGGCTGCGGGTACTCTTCGTAGCCCACCCGGTCGATCGCCAGATGACAGGTTTCGCACCGATCCATCTTTGGCACGCGGATGAAGTTCACGTCGTCCACGACGTTCGGCGTGATAGTCTGTCGCACCGTCAAGCTAGGCGCCAGGAAATCCAGGAGTGGCGCGTTCAGGAGATAGTCGTCGATCAGGCTCGGCTCCAGGTCCGAAATCAGGCTCTGGAGCCGCTCCGTCTCGCCAGTCAGCGTCGTCAGCTCGTCGTCGATGACGGCAACCCCCTCGCTGATCGCCGCCAGCTGCGCCCGCAGACCGTCCCGAGTCGCCGTCTGCGACTCCACCTCGAGCCCTTGCGCCAGCCACTCCTCGTACAGCGCGGCAACCTCCGCCTCCCCCGGCACCTCCGCCTCAGGGTCCTCGGCGTGGATCTCTTCGCGCCGCGTCTCGAATGTATAGCGGTCCACGTCGTAGTTCGCCTTGGTGAACTGGAAGTTCTGGGTGGCGACGAACAGCTCCCGCTCGACCTCCGCCAGCTGCGCCTCGAGCTCCTCCGTCTGCGCAGCACTCGAGGCCAGCCCCTGCTCGGCCGTAGCCCGTTGGGACGTCAACTCCGCCACCCGCGCCTGGTCGACATCCCCCTGGGCGGCCGCCAGACCGGCGCGCGTCACTTCCATCTCGAGCTGCGTGAACTGCCGCTGGTAGTTCTTCCACTCCCGATCGTAGTCGTCCCAGATCATCCAGACCGTCGTGAACAGCACGAACAGGCTGGACACGGCGAAGACCACGTTCAGGAAATCGATGTTGTAGGCGTGTCCGACTGCCCTCTTGTCTGCCATGGCGCGAGATCTCGCCGTCCCAGCGGGGACGTCCTCGGGGTTAGATATTGAAGAAGAACTCCGGAATCGACACGATGTATTTGAGGTTGAACAGCCACCGCGTCAGCATCTTCACCGGCAGCGACAACATCAACAGAAACAGCAGAACAGTGACGTAGTAGCGTGTGGGCCCCAACTTCTCGTAGTACTTGGTGAGCCCCTTCTTGGCCAGCGCGGCCGGCAACACCACCATGTAGCCAATGGTCAGCAAGATTCCGAAGATCTCCCGGATGAACCAGTTCTCCGGCTGCGCCATCCCCAGCCCACGCACCCAAATGAACTCGGACAACTGCACGTTGGTCAGCGCCTCGAGCTTGTGGATGTCCCAGAACTCGAAGGGACCGAAGAAGTTCCAGTTCGGCCCGCGCAAAAAGGTCCCCAGCACGATCAGCGACGACCAGAGCACGACGAACCCGAACAGGAAGATCGTGATCTCGACGCGACGCTCGTTGAAGGTGTAATACCCGTTTCCTTTCGGGTTCTTGTCGATGTAGGGAATCGCCATCAGCCCGACGATGATCAGCCCCGGCAGGACGACCCCGGCCAGCCACGGGTCGAAATAGACGAGCATCTCCTGCAACCCGAGGAAATACCAGGGCGCCTTCGACGGGTTGGGGGTATTTGCGTTGTTGGCCGGCTGCTCGAGCGGCGCATCGAGCCCGATCGACCACACGATGATGATGACTGTGCAGACGACCATCGCGATCAGCTCGATGTAGACCAGATCTGGCCACGTCCACACCCGGTCTTCCTCGTCCTTCTCGATCGGCGGCTCGCCGGCCGCGAGCCGCCGGTCGTTGCGCACCGCCTCGCGCATCGAATACCAGGTGAAGAACACCAGCAGAAAGATCAATCCCACAATCGGGACGTTGTCCGGCTTGGTGAGAATCAGATTGAAATTCTCGTCTGTCAGCCCAAAGCCGAAAAACACTGCCAGAAAGGCCATCAGGCCCCAGCCCCAGCTGTTCGAGGCAAACGCCTCCCGCTTCCAGACAATGAAGACAAGCGCCACGACCGTGGTGAGGAAAAACAGCCGCGGGTCTGCGAACAGGTCGATAAAGCTCTTGAGCTCGTCCATATATCGATTACCCGGCTTCTGACTTCTCGAACATTCAGCCTAGAGCGGTCCTGATATCCCGCCATCTTTCCGCACCCGCCAGAAATGCACCGCCATCAGGAAGCCGATCGCCAGCGGCAGTCCAACGCAGTGCAGCACATAAAACCGCAACAACGCCCCCTCGCCGACGAACGTGCCGCCCAGCAGCGCAAAGCGCACGTCGTCGGCTATGTGCACCAGCGGCACGTCGCCCAGCGCTATCAGGGAGACCAGAGGGCCCTCGTGGCCCAGGAACGGTGTCGCTCGCGCCATGCTCGAGCCGACCGTGATCGCCCAGATCGCCAACTGGTCCCACGGCAGCAGATAGCCAGTAAAGGACAGCAGCAGGGTCAGCACCAGCATGATGACGCCGACATTCCAGTTGAATTCCCGTGGCGGTTTGTAGGACCCGGTCATGAAGACCCGGAACATGTGCAGCCAGACCGTGATGACCATCGCATGGGCGCCCCACCGGTGCATCTCCCGCATGATGCCGAGCGGCACGTGCTCGCGCAGACTCACGATGTCCGCGTAGGCATATTCCAGGGTCGGTCGGTAGTAGAACATCAACAGCAAGCCAGTGAAGGTCAGCTGCAGGAACAGGAAGAAGCTGAGCCCCCCCATGCACCAGGTGTAGCGCATCCGGACGCCCGACTTCCGCAACCGCACCGGGTGCATGTGCAGAAACACGTTCGACAGCATGACCAGTACCCGGTTCCGGTCATTTATCGGCGCGGTATGTCTAAAGATCGACGTCCAGATTTGCGTCTCGGTGAGCCAGTCCCACGCGCGCACCAGTGCAGGGGGCTTCGGTTCGATCGTCTTCGTGTCAGCCATGTTCGCCTAAATCTGAAGGAAGGACTCCGGCTCGGTCCACTGCCCCAGTTCCTCTTGAAACTTCCGGCTCTTGTCGATGAGGATCTGACCGTCTTCGGCCAGGACGATGCGCGTCCGCTCCAGCGGCCGCGGGGCCGGACCCTCGAAATTGATGCCGGTCGGGCGGAACCCGCTGCCGTGGCAGGGGCACTTGAACTTGTTCTCGGCCGACAGCCAGTTTGGAGTACAACCCAGATGCGTACAGCTCGTAAACAGCGCGTAGAATCCCGGAGCCTCGTTCGTGTAGTCGTTGTCGGTACGTACGACCCACACGCCGTCCGAGTCCTTGAAGCGTTCGTCGACTCCCTCCCCGTAATCCTCCGGGAACCCGACTGTGAACTGCTGCGGCGGTTCGTTGAGCACATTCGGGAACATGAAGCGGCCGGTCGCGGCAAGGCACCCCGCAGACGCCGCGGTGAACGCCCCCCAGGCGAGCCCCATCCAGCCACGCCGACCCATCAGCGGCGACGTGTCGTCATCAACCTTCGCCTTCGGCTTTGGGGCGGGACGCGCAGCGGCCGTGGTCGTGCGGCCGGCAAGCTTGGCGTCATTCCCCGCTGCTGCGGCAGCCGGCTTCGCCGCAGCCGGTCTCGGCGCCGGCTTTTCCACCGCCGGTGCATCTCCCGCCGGAGTATTCTTTGGTTCGTCAGCCATTTCTGTGTCTCATCATCACGATCGCCTACCTCGAGGGGCGCACACCCGGCCTATTGTTGCTCCGCGGCGTAGCGACTGACCGGGGATATCTCGAGCGCTTCGAGCGTCTCCATCGCCGCCTGCCGCACCTTCAAGCTCTGGTCTGCCTCGGCAAGCGCGGCTACAGGCGCCCGAAAATTCTCGCCCACGCTGACCGCACCGAGCGCCGCCACGGCCCGCAGCCCGCTAATCATCACTTCGCTCGCCGGCTCTGCGAGTGTGTCCGACGTTACCAACCCTGCGACGTAGTCCCGGTCGAGCATCCGACCGAGCACCGTAGCGCCGCGTCCATCGCCATGACGCGCCAGTGCGATCGCGGCGTTCCACTGCACGTCCGGTGCCGGATCGCCGAGCGCGGCGCGTAGCGTAATGTGCGTTCCGTCGTCCGGCAACGCTCCCAGCGCGTAGACGACCATCTTGCGCACACCGGCATCCTGTGACTGATACATCTCCGCGAGGCGTGGCACCACCGCTGCATCACCCAGGGAGGCAAGCGCCCAGATCACGCTGATAGCGGTCTCTGTGTCTGCGTCGGCTTCGTTCAGCGCCTCGGTCAACGTCGCAACCGTCTCGGGCGGCGGGGCCTGGAGTCGCCCGATCGCCAACGCAAGATATCGCCGAACTCGCGGATCGTCGCCCTTCGACTCCACGAACGCCCGGACCAGGGCTGGCGCCAGATCCGGATACTGCAGCTCCGTGTCTGGCTCACCCATCAGCCGAGACAATTCGAAGGCTGCGGGCCATCGCCGCTCGCGTCCGCCGCTCCGCACCTCGGAGAGATACTCCTCTGGTGTCCGATCGTCGGCAACCATCATGCGAAAGCCGCCGTAGATCGCTGCGACGACGGCAACCACCGCGAGGGGGACGAGGAAGAACTGGACAGCGAGGGACGGCGCAGCCGCAAGCGGACTGACCGGGCGCGCGGGTTCGCGCTCGTCAAGCTTCTGCATGAGTGCGTCGGGATAGCCGAGAGCTCCTATTTACACCTATGCCGCCGGCATTTGTGCCTTTGGTCACAAGCGCTGTCAGAGCGTTACAACATCAACACCAAACAACGGTGGGATCTTACTATGGTTCCCCAGAGCGGTCAACCCGACACCACCCGTTACCCGCTCATTCCGCTGACCTTACGCCAGCTGCCGTGGCCTGGGGAACATCCCGTGATTGGGCGATTCAGATCCGAGGCAGCGTCACCTCGCGCTGTGCCTGATACTTCCCGTGCTTGTCGGCGTACGACGTCTCGCAACGCTCGTCGCTCTGGAAGAACAGGACCTGCGCGATCCCCTCGTTCGCGTAAATCTTCGCCGGGAGCGGCGTGGTGTTCGAAATCTCGAGCGTGGCCGTCCCCTCCCACTCCGGTTCGAACGGAGTGACATTGACGATGATGCCGCATCGCGCGTAGGTCGACTTGCCGAGACAGACTGTCAGTATGTCTCTGGGAATGCGGAAATACTCGACCGTTCGAGCCAGCGCGAACGAGTTGGGCGGCACAATGCACACGTCGGCCTTGACATCGATGAACGAACGCGGGTCGAAGGCCTTTGGGTCTATCAGGGTGCTATTGATGTTGGTAAAGATCTTGAACTCGTCCGCCACCCTGATGTCATACCCGTAGGACGACAGCCCGAACGACACGACGTCCTCGCGCACCTGGCACTCGACAAACGGCGAGATCATGCCGCCGCGGGCCATTTCCTTGATCCACCGATCCGATTTGATACTCATTTTCTAGGTGGGGCGCTGCCCCACACCCCGACTCGTCGCTAGTGGGACCCCATCGCCCCACGCCGCTTCCTCGCGGGCGCGCACGTGCGCGCCGCCAGCCCAAGCTTTTGACTCTTGGCTCTAGGCTTTGGGCGCTCCACACGCTGTTGAAGCCGGCGAAGCCCTCCGGCTTCTCCTGACTCCTGTCTCCTGTCTCCCGACTCCTGGAGCATACGGATCATCGTCTCCACCACATCAACAGCAGCGTCAGGGCGACGCTCGCCAGCACCGATGTCGCGATCGGGATATACACGGTCAGGTTGTCACGCCGATACACGATGTCACCCGGCAGCCGTCCCAGGGGCAACCCGAGCATCAGCAGCGCGCCGACCCCTGCCAGCGCCAGGCCGGTCACGACCAGGATCTTTCCCATCGGCCCCTGATCGTTGCCCCGCTCCGCACGCGGGCGCAAGCATCGCTAACCCAACTCGACGCCGCGGAAGAAATAGCCGAGCTCGAACGCCGCGGTCTCCGGCGCATCGGAACCATGCGTCGCGTTGTGCTCGATGGAGCTGCCGAACTGCCGCCGCAGGGTCCCCTCATCGGCCTTGGCCGGGTCGGTGGCCCCCATCAGCGTACGCCAGCGCGTGATGGCGTCGAGCGACTCGAGCGCCAGCACGACGGCCGGTCCAGACGACATGAAGGTCGTCAGGCTGTCAAAGAAAGGCCGCTCGCGGTGAACCGCGTAGAAGCCCTCCGCGTCGGTCTTGGTCAACCGCACCAGCCGCATCCCACGCAGGCTGAAGCCTGCCTCGTTGACTCGCTGCAAGATGGCCCCCGTGTGGCCGGCCAACACCGCGTCGGGTTTGATAATCGCAAACGTGCGTTCCATACATCTCCGTTCATCCTCGAACACCCCTGGCGCCCGGCTGTGCCCCTGGGCTGCCAGACCGTAACCCCTCTAGCCGAGTGCCTCCATGATCTCGTTCAGCACCGATTCCGGCGGCCGCACCTGATTCTGCGGCAGCGCGGCCAGCGGCTCGTCCACGAGGTTCAGCGTCGCCAGGAAGTCTTCTGCCTTGGGCTCGACATAGACGAGACCTGTCGCGAACTCGCCCCGCTCGTGGGTCTCGTGCAGCACCCGGAGCGCCCGCATCTTGTCTGTCGGGTCGTAGCCATCGTCGAGCTTTTTCAGGTAGAGGTGGGACCCATCGTGTAGCCTCACCTCTTGCGTCGTGCCCGGCTCGTAATCCACGTTGATGTCCTCGAAGTACGGCACGAAATCGAGCTCCTCCAACGGATCGTCGTGACTCTTCAGATACGCATAGCTCTTGGTCGAGCCCTCATGGTCGTTGAAAGTCACGCAGGGCGAGAGCACATCGATCATGGCTGTGCCGCGATGACCGATCGCCGCCTTCAGCACCGCCGTCAGCTGCTTCTTGTCTCCCGAGAACGAGCGCGCCACGAAGGTCGCCCCAAGTTGGATGGCCAGCGCGCAGGTGTCGATGGGTGGCAGGTCGTTGACCACACCCGTCTTCAGGGTGGAACCCATATCGGCGGTTGGCGAAAACTGCCCCTTCGTCAGACCGTAGCACCCGTTGTCCTCGATGATGTAGATCATCGGAATATTCCGCCGCATCAGATGCACGAACTGCCCAATCCCAATCGCCCCGGTGTCGCCGTCGCCGCTCACACCGATTGCCACAAGGTCTTTGTTGGCGAGCAACGCACCAGTGCCGACCGATGGCATCCGGCCATGCACGGAGTTGAAACCGTGGGAGGACCCAAGGAAATACGCCGGACTCTTGCTCGAGCAACCGATGCCGGACAGCTTCACGACCTTTGTGGGGTCGACCCCCATACTGAAGCACGCGTCGATGATCCGTTCCGATATGGCATTGTGCCCGCACCCAGCGCACAGGGTGGTCTTGCTGCCGCGGTACACTGGAAGCTCGAGGCCGAGCCTGTTGCTCTTCTTCTTGGGAGTGGGTATCGCTGTAGCCACGGTGCGTCCTTTTCGATGTGTCGTGTGTCTCTGTTCGATCCCGAGAGCAAGAGAGTCGCGCGAAGGCCCTACTCGCCGCCGACCCCAGCGTCGTGCGGGCTCGGTCCATCCGCCACCGCGTACTGGACCCGGTAGCCCTCCTGAATCAGGATGTCGTCGGTGATGGTGCGCGCGGCGACCGGCTCTCCGGCGTAGTTCAGGACGCTTCGGAGCCGCCCCGCCAGCTCGGCTCGCAGCTCGAGCCGCATCAACGTCGCCATCTGCGCATCACGGTTCTGCTCGACCACATATACACGGTCGTGCCGCTCGATGAACGACGCGAGGGCAGACCGAAACGGGTAGGCCCGCAACCGATAATACGAGGTGCGCACGTCGGCCTCTTCTTTCAGCTGATCGCGACTCTCGACCACGGCCCAGTGTGTGGTGCCATACGCGATGATGCCGACCCGCGCCCTCCGGTTGATCTCCACGATCGGAGCCGGCATCCAGTTGCGCGCGGTCTCGAACTTGCGCGTCAACCGATCGACGTTTTTCCGGTAATCGTCCGAGCGCTCGCTGTACTGACCCCAGTCGTTGTGGCCGGACCCCCGGCAGAAATACGCCGGCATCTCGTTCCCAGGAACCGACCGATAGGGAATGCCGTCGCCATCCACGTCCCGATAGCGCCCAAACCGCCCGATCCGCTCGAGGGCTTCTGCGTCGAGCAACTTGCCCCGGTCGATCGGCTTGGACGGATACTCGAACTTGGGTGACATCCACGTGTTCATGCCCAGATCCAGGTCGCTCAGCACGAAGATCGGCGTTTGAAAACGCTCCGCGAGGTCGAACGCCGTCACCGCCATGGAATAGCACTCATCCGGTGAAGACGGGAACAGGAGCGGGTGACGGGTGTCCCCGTGAGAGAGGAACGCCGTCGACAGCACGTCACCCTGCGCCGTCCGCGTCGGCAACCCGGTCGCCGGTCCCACACGCTGAACGTCAAATATCACTGCCGGGACCTCGGCGTAGTAGCCGAGACCGGCAAACTCACCCATTAGCGAGATTCCGGGTCCCGACGTCGCCGTCATCGACCGCCCTCCCGCCCAACCGGCGCCAAGCGCCATGCCGAGCGCCGCGATCTCATCCTCTGCCTGCACGACGGCGAAGGTCGCCTTGCCCGTCTCTTTGTCGACCCGGTACTTGCGCAGATAGTCGATGAGCGTCTCGCAGAGCGACGACGACGGTGTGATTGGATACCAGGTGACGACGGTCACTCCCGCCATCATGCAGCCGATGGCGGCGGCGGAGTTGCCGTCGATCAGGATGCGCCCCTGGTTCTCGTCCATCGCCTCAATGAGACACGGATCCCGCTTTTCGAGATGCTCTTTGGCGAACGCATAGCCGGCATCGAGCGCCTGCCGGTTGATGGCCACGACCTTCTCCTTGTTTCCGAACTGCTTGCGCAGAGCGGCCTCCATCTGGTCGAGCTCGATCCCGAGCAGCCGCGCCAATACACCGTCATAGATCATGTTGCGGACACGACGGCGCAACTTGACGTCCCGGGACACTTCGGCGACCAGCTTTTCGAACGGCACCGGGTAGAACACGACGTCGCTGCGCACGCTGTTCAGCTTCAGCGGCTCGTCGTAGATCACCGCGGAGCCCGCATCGAGATTGAGCACATCCTCCTGCGCCGTCTCCGAATTCATCGCGACAAGGATCTCGGACTTCTTCTTCCAGCCGATATAGCCGTTCTTGTTGACTCGGATCGTGAACCAGGTAGGCAGACCGGCGATATTCGACGGGAACAAGTTCTTGGCCGAAACGGGCACGCCCATCTGAAAAATCGAGCGTAGCAGCACGAGGTTGGCGGTCTGGCTACCCGAGCCGTTCACCGTCGCGACCTGGACGGTGAAATCATTGACGCTGAACTCGATGGATGGTTCGGATGGACGCTCTTCGCCTGCGACGTCGGACGCGGACATTCAGGTTCCTCAGGGTGACGGCGTGGTGGTTGGCTGACTGGGACGTCGTCGTGCCCTCCACGACACCACGCAGACTCACCTTATTGTAGCATTTTCCGTTCAGATTCCGGGGCCAGGACGACCCGTCACGCCGTTGGTAGGGCTCGCGCGAAGCTGCGCCGAGGGTCTCCTCGCGACATCTCCAGACCGCCTGTCTCAAGCTGAATTCGGTTCGAGCGCTGCGGCGACCGCCGCGCCGATTTCGGATGGACTCCGCACGACAGTCACGCCGCCTGCTGTCAGCGCCGCCATCTTCTCGGCGGCCGTGCCCGTGCCTCCTGAGATGATGGCTCCGGCATGTCCCATACGCCGACCGGGTGGGGCCGTCTGACCGGCAATGAATCCGACGACTGGCTTGCTCACGTGCTCGCGTATGTAGACCGCGGCATCTTCCTCGGCGGTGCCGCCGATCTCGCCGATCAGCACAATTGCCTCGGTCGCCTCGTCCTGCTCGAACAGCCTGAGGGTGTCGATGAAGCTCGTGCCGATCAACGGGTCGCCGCCTATCCCGATACAGGTCGTCTGGCCCAATCCCAGCAGCGTCAACTGGTGAATCGCCTCGTAGGTCAATGTCCCGCTCTTCGAGACGATGCCGACGGGACCCTCGCGGCAGATGTGCCCCGGTATGATGCCGGCCTTCGCCTGTCCCGCCGAGATAAGCCCGGGACAATTGGGTCCGATCAACCGGCTCTCACGGCCATCGAGGAACCTCAATGCCCGCATTATATCCAAGGTCGGGATCCCCTCCGTGATGCACACAATGAGCCCGAGCGCCGCGTCCGCCGCCTCCATGACCGCGTCGGCAGCCACCGCTGGCGGCACGAAAATGACCGACGCGCTCGCACCGGTCTCACGCACGGCCGACTCGACGGTGTTGAAGACGGGGAATCCCTCGTGGCTCGTGCCACCTTTGCCAGGTGTGACCCCTCCCACGACGGTCGTGCCGTACTCGGCGGCCTCTCGCGCGTGAAACGTGCCCTCACGACCGGTCAGTCCCTGCACCAGCAACCGGGTCTGCTTGTCTATCAGGACGGCCATAACTGGGGTACTACCTACGCCAGCGCGAGCCCGACGACCTGTCGAGCCGCCTCACCCATGCTGTCGGCTGTCGTGAAATTCAGACCGCTGTCTCGCAGCATCCGTTTCCCCTCGTCGACGTTGGTGCCTTCCATCCGCACCACGACCGGCACCTTCACGCCGAGCTCCGTCACGGCGGCGATGACGCCTTCGGCCAGCACGTCGCATCGCAGAATCCCACCGAAGATATTGACGAGCACCGCGGTCACTTTTGTGTCCGACAAGAGAATCCGGAATGCATTCCGAATCTGTTCCGCGCTGGCTCCCCCGCCAACATCCAGAAAATTTGCAGGCTCGCCACCGGCCAGTTTGATGATGTCCATGGTGGCCATGGCGAGACCGGCGCCGTTGACCATGCACCCGATGCTGCCGTCGAGCCGGATGTAGTTGAGCGCGTACTTCGACGCCTCGATCTCCAGCTCCTCTTCCTCGGCCAGATCCCTCAGCTCGCCCAGCTCTGGATGACGGAACAGCGCGTTGTCATCGAGCGTCACCTTCGCGTCGAGCGCCACCACGTCCTCGGTTGCCGTCACGACCAACGGATTGATCTCGATCAGGGACGCGTCGACCGCCTGGAACGCCGCATACACGCTCTGCATCAGCGAGGCCGCCGCGCGCGCCGGGGGTCCCGTCAGACCGATAGCGTCAGCCAGCCGCCGGGCCTGGAATGCGGCCAGCCCCACGCCGGGGTCGATGTGCACCTTGTGGATGAGCTCAGGCGTCTCGGCCGCCACCTGCTCGATGTCCATTCCTCCGGCGGCGCTGGCCATCATCAGGGGCAGTTGCGTCGTCCGGTCGATCAAGAGTCCGAGATACAGCTCGTTGACGATTTCGAGCCCTTCCTCGATCAGCAGACGGGACACCACTCTCCCTCCGGGACCGGTCTGTGCGGTGACCAACGTCATTCCGAGGATCTCGCCTGCGATCCGCTCGGCATCCCCAACGGTCTCGGCGAGCTTGACGCCCCCGCCTTTGCCGCGTCCGCCGGCGTGGATCTGCGCCTTGACGACAACGCGCCCCCCAAGACGGCGGGCTGCGTCGCCGACCTCCGTCACCGAGAACACCGCCTCACCTCGCGGCGCGGCGACGCCGTGCTGCGCGAGCAGCCCCTTGCCCTGATACTCGTGAATCTTCACAGGCCTGTTCAGAACCCGAGCACGCCGACGAGCTCTCTGACGGCATCGGCCGATTTGTCGAGCGCCGCTTGCTCACCGGCTTCGAGCTTGATTTCGATGATCTGTTCGGCCCCACCGGCACCCAGTTTCACCGGCACCCCGACAAACAGGTCGCGGATGCCATACTCGCCCTGCAGCAGGACCGCGCACGGCAGTATCTTCTTCTTGTCCTTCAGGATCGCCTCCACCATTTCGACCACGGCGGAGCCGGGTGCATAGAACGCACTTCCGGTACCCAGCAGCTTCACAATCTCCGCACCACCGCCCGCCGTGCGGGTCACGATCGCGTCGATCGTTGCCTGGTCGAGCAGCTCCGTGATCGGTATACCGGCCACGGTGGAGTACCGCGGCAGCGGTACCATCGTGTCGCCGTGCCCGCCCAGCACAAACGCGTGCGTGTTCTCTACCGATACCTTCAAGGCATCGGCGATGAATGACCGCATCCGGGCCGAATCCAGCACTCCCGCCATCCCGACGACCCGCTCCCGCGGGAACCCACTCTCACGGTGAACGACCTGGCACATCGCATCCAATGGGTTCGTCACAGGAATGATTATGGAATCGGGCGAGTACTTGACGACCTCGGCGGTGACCGCCTTGATGATCCCGGCATTTTTCTGCAGCAGGTCGTCACGGCTCATGCCCGGCTTTCGCGCAAGACCGGCCGTGATCACGACCACGGCCGAGCCGGTCGTGTCGGCGTAGTCGTTGGTACCAAGCACGCGCGCATCCGAACCCTCAATTGGACAGGCCTCGAACATGTCGAGCCCCTTGCCCTGTGGCACGCCGTCCAGAATGTCCAGCAGCACGACATCCGCGAGTTCCTTATTGGCGATGCCACGGGCCGCCGTCGCACCAACATGCCCGGATCCGATGACACTAACTTTTCCAATCATGGCGAGTTCATTGCTCCCTTCAGCCCGGCGGCTACAAATTGGCGATGACGGCGTCGGGGCGATCCGACGTCTTGACTTTGGGCGCCTCTTCCATCCGGCGCGGCAGGTCGCAGGTCACCTTCCTTTCCTGAACTGTCCGTCCGACCGCGCTCTCGACCAGATCGGCGGCCGGCTTCCACCCGATACAGCCAAACATCATCGCGCCTGGCCACGCGCTTTAGGGCACGTCCCCATGCGCGATTCAAGATCTTCACAATATCTGTGGAAAACCTTGTGGAAAAATGCCCCCCCAGCAGCAAGCGAGCCGCGTCAACCGGGGACTTCTAGCGATTTGCACCATCGTGGTGCGGCATGCGTGCGATAACTGGGCCTCCGCAAACGGTCGCCTATTATACTGTAAGGTCTTGGCGCGGCTGCGGACGCCGACGACCCGTCGGCGCCCACAGTGTGCGCAATTTTTGAACACGACCGCGCGCCTCCTACTACACACATCGAGAAGAGAGATATCCATGAAGATCGTGATCGCCGATCCGCTGCCGTCATCAGCGGCTGAGCTGCTCCGAGACCAAGGCTGGAATATAGATGCGAAGACGGGGCGCCCGCCCGAGGAGCTCTACGCAGCCCTTGCCGATGCCGACGCGTTGATCGTCCGGAGCGCCACCCAGGTCGATGCCGAACTGATCGCGAAGGCGCCCGGATTGAAGGTGATCGCTCGTGCCGGAACCGGCGTCGACAACGTTGACCTCGATGCTGCTAGCGCCGGCGGCATTCTCGTCGTCAACGCGCCCGGCGCCAACAGCATCAGTGTCGCCGAGCACGCCTTTGCGCTGCTGCTGGCATCGGCCCGCTCGATCGCCCAGGCCGACGGCCTGATGAAGGCCGGCCGCTGGGAGAAGAAGCGGCTGATGGGGACCGAGTTGCGGGGTAAGACGCTGGGGGTCGTCGGTCTCGGTCGAATTGGCCGCGAAGTCGTGCACCGGGCTCATGCGTTCGGCATGCGGTCCATTGCCCACGACCCCTTCATCACCGGCCAGATTGCGGCCGACCTCGATGTAGAGCTCGTGGAGCTCGACGACCTGTGCACCCAGGCTGACTTCATCACCCTGCACGTGCCGTCGAGCGGCGAGCGACCGCTCTTCGACGCCGAACGGCTGTCGCACTGCAAGCCCACTGTGCGGATCATCAACACCGCGCGCGGCACGCTCATCGACGAGGCGGCCCTAGGCGACGCTATCGAGCGCGGTGTGGTCGGCGGAGCCGGATTGGACGTCTACGAGACCGAGCCGCCCACCGCCACCCGGGTCATCGGCTTGCCGCAGGTGGTCGCCACGCCCCATATCGCAGGGTCCACACGTGAAGCGCAGGAGCTGGTCGGTCTCGAAACCGCAAGTTGTGTGCGCGACTTCCTGCAGACGGGGATCGTGCGCAACGCCGTGAACTATCCCTCGCTCGCGCCCGAGGAGCTGAAACGGATTCAACCCTACACGATGCTGGCACGCCGGTTGGGCGCCTTCTTGGGACAGAGCTCCACGGACCGAGTCGAGACGGTCTCTATCAGGTATTACGGCGAGCTGGCCGAGGGGAATAACGAGATGCTCGTCGGTGCGACCCTGGTCGGCTTCTTTGGCACCATGCTGTCGTCGAACGTCACGCCAATCAATGCGCGCGCAATCGCCAGCGAGCGCGGCATCGAAGTGATCGAATCGCGCAGCTCGCGCCCGCGGAACTTCACCAGCCTGATCTCGCTCAAGCTGCACACCGCGGATGGCGAGCGCTGGGCCGAGGGTGCGATCTTCGAGCACGCCGGTCCGCGGTTGGTTCTACTCGACGGGGTCACCGTCGAGGCCCCACTCGAGGGCACGCTGGTGGTCATTCGCAACAACGACCAACCGGGTGTGATCGGAGCAGTCGGCACGATCCTCGGACGCCACACCATCAACATCGCGACCTTCGCGCTTGGCCGTGGACCGACAGGAGCCGTAGCGGTGGTCAAGATCGACCGCAATGGCTCCGACAACCAGCAGATCACAGATGCGGTGCTCGACGAAATCCGCGCCGTGCCAGCCGTTCAGCAAGTGGCGGTGGTTACCGTGTGATGCTCCAAGAAGTCAGAAGACAGGAGTCAGGAGAAGCCGGAGGGCTTCGCCGACTGAGTCAAGACTAGCTACGGGAGCTCGAGGCGAAGGGGCGTGTCGTCGCGCAGGTCGAGCAGGTCGACGGCATCGTCGGTGATGGCGCGCACCTGAAACCGGCCCAGCACTTCGTCGCCGATGTGCGCGAGCACGACATGTCCCTCGGCGGATAGGATCGCCGTTCGCCGGCGACCGTAGGACGTGCGCTCGGCGCCAATGCCGACGAGCGCCACGACCGGGCCGGCTGCGGCGACGCGCTCGACCACCGCCGGCGTCGCGGCCGGGGGTGGCAGCGGCGCCGGTTTCGACGTAGTGGACGTCTCCATGCGCGAGCTGAGCGTGAACGGGTTCCGAGCCGGCTGACGGGGACGCGGCGCGTCCTCGAGACGGGAGGCCAATCGCGCAACCTCCCGCGTGAGATCGAGGGGAGCGGAGGCCGGCGTCACGGCTTGCGCCGGCGTCATCGCAACGCCGCTCGGAAGGTCGGACCGCACCGTTGATGGTGCGACCCCGGCTGCTGACGACAGCCAAGCTGCCAACAGCGCCCCACCACCCGTCAACAGCGCCACACGCGAATTCGTCATAGGTCCAATCGCAGCCCGACGCCCCCATCGTACCACGAGACGGCCGCTCACCCGACCGGCGGCTGCACACCGTTGCACGCGTTCCATTCGTTCTTGGACCTGATGTTTGATCGCACGCGATGCCGAATCGTAAGGCGACGAGATATTGTGTGTTATTCTTCATCGTGCACCCTGCGACCAGGCTCTCGCGCACACTCCCCCCCTCGTCCACCGGAGTCGTCGCCATCATCCCCGCCCGCTACGCGTCGACGCGCCTACCCGGAAAACCACTTGCCGACATCGGTGGCCGCCCGATGGTCGAGCACGTCTATCGCCGCGTGGAGGCCGCCGCGTCAATCGACTCCGTCGTGGTCGCCACCGATGACGAGCGCATAGCCGCTGCCGTCACCGCCTTCGGCGGTCGGGCGGTGATGACTCGCGGGAATCACCGGAGCGGCACCGACCGCCTGGCCGAGGTCGCCGACACCCTGACCTGCGAGGTGGTCGTCAACGTACAGGCCGACGAACCGCTTATCGCCCCCTCGATGGTCGACGCCACCGTCTCCGCCTGCGTGAGTGATCCGGGCATCGTCATGTCGACGTTGCGCTGCCCGATACGGGACCTCGCGGACCTCCACGACCCGAACCTCGTCAAGGTAGCCATCGACCGAGACGGCTACGCCCTCTTCTTCTCTCGTGCAGCCATCGGTCTCGACCGGGCGACCGGGGAGGGAGCTGTGGCACCGCCAGTGGACAAGCACATCGGGCTCTACGCCTACCGGCGTCCGTTCCTACTGACCCTGAGCCGACTGGAACCCACGCCACTCGAACGCGCCGAACGGCTCGAGCAGTTGCGCGTGCTCGAGCACGGCTATCGCATCATGACTACCCGGACCGACCACGACCCGATCGGCGTCGATACACCGACTGATCTCGAACGCGTGCGTCGTCTCGTCTCCGCCGGAGCGCCTGCATGAGTGAACCGATTGTCAATCACGACGGTCGTCCCGTGAAATTCATCTTTGTCACCGGCGGGGTTGTCTCCTCGCTCGGAAAGGGCCTGGCGGCGGCGTCGATCGGCTGTCTGCTCGAAGGACACGGCTACCGTGTCACACTGCAGAAACTCGATCCCTACGTCAATGTCGATCCCGGCACGATGAGCCCGTATCAACATGGCGAGGTCTACGTCACCGATGATGGCACCGAGACCGACCTCGATCTGGGGCATTACGAGCGCTTCACCGACACCGTTACGACCAGGAACCACAACTGGACGACCGGCAAGATCTACCTGTCCGTCATCCAGAAGGAGCGGCGCGGAGACTTCCTCGGCGGCACCGTACAGGTCATCCCCCACATCACGAACGAGATCAAGGCCTGCATCCGCGCCGTCGCCACCGACGTGGACATCGTGCTGGTCGAAATCGGCGGGACCGTAGGTGACATCGAGAGCCAGCCGTTTCTCGAAGCGATCCGCCAGTTCCGCCAGGACGTCGGGCGGACACACACGCTGTATGTTCACCTGACGCTGGTCCCCTTCATCGGCACGGCCGGCGAGCTGAAGACCAAACCGACCCAGCACAGCGTCCGCGACCTCCGGTCGGTCGGGATACAACCTGACATCCTGCTATGTCGCACAGATCGCTTCCTGCCGGCCGAGATTCGCAGCAAGATCGCGCTATTCTGCGACGTCGACGAAGATGCAGTGATCACCGCCAAGGACGTGTCGAGCATCTACGAAGTCCCGCTGGTCCTGGGCGACGAAGGACTCGACCGCAATATTCTCCGACGCCTCCAGCTGCCCGACTCGGTGCGGACAATGAGCAAGTGGGAAACGCTAATTGACGGTATTCGGCACCCAACCGACAGGCTCACCATCCACATCGTCGGCAAGTACGTAGGATACGAAGACTCCTACAAAAGTCTGAACGAGGCGTTGTATCACGGAGGCTTCCGGCACCGACTGGGAATCGATATCAATTGGGTCGAGGCCGAGGCCCTCGAGTCCGACGACGGTGCCCATCTCCTCGACGGCGCCGACGGCGTGCTCGTACCCGGCGGCTTCGGCGATCGTGGCAGTCGCGGCATGATGCGCGCGGCCCGCGTCGCGCGCGAAGGCGGGATCCCGTATTTCGGCATCTGCTACGGGTTCCAGTGGGCCGCTGTGGAATTCGCTCGCAACGTCTGCGGGCTGGAGGGCGCGGACTCGACCGAGTGCGATCCGGACGCCGCCCACAAGATCATCTACAAGCTCCGTGAGCTGCTCGGTGTGGACGACCTCGGTGGCACCATGCGACTCGGCACCTACCCGTGTCGGCTGACCCCCGGCTCGATCGCCCAGCGCATTTACGGGACCAATGAGGTCAACGAGCGCCATCGACACCGGTACGAGTTCAACCGCACCTATGAGGACGTTCTCACTGAACACGGGATGGTCATCTCGGGGCAATCCCCGGACGGAAAGTTTGTCGAGACGATCGAACTGCCCGGCCACCCCTGGTTCGTCACCGTTCAATTCCATCCGGAGTTCCACTCCAAACCGCTGAATCCGCACCCACTCTTCGCCGACTTTGTACGGGCCAGCTACGAGCACAAGGTCGCGACACGGTCCGCCACGGCGTCGGCGGCGAGCTAGGCGCCCCCGGCGAAGACGGTGAAGACGACCGGCGATCTCCTGTCTTCTGACTGTTGCCTTCTGCCTTCTAGGCGCGAGTCGTATCTATAATGGTCGCGTGCCAGGAGTTGACATCCGCGGTGTGCCGATCGGCTCCGGTGCGCCGCTCGTCTTGATCGGGGGGCCCTGTGTCATCGAGAGCGAAGCACACGCGCTCTCGCTCGGCGGCGCCATCGCCGCGGTGGCGCGACGGTTCGGTGTGCCGTATATCTTCAAGGCGTCGTTCGACAAAGCCAACCGCACGTCCAACCAGTCGTTTCGCGGTCCGGGTCTCGACGCCGGGCTGCGAGCACTGGCCGCGGTCAAGGCGACGCACGACGTTCCGGTGCTGACCGACGTGCACGAGATCGGCCAGGTCAGACCGGTGGCCGAGGTGGCCGACGTCCTACAGATTCCGGCGTTCCTGTCGCGACAGACCGACCTGATCGTCGCTGCCGCACGCACCGGCTGCGTTGTCAATCTGAAGAAGGGTCAGTTCATGGCGCCTGGCGACATGCGTCACGCGATCGACAAGGTGACGGCCACCGGGAACGACCGTGTGCTCGTCACCGAGCGCGGTGTCAGCTTCGGCTACCACAACCTCGTCGTGGACATCCGCGCATTCCCGCAGCTGCGGGCGCTCGGGGCGCCGGTCGTGTTCGACGTGACTCACAGTTTGCAGCTCCCGGGCGGCGGAGACGGCGTGACGGCCGGCCAGGCCGAATACATCGAGCCGCTCGCCGCGGCCGGCGTTGCCGCCGGCGTAGACGCCGTCTTCCTCGAGATTCACGAAGAACCCGCGCGCGCCAAGAGCGACGCGCAGAACGCTCTCCAGCTCGACCGACTGGCGCCGCTGCTCGAACGGCTGGTCCGGATCGACGCAGTCGCCCGTGTGTGACCACGATGTCAGACAGCAAGATTCCGTCCACCGACGCCGGCGTCGACCTGGGTCTAGCTCGCCGGGTGTTGGAAATCGAGGCAGCGGCCATCGTGGCACTTGTCGACCGGCTGGACGCCCGGTTCGAAGCAGCCATCGACGCGCTCGACAGCTGCACCGGCCGGGTCATCGTGACCGGCATGGGCAAGTCGGGCATCATCAGCCGGAAGATCGCCGCGACGCTCGCCAGCACCGGCACACCGGCGTTCTTCCTTCATCCGGCCGAAGCGGTGCACGGCGACCTGGGTGTCATCCAGGGTGACGACGTGGTCGTCGCGCTCTCCTACAGCGGAGAGACCGGCGAGATCTTACGTCTGCTAGAGACGATCAAGCGCGTGGGCGCGCGAATCATCTGTCTGACCGGCGCCCCCAAGTCATCCCTGGCCCAGGCAGCCGATGTCACGCTCGATTGCCAGGTCCACGTAGAGGCCTGCCCGATGAACCTCGTGCCGACGGCGAGCACCACCGTCGCGTTGGCGCTCGGTGACGCGCTCGCGATGACCTTGCTGGTGAGAAAGGGGTTCCGCGAAGACGACTTCGCCAGTCTCCACCCGGGCGGGGGACTCGGCAAGCGTCTGCTGCGCGTCGATCGCCTCATGCATGTCGGGTCCGATCTGCCAACCGTTGATGACGGCGACACGCTGACCGCGGTGGTGCGGGAGATGTCCGACAAGGGCCTCGGTATGGCATGTGTCCTCGGTGCGGACGGGCGCCTGGCGGGCGTGATTACAGATGGGGATTTGAGGCGCAACCTCGCGAGTGGAGACAAGCTGCTCGAGCGCACCGCCGGCCAATTGATGACGACCGCGCCGCAGACGATCGCCCCGTCGGCGCTGGCCGCGCAGGCGCTGCAGGTCATGGAAACGCGTCAGATTACATCGCTCGTCGTCGTCGATGACGACAGGCGGCTGCAGGGTGTGGTCCATCTCCACGACCTGTGGCGAACCGAGCTGTTCTGATGAACGATTCTCTGACGCTGCTGGCCGTGCTGCTCACGCTGCTACTGGGCCTAGCGGCGGGCAAGGCCTGGGAGCGCTACAAGCTGCGCGCGGGCCGCTGGATCGACCGGCGAAAGGCCCGCGAATCCCCACACTACATCCTCGGCCTCAATTTCCTTGTCGCGAACCAGCTCGACTGGGCCATTGAAGAACTGACCACTGCCGCCAGCATCGACGACGACGCGCTCGAAATCCATCTGATCCTCGGCAACCTCTATCGCGAGAAAGGCCAGGTGACGCGCGCCATCGGGATGCATCAACAGTTGTTGCAGCGACCAAAGTTGACCAAGCTCGAGCAGGCCTACGTGCTGCTGTGTCTCGGGCTGGACTTCAGACGCGGCGGCTTCGTCGACCGAGCGCTCGAGGCGTTCAACGAGGTCCTGCGTTTCGATGGCGACAATCAGTACGCGCTGCTCAATCTCGAGAAGCTCCACGAGGAGCAGCAGCAGTGGCAGGAAGCCCACGCTATCCGGCAGCGGCTGGCAGCGCTCGCCGACGACGCGCAGAAGGTGAAACACCAGGCCATTCTGGCGTTCCTCCAAACGCAACTGGGTCTCCAGGCCCTGACCCGATCGGAAAACAAGACGGCCGTCTCTCACTTCCAGTCGGCGATCGAGCTTGACGCGGGAGCGGTGCCAGCCTATCTCAACCTCGGTGACGTGCAGCGACGGGAAGGGCAGCTCGACGAGGCGATCGCGACCTGGGAGCAGGTGATCCGGATCGCCCCAGAACGCGCGTATCTCGTCTTCGACCGGATCGAGGCCGTGACCCGCGAGCAGGGCGACGCCGAACGCTTTCCCGCCCTGTGCCGCCGGCTCATCGAAGCGAATCAGCAAGATTGGCGCGCCCGTCTGGCGCTCGGGCGCCACCTGGCGACGCGGGGACAACCGTCCGAGGCCCTGGACCTGCTTTTCGACTCGCTCGTGCACAACCCCCATGCCCTGTCCATCCACCAAGTAGTCTGGCAGGCGTTGGCGGCATTGCGGTTCAACGAAGCCCGCGTGCAACGCTACATGGAGCTGACTCGCGAGGCGGTCTTCTATCTCGATCCCCACGTCTGCATGCGATGCCGCTACCGCAGCACCGAGCTGCTCTGGCAGTGCCCGCAGTGCCACGAGTGGAACACCTTCGTCGAGGAGCGGATCACGCCGGCCGAGGAGAGCGAAGACGACTCCAGTTGAAGCCCCGGTGGGACGGGTGCGCCGGGTCGTGCTGACCGGCGGCGTCGCCACCGGCAAGAGCTACGTGCTCGAACAGTTCGCCGCGCTCGGCGTGCCGACCGCTGACGCCGACCAGCTCGCGCACACCACCTACGCTCCCAACGGCCCGGCATGGCGGGCGGTCCGCGAGCGCTTCGGCCCCGGCATCTTCGACGAGAGGGGACTCGTCGACCGCCGCGCGCTGGGCTCCCTCGTCTTCGCCGACGAGACCGCGCGCTCGGCGCTCAACGCCATCGTGCACCCACACGTCCGGATCGCCATCACCACCTGGTTCGCCAACCTCGACCCGGATCCAACGGTCCCCTTCGGCATCGTCGCCATACCGCTGTTCTATGAAACCCCCCGCACGGAGGTCTACCATCGCGTGATTGTCACCGCCTGCCGGGACGAGGCGCAGCTGGCTCGCGTGATGGCACGAGGCCTCTCCGAGCACGAGGCCACACAGCGCATCGCCGCCCAGCTTTCCACGACCGAAAAAGTGCAGAAGGCCGACTACGCCATCTGGACCGATGACACGCACGCCGAAACCGCCCGTCGAGTCAGTGAGATCTTCCGAACCCTCGGGAAGGAGCTGGCAGACCCTCAGGAGACAGGAGATAGCTGATGGTCGCATGGCTCCTGACTTCTGTGTCCGGTCCCCCCGCCACGGAGTGCGCCGGTTTCGTGTACTCTTCTCTGCCTGATGGCATCCACCGCTGAGCGCGGAACCTGGGGCTCGAAAGCCGGGTTCATCCTGGCGGCCGCCGGCTCCGCCGTAGGGCTCGGCAACATCTGGGGATTCCCGACCCAGGTCGGCCAAGGCGGCGGCGCCGTCTTTGTGCTCGTCTACCTCCTGTGCGTCCTCCTGATCTGCCTGCCGATCATGATGGCCGAGCTCATGATCGGCCGCCACGCGCAGCTCGCCCCGGTCGGCTCCTATGCCGCGATCAGACCGAACACGCGCTGGTGGCTGGTCGGTCTCCTTGGCGTGCTCGCCGGTGCCGGCATCCTGTCCTTCTACTCGGTCATCGCCGGCTGGTCGGTCGCCTATATCTGGTTCGCCGGAACCGGTGCCGTGACGGGCGATGCCGAAGCGGTCGGCGCATTCTTCTCCGATTTCACAGCCAACGGACCGCTCAGCGTCGGTCTGACGCTCGTGGTTCTCGGCGCCACGGCAACCGTGCTGCTAGGCGGAGTTCAGTCCGGCATCGAGCGGGTCACGAAGTTGATGATGCCGGCGCTCATCGCCCTCCTGCTAGTGTTGGCCGTGCGAGCCACCACGCTTCCAGGGGCCGCCGAGGGGCTGGCCTATTACCTCCGGCCAGACTTCTCGCGTCTGCTCGACCCGATGGTTCTCCTCGCCGCGCTCGGGCAGGCATTTTTTTCGCTCAGCCTCGGCATGGGCGCCATGCTGACCTATGGCAGCTACCTGAGCAAGCGCTCGAGCATCGTCTCGGCTGCCTGCTGGGTCGTGCTGCTCGACACGTCGATGGCCCTGCTCGCCGGCTTCATCATCTTCCCGTCCGGATTCTCCATCGCAGGGTTCGACCCGAGCGCCAGCGGACCGGGTCTGATCTTCACGGTGCTGCCCCGCCTGTTCGCGACCTTGCCGGGCGGCCAGCTCTTCGGCGCCGGGTTCTTCGTTCTCTTGACGATGGCCGCACTGACCTCGACCATTTCCTTGCTGGAGGTGCCCGTGGCGCATTTCATCGACGTCCACCGTTGGCCAAGGCGCCGGGCAGTGCTGCTGGTGACGACTGCCGTCTTTCTCATCGCGATTCCCTCGGCGCTCGGCAACGGCGCCGTCGCTACCTTGGGGACGCTCCCAGGCCTCGGCATCGATTTCCTGACCGTGATGGCCACCGTCTGGAACGAATTTGCGCTCCCGATCGGCGGGCTCTTGACCGCGGTGTTCGTCGGCTGGATCTGGCGAGCGGACCAGGCAATCACGGAGGTGCAGCTGCACGGAACGGCCTTCCCAGGCCAGCACGTGTGGAGCTTCCTGATCCGCTGGGTCTGCCCGGCCGCGATCGCCGTCATCATCGGCTTCGCGGTGTATACCGTCGCGTCTGCGTGATTGGTAGAAACGGCGGAGACCGGCGTTGGGCATCTGCGACCGCTGCTCGGCTCAGGATGTGCGGCCGCAGACGCGGTCGACCGGACAGCGACGGCACACGATTGGCGTGAGGCGGGTCCATGGACAGCATCGAGCAGCTCATCCAGACGATCAAGTTCTACGTCGACAGTTTCGGCCTCCCCGTGGGCGAGCAAGTTATCCCGCTGAAGGTCATCGCCCTCCTGGGCACTGGCCTTTTCCTGACGGTCCGACTCGGCTTCGTGCAGGTGTCCCGTCTCGCTCATGGCTTCGCCGTGGCGAGCGGTCGGTACGACGACCCCAATGAACCTGGCGACGTCTCCCACTTCCAAGCCCTCACCACGGCGCTGTCGGCGACGGTGGGCATCGGCAACATCGCCGGGGCGGCCTGGGCCATCCACTACGGCGGACCGGGCGCGCTGTTCTGGATGTGGATGACGGCGCTCCTCGGCGCGGCAACGAAATTCTCCGAAGTGACGCTGGCCCAGCAGTACCGGGAAGTGACGGCCGAGACCCACAAGCACGAGGGAACGGTGGCCGGCGGCCCGATGTACTACATCGAGCGCGGACTCGGCAAGGGATGGAGATGGATGGCCGTCTTTTTTGCCGTCGCGCTTGGTTTCACCGCTTTTGTGACTGGCAACGCCGTCCAGGCCAACACGCTGGCCGACACGATGCAGTCCAACTTCGGGACGCCGAATGTGGTCACGGGCCTGCTGGCAGCCTCGGTTGTTGCGGCGGTCATTCTGGGCGGCATTACCCGCATCGGCCGCGTGACCGGCATTCTGGCACCGCTCATGGCCGGTATCTACGTGCTCTCCGCACTGCTCATCATCCTGATGAACCCGGGCGCCGTGATGCCCACCCTCGAGCTCATCCTCAGCGAAGCGTTCAACCCGACCGCCGGGGTGGCGGGCACCGGGATCGGCGTGCTTCTCGTCACGCTCAACTGGGGTGTCAACCGGGGATTGTTTTCAAACGAGGCCGGACAGGGCTCGGCCCCGATTGCCCACGCCGCCGCAAAGACCGACGAACCGGTGTCGGAAGGCGTCGTGGGCTTGGTTGAGCCGTTCATCGACACGATCGTGATCGTCACGATGACCTGCTTCGTCCTCATCATCACCGGCGTGTACGACGAACGAGTCCCTTCGGAGCTGACGCTTGCCGGAGGTGACCTGTCGTATGTCGTGCCAGCAGCCGATGGCGCGCTCGAAGAAACCGAGGAACCACTGCGAATCCGCATCGACGACGGGTTCCAGGCCATCAATGCTGGACAGGCGCTGTTTGCGTGGCACGATGTGCCCGTCGAGCGCTTCTTCACCGACGAGGCGCAGACCCAAGCCTTTGACGGCATCATCGATCCGGCCGCAGGAGTCGCCACATCGGACGACGGCACCAACTACGCCGTGCTCTACGGTGATGCCCCAGAGGGCGGCGCCCCGCTGACGCAGCTCGGGTTCCAGCGTGGACTCTCACCCCTCGGCGACTGGGGCGGCTTCATCGTCGTGCTCTCGGTTGTACTGTTCGCCATCTCCACCGCGATCTCCTGGAGCTACTATGGCGACCGCTGCGCGGCATACCTGTTCGGAAAACGGGCCATCCTGCCCTACCGGCTCGTGTATGTCGGCATGGTCTTTCTGGGAACGGTCATCGCCCCAGCCGCCGTCTGGGACCTGGGTGACATCGCGCTCAGCGTCGTGATTCTGCCGAATCTGCTTGCGCTCGTCATGCTCTCGGGCAAGACGCGAGAGCTGATGAAGAGCTACTTCGCGCGTAAGCCCTGGAGCTCGTAGCCGCATCACTGAGGTCGACTCCTTGGCTTCGGGCCACGAGCTTCGGCCGCTTAGGGCCCGCGCAAGGACAACTACCCATCTTCGGCCGCCGATCCATCCCGCCTGGCGGCGTTGCTCGTCGGTCGAATACTGCCCGTATGCTCCTTCCTCGCGCCTGGCCAGACGGGCGCCTCGACGCCCCAAGAGGGGCACTTATTCTTGTGCGGACCCTTAGGGACCGCCGAGGGCGTCCAGATACTCGCTGACGCGGCGTGCGGGGTCGCCGCCGGTCAACAGGTCGGAGATGACCGCTATCGAGGCGGCGCCGGCTGCGATCACGTCGGGCGCCGTGGCGACGGTAATGCCCCCAATGGCCACCACCGGGCGCGTCCCAGCCGCAACGCTCGTCCGACGTACCGCCTCCAACCCAACCGCCGCATAGCCGGTGTCCTTGGTCCCAGTGTCGTAGACCGGTCCGATTGCCACATAGCTCAGCGGTTGCCGTGCGGAGGCTTCGACTTGCTCGTCATCATGCGTGGACAGCCCGATGATCGCCTCTGTGCCCAGGAGACGGCGCGCCGTCTCCACCGGGAGGTCGTTCTGCCCAAGGTGCACCCCGTCTGCGCCCGCCATCAGCACGAGATCACAGAAGTCATTGACAATGACGCGTGCGCCAACCGGCGCCGCGAGACCAACGATCTCCTGGCACCAATCGAGCAGCGTCGCGCGATCGACGCCGGTCGCGCGGAGCTGCAGCAGACGCGCGCCCCCGTCGAGATACGCTCGGGCCAGATCACGGGGCGCCCAACCGGCCCGAATCGCTACTCCGGCGTCCACGATGGCGTACAGATGGGACCAGGCGTGCACGTTCGCGCTCAACTCATGGAAGCGGCTCCCGGCACGAACCGTTCCAGAAACGCCGTCGTAAACCGGCCGTCGAGAAAATCACGGTCCTCGAGAATGCGGAGATGCAGCGGAATCGTCGTCTCGACGCCCTCAATCACCGTCATCTCGAGCGTGCGCCGCATCCGGTCTATCGCTTCCGGGCGATCTCGCCCGTGCGCGATGACCTTCGCCACCAGCGAGTCGTAGTGCGGTGACACCGTGCAGTCTGTGTGCGCGAACGTGTCCACCCGAATTCCCGGCCCCCCCGGCAGGCTGAAGGTACGAATGAGGCCAGGGCTGGGCGCGAACGTCTCAGGATGCTCGGCGTTCACCCGGCATTCGATCGCATGGCCCGTGTGGTGCACGTCTGCCTGCCGAATCGACAGCCCGTCTCCGGCCGCGATACGGATCTGTTCCTTGACGATGTCCACCCCGGTCACCATCTCGGTGATCGGATGCTCGACCTGGAGCCGAGCGTTCGCCTCCATGAAGTAGAACCGGCCCCGCCGATCTACCAGGAACTCGAAGGTCCCGATATTGACATACCCGACCGCCCGGGCCGCCTTCGTGACGAGCTTCCCCATCCGCTGACGGACTCGGTCGCTCAACCCGATTGACGGGGTTTCCTCGAGCACCTTCTGGTGCCGTCTCTGGATCGTGCACTCTCGCTCGCCGAGATGCACCGTGGCCCCGTCCTCGTCGGCCAGAATCTGAAACTCGATGTGCCGCGGCTCCTCGACGTAGATCTCCAGATAGACGCGCGCGTCGCCAAACGCCGCCTCCGCCTCCCGACGGGCTGTCAGAAACGCATCCTGCAGGTCGTCGGCGTTCCAGACGACCCGCATGCCACGACCTCCGCCGCCCGACGTCGCCTTGATGATGACCGGGTAGCCCAGCCGCCTGGCCGCGCGACGTGCCGCGGCCACATCCTCGACCGACTCGCTCCCCGGAACGACCGGGAGCCCCGCCTTGCGCATCGCGCGTCGGGCTCGCGATTTGTCCCCAAGGAGACGCAGCACGTCGACCGACGGTCCAATGAATGTGATCCGGCAGGCGTCACACGCCTCCGCCAGATAGGCACTCTCCGCCAAGAAGCCATAGCCAGGATGGATGGCGTCAGCGCCAGTGATTTCGGCCGCGGTGATGACGGCCGGTACGTTCAGGTAGCTGTCCTGGCTGGAGGCAGGCCCGATGCAGACCTCTTCATCGGCGAATCGGACCGGCAGGCTGTGTTCGTCGGCCTGGGAGTGGGCGACGACCGTCTTGACACCCAACTCGCGGCAGGCATAGATGATCCGGAGCGCGATCTCGCCCCGGTTCGCGATCAAGATCTTCTTGAACATCAGGGTGCCGACCCTAAGACGTCAGGAGGCAGAAGCCCGCCTGCTACGTACGTCGGATGGCGAAGAGGCGCTCGCCGTACTGCACGGGCTGACCGTTCTCGACGAGGATGTCCACTACCTCCCCGGCAAACTCCGACTTGATGTCGTTCATGAGCTTCATCGCCTCGATGATGCACAGGACGTCACCAGGCTTGACGACATCGCCGACCGCGACGAATGGGGGCGCGTCTGGCGCGCTGGCTCGAAAGAAGGTACCGAGAATCGGCGCCTCCACGATCGTCACGTCCGATGGGACGGTCCCGCCAGTCGACGGCTGAGGAGGTAAAGACACCGGACGTCCGACTTCTGGCGCAAATGACGGTGGGGTCCCCGGCGCCTCTGCCTTGCGGAGCCGGAGATGCAGGTCCTCCCGCTCCAGCTCGAACTCGGCCAGACCGTGGTCCTGCATCAGATCCAGAATCTGCCTGATCTCATCAAAATCCATGGTTTCGCACAGCGCGTACCGGCAACGTCGTCTCCCTCATTAGACCACGGAGAGGTCCAACGGCACGCTGGTCATTAACTCGTAGCCACTGGCAGTCACGACCAGGTCGTCCTCGAGCCGAACACCGCCGCGCCCTGGCAGATATACCCCCGGCTCGACTGTGAACACCATTCCCGGTTCGAGACGGGGGTCCTCCACGTCGGCATCGGAACCGGGGGACGCGCGCGTCGGACGCGGCTTCCCGATCCGGGGAGCCTCGTGCACTTCGATGCCCAGGCCATGTCCCGTCCCGTGTCCGAACGCGTCGCCCAGCCCCCGTTGGTCGAGCGCCGCGCGGGCCGCACCGTCCACCTCGCTCCCACGGACCCCGGGACGCACCGCCTCCAGGGCCGCCGCGTGCGCCGCCAGCACCGCCGCGTGCCAGCTGGTCGCTACTGGGTCTGGCGCACCCAAACTCGCGACGCGGGTCACATCGACGCAGTACCCGTTGTAGACTCCACCGAAGTCCAGCAGCACCAGGTCGGCCAGCGCCAGCCGCCGGTCGGTCGGATGTGCATGCGGCAGCGCGGTATTTGGCCCGGCGGCGACAATCGTGTCGAAGGCCGGCCGATCGAACCCGGCACTCCGAATCGCCCAATCGATATCGGCCGCGACCTCCCGCTCGGTCCGTCCCACTTCGAGCCGCCGCAGCGCCTGCTCCATCACCACCGAAATCTGCGCGCCTGCCTCCCGTAATACGGCCAGCTCTTCCGCGTCCTTGACCAACCGGCCCGCCTCCACGATGCCAGTCGTCGGACGCAACATCACACCAGAACCGGCCAGGGTTTGCTCCAGCCAGTCGTATCGAGCCAGCGTCATGTGCTCGGCCTCGATGCCCACCCGGGACGCCCCGGAGGCTGAGAGGGCGGCGCAGAGCGTCTCCTCGTAGGACGACTCGACCTGCACGACCGCCATGCCCGCGCCGTCAGTATCGCTGTCCACCAGTGTTCTCACCGCCGCGACATACCGCCCGTCGATAATCAGTGTTGCTCGCCCCGGCATGACCAGCAGTATGCCCGCGCTGCCCCGAAACCTGGAGAGGTAGAAGATGTTTGCGAGGTGCGTCACCACGAGGGCATCGAGCTCATCGTGCGCGAGACGGGTGTGAAGCGCCCGCAGGCGTGCCGCCCGCTGAGCAACCGGGCTGAGGCCGCTAGCCACTTCAGCTGTGCCGCGCGTTGGCCGTGCCTTCGCCAACGGTCAAGACACGATGACCGGGGACGACGTGGTTTCCGTCTGGCCGTCGCTGTCGGTCACGGTAAGGGTCACGTTGTACGTGCCCGCCGTGGCGAAGGTATGGGTTGTCGTCACCCCCGTGGCTGTGGATCCGTCACCGAAGTTCCAGACGTAGGACGCGATCGACCGCCCTGCGGTGGCAGACGACGCGACCGCATTGAACTGCACCACGGTGGTCGTTCCCGGTGACACCGGTGAGAAGACGAAGCTCGCGACGGGCGCACTCGTTGCCACGGTCACGGGCAAAGATGTCGAATTGGTCACGCCCTCGTTGTCAGTGACGGTAAGGGTCACGTTGTAAGCGCCCGCCGTGGCGAAGCTGTGAGTCGTCGTCACCCCCGTTGCCGTCGAGCCGTCACCGAAGTTCCAGTCGTAAGACGCGATCGACCGCCCAGATGCGGGCGAAGATGCGGCGGTGTCGAACCGCACGACGGCCCCCGTGGGCGGTGCGGACGGGGAGAAGACGAAGCTCACAATGGGTGCGCCCGTCACGACGATCACGCTCGAGCTTGTGGAATCACTCGCCCCCCCTGTCGTCGGTGACAGTCAGGGTCACGTTATATGTCCCCGCCACATCGTAATCGTGCGACACGGTGACACCAGAGGCCGTGCGCCCGTCTCCGAACGTCCAACTGTAGGAGACGATCGAGCGCCCGGCCGAAGCGGTACTGTCGGATGCATTGAAGAAGACGCTTTCATCGAGACTCGGTCCCGTCGGCGACAAGACAAAGGTGGCGGTAGGCCCTACGCCGCTCAGCACAGTGACCGACCGAGGCGCAGCCGCCGCCCGCCCAAAGACGTCGAGGACAGTGAGTGTCACCGTGTAGGTCGACGGCGTCGAGTAGGCGTGGGTGACGGTTGAACCACTGCCGGTCGAGCCGTCATCGAAGTCCCAGGCATAGGAGACCACCTGCGCGGCCGGGTCGCGTACACAATCCACGTCGTTCTCCGATAGGCACGTGGTGGAAAACAGGACACTCTCGAACTCGGTCGGGCTTGTCGGTGTAAAGCGGAACCCCGCGCTAAAGGTCGCCGGCGGGGTTACGAAGCCGCTCGGCACCAGACGTATCGTCAGCGTACGCGGCACGGCGCTGGCAAAGTTGTCGCCAACCGGCGTTACGAGAAGCTCCACCTGCGCTCCTCCATCCACCTGGCCTCCAAGCGGCGCGGTGTAGGTTGCCAACGCGCGACCGTCCTGGCCCGTGACCAGTGTGCGTGCAGAGAGTTGCCCGAGGTCCTGCAGCACGCCGCCGAAGCGCGTCTGCAGTCGGAGTGACACATTTGGTATCGGCTGGCTCGACCCATCCCGCGCGAAAATCGTCACGAGCGACTGCGAGGCACCGTCGAGCGGCAGCACGTCGGGACTGGCGCTGAGCGTCAGTGACAGTCCCAGCTCGGACGGTCCGACGAACGGATCGGGAGTCGCGTCCTGTTGACACCCCGACAGCGTCGCGGCGGCAAACATTGCCGTCAGCAGCGCCGCGCGCGCCCAAAATGCCAGGCTACGCGGCCCTCGCCTGCCGTCGATCGTCGGCGTCGCCATCTGTCCTGTCATCGACCTACGACCCCGCTTCTCCGAAGTCGGCGAAGTTGACGCCAATGGTTCCTTCCGAACTTATCGCAGCGCCCGTCTGGTCGTGGCCGAAGAAGGTGACCTCGGCAACCACCGACAGGACGATGGCGCCACCACCGCTGACGAGTGAAATCAGCGGCTCCTCGAGCTTGGCCTGGGCACGGACGAGCGTGAACTCGGCGGTGCCGATGTCGATCGTCGTCATCGTCATGCCACCCTCGAACGGAAACGGCACATCGACACCCGGGGTATCGCGACCATCCGACCGCCGATAGACCACGCGGTAGCCTGTGATGGTTATCCAGTTAGCCGAGGTCGGCGACGCCGGATTCTCGGAGGTTCCGGGGGCTTTGAACGCCAACCGTGTCGTCACGCGGGCGATGTCCGGAAAAACGCTGCACGCGTTGGGATTCGGACTCGGGTCACAGACGTCTGACAGCAGCAACGTCGGAATCGGGTCGTCGGACGTGCCGCCCGCAGCGGCACCAATTCGCTCGATGACCAGAATCGTCGACGAGCGGGACGCCTGCACCAAATCGTTGCACGACACGGAGACGAGCAGACAGACCGCCGCAGTGAGACTGGCCACCAGTCGGCTGCCGCTCAGTCTTGTCGGCGTGTCAGAGCTGCTGTGCATCACCTGTTCGTCATCCCACATGGCTCTCACCCTTCCTCACTACCGCACGATGCGCGGCGTCAGAAAGATCATCAGCTCGTCCGCGCTTTCGGTTCGGTCGGTGCTCTTGAAGAGCCACCCCAGCAAGGGAATTCGGTGCAGCATCGGCGTGCGATTGTTGCGTTCGCTTTGGGTGTTCTCGTAGATGCCGCCGATGACCGTCGTTTCGCCGTCAGCAACCTGAATCGTCGTCCTTGCCCGCTGGGTCACGATCGAGGGGATCGGCGGGTCACCCAGCGCGCGACCGAAGTCGGCGAACGAGTTCTCGAGGTCGACTGCCATGATGACGGTGTTCGCATTCGTGATCTGCGGGGTGACCAGGAGGGTCAGGGCAGCCTCCTTGAACTGCACCGTCACCGTGTTGTTCGCAACCGTCTGATACGGTATCTGGTCACCCTGCAGTATCGAGGCCTCGACGTTGTTCTGCGTCGTGACTCGCGGGCTGGAGATGATTGACAGCTCCCCCTCGCTCTCGAGCGCCGAGAGGGCGAGGTCGAGGTTGAGCGAGCCGTTCACCGAGCCCATGGTGAGGCCAAGCGCCGAGGTAGCCGCGCTCACTCCCAGGTTGACCGCCGTCGCCGCGTTCTCGTCTGGCAACGCCCGGGAGTCTAGGCCGGACGGCCCCTGGCCGTCTGGACCACCGGCGCGACCGGTGATGGCTCCCCGGTTGGGGAACGAGAACGGCAGTGAGTTACCTATCTCCTGTGCGGCGCGACCGGTGACACCCCACTGCACACCGAGCGCGCGGGCCGAGTCGTGACCCGCCTGCACGATGCGCGCCTCGATCTCCACCTGTGGCTCCGCCCGGTCGAGTGTGTCGAGGAGGTCGGAAAGGGTAGCGAGCCGGTCTTGGAGCTCGGTAATGACGAGCGTGTTGGTCCGTGCGTCGGTGAACACGTCTCCGACTTCCGATAGCAGGTTGCCGGACCTGATGAGCTGTTCCACGTCCTCGGCACTGGCGTAGTTGAGGGCTCGTGTGTAGACCTGCTTCGATCCTGCCAGCGTCGCTTGCTCCTGCAGCTCTCGGCGCGCCTGCGCCTCGTCTCGGAACCGCTGGACCGAGGCAATACGAACCACCGTACCGTTGACTTCGTAGTCGAGCCCGTTCGTCCGCAGGATGATGTCGAACGCCTGATCCCACGGCACCTCGGTAAGCGCGACGTTCACTTCCCCTTGCACGCTCGGGTCGATGACGATGTTCAGACCACGATCGTCGGCAAACACCCGCAGCACCGCGCGCAGGTCGGCGTTCTGAAAGTTCATCGAGATCGGGTCCCCGGTGAACTCCTGCTGGCCTCCGGCCGTCTGCCCGGGAAATTGCATGACTGTTCGCGGTGCCGACCCGCCGCTCGCACCGCCACCGCCCCGGAGCGGTAGATACTGCTCCGTCTGTCTGGACGCAGCGACCAGTGTCGCTTCCGGTGCCGATTCGTCGGTTGGAACAGCTGGCGGCGCCGGCAAAGCCAGCGGCGACGCGGCTGGGTCGAGGACGAGCGCCATGACGGCGCCAGCCATGGACGGGATCTCCGGCGACGCTTCGACCCGGAACGGCGCGGTCCACGGCCCGAGACGCTCGACCGGCGTGCTCGCGAGGTCGAGCGCCGGGATGACACCGCCGAGCGACGGCAGCGCCGGCGACGCTTCGACCCGGAACGGCGCGGTCCACGGCCCGAGACGCTCGACCGGCGTGCTCGCGAGGTCGAGCACCGGGATGACACCGCCGAGCGACGGCAGCGCCGGCGACGCCTCGACCCGGAACGGCGCGGCGCTCGGCGCGAGGCGCGCCGCCGGCGTGCTCTCCAGCGCGAGCGCCGACCGTGAGCTACCTATTGCGTCCAGCTCGCCCCACCGTCCGGCCGACCCCGCTGCCGAATCGATTCCGCTGCCTGTCGCCGCGTCGGCGGCACGGCCGCGCGGGAACACCACCCGGAGCGACCGAGCGTTTGGTTCCTGGTCGTCGATGTAATAGACCGCGGGACGCATCAGGTCGAGCACGACACGGGTCAGCTCTGGGCTATTGGCGGCCACACGCACCTGCTTCACCGGGTCGATTTCGACCCGCGTCACTAACGCCGCCTCAGCCATCAGACGGGGAAAGTCGAAAACGAGACGAGGTGGGAGATGCTCGGCTTCGAGTATCCGGGCCGGCGAGAGGACGCCGTTGCCGCGCAGCGTCACGCTGACGAAGTGCGACTCCACCGCGGTCTCGACCGACAGGATGGCGGTGGCCGGACGCCCGCGATCGGCCACCGGCGGCACCGACGCTGCCTTCACAGGTTCTGCTGCCAACGGGACGAACCGCGCAAACCGAACCTGGATCGTCTCCTGCCGCGAACGCACCTCGTAGGTGGTCGCCTGGCGTAGCCCGATGCGAACCTGTGCCACCTGATTGCCGTTGTCGTCGACGGAGTCCAGGACTTCGAGCGTGCCGACCGGGTCGTCTGGCGCCGGGCGCAGGCGACTGGACACGTCGCCGGCCGCCACGTCCCGAAGCGTGATGAGAACGGTCAACGGGTCGGGCTGGTGACTCGTGTAGGCGGCGTGGCCTGTCGCGGTGATGAACACCGACTGACTGGCCGCTGTCGACTCCGACGTCACATCGACGAGTCGCACGCTGGCCGGTCGCTCGGCAGCCAGACCGGCGGTCTGCACACACAGGGCGACACCAACCATCGCCTGGAGCCAGCGGGGCATCGTCAACGGCCCTCCTCGGCGTCGCGCAGGGCCTTGCGAACCTGGCGCTCGGTCACGGGCGACAGCGGGTCGCTGACCTCCTGCAAGAAGACGACAGCCTCAGCCGTGATCTCCAGCACCGCCCCGTCGAATAGCCGATCGTCGGTGCGCACGATGTAGCTCTTGTTGTCTGGCGCCTCCAGGACCGCAAGATACGCGCCGCCGCTGAGCACCACGCCCCGGAGCGCTACCTCGTTGATGCCCAGACCCCTCAGACCATCCACGCGCTCCCGAGTGGACGGCAAATCGGCACCACGGGCCAGCAGGCTCACGAATGGGTCGCGACGTCCCGCGGCATCGTAGGAATAGACATCCGTCGGCTCGACGGTCTCAGGCTCGATCGTCTCGGTAACCTCGGAAGGCTGCTCAGGCGCGGGCACCGGCTGAGACAAGGCACGCACTGCGGGTGCGGGCGCCAGTCCACCGGCTCCGATGAGTAGCGCCAGCGCCACTCCCCCACCTGGTATCACAGCACTCATGCGGATTGATGCCTCACGCCGCCGGTGCGGGCTCCGCCTCCGCCTCCGGAGGCTCGAGTAGGACAAACGTCGTGGCGGTGCATTCGGCTGTGATCGTGAGGTTGAGCTCTGCCGGCTCCCTGACCCGGATTACCACGTCGCTGATATTGATGATTCGAGAGAATTTGCTGATTCGATCGAAGAACATGCCCAGGTTGTGGTAAGTGCCGTCGAGTTGCAGCCGAATCGGCCACTCAGAGTGCATCTCACGCATGATCGCCGCCTGTGGCTGAAAGGCCCGAATGGTCAGGTTCGACTGCGACGCAAAGGTCTGGAGGCGCCGCAGCAACCCTGCGACCTCCTCCTGCTCTGGCAACACCGCGCTCAGCGCCTCCAACCGGTTGTTCAAGTCGTCGACCTCCGCCTGGAACTCGGCCAACTCGATCGCATCCTGTTGGGCCTGTTCGACTTCCGCCAACTTCTGCTCCAGCTCGACCTGCTTCTGCGCCTGCGCATCCCGCTGCGGGCCGATGTAGTAGATGCGGAACACCACGAACAACGCGATGGCGACAAGCAGGAACGCCCCGATCTGTCCAGACCACGGCAACTTGTTGAGTCCGAGCTCCATACCTCTGCCTCCGGGCTATCGGTCAGGGCGACGCGGGCCTCTAGACATAAGGTGACGACCTGTGGCGGCGACGCTCGGCACCCAAGATGCCGGTCTCGCCCACCGCGACATCGAAGACGTGACCGCCACGCGGACCGACAGGTCAGGAGGACGGCAACCTGAACTCGGCCCGTAACTCGAAACGGACCACCTCGCCGGCTTCCTGAGTCTCCAGCTGACCATCGATGATCTCCACCGGTAACACGAAGTACCCGGACGACTCGAGGGCGACGACCATGTCTGACAAGGCAGTCAGTGTCGTCGCCTGTCCGAATATGGAAATGTCGGGACCCTCCTGCCGCAATTCCGTCAGCCACACGCCGTCCGGGAGCCCGCGACTGATCTCGTCGAGCATCCTCCCCGGCCCGGCCTCTCCCGCGCGCAGCTCCTCGATAAGGGCGACCCGCCGAGCCAACTCGGCGCTCCGCGTCTCGAACTCGTTGCGACGCTCAACGACGTCGGACATGCTCGCCAGCTCCTGATTCACCGAAACGAGCTGCTCGTCGAGCCTGATCGTCTCCCCCCGCACGGACACCACCTGCCAGACCACGACGGCGACAACCACGACGAAGATCGCGCCGCAGGCCAAGGTGAACTTCTGTCCCAGATCGATTCCGATGCTGAACCGACGCCTGGCGCGGTCGCGCTCGACCGCCATCAGATTGATGCGGATCATCGGTCGTCCTCTTCCCGCAGGGCGAGGCCGACGGCGACCGCGCTGGTCGCTACCAGCTCCTGACGCAGCTCCTGACTGAACTGCTTGGTGTCGAACGCGATCTGACGGAACGGATCGAAGTGCGAGATCGGCAGGTCGAATCGGGCCTCGAGCGCGTCAACGAAGCCCTCGACACCGGCTGCGCCGCCGCTCACGAACAGTTGGTCGATGCGGTCAGAGGCCGCAGTCGCCTTGAAGAAATCGAAGGTCTTCTCGATCTCGAGCAGCAGATTCTCGGTGACATTCAAGATGGTCGGGAGGGCCTCCTCCATGCTGACCCCCTCGACGGGCAGTCCTCGCTTCAGCAGGTCGGCATCTTCGAACGACAGGCTCAGATCCGTCTGCAGCGCCTCGGTGTAGGCGTTGCCACCGAGGGAGATGTCGCGCGTAAAGAGCGATTGGCCGCCCTCGATGATGTTGATGTTCATGGCACTCGCGCCGGCGTTCACGAGCACGACCACCTGGGACATGTCGATGCCGTAGTTGATCTCGTAGGCGTTCTGCAGTGCGAACGCGTCCACGTCGACCACCACCGGCACTCGGCCCGCCTGGGAAATGACCGCCGAGTAGTCGGCAATCTTCTCCTTCTTGGCCGCCACGAGCAGCACGTCCATGGTGTCCTGATTCGGATCGTCCGCGACGGCCTCGATCACCTGATAGTCGATGTTCACATCTTGGATGTCGAACGGGATGTATTGCTCGGCCTCCCAGTAAATCGACTCGGCCAGCTCATCATCGCTCATCAGCGGCAACGTAATCTTCTTCACGATCACGGCATTACCGGACAGCGACGCCACGACCTCTTTGGTCTTGATCTTGGTCTTCTCAAAAACCTGCCGTATGACGTCGGCCACGACACCACCGTCGATGATGGACCCGTCGACGATGCTGTCGGGCGGCACCGCCTCGGTGCCGATCGCGGCCACCTTGTAGCCGTTGGTTGTCAAACGCAGCTCGACTGCTTTCACGGCGCTCGACCCGATGTCGAGCCCAACCAGCGATTTCGTTCGGCTGAAGAACACGCTTTCTGCCTCGCTCAGCCAGAAGCTGCCGGCCATCCTGACATTTCACGCTACGCCTGCGCCGATTCGGCGTCAAGCCGGCCGAGCCGACCTGTCTCGCCCGGTGCTCCAGACGTCCGCCGTCTCCGTGCATCTCGGTGTATCGGCCGGGATTGACCGCCCCTGCACCCGCCTTCGCCCGGTCTCCTGCTCACGGAGCTTTGGTGAGGCGGGCCCGCTTTCGCGCGGGCAGCCCCGCGACCACCCGCCTGGACTTGATGTCCGGAGTCAGAAGACCGTTGCTCATGTTCCTGAGCGCGGCGCCCGGCTGGCAAGGTGCGACGATGCAGCAACGGACTTCTGACTCGGGACACTAGCTGCAGGGAGACTCGAACGGTATTCGGGCACGCGGAAATCTTGACAACCAGGCTAATTGCCCGTATCATTTGAGTTTATGTCTGTGGTCGGAGGGGCCACTGGAGAAGCGATGTCTACGTACGTTCCGACGCCGGCAACCATCCAACGAGAGTGGCATGTCATCGATGCCGGCGAGCATGTGCTGGGGCGAGTCGCAACGGTCGCGGCCAAATTGCTCCAGGGCAAGCACAAGCCCCAATATGCGCCTTTCCTCGACACAGGTGATTTCGTCATCATCACTAACGCTGCCAGGGTCACTCTGACGGGGGCGAAGGAAGAACAGAAACTCTACCGCTATCACAGCGGTTACGAGGGTGGCCTGCGCGAGGAGCGTGCCAAGACCCTGAGGCAGCGGCGACCGGCGCGCATGGTGGAAGAGGCGGTTCGCGGGATGTTGCCAAAAACCAAGCTGGGTAACGCGATGTATCGCAAGCTGAAGGTGTATGCGGGGCCAGACCACCCGCATGCAGCCCAGCGGCCCGCCCCACTCGAGGTATCCTGACGTGGCAGCAACGAGTTTTTACGGTACTGGCCGGCGCAAATCGTCGACCGCACGTGTGTTCCTCAAGCCTGGTTCTGGTGAAATCGTCATCCGAGGATCGTCTCTCGAAAAGCGTTTTCCGTCTGAAGCGATTCGGACGCGCATCATGACGCCGCTGCAGCTGGCCGAAGCGACCGACAAGGTCGACATCCTGGCAACGGCCAAAGGTGGCGGCATCACCGGCCAGGCCGATGCCTTGCGGCTCGGCATTGCCCGGGCGTTGGTGCAGTTTGACGAGGAGTTGCGTCCGGTTCTGAAAAAGGCGGGAATGCTCACTCGCGATGCCCGGATCAAAGAGCGGAAGAAATACGGACTGGCTGGCGCCCGGAAGCGCTTCCAGTTCAGCAAGCGCTAAGGGAATGGAGGCAGCTTGACGTCGATCGCTATCAAAGACCTGCTCGAGGCCGGCGTGCATTTCGGGCACCAGACCAGGCGCTGGAACCCGAAGATGAAGCCATACATCTTTGGTGCCCGCAATGGGATCTACATCCTTGACCTCAGCAAGACGGCCACGCTGTTCGACGAGGCCGAAGCATTCGTCCGCGACCTCGCGGCCAACGGCAAGACCGTGCTGTTTGTGGGCACCAAGCGCCAGGCCCAGGACCTCGTGCAGGAAGAAGCGAAGCGTTGCGGCATGTTCTTCGTCAACGAGCGATGGCTGGGTGGCCTGCTGACCAACTTCGTGACGATCCAACGCAGCATCGCGCGACTCCGCGACCTGGAAGCGATGGCGGAAGACGGGCGGTACGACACCTTCTCCAAGAAGGAGATCGCGCGCAAGGAAAAGGAAAAACGGAAGCTCTACAAGAACCTGGACGGCATTCGTCACATGTCGCGGCTACCGGACGCGGTGTTCGTCGTCGATACCCGCAAGGAGAAGATTGCGGTCGACGAAGCCCGCAAGCTGAAGATTCCGGTCATGGGGATTGTTGACACCAATTGTGACCCGGATGACGTTGACTACATCATTCCGGGTAACGACGATGCCCTGCGGTCGATCAGGCTATTCCTGACCCGTATCGCCGATGCCGCCATTGCTGGTCGTGGACTGCGCGAGGCAACGCAAAACGCGCCCGCGGATGCAGCGGCAGGTGGCTCGAGCTCGGCGCCGGCCCCGGCGAAGGCTGAACGGGCCGTATCGCCGGCCTCCGTTTGACGCCTCGTTCATACGACCATCAACGGCGCCGGCGAGTCACTGCCGGCGCTTGTTGCGTACCGCCCCACCACGCGTGGCCCCCATAGGGCGACACGCATCTGCGCACCTCTTATCGTGCTGAGGAAGAATCAACATGGCCATTTCCGCCACACAGGTAAAGGAACTCCGTGACAAGACCGGAGCCGGATTCATGGACTGCAAGTCGGCATTAGCAGAGGTCGATGGCGACATCGACAAAGCGGTGACGATACTGCGCACTCGCGGACAGGCGCGTGCCGCGAAGCGCTCGGGGCGCAGCACCAGTCAGGGCCTGGTGGCGAGCTATATACACATGGGTGGTCAGGTCGGCGTGCTGGTCGAGGTTGGCTGCGAGTCCGACTTCGTCGCGCGCACTGACGAGTTTCAGCAGTTGGTCCGGGAGATCGCGATGCACATCGCGGCAGCCAACCCGCTGTATGCAACCCGGGAGGCGGTGCCGGCCGAGGACCTCGACAGGGAGAAGGCCATCTTCCGAGCGCAGTTTGAGGCCTCCAACAAGCCGCCGCAGGTCGTCGACAAGATCGTCGAAGGCAAGGTGAACAGCTACTACCAGCAGGTCGTGCTCCTGGACCAGCCGTCCATTCGAGACCCCAAGACCTCGGTCGGCGCTTTGGTCACGGCAGCGATCGCCAAGATGGGCGAAAACATCACCATTCCTCGCTTCGCTCGGTTCAAAATCGGCGACGCGGCGAACTGACTCCGGTTCGACGGCGTAACCTCACACGCGACCGGCCTGCTGCCCGACGCGTGTTCGGTCTGCGCTATAATCCCCACACTCGATGCCTGCCCCAGCCTATCAGCGCGTGCTTCTCAAGCTTTCGGGCGAGGCGCTCATGGGCGATCGCGAATATGGAATCGCCCCTGTCGTGGCCGATCAGATCGCGGCGGAGATCGTCGAGGTCCGTCAACTCGGAGTCGAGCTGGCAGTCGTCATTGGCGGCGGCAACATATTCCGGGGACTGGCGGCCAGCGCGAAGGGCATGGACCGCACTACCGCCGACAACATGGGAATGCTGGCGACGGTGATGAACGCGCTCGCGCTCTCAGACGCGCTCGAGCGTCATGGCAGCGACACGCGCGTCCTGACTGCCATCGAGATGCGCACCGTCGCAGAACCGTTCATCCGTCGGCGCGCCATTCGACATCTCGAAAAAGGGCGGGTCGTCCTGTTCGCTGCCGGCACTGGGAACCCTTATTTCACGACGGACACGGCGGCGGCGTTGCGCGCCATGGAGATTCGGGCCGACGTCATCATGAAGGCGACCAAAGTGGACGGCATCTTCACCGCCGACCCGCTGACAGATCCCACCGCCACCCGTCTCGACTCCCTCTCACACCTCGAGGTTCTGGAACGGCGTCTAAATGTAATGGACGCGACCGCGATCTCGCTGTGCATGGACAACAAGCTTCCGATCGTCGTCTTCAACCTGACGACACCGGGCAACGTGGTTCGCGCGGTGATGGGGGAAGCGGTCGGGTCTGTGGTCACGCCTGAGCCCATCACGATTGGCAGAAAGGGATGAGTGTCCCGAGATGAACATCACAGACGGCCAGAGCGCCGTGACTGAAGCCCGCGCGAGTATGAAGGGACAGGTCGAGCACGTCCGTCACGAGCTTTCAGGCGTCCGGACAGGCCGGGCGTCGATTGGCATTCTAGACTCGGTCCGCGTCGACGCCTACGGCACCCAGATGCCGCTGAATCAGGTCGCCACGTTGTCGGTTCCGGAATCAACGCTGATTGTCGCCCACCCGTTCGATCCAACCCAGATTGGCGCGATCGAGCGGGCCATCCAGACCGGCAACCTCGGGCTGAATCCGAGCAACGACGGCAAAGTGGTCCGGATTCCGATTCCCGCGCTCACCGACGAACGCCGCAAAGAGATGTCTCGCATTGTCCACACGCTCGCCGAGGAAGGACGAACCGGCGTGCGGAACGTCCGGCGTCATGTCAACGACGCCCTCAAGAAGCTGCTCAAGAAACACGAGATCTCCGAAGACGACGAGCGGCAGGCCCTCGACGATGTCCAGAAAGTGACCGACGAGCACACCGCGCACATCAACGACCTGCAGAAGGCCAAGGATGCGGAGCTGCTCGAGCGTTAGGATGCCCGCTCTCAGGGGGCAGGGGAATCCGGAAGGCTTCGCGAATCTTCTCTGAGAACGCCCTCCTCGCGCCTCCAGCGCTGCCCTACTTTGCTCGTGTCCCTCACCTTTCATCTCGAATGCTCGATTCCGTGCGGCGCCGGCCCGTTCGCCGCGGCCGAACGCCATCACCTCTGCACATGTGGGCGCCCGCTGCTCGCCCGCTACGACTGGGAACGGATCGGAGCCCACTGGACGCGCGAATCGCTTGGCAACGCCACCCGCTCGATGTGGCGATACGCCCCTGCGTTGCCGCTGACAGACGGCGCCCCGCCGGTGACCCTGGGTGAAGGCTGGACCCCGCTCTTCCCTGCTCCCCGCCTCGGGGCAGAGCTCGGCTTGTCGCATCTCTACGTCAAGGACGAAGCGCTGAACCCCACCAACTCCTTCAAGGCCCGAGGCATGTCGGCCGCCGTCACCCGCGCGCGCGACCTCGGAGCCACGACGCTGGCAGTGCCGTCGGCCGGCAACGCCGCCTGTGCGCTGGCTGCCTACGCCGCCAACGCGGGGCTCGAGGCGCAAGTCTTCATGCCGCGTGACGTCAAGTCCCCCTTCATCCAGGAGTGCCGGCTGCATGGGGCCGACGTCACGCTGGTCGACGGTCTGATAACCGATGCCGGCCGGCTCGCCGCCGAACAGGGTCGTCCACAGGGCTGGTACGACGTCTCGACGCTCAAGGAGCCATACCGGGTCGAGGGCAAGAAGACAATGGGGTATGAAATCGCGGAACAGCTCGGATGGCGCTGGCCCGACTGGATCATCTACCCCACCGGCGGCGGCACTGGCATCGTGGGCATCTGGAAGGCGTGCGACGAGCTCGAGCAACTCGGCTGGGTGAGGGGCCCGCGTCCCCGCCTGGTGTCGGTGCAGGCCGACGGCTGCGCTCCGATCGTTCGGGCGTTTCAGACCGGCGCCGAGACCGCCGAGCCGTGGGTGGGTGCGGCGACGGTAGCTGATGGCCTGCGCGTGCCGGCCGCCGTCGGCGACATTCTCGTGCTGCGCGCGCTGCGCGCCAGCGGAGGCAGCGCATTGGCTGTCTCGGACACGGAGATGATCCAGGGGATGCGCGACCTAGGCAGCCAGGAGGGGATTGGCGCGGCGCCGGAGGGCGGGGCGACCCTCGCGGCCCTCCGCAGGCTGGTCGCCGACGGAACGATCTCGTCGCACGATCGCGTCGTGCTGCTCAATACCGGCGGCGCACTGAAGTATCTGGACGTGCTCGAGTAGCGACGGTGCGCACGTTTCGGTCGCGGCGCGCCGGGTCAGATTTCAATTCCCGAACGAAATGCCCAGCGCACGGGCCGTTCGCACGAGGTCGAGGTCTGGCGGCACCTGCTTTATGCGGCCCACGACCTCTGAGAGCGGCACCGAGATGATGTCGGGCGGGCGATTCGCCACCATCCGCCCGAACTCGCCGGCCAGCACCATCTCCACCGCCTTACCGCCGAACCGTGTCGCCAGCACCCGGTCGAAACTGGTTGGCCCACCGCCCCGCTGGAGGTGTCCCAGCCTCACCGACCGCGCCTCTTTCCCGGTCAGTTCTTCGAGCTCGCCTCCGACTCGCGCTCCAAGTCCGCCAAGCCGCGCAAGCCGTCCTTCCCTGGCTGGCTCGACCACCGAGGTCTCGCCACCCACAGGCGCCGCACCCTCGGCGACTACGACGATACTCGAACGGGCGCCGAGCTGCTCGCGCGCCGCCACCGCGGCCGCCACGCACTCGAGCTCATACGGAATCTCCGGAATCAGGATGATGTCCGCCCCACCGGCGACCCCGGCATACAGCGCGATCCAGCCGGCGTTGCGCCCCATGACCTCGACCACCATCAGCCGCTGGTGGGCTTCAGCAGTCGAGTGCAGGCGGTCGATGGCCTCGGTCGCGAACGCCACCGCCGTGTCGAACCCGAACGTGCTGTTGGTGCCGACGATGTCGTTGTCGATCGTTTTCGGCACGCCGACAAGCGGAATGCCGCGCTTGAAGAACTCGTAGGCGATCGCCAGCGTCCCGTCGCCGCCGATCGCCACGAGGGCGTCGAGATTCAGCTCGTGGAATCGGTCGATGCACCGACTCGAGTAGTCTTCGGCACCACCGGTCGAACCGGCGGAATAGGCGAAAGGGTCACCCTGATTGCTCGTGCCGAGAATGGTCCCACCGCGACGCAGGATGCCGGTCACGTCCCCCGGAGTCAACAGGCGGGCCCGGTCGGGGTGGATGAGCCCGTCGAAGCTGTCTTCGAGCCCGACACACTCACAACCCTGGTTTGACGCCGACTTCACCACCGCGCGGATGACCGCGTTCAGACCTGGCGCATCCCCGCCACCGGTCAGAACCCCCAGGCGTTTGATGGTAGACACAGAATCTAATCCTACAGTGGACACCAACATCGGCGATACAGCCAAGCGGCGCG
>MPMF02293006.1_pt1 | contig 77737 bp, 51 predicted proteins | sample 1617271 | NCBI WGS metagenome assembly MPMF02 (sample SAMN05944812, study PRJNA350692) | marine metagenome | biome: marine; feature: ODZ; material: water; isolation source: 120 m water sample prefiltered with 30 um filter, filtered on to 0.2 um... | place: Pacific Ocean | collected 2012-04-09... | reverse complement strand
TGATCGTGCGCCACGCGCAGCGATGAAATCCTCCGGTTAGATGACCGACGAAGACGCGTGGCCTCGACGAACCGGTTACTATCGGGTGGCTGTCGTAATGACGCTGGCCGCTCCGACCGCTCGTTGTCGACGTCGGGCCAGCTACCGGTCCCCTCCTCTCGCCCGGAGCTGCGGCGCGTGACCCAACCCGTCGACGACTTTCGGCACTCGCACGAGTGTGAGCCGCACCATCTGCGCACCAAGGCGATCCTCCTCGACCATCCCGAGGTTCGCGAGCTGATCGGGCGCAATCCCTGGTCTTTCGCGATCATCCTCGGCATCGTCGCGGCCCAGTTCAGCGTTGCGTGGTCGCTGCGCGACAGCCCTTGGTGGCTAATCGGGATTGTGGCGTACTGCTTCGGGGCGTTCGTGAACCACACGAGCTACGTGATGGTGCACGACGCCAGCCACGGCTTGATCTTCCGGCCGCGTTGGGCGAACAACCTGGCGGCCATCCTCGCGGGCACGGTGAACGTCATGCCGACGGCTATGTCGTTCCGGTCGTATCACCTCATACATCACTCGCACCAGGGTATGCACGGGGTGGATGCCGACATGCCGAGTTACTGGGAGGCGCGGCTGGTCGGCAGCTCGTTCGTCCGCAAGGTGATCTGGCTACTGCTGTATCCCCTGATGCAGGCTCTTCGGCCGCTCCGCATCAAGCAGCTGACCTTCCTGACTCGATGGACATTCATCGATTGGGCGATCGTCTTCTCAATCGATGCACTGGTGATTTGGGCGTGGGGAGTTCCTGCGTTCTTGTACCTGCTGGCCTCCCTGTTCTTCGCCGTCGGCCTGCACCCTCTCGGGGCCCGCTGGATCCAGGAGCACTACATGGTCGGGTCAGACCACCAGGAAACCTTCAGCTACTACGGCAAGCTGAACTGGCTGGCCTGCAACGTCGGCTACCACAACGAACACCACGACTTCACGTCGGTGCCCTGGAATCGGTTGCCGCAAATCACCGCCGTAGCCCCCGAGTACTACGAATCGCTCGACAGCCACAGGTCGTGGACACGTTTGATATGGCGCTTCCTTGTCGACGCCGACCTGTCGCTATGGGCGCGCATGGCGCGCGACGGCCGCCATGGTGACTCAGAAGACTGTCCCGGCTAGCGTCGGAATCAGAAGACGTAGCGGTATTCCAAGCGGACGATATCGCTGTACCAAACAGCATCGGTGAGGGCGACGCCCCAGCCGGCGTAGAAGGAACCCCGACTTCCGACGCTCCCCATGCGCGCGCCGATCTTGAGGTTCAGAACATTGGTCCTGACCGAGACCCAGTTTCGGTACCAGTCAGAGGTTTAGGATTCGGCGATCGAGATATCGTCGCTCATGCCGAGCACGGTGATGTTGGCGTTCTCCAGGCGAGCTTCGTCGGTCATCAACCCGATGCCGAAGTCCGCCAGGCTGATTCTGGGCCGGTCGCCGCGATCGGTGCGGATGAGCACGTTACCCGGCTTGATGTCCTTGTGCAGAACACCCACCGAGTGGGCCGCTGCAAGCGCCTCGGCGATTTGCCCCAGGATGTCGAGCCGCGTCTCGAGTGGGATGGCCTCGAGACCGCCCTGGTTCTCCGCCCAGTCAAGGAGGCTACCGCTGGCGGTGTATTCGGACTCCAGGAAATATGGCGCTTCGTCGAAGTTCCAGTCGAGGATGCGGTTGATGTCACCACGCTCGCCCAGATCTTCCTTGAGAAGCCGGAACAGCGTCACCTCGCGCTGCAGCGCCTGGAGCCGCTCGGTCTCGTAGCAGAACTTGAAGACCCGCTTGTCGCGGGTCTTGTCGTGTTCGGCAAGCCATACCTCACCGAACCCACCCTCGCCCAGCTTCTCTTGCACGAACCAACGCGGGCGCCGGGGGATCTCCTGTCCGGGAGCAGGGCGCCAGCCGAGCACCGTGTCCTGGTCGCCGACGCGCCGAACTTTCTCGCTGTCGGGCGGCGGTGCCAGCGGCGCAAAGCCCTCAACCCCGACCTCGTACACCTCGACGGGCTCCTCAACCCCCTTGAGTAGATAACCGCCGTGAGCCAGCCAGCGCAGCTCACCGAGACCAGACTCGGTACCGACGGCAGCGCGACGAGCCATGTCGAAAGCCGTATTGCTGAGCAGGGTTTGACGCCCCACGGCCAGCGACATCAGCCGCGCCGTGAACGGCTTTGCCAGCCCCTCGACCTCAACGACGTTGGCGCCGCGTGCGATGTCCGCGTCGGAGTTGCGCCGTACGACCACCTCACCCAGGTGGATCCCGACCCGACTCTCGAGCGTCACGCCGAGCTCTCGGGACAACTCGTCCAGAGCTACGTGATAGGCAAGCCCGAATCGCACCGCTTCGATCGGCCGTTGGAAGAAGAGCAGAAAACCGTCGGTCTTGTCGACCTCGACGCCCTCATGCTCCTCCAACAGGTCGCGTGCCAGCCGATCCTGTCGGCCAATGATCTCCGACGTCCTCTCGTCGCCCCACTCCTCGGTCAGCTTGGTACTCGACACGAGGTCGGTGATGACCAGTGTCTTAAGGACCGTGCCCTCTGCGTGATCCGTCACGTTGTAGCCCGGGGAGCGATGAGGAGGGGCCCTTCCCGCGGTGGTTCGCAAAGGGGGCCTGTTACTCGTACTCTGCAATTATGTAGGAGACTCCCGCTTGCTGTACAAGCAGGTAGCAGGGCGAGGATATGTCATCTGCACGCCATCGGGGCGGCTCGCAAGGACACGGGCCCAAGAATGAGAGGGCGGCCAGCACACCAACCCCGGGGTCATCGCTCCGGGTGTTCGGCGTGCCGCTGTCGCTGACGCTCGGTCTCGTCGTGCTGTCGTTCGTACCGCGCCTCTATGATCACCCCGTGCTCACGCGGTCGCTCTGGGGCGCAGCAGCGGCGCTGTTGATCTGGCAGGTCGCGCTCATCGGGACCGTCAGGCGCTCCGGCATCGGGCGATCGTTGCACACGGTGTTGCGGCCGCAGCACTACGCGCAGGCGCTGGTGCAAGTGCCCCTGTTCGCCTACTGGGGCTACTACTGGCGACCCGTCTACGACTACGCCTGGCTCCTGGTGGCACAGCTGGTGTTCGCCTACGCCTTCGACATGCTGCTGGCATGGTCGCGTCGCGACAAGTACACGCTCGGCTTCGGCCCCTTTCCGATCATCCTCAGCACCAACCTCTTTCTCTGGTTCCGGGACGATTGGTTCTACCTGCAGTTCTTGATGATTGCCGTCGGCTTCCTCGGCAAGGAGCTCGTGTGCTGGCGCCGCGACAACAGGCGAGCGCATATCTTCAACCCATCTGCCTTCTCGCTCGGGCTGTTCTCGCTGGTGTTGATCGTCACGAACTCCACCGATCTCACCTGGGGACAGGACATCGCGACGACGCTGACGCTGGCGCCGAGGATCTATCTGTTTCTGTTCCTCATCGGCCTGGTGGTCATGTACTTGTTCTCGATCACCCTCATCGCCGGGTCGGCCGCCGTGGCGCTCTTCGGGTTGAGCGCGCTGTATTGGGGGTGGACCGGAGTCCCCTATTTCGTCGACTCAGAGATCCCTACCGCGGTCTTTCTCGGGCTTCATCTAATGGTGACCGATCCGTCCACGTCGCCGAGAACGCCACTTGGCAAGACCCTCTTCGGCACGTTGTACGGGTTGGCGGTGTTCGGCCTCTATGCGCTGCTCGGGGCATTCGGCGCGCCGACGTTTTACGACAAGCTGCTGTGCGTACCGCTCTTGAACCTCGCCGTGCAACGCATCGACCGCCTGGGTCGCTCTCTGGAGGAGATCACCGCCACCAGCAGCTGGGGACGGTGGGCTCTGGCGCGTGGCAACGCGGCACACATGGCTGTCTGGATTGTCTTCTTCGGCTCCATGACGGCTGCCGGGTCGACTGACGGGACGCACCCGGGCGACACCTTGCCCTTCTGGCAGCAGGCGTGCGCCGAGGGTCGACGAGACGCCTGCGATCAGCTGCTGCAGATCGAGACTTCATACTGCGGCGACAACTCGGCGTGGGCGTGCAACGAGCTCGGCCACCACTACAGGACAGGAGAGCTGGTAGCCTCTGACGCCGAGCGCGCCTCGGGATTCTTCTCCCGAGCGTGCGAGCTCCGATACCGGCCGGCGTGCTTCAACCTGCTCGATCCCGGTGGTTCGTATCGGACCGAGCCGCGTGGCATCGACCTGCGGTTGCTGCTGCGCGAGGGTGGAGCGAACCTGCTCGAGATGTCGGAGGAAGCCCTGCTCGCTCGGGCCTGCGAGCATCGCTGGACCTTCGCTTGTGACGAGGGCACACGGTGATGCTGTCGACCGCGGGGAAGCACCGGGTAACGTTGCTAGCAACCGCACTCGCCGTGATCGGGGCGGCCGCGTGTGAGCGTCCGCCATCCGAGGTCGAGGACGGGCGCGTGCCATCCGCGGCCAATCCCTCGGAGCTCCCCGGGTTTCGCACCGACGCCTGGTTCTTACCTGACGACGAGCTCCTCGGATTCGTGGAGATTCCGGCCGGGCAGTTCGTGATGGGCAGCGACGCATCGGTCGATGCGCTGGCCTTTGCCAACGAGCGCTGGAGTGAGGGCAGCTCGCAGGGCACCGTGGACCTTCCGGCGTTCTATATCGGCCGCTACGAGATCACCGTGGCGCAGTTCGGCGCGTTCGTCGAGGCGACGGAATTCCGGGTCGACCCGCGCGCCTTGCAGGCTCCTGCGGACCATCCCGTGACCTGGGTCTCGTGGCCGGATACGCTCGCCTACGGTCGCTGGCTCGCCAGCGCCCTCGATCAGTGGCCGCGAACACCTCAACCGATCGGCCGTGCGCTCAACGCCGGCTGGCGCATCGTGCTACCCAGCGAAGCGGAGTGGGAGAAGGCGGCGCGAGGCACCGACGGCCGAGTCTATCCCTGGGGCAACCGACCAGTAGCGGCACACGTCAACTACAGAGGCATCGGAACGACGGCGGTCGGTAGCTACAGCTGCCCGGAGTGCGCCTTCGGTCTCTTCGACATGAGCGGCAACGTCTGGGAGCTGACGCGCAGCCCGTATCAGCCCTACCCGTACGACCCCGCCGATGACCGACAAGATCTCGAGGCGGATGCCCTCTGGGTCATGCGTGGTGGGCACTTCGGCGATCCCGAACAGAACATTCGTGCCGCTGTCCGCGGTGGCGTCGACCCTGGTGCCCGCCGTCCCTTTATCGGCTTCCGCCTGGCGCTCGTTCCCAGGGCGTCCAGTCAAGCCCCATGACGTGCTTTTGCATCCACTTGATCTCTTCGATGTCACGCGTGCGCTGATGCCTCGGCTCGCGGAAGCCGTGCGGCTCGCGCGGGAAGCTCACGTAGCGAACCGGCGCCTTACCGATGTCCTTGAGCGCTGTGAAGAACATCATGCTCTGCTGCGGCGTGCTGACCAGGTCGCGCTCTCCGTGCAGCAACAACGTCGCCGTGGTCACGTTCTTCACATACCAGAGAGGCGACGCGCGACGCCAATCCTCCGGGTTGATCCAATGGGCTCCGCCGATGTAATGGAGGCGAAGATCGTAGCTCAGCCCGGGGCCGGTCTCCGCCGTCCAACTCCCCACCATGGCACCCAGGGACGCTGCCTTGAAGCGCTCGGTGTGGGTGATCACCCAGGCGCCGAGAATTCCGCCCCAACTCCATCCGCGTAGCCCCAGCCGGTCAGGATCGACCTGGCGCTGGTCGATCAGGTAGTCGACGCCAGACATCACGTCGTCGTACTCGCCCCCTCCAACATCGCCCATGAGCGCAGTCAAGAGATCGTCGCCATAGCTGTCGCTGCCGCGAATATTCGGTCCGAACGAGGCATACCCAAGACCGGCAAAGACGTGGAAGTCCGGCCAGAACTCGTTGGCGAAATGACCGGGTGGACCACCATGGATATCCAATATCAGTGGGATCTTGGTCCCCGGCTGCGGCGGCGTGGGTTGGTAGAACACCCCCTCGATCTCCATCCCGTCCTCGCTCACCCAGTTCACGATCTCGGCGTTCGCCAGTTGGATCTCGTCTTCGATCCACGGATTGGCGTCAGTCAATCGAACCGGATCGAGCTCTTCGACCGCAGAGGCATACAGATCGGTCGGTGTATCGAAATCGTTGAACGAATAGACCATCTTCGTTCGATCGCTGGAAAAGTCGAGGGCGCGGAGAGTACCGGTCACGCTGGTGACGTCGGTTACCCGTCCGGTCAGCGCATCGATGCGGTAGAGGTTGCTGTTCGTGCGACGCGTCTCGGTAAGCAACAGGCTACTGCTGTCTGCCTCCCACGTGAGGCCGGAGATCTGCCCGCGCTGTTGGCCTTCCAGCTTCCTCTTCTCACCGGTATCGACGTCCATGACCCAGATGAAGCCGTGGGTCAGGTCGTAGTCGGCGTCAGTAGGAGCGTGGTAGGCGATCGACCTTCCGTCTGGCGCCCATACGGCGCTCTGTTCGGGCGCGTTGTTGTGAGTCAGCTGCAGGACCTGTCGGTCTTGCTCACCGACGAGATAGAGCTCGGACAAATGGTGGTAGTTCTCGAGATCCTGCGCCATCGCCGTGAACACGATGCGACCGCCATCCGGCGACACATCGAAGTCGCTGACAATGAGCTCCTCGTCTGTCAGGCGGGCCTCCACCCTCGACGAGAGGGTAAATTCCCACAGGTTGCGCCAGGCGGCCGGCTGTCGTCCGTTGGCGCCCTCGCGGACATAGAACGCATCCGATCCCTTGCTGTATTCCTCCTGATCTTTCTCGCTCCGCGCTTCGTCGGCGCTGAACACGATTCGGGAAGCGTCGGATGTCCATCGATACTCGACGATGCCGTTGTCGTGGCTCGTGAGTCGCTGAGCTTCACCGCCCGAAAGGGTCATCACGAATACCTGGTCATTGCCGTCGACGGGCCGGAGGAACGACAGGTAGTTGCCGTCGGGGGAGAAGCGGAAGGCGCTCCCACCCTCCTGCCCGATGAACTCGCGCGCCGCGCCGCCGTCCGCAGACGTCAGGTAGTGTCGCTGCCTTCTCACGTTCTGGTCCCAATCAAGCTCGGACTTCGAGAAGAAGACCCACTCGCCACCTGGAGACATCCGTACGTTTTGAAGGCGGACCATCTTCAGGGCGTCGTCGACGGTCATCGGACGCGCGACATCCTGCGCAGAGAGGCCTGTGGCAGTGAGAGGGAGGACGATCGCCGCCAAGATCAGGTTCCTCATTGTCTACTCCTGTCGAGAGTTCGCCAGCATTGGGCGGTGGGCTCGGCCTCGGGCGCGCCAGTGCCATGCGCAGGGGTACGGAGAGGGTAACTGCAACGCACAGATAAGGCGCCGACGCGCTAGTCGGCGCTCGCCAGGTCCACGACGACGTCCCACATGAATCGCACGAAGCGATGTAGCTCATCGAGCAAGATGCGTTCCTGATCGCTGTGCGCTCCGAAGCCCTTGGGGGCATCTTCCCGGTCGATGGCCGGGCCGATGCCATAGCACTCGATGCCCCTGGCGCGCAGGTACGCCATATCGGTGGCGCCCGTTGCCATCATCGGCAGGGTGACGGTGTCGTAGTGCTTGCTGATGTTGGCCTCGATGGTGTGGAAGGCGTCGGTGTCGAGGCGCGCCTCGCCTGGCGGGCGGGTGTTGCGTTGACCGAGCGAGACCTCGACGGCTGGGTCGTCGATTACCTTGCGAATCTCGTCGAGGAACGTCGGAATGTCTTCGTCGGGGAGCGCCCTCAGGTCAACTGAGCCGCCGGCATCGGAGGGAATGACGTTGATCCGATAGCCGGCGTCGATGATCGTCGGTGATAGCGACGAGCGCAGCATCGAGGCATGTCGAGGCTCGTGCTCGAGGAAGTACTCGTCGGCGTCGCTCGCGGTCTCCGGGTCGAGCACCTGTAGGTAACGGGCCGCCGCCTCTGGCTCGGAGATCGTCGCCAGCCGGCGAAAGTACTCGCTGGTGGTCTCGTTCAAGCGGATCGGGCTCCGCCAGTCGGCGATCGCAGCGATCGCTTTTGACAGGTGGGCCACCGGGTTGGTCTTCAGCGGCACGGACCCGTGACCGGCAACCCCACGCGATACCAGCTCGACGCGATAGGGGATCTTCTCGACCGTCTCTACGGAGGCATAGCGAACCACCCCTGACACGCGCGTAACACTGCCTCCCTCGGCCAGGCAATACTCGGCCTCGATCTCCTCGAGGTGGTTGTCGACCATGAACTCGATGCCGTACTGCGTGCTCCCCTCCTCGCCCGACTCGGCCAGGAAGATGACGTCGCGTTCCAGCGGCACCTCCCGGCGGGCCAGCTCGAGCATCACCATCAGCCCGGCAACGACGTTGTCCTTGTCGTCCACTGTGCCGCGGCTGTAGACGTAGCCATCGACCACCGTGCCGCTGAACGGCGGGTAGGTCCACTTGTCGGGATCGACATTCACCGTATCGGTATGCCCCATGATCAGCAGCGGCGGCTTCGTTCCCGAGCCGCGGAGGCGCGCCACCACATTGGGACGGTTCTCGTCGGTCGCGAACATCCGCACGGCAATGCCCTCGGCCTCGAGGACATCTCTGATGTACTCTGCCGCTGGCCGCTCGACGCCGGGCGGATCGCTCGTATCGAAGCGCAGCAGGGCCTGGAAGTGACGAAGGGTCTCGGCATCGAGCGCTCCCGCCTCCAGCTCAGGTCCCTGTGCCAGGACGGGTCTCTGAGCAAGGAACGACACGGACAGCAGCGCGACAAGAAACGCAGCAAATCGGTTCATGCCACAGCATCTCCTGAGAAGCCGTCGTCGGGCTCGTCATGCACCACGTCGACGAGCGCCTGAACACTTTCGAGCGGTGCGCCGGGCTGAATACCGTGTCCGAGGTTGAACACGTGCCCGAGGGGCGGGATGCGCTGCAGCAGTTCACGCGCGGCGGATCGTGTCGTATCCGGCCCTGCCAACAGGACGGCGGGATCGAGGTTTCCCTGCAGCGCCTTGTCCGGACCCACCTGCTCACGTACGGCTTCGAGGTCGACCTTCCAGTCGAGCGAGAAGCACTCGGCGGGCAGCTCCAGGACCGAATCGAGCAAATGGTCGCTTTCCTGAAAGTAGAGGATTCGGGGTACGCCGGCTCGGCCAATCTCATGCAAGAGATCTCGCAGGTGCGGGCGGACGAGCCGCTCCCAGTCACGGCGCGAGAGTATCCCGCCCCATGAATCGAAGACCTGCACCGCCTGTGCACCGGCCTTCGCCTGCTCGATCAGGAACGCAGCGGCAACCCTCGCGAGCTTGGCGAGCAGCGTCTCGAACGTCTGCGGGTCTGCCGCGGCCATCGCACGCAGCAGCGGAAACCCTCGCGCGCCGCGCCCTTCGACCAGATAGGCGGCCAGAGACAGCGGCGCACCGGCGAAGCCGAGGAGCGCGACATCGTCGCTCAGCTCCCTTCGGACACGCCGCAACGTCTCGATCACCGTAGGGCCAATTTCCTCGGCATCCACGTCCGGCAGCGCCGCAACATCGCTCGGCGTACTAATCGGCTGGTCCACCACAGGACCGGGATCGAACCGCACGGGTATACCGAGCGCCGGGATCGGGCTCATCAAGTCCGCGAAGATGATCGCCGCATCCAGCGGATAGCGCTTGAACGGCAGCAGCGTCACCTCGGCGGCGAGTGCCGGCGAGCCAGCGAGCTGCTCGAAGCTGTGCTCCTTGCGCAGTGCGCGGTACTCGGGCAGGTAGCGTCCTGCCTGACGCATGATCCAGAGCGGTCGCCGCGCCGTGGGCTCGCAGCGCAGTGCCGATAGCAACAGACTCCTCAACTCTCCACTCCCTGAGGCGTGAATCGGTATCCCACGCCACGCACCGTGTGGAAGTAGCGAGGCTCCTGGGGGTTGGGCTCGAAGCGCTTGCGAAGTCGCACGATGAAGTTGTCGATGGTACGCGATGACGGGTAGAGATCGTAGCCCCAGACCATGTCGAGGATCTCTTCACGCGACACGACCTCTCCGGCGCGCTCGGCGAGAGCCTTGAGGATCATGGCTTCCTTCTGCGTGAGAGTCTGCTCACCACCATGCCAAGAGCGTCCTTCGAAGGTCCTCAGATCAAACTCGTTGTCTCCGAACCGAATCACCGAGCCGCCAAACGGCATCACCTCGTACCAGCGCCGGCGACGCAGGATGGCACGCACACGTAGCAGAAGCTCTTGCAGGTGAAACGGCTTGGCTAGGTAGTCATCGCCGCCGAGCGCGAGACCCTGAATCCGGTCGTCCACCGAGTCCTTGGCACTGAGGAAGAGCACGGGCACATCTCGACCCTTGTCGCGTGCCTGCTCACAGACAGCGAAGCCGTCGAGCTCCGGGAGCATCACGTCCAGCACCACGAGATCGTAGTCGACCTCCAGGATGCGCCCCAGCGCCTCACGACCGTTGGCAATCGTCTCGACGAGGTAGCCCTCGGTCTCGAGGTTCTCGGCAATACCCTCGGCCAAATGCGGCTCGTCCTCGACGATGAGGATCAGCGGGGCGGTTGTCACGCAGCGATCTCCGGATACAGGCGCGATGTGGATGGCCGACGCACGGGATCTCAGTCCCTACTTCCCAGTCCCCTACTTGTCTTGCCCAGAGTCGAGGGCAACTGCCAGGGCGTCGGCCAGTCGCCCGATATCTTCCTCGGTATGCGCCAGCGACAGGAAGCCCACCTCGTATGCCGAGGGGGCCAGGGCGATACCCTGATCGAGGAGCCGACCGAAGACAGAACTGTACGTGTCCGCCGCTTGGGCGTCGATCTCCGAGGCCGCCCGGGGCAATCGACTGGCGTGGAACGCCAACCAGAAGATCGAGCCGAGGCGCGCCAGCCGGGGCGCGGCTGGTGAGCGCTCGAGCACCGGTGTAATCGCCTCTTCTAGCGCCTGGCCGAGCTCCTCGAGGCGCTGCCAGCCATTGTCACGCTCCAAGATGCGCAATGTCGTCAGGCCGGCCGCCATCGCGACGGGATTGCCCGAGAGCGTGCCCGCCTGATAGACAGCACCCTCCGGAGCAAGATGTCTCATCACCCGGCGCCGGCCGCCAAACGCCCCGACGGGCATGCCGCCGCCAATGACCTTACCGAAGGCGGCCAGATCGGGTGTGATCCCGTAGTGCTCGGCGGCGCCACCTTCGGCCAGGCGAAAGCCGGTGATCACCTCATCGAAGATGAGCAGCGCGCCGCAGCGCTCGGTCTCTTGACGCAACGCAGCGAGAAACTCGGGACGCTGCAATAGCAAGCCGTTGTTCGCCGGGACTGGCTCGAGGACAACCGCGGCGATCGCGTCCCCTTCATCCCGCAACAGGTCCACGGCCCGCTCGGCATCGTCGAGCGGCAGAACCCTCGTATGCGCGACGAAGTCATCGGGTACGCCGGCGGACGAAGGCGCTCCGAAGGTTGCCAGGCCCGACCCTGCCTCGACGAGCAGATGATCGGCGTGTCCGTGATAGCAGCCCGCGAACTTGACGATCAAATCTCGACCGGTCGCCCCTCGCGCCAGCCGTATCGCGCTCATCGCCGCCTCGGTTCCCGACGAGACGCAGCGGACTTGTTCCAGGCCCGGGTAAGCGGCGACCACATGCTCGGCAAGCTCGATCTCCGCACGGCACGGCGCGCCATACGAGGTTCCTCGACTGGCGGCCTCCCGAATCGCCTCCACCACTTCGGGGTGGGCATGCCCGAGGATCAGTGGACCCCACGAGCATACGAAGTCCAGAAACGTACGCCCGTCCTCGTCAACAACTTCCGCGCCGGCCGCGCTTCGAATCACCAGCGGCTGGCCACCGACCGCCCGAAACGCCCGCACCGGTGAGTTGACGCCGCTGGGCAGCACCTGAAGAGCGCGTTCGAAGAGAGCTTCGTTCTGACTCAGATCCATCCTCCAGCCAGGGCGTCACGGGCGTGATAGGTGATCAGGATATCGGCACCGGCTCGACGCATCGCATGCAGGTTCTCGGTAACAATGCGTCGTTCGTCGAGCCAGCCGGCCGCAGCCGCAGCCTTCAGCGCAGAATACTCTCCCGACACGTTGTAAGCCGCCAGCGGCAGCCGACTTGCGGCGCGCACACGAGCAATCACGTCCAGGTAGGCAAGCGCCGGTTTGACCATTAACATGTCGGCCCCTTCCTCCTCGTCGAGGAGCGCCTCACGAACCGCCTCGTCGACGTTGCGAGGATCCATCTGGTAGGAGCACCGGTCGCCCTGGCCGGGCGCCGAGGCTGCGGCGTCGCGAAAGGGTCCGTAGTAGGCAGAAGCGAATTTCGCCGAGTACGACAGGATCCCGGTGCCGCTGAAGCCACGCTCATCGAGCGCATCGCGAATCGCCGCCACCCGACCGTCCATCATGTCCGATGGCGCCACCAGATCCGCCCCCGCTTCGGCATGGGAGGTAGCCATCGCGGCCAGCGGGGCAAGCGAGCTGTCGTTGTCGACCTGGCCGTCGGCGGTCAGCAGGCCACAGTGGCCATGATCGGTGTAGGCGCACAGGCATACATCCGTAACCACCACCAGGTCGTCGCCGAAGCTTGCCTTGATCTCCCGTAGAGCGCGCGCCACCGGGGCTTGTGGGTCGGCAGCCGCAGCCCCGTCGGGCCCCTTGCTGTCCGGGCCGGGCACTCCGAACAGCAGCACCGTGCGAATCCCCAGGGCCAGATCGGTCTCGATCTGCGCCAGCAACTCGGCCCGACCGAGACGCGCGATGCCCGGCATCGACGCAATCGGCTCCTCCCCGTGCTCACCGGCCAGGACGAAGTGCGGCATGACCAGATCGTCGGCGCTTACCCGGGTCTCGGCGACGAGATTCCGTAGCGCGGGGGTCCTACGTGTTCGACGAGGGCGCTTTCGGCCCGGCAATGTTGTGCTCATGGACGGCTCTCCACATGTGCGACGGTGTCCCGCAGGGCGCTCAGCAAGCCCTCCAGGCTGCGGTTCGTGGCCTCAGCGCTCACTGTCAGGCCGGCTTCCGCGGCCGCCTGAGTGGTCGATGGGCCAATCGAGATCAGCGGGACGCCCGGCGGCACCAACGCCTGGTTGAGCAGACCCTGAACGGCGGACGGGCTGGCGACAAAGATAGCGTCCAGGTTCCACGCGGCGAGATCTTGACGCGTCTCCCCGAGAGACACGGGAACGGTACGGTAGACAGGAAAGTGGTGCGTCTGTGCGCCCGTCCCCGCCAAACGCTGCTCCAGCCCAGGTCGAGCTTCGGCGGGCCCGGCGATCACGACGCTAGCAGGCCCATCCTTCTGACCGTCGGACAACAGAGGGATCAGGGCCTCTGCCAGCGAAGCGGCCGTCCCCGCCGGTGCCACCAGGTCGACCCGGTCCCAGCACTCCATCGCCGCCCCTTCGGTCACCGGCCCGACCACCGCCACATGGGTGCGACCCGGCAACGACGCCTGCGGTGGAAGGAGCTCGGCCACGTTGGCAACGCCGCGAGCCGAGGTGAACACGAGCCAATCAGCGCTCTCGATCGCCGCCTCGAGCTGCGCGCCAAGCTCCGCGGAACGGATCGGCTCGCAGACAATGCACGGCAACGCCACTGCGTGCGCGCCGGCATCCTCGATCTGCTCCGCCCAACCCGCAATACCTTCACGGGCGCGCGTCAGCAGGATCCTGCAGCCGCCAGGCAGCGTCGCCGGAGTCCCCATCAGGCCTGATCCGACACCAGCGACGCCGGCGCTCCTCGCAAGAGCTGCTGCGCAGCCGACTCGGCAATCTGGTCGATGTCACTACCCACTGATTCGGCTCGATGCAGGCTCTGACCAATCCCGAGAACGGCGGTCAACTTGAGCTCGCCGCGTTCGACCGAGCGACACCAGGCCCCTACGGGAACCTGGCAGCCACCTTCGACGAGCGCCAGCAAGCGTCGCTCGACCTCGACTTGACGGCGCGCAGCCGGCGCGTCGATCGCCTCGACCGCGGCGCGCACCTGGGCGTCGGCAGCGCGCACCTGCACGGCCAGTGCACCCTGGGATGGTGCCGGCACGAAGACCTCGGGATCGAGACGGTGCGTGACAATCCCGGCAAGGTCATCGGCCGCCGACCCAGCCGCGACGTCCGAATCGGCGCTCTGCCGCAAGCGATTCAGCCCCGCCATCGCCAGGACGATGGCATCGAAGTCCTGCGAGCGAAGCTTGTTGATTCGAGTCGGAACGTTACCGCGGATGGGGACTGCAACCAGGTCGGAACGCAAGTCGCAGAGCAGCGCCTGGCGCCGTGCCGATCCTGTCCCCACGCGCGCCGTCTGTCGCACGGGAATCGCGCCCTCGCCGGCGGCTGCGGCATCGGGTCGAATCAACAAACAATCCGCCGCATCGACCCGCTCGGGCATCGCCGCGACAACCAGCCCGTCGGGGCTCTCGGTAGGAAGATCCTTGTATGAATGGATCGCCGCGTCGATCTCCTCCCGGAGCAGAGCGGCCTCGATCTCACGTACGAAGACTCCGGCAGGTCCGATCGCGTGGAACGGCAGGTGCTGCTCCTGGTCACCGGCGGTCGAGATACAGAGGATCTCCACGTCGTGGCCGTGCCGGCGCAGCAGATCCGCTACCCGATCGGCCTGAATCCTGGCCAGCCGCGAGCCGCGTGTGCCGATTCGAAGTTTCACGAGGTTTCCTCGCTACCGAGGTCACCGCGTGGGTCGGCAGTCGTCGACGCAAGGTCGGCGAGCTGCGAGATAGCGGGATCATCGGAGGCCTCCAAGAAGGTGCGGATCGCCTCCAGGTCGGACTGCGCCGCAAGGGCCTGAAGGCCCACCATGGGCACGTGCGCCAAGTGGCGAGCGAGCGTTTCCGCCCAGCGCCGAATCCCCTCCCGCTCGTCGTCGTGCACTCCCGCAAGATCGTTGCGCAACAGGCGCTCGACGCTCGACAGCGCCGTCTCCCGATACCGTTGGTTGAGGCCGGCGATCACCGGGGAGAGCGCCTGCTGCGCCATACGCCGCCGCAGAGTGACCAACGCCTCGTCGACGAGCTGACGCGCCTCGACGGAGTCGGCGTGCCGACGCTCGCTGTTGGCACGGGCCTGTGCAGTAATCTCGTCCATGCCGACGTAGTCGAGCCCGAGCGCTGCGGCGGCGCGCGCGTCAATGTCCGGAGGTACGGCCAGATCCACCAGCAAAGGCGCCCGACGGGCGGGCGCGGCCGCAACCAGTCGATCCAACGACTCGCGGTCGAACAGCGGCTCCGGCGAGCCGGTCGCCGAGATCACCGCTACCACGCGATCGGGGCTTTCCAGGAAACGCTGCAGGTTGCGGGTGGCGGCACCGAGTGCCGTGCCCAACTGTTCGGCCCTCCCGAGGTTGCGATTGACGACGATGATCTCGTGTCCGTCGCCCGCCAGCCGTTCGCCACAGCGCTCCGTCATGGGCGAGACACCGATCAGCGCAACGGTTCCGCCGGCACCGTCCAGGTGGCGCCGCACCCTGTCGAGCGCAATCTCGGCGAGCGATAACCGTCCGGAACCGAACTGGCTGCGGGCTCGCACCGAGCGGCCGACGCGCAGGGTCTCGTTGAACAACCAGTCGAGCTGCGAGCCCAGGCTCCCGGCCTGTCGTGCGAGCTCCACAGCCTGCCGCATCTGCCCTGGAATCTCGTACTCGCCGACCAGGGCGGAGTCGAGGCCGGCGGCCACCAGAAAGAGATGCTCGATAGCAGCCTCGCCCGCCCATATCCGAAGCCGCCGCGTCGCTTCTCCGGCAGAGCTACTGCCGGTCAGCGCCTGGTGTACCCGGCCACGGTACTCGGCAGGGGTGGTGGCACCGTCACCGACCAGGACTACCTCCACCCGGTTGCAGGTCGCCAGATACACGACCTCTCGAGCCCCGAGCTCGCGTGCCAACGCGCCCAAGCGATCGGGGCGCTCCGCCTCGGGGAGGGTGTAGGACTCCAGGCCCTGGACGTCGCCGTGACGCCACGAAGCTCCAACTATGCAGATTTCATCCACGGCCGCATGTTCTAGCAGGCGGAGCCGGCTACTGTGTCATGGGACTGTCATGAGCCATAACCAGCGTCGGCCCGCACCTGGCTGGCGATCATCCGGTCGGCGCGCTGTTTCGACGCCCGCGCCTCCAGCTGCAGGTGTCCTGCATCGGCGGCTCGATCCTTGTTCCAACCCGTCAGGTGGCTGGCTACCAGGCCCGCGAGCGCGCCAATGTGGTCGGGCCTGTCGTTGAGGCACGGAATGAAGCGAAACCTCTCCCCCCCATTGTTCTCGAAGAACTCGCGATTCTCGACATCGATCTCCTCGAGCGTCTCCAGGCAGTCGGCCGAGAAGCCCGGGCAAACGATATCGAGACTCTTGATCCCGGCTCGGGCCATGGCACGCACCGTGACATCGGTGGTCGGCTTGATCCACTCCTCACGACCGAACTGCGACTGAAACGCGACGACGTAGCTGTCTTCGCCAATCCCGAGCGCTTCGGCCACGAGCCGGCCCGTCTTGTGACACTGGCAATGGTACGGATCGCCATCGGTCACATAGCGCAGCGGGATTCCGTGGAACGAGAACAGCAGCCGCTCCGGCTTGCCGTCTCGATCCCACACCTCTCGCACTGAGTTGGCGATCGCAGCGATGTAACCGGGGTCATCATGGTAGGCGTTGATCGTTCGGACCTCCGGGACCCATCGCCAGTCCCGCAGCTCGGCAAAGACGGCATCGAAGGTGGCTCCCGTGGTCGTGCCCGAGTACTGCGGATAGAGCGGCAACACGAGGATCTTGCGACACCCCTTGCCACGCAGCTCGGCGAGCGCCGTGGCGATCGAGGGGGCACCGTACGCCATACCCAGCGCTATATGCGGACCGCGACCATCCTCACCACCAAGCATCTCGTGCAGCGCGGCCGCCTGCCGCCGTCCGATCACCAGCAGCGGCGATCCCTCGTCGGTCCATACCTTCGAGTACAGCGCCGCGGAGCGCCTGGGGCGCAGCGTCAAGACAAGCAGATACAGGATCGGCAGCCAGCGCCATCGGGGTAGCTCGATGACCCGTGGGTCGCGAAGAAACTGGTGCAGGTAGGACCGTAGTGCCTTCGCCGTGGGGGCGTCCGGTGTACCCATGTTGGCGAGCAAGACCCCCACTTCGGGAGTCTCCCCGTGTTCGAACTCAGGACGCACGTATTGATCGTTCACAATGCACTCGTGCCGCGTTGGAGGCGATCGAGATTGAGCGCCACCGACGATGAGCGCGTCGCGGGTGGCGTTAACGCTCGGTGACCCCCCCCATTTCAAGCTCAGCGGCGGCAAGCGCCTTGACCGCGAACGCCGTGCCGGCGTGCGTGAGGAAGTTGGAGGTCGTGAAGCTATTGCGGATGGACTGGGTCCACCAGTACCCCCCGACCCGTTGGTTGGCCTTCAACCAGCCGACACCGCGCTGGATCGCCGCGTGCGACGCCGGCACGCCGGCTTGTCGCAGGACGTATATGACGAAGCCGGTACCATAGCCGTCGCTCTCGACCGTAACCGGGGGATCCGAATCGAGCCCCTTGCGCATGCGCCATACGCCGAGCCCTCCCGAGGCCCAACCACCGTCATCGTGCTGCAGACCGAGAAGGTCGTCGATCCAAAGTTGGCGATCGGCGTCGCTGACCAGCCCCTCGTTGACACTGCCGGCCCACAGCAGCATGCCGCGGTTGTGGGCGAACTCGGGCGGGTTCGCGTCGATATGGTCGCGAATCCTGTGCATCCCCTCCACGGCGGCGTCAGTGCTGGCGTAGTCGCCCGGAGCCATGCCGGTAGCGATCGCCATCAGCGTGACGGGCCAGTGGCGATCGTAGAACGGTGGCCAGTTGGATACGAACCCAGTCCAGTGGCCCCCTTCGTCCTGTAGCGACCAGGCGCGGTCGAGCGCCTCCACGGTGATGTCGCTGAGCTCTTTTGCACCGGACTGGGCCTCGTTGATGGCCAGAAACGCAGACGTGCCAATGACGTCCGTCACGTCTGGGGGTTCTGGCGCATCGTTGCCAGGCACGTCGTTGGCGCGCCAGGAGCGCACATAGCGAGCAGCCTGATCGTGTGCTATCTCGAAGGCACGGCGCTCTGCGAAGATCTCGGGCGGTGCCGCGAGATACAAACCGTTCGTATGGCAGGTGACGCAGCCGTACTTCTCACCCCATGCCACGGCAACTCGATCGAGGAAGGCGGCGGCGCGCTCTAGCGAGAACGCATCGGCGAGAGCGTCCTCACGCGCGTAGGGTCCGAGCTCCGCTGACGCCAGCAGCGTAGCGAACTCATCGTTGCTCATCGACGCGGTGTCGAGGGTAGCGGGGTCAGCAGCCTGTCGCGCCTGGATGGTTGGGCGCGGCGCCGCGTTGGCGGTCGCGCTCGTGCTCAACACAGACACTGCCACCAGCAGGAACGCCGCCAGCACCGCCGCCAGCGCCAGGCCTGCTCGGACGATCGTCGGCGCGGCCCTGGGTGTTCGTGATTCTGTTTGATGCCGGCTGTGCCGATCGTCGCCCATCGTCATTCTCCTGTTTGCGGGAGCTCGTCTTGTCGGCGTGCAGTGCCTACGCTTGCGGCCCAGGCCACCGTACCATGCCGCCTACTCTGGCGATCGGATGCAAGACGGTTATGTCACGGCGTCTCAGAAGGTGTCCTGCTTGAGCGTAAACGTCTCGGCGAGCTCCGGACTGTGGTCGTCGCCGACGACACGATGGGCCACATAGTCGCCCATCATGATGCCGTGCTTGTAGCCGTGGCCGGAGCCGCCACCGACGATCCAGACGTTGTCCATCTCTGGATGCTGGTCGACGATGAAGTGCTGATCGACGCTGTTCTCGTACTGGCATACACGCGACTCGAGCACCGGCTGGTCTCCAAGGGCAGGGAACGAGCGCCTCACGAACTGGCGCGCGTGCTCGATCTCCTCGACGGTGACGATGCGCTCGCCGGTGTCCGGATCGAACGGGATGCTGTCGAAATAGGGTGCCACTTTCCAGCCACGGCCCTCGATGCTCGGGAAGCCATAGGCACCTTGCACATCCCAGGTTGGACAGTTGGGGTAGATGAACCGGTTGTCGTCGGTTGGCACGCCGTACCAGAAGGTGATCCGCCGCGGCGTCTGCAGCTTGTTTTCCATCACCGAGGGAAACACCTTCGGTAGCCACGGCCCGCACGCGAAGACATACGTGCTTGCCGACACCGACTGGCCGGTCGAGAGCGTGAGCTCCTGCAGCCGCCCGCCGGCTTGCCGACCGGGCTGAGCCTTGGCGGCGACCAGCGTGCCGCCGGCGCGCTCGACGGCGCCGGCGACGGCGAAACAGGCACGCCGCGCCATGAGGACACCGGTGCTGGGGACATAGAAACCGAACTCGATGTCCTGGTGGTTGAACTGAGGATAACGCCGAGGTAGCTCGTCGTGCGGCACCACTTCGTTGTCGACGCCGTGCCGATCGAGCACTTCCTTGCTGGTTCGGAGATATGTGGACCATTGGCGCGCCATCGTCAGCTGGCCCGTGCGGTAGAACAATGGCCGTCCACCCCACTCCCTCTGGCGCGCTTCCCAACGGTCGAACGCCTCCACGACCCAACGAGTGTAGATCTCGCGTTCGCCGTACTGGGTACGGATCTGCCGACTCTCCCCGCCGGAGGCCGCCCGTGCGTTGCCGGCGCCGTAGGCGTCGATGAGCGCGACCCGATGCCCCATCTCCTGCAGATAAAGGGCTGTCCAGCCGCCGAAAGCTCCGGCGCCAATGACGGCTACGTCCACCGTCGATGCGGACGCCTGCCTGGTCGCCCGCTCTGGAACGGCCATTGCCTGCCGCGGTCTTGCGCCGCCCAGCGCCAGAGCACCGGCCCCGGTCAGCTTGAGGAATGTGCGTCGATCATGCTGCGACATGGCCTTGCTCCGAGGTTGGTGATGATGCCCGGCTACTTGTGTTGCGCGCTGGTTTCCTCATAGGGTGCGCCGCTCAACGTGTTGGCGAGGGAGTAGTTCTAGGCCTGGCCAGCATCGGGAAGTCTGAATTCAACCACTGATCGTTGGGCTCCTCAAGAGATCTGTTGCTCGGACGATGGCTACCCCATCATGAGCTTCGATCCCTGGCTCTCGAGCGGCTACCAGGTACCTGACTATCTGTGCGCAGACTGATGCCGGGCGGGGATCAAAGGCCCATCTGGGCTAATATCTGGGAGGATCCACATAGGCTGCGCCGCGTGCCGCCCACGGATGGCGGCCCGTATCGTGCGGTCGATCCCCGCGATCCCCGGCGATGGAGGCAAATAGGATGCCGAGCTTCGAGCGCGGTCGGCGTATGCCACAACCTGGTGCGCTCGCAGCGCTCGCCCTTGTCGCATCGGTGTCTGCGATCGTGCTGCTCGCCACCGGCTGTGGCCCGGGAGCTTCCCCGGGGGCGCGCCTCGACCAGCTGCGCGGCGACCGCAAGCTCAACGTCCTGCTGGTGACGCTCGACACGACGCGCGCCGATCGTCTCGGCGTGTACGGCTTCGACGAGGTCGACACGCCGGCTGTCGATGCCCTTGCCGACGGTGGCGTCACTTTCATGCGCGCCTACGCCTCGACGCCGCTGACGCTGCCCTCGCACGCGTCGCTGTTGACTGGAACCCATCCCCCCTACCACGGGGTGCGCGACAACGGCGTGCATGTGGCGCCGGAAGAGTTGCAGACCCTGGCCGAGAGCTTCCAGGAGGCCGGCTACCGTACCGGTGCCTTCGTCGGAGCCTTCGTCCTCGACTCGCGCTGGGGCCTGGCCCAGGGGTTCGACCGCTACTTCGACGATTTCGAGCTGCCCAGGCAGCGAATGATCTCTCTGAGCACCGTGCAGCGCCCCGGATCCGAGGTCGTCGACACCGCCCTGGCGTGGGCCCGCGAGGACGACACGACCCCGTTCTTCATGTGGGTCCACCTGTACGATCCGCATACCCCATACGAGCCCCCCGAGCCCTTCAGGTCGCAATACGCTGACCGGCCCTACGTCGGCGAGATCGCCTGGACCGACTCCCTGGTCGGCAGGCTGACCTCGTGGCTGGACGAGTCCGGCCGGTCCGACGACACCTACGTGGTGGTGGCAGCCGATCACGGCGAGAGCCTCGGAGAGCACGGGGAGAACGAGCACGGGCTGCTGCTGTACGAATCGGCCATCCGGGTGCCGCTGATCATCGCTACTCCATTCGACGAGCCGCGGGGCGTCCAGCGCCACGAGCTGGTCTCGTTGATCGACGTCATGCCGACCGTGCTGGAGTTGACCGGGCTGGAGACCCCCGAGGAGGTGCACGGCCAGAGCCTGGTACCGCTCTTTACCAGCAACGCCGATGTCGAGGGCCGTCCCGACGAGCGCGTCTATGCCGAGACCTTCTACCCACGCCTGCATTTCGGCTGGAGCGAGCTGCAGGCGATCATCGAGCCCACCCACAAGCTCATCATCTCGCCCGAGCCGGAACTCTACGATCTTCTGCAGGACCCCGAGGAGGAGCAGAACCTCGCACCACAGCGCGCCGCCACGGCAGAGGCGCTGCGCCGGGAGGCCGAGGAGCTGGTGGCGCAAGTCGAGGAGAACGCCAACCCGGCGGGCACCGTCACCCTCGACCAGGAGACGCGCCAGCGGCTCGCCGCGCTCGGGTACATCGGCAATGCCAGCGTCGATGCGGACGCCCCCGGCGTCGAGCGCGCCAACCCGAGGGACAAGATCGAGATCTACAACGACCTGCTCCGGGCTCGCCGTCTGACCGTCCAGAACGAGCCGGACAAGGCCGAGGTGGCCCTGCGGCGGATCATCGCCGCGGATGGCGGAGTGGTCGATGCGCATCAGTCGCTCGGCAACCTGCTCGTTGCGCAGCTCCGCTACGACGAGGCAATCGAGACTTTCGAGACCGCACTCTCTATGAGGCCCGAGGATGCAGCCTTGGTGCTCCTTGTCGCCAGCACGCAAAGGCAGGCCGGTCGGTTGGACGAGGCCGAGAAGGTGTTGCTGGACTTCATCGACATCCTGGAGCCGGACGCCCGGCTATACGTCAGCCTCGGACGTATCAAGCAAGCCACGCGCTCCTACACCGAGGCAACCGCCCATTTCAACGAGGCGTTGCGCCTCAGCGAGGATGCTCCAGCGAACAACGTCATGGCCGGCGCGCACGTCGGGCTCGGGGCTGTTCAGCTCGCCAGCGGTCGGCTGAGGCTAGCGGAGGAACACCTGAACCTGGCGCGCGGTTTCAACGATAACCTCGCCGATCTGCACTTCCAGCGCGGCTTGCTGTTCCAGGCCCGGCAACAGCCGAACGAGGCGATTGCCGCCTACCGCCGTGAGATCGAGATCTCGCCGCGCAACGGCAGAGCCGCCTTCAACCTCAGCGTCATCTACCGTAACCGCGGCAACCTTGTCGAGGAAGAGCGCTACCTGCGTCTGGCCCTCGAGATCAATCCGCAGTTCGCCAGTGGACGCCTTTTCCTCGCTCGCATCTACCTGGTGAAGAACGAGCGCCTCGACGAGGCCGTATCGCTCGTCGAGGGGGCGCTGGAGCGACTCGAGTCGTCGACTGCGCAGGGGGTGCCGCAAGAGATCACTCGGCAGGACCAGGTGCTGGCTCATCTCCTGCTCGCCGACATCTACAATCGACTCGGGAGAAACGAGCTCTCCACCCAGCACGCGCGTCTCGGAAACCAGCTGCGTACCGGCACACGGCGATGATCATGCGCGCAACGGTGGTGCGGGTCGGCTTGCTGGTCGTCGTCTGCTGTTTGCTGGCCGTTCCGAACCTCCGCGGCTCGACTCCGGAAACTCCGGCCTCGCCAGGTGGATCACGTGCAGGCCCGGCAACAGCGCTGGGAACGGAACTCGCGCAGGCGCAGGAGTTCGACCAGGCGATGCAGACCGGTGCGACAGCGCTCCAGAACGGCGGCATCGACTCGGTTCTCAGGGCGGCGACGGAGTACGAGCGCGCCCACGAGCTGCGCCCAGAGAGCATCGAAGCCTGTCTGGCGCTCGGTCGCACCTACCGCCGTCTCACGCTCCATGAAGAGACGATCGCTCTGGTCGAGGAGTGCCAGGCCGCGGCTGGCCAGGCCCCGAACCTCGAGCTGATGAGGGGTCGTACGTTGCTCCAGATGGGCATGGGGTTGGAGGCACGAGCCGCTTTCGAGGCGGCGACGATGGCGGGCTCGGTGGAGGCGCGCTTCGATCTCGCGTCGCTGGCGCGGGACCAGGGCGATCTCGACGTTGCAGCGGAACAGCTCGAAGCGATCATCCGGGTACGCCCGCGCCACGCGCGGGCGTACGTGCGCCTCGCCGAGGTACGCATCGATCGCCAAGAGACCTCGGCAGCCGAGGAGTTGCTCCAACGTGTTCTCACCTTGCAGGTTTGCTGCGCCGCGCAGGCGCACGACCTGCTCGGTTCCATTCGCTACGAGGCCGGCGACCTGGACGGTGCGATTACGCACTGGCGCGAGACCATCAGGCTCAATGCCGATCGGAGACTGGCTTACTACAACCTGGCGCTGGCCCTTCGCGACAGCGGTGAGGGGGAGCAGAGTCGGCAAATGATGCAGCGCTTCCAGGAGATGGACAGCGCCGCCAACCAGCGTGAGCTCGACGAGAATCGCGCCACTCAGATCGCCATGTTGAACGCGCAGGGACTCTATTACCTCCGCCGAGACGATCCGGCCGAGGCGCTGAGGCTCTTCGAGGCGGCGCTCGAGTTTGCGCCCGGCGGCGCCCTGATTCACTTCAACGTCGGTCTGTCCAGGGCAACACTCGGCCAGTACGAAGGCGCGATCACGGCGCTGGAGAGGGCGCGTGAGCTGCAGCCGGAGCGCGCCGAGACCTACGAGGTTCTCGCCTCCGCCTACCGAGCGCTGGGCAGAGCGGCGGATGCCCAGCGCATCGACGAGCTGCGGCAGCAACTCGAGAGCCAGAACTGACGAGCGGCGCCAGCAGCGTCGAGGAGCACGACGGACGACCCGCTCCACCTTCAGGTCCAGGCGACTCGCTCGGCTTCCATGCTGCTACTGCGACTGATCGAGGATCCGTTGGGCCCTGGCCGCATAGGTGGCGGAGAGCTCTTCGTTACCCAGACGATTATGTAGATCGGCGAGCAGAAAAAGCCCCAGCGCTCGATCGTTCGACGAGAGCTCGCCCGACAGCGCCCTCTCCGCAATGGCGACCGCTTCCTCGTAGCGTTCTCCCCTCTGCAGATGGATCCTCGCCAGATGAAGACTCGCCTCGGCGAGGTCGGGGTCGAGCTCGAGAGCGCGGCGAAGAGACTGCTCCTCGCGCCGGGTGTCGCCCAAATTACGATACGCCTCGGCAAGCCTCAGGTTGGCCGAGGCGTGTGTCGGGGCCATCTCCAGTTCCAGGAGATACTCTCGTGCCGCCTCCTCATGCTCTCCACGGCGGGCAAGGAGCTGACCAAGCATGAAGTGTGCATCGAGCAGCCGGTCGTAGATCTGCAACGCTTCCTCAAGGTGCTGTATAGCCCGGTCCTCGTCGCCGGTCTCTGCATACACGCCCGCCAGAGTCTTGTGCACGATGGCCCCCTCACCGCCGGCCAGCAGTTCCAACAACAGCTCTTCAGCCTTGTCGTATTCTGCTTCCTGGAACAACGAGAACGCCTCGAGGAGCCGATTGTGAACCCCGATCTTGGCCCGAGGAGAAGGCGAGTCGGCGTTGTCGTTGTCGACGGCTGCGGCGGTGCCGCCCAGGTAACCCAGGGCGGCAAGCTGCCTCCGGGTTTCCTCGTCGACAACGGTCTGCTCGGCGCTCGCGCTTCCTTCCAACTCGGCGAACATCGCTGCCGCGGTATTGCTCATCTGCAGGAACACGCTGTTGAGCCGACCTACCAAATTGTTTTGTTCGTCCGGATCGTCGACCAGATCGAACAGCTCGGGATCCACCGAGTCGATCAGCTTGTAGCGGTCGTTCTGGATCGACCGTAGCTCGCTCCAGCCGTACCGCAGCCGTGGGTAGTAACTCTCCGCGTAGACGCTGCGTGGCGGTGCCGCCGCGGCGGGGTCGAATAGCGGCGCAAGGCTCCTTCCTTGCACCTCCGCGGGAATCGGCAAGCCGCTGATATCGAGCATGGTCGGCAGGATGTCGACCAGCGATGCGACCTCCGAGCGCCGCGTTCCGGCGGCCCCGCTCAATCGTCCCGAGAAGATCAGCGGAACGTGAACGGTCTCCTCATAGATAAAGAAACCGTGCTCTTGCTCCCCGTGCTCGTTCAGGCTCTCGCCATGGTCACCTGCGACCACGATGACAGCTTCCGCCAGCCCGGTGTCGCCGAGGTAGCTGATGAGCCGGCCGATCTGCGAATCCACGAAGGCGATCTCTCCCAGGTAGGGACGTCCTCGGTACTCGCTACGAAACGGCTCCGGCGGTGCATAGGGAGTATGCGGATCGTACAGATGAACCCACAGGAGAACCGGCTGACCAGGTCGTCGATCGTCGAGCCACCGAAGCGATCGGTCGACGACCTCGTCGGCCGGGCGTTGAACGCTCTCCAGGGAGGCGTTCCGACTCGGTGGTTGGAACGAGTCGAAGTAGGTCTCGAACCCCTGAGCAAGACCCCATCTGGCATCCAGCACGAAGGCTGAAACAAAGGCAGCCGTTTGATAGCCGTTGGCCCGGTAGACCTCCGCCATCGTCTCGATCTGCTGCGGAACGACAAAGCCACCGTTGTCGCGAACCCCGTGGTACGCAGGATAGGTTCCGGTAAAGATCGATGCGTGCGACGGCATGGTGAGCGGGGTCGGTGAGATCGCCCGCGTGAAGGTGACCCCCCGTCTCGCGAGGCCATCGAGGTTCGGCGTCTGAACCCCGTCGAAGCCGTAGACCCCGAGGCGATCTGCCCGCAGCGTGTCGATGGTGATAACGATGACGTCGGGCTTGTCCTGCGCGGCCGCGGCAGGTCGGCGAGCCGCTTCCACGCCGCTCGGCGTCTGTATCAAGGACCACGCGAGGCCGACGAGCAGCGTGCGCACCAGAACATCGGGGCGCATGACGAACCGTACCTGCATCCAGCCTACCTCGGGCACCTAGCAGACCGTCTACTCGAGCTGCGACCGGCAGATCGAAGAAAACGACGACGGGGTGCGGCCCCGGAGGACCGCACCCCGCGTTATCGCTTGTCGTTGTAGGTCAGCGAATCAGAAGGCGATTCGTGCCCCGACCCTGAACTGACGCCCGGCCAGGATGCTTCGCGAATCACGGGGCCCGCCGACGCTGGAGACTGTGCCCCCGGACGCGTCGCGATGGATCACGTAGGTCCGGTCTCGTCGCTCCGAGACGCCTGTCGGGGAGGCGTTGTTGAGCAAGTTGAACCCGTCGACCATCAGCTCGAGCGATGCTCCCGACCCCACATTCAAGGTCTTGGAGAGCCGCAGATCGAGCTGCTTGTGCGGGGCCCACCGCCTGCTGCCGACCTTCTCGATGTTTGTGTTGCCGTAGTCGGCGTTCATGTTTCGGTTAATCCGACTGTTCCTTTGCTGCAGGTTCCACGGCCGACCCGACGCCAGGTTCCAGTACATACCCGCAAGGATGCCTCCGGGCAGCCTGTAGTTGGCGAGTATCTTCCAGCTCCACTTCCTGCTGAAGCGCAAGGGGCCAGACTCGGAGAACGGGTGGCCGTTGAAGTTCGGGTTGTCCTCCTGGTCGAAGCCTCTTCCCCAGACGCTCTGGCCGTCCCCGTTCTCCTTCCCCGGTTGTTCTGGTAGGTCAGGGAGGAGGTGAAGTTGAGGCCAGAACCCGTGCGCCGTCGGTCCAGTGTCAGCGACACGATGTCGTGCGTTCGGGTGTAGTAGGGGCTGTTGGTGAAGTGGTTGTCAGTGTCCCCGGTGTCCTTCTCGTAGAGCGTTTGTGTTTGCCCGGTCACCACGGTGCCGTCGAACAGCGTCGTGTCGGGGGCGGTGTATTCGAAGGGGGTGAACTGATGGTCAATCTGGTCGTCGTAATTGTAGAAGTTGCTGTCGTCCTTGTGGATGTAGTCGACGCCCACGACCCAGTCGTTGATGAACTCATACTCGAAACCGACGTTGATGACATCGGTTTGGAGCGACTTCAAGTCCTCGGGGATCGGGAATTGTGGGGCGGACTGATAAGAATTGTTCTCGGGCTGGAACGTAGCGTTCTGCAGTGCTATTGCCTGTGCGTCGGTCAGGTTGGCCAGGTCGGTGCCGTCGGGGAAGAACCCTGTTGCATCGAAGAAGTACCCGGCATAGGGCTTGTAACCGAGCGACTCGCGGAACGCGCCGCCGCTGGCTCTCGACATGTGTCCGATGGCGACCTTCTCGAAGTAGCGCCCCCAGCTGCCATGCCCGACGAAACTGCCATCACTCGAGAAATCCCAGGTGAACCCAACCCGTGGTGCCAAGTTGTAGTACTTGGTGATCAGCCCCGATCCCGCTGGGGCCCAGGGAGAACCTATCTCGGTTCTGTGCCCGTCCCTTCCCCCTGTGCGGTCGTAACCGTTCGTCCGGTCGTAGCGCAGCCCGAGGTTGAGGGTGATGTCGTCGGTAGGAGAGGCGTTGTCCTGGATAAAGGCCGAGCTGCGTACGATCGCGGCCTCGAGGCCAACGTCGTAGTAGTACCCGTATACGTACGTATAGCCGTAGCCAAAGTCATAGGTATACAGACCGCCTTCGCCGGTATAGCTGCTGATCCAGGAGGACCAGCTGTCGTTGTAGTCGATACCCACCTTGACGTCATGCGAGGCGCCCAGGAAGTTGTCGACGTACTGGGTCACCGTTGCCGTGACCTCTCTCCGCCAGTTGTCCTCGTCCTCCAGGAACCCGCGGGTGAGCCTCCTGGACCCGTTGAACCAGTAGTCGGGTACTTCACAGCCGGTGCCAGCCCCCTGGAAAGCTTCAGGCGGCTTGGTAGACGCAGGCCCCTCAAAACACTTGATCGGGTTGCGTTGGAAGGCCCCCGAATAGCCCGCGAAGCGCAGATCGGTGAAGGTGTTGTCGCCGAGTTGGGCTTGCCAGCTGAACAAGAAGGCCGTGGTGGAGATATCGGTATCCATGCCAACGATGAGCGGCGAACCTGGTCTCTGGCTCTCGTTCGTCCCGCCGCCCGGATCATGATTGATCATCGCGCCGAGCGTGTGCTTGTCGTTGAGCAAGTAATCGACCCTGCCGTGCAGGCGCCACATGTCGTTACCCTGCTGGGCGGACTCGGGGGTGGTGCTCGGATCCCCGTCGTCGTTCCAGATCTCGTCGGCGACGATCGAATCGAGCCTTTGTTGACGGGCGGCGCTCATGAAGAAGAGCGCCTTGTTGCGCACGATCGGGCCACCGAAAGTGGCGGAGTACTCGCGGTCGTAGGAGAACTTTCCGCGCTCGAGATCGATGATGCCTCCCGAGTTGTCGCTTCTCAGGCTCTCGCCCTCCCAGTAGGTTGAGGCCGTGCCATGAAACTCGTTGGTGCCTCCCTTGGTGATCATATTGATCATCGCGCCGGTGAAGTTGCTGTACTCGGCGCTGGCGCCGACCCCGACGATCTGGATCTCGGCGATGGAATCGACGTTCGGGTTGACCCAGGTGTTACCCCAGTCGCCCTCGGTGACATCAACGCCGTTGAGCCGGTAGCCGTTGGTTGCCGAACCGATGCGATGCGTGCTGGAACCCTCGGAGTGGTTGCCGCCGGCACCATAGGCTCCCTTGTCGGCGAAGCCAGGAGCGAAGTTCGTTATCTCGGAGAACTCACGCGGCGCCGGAACATTCTCCATCAGGTCGGAGCCGTATGACGTCGTAAGCGATGCCGACTCTAGGTCGATCAACGGCGTCTCGGAGATCACGGTGACCGTCTCTGAGACCCCTGCCAACTCCAGCACCGCAACCACGCCTGCGTTTACACCGACGTTGACCGGGACGTTGTAGGCGACCGACTGGAACCCGGTGAGCGAAACCGTCACGATGTACGATCCCGGCCTGAGATTACGGATCCGGAATTCACCCGCGACGTCGCTGGTCACCGAGAGAGATGCCTGGATCAGGTTCGCTCCCTCGACAGTGACGGTGGCGCCGGGCAGCCCCGCGCCATCCGCGTCCTGAACCTGGCCGCCGACACTTCCGGTCGAACCTTCACCCTGCGCCATCGCCTGCGCGGGGAGTATAAGGAGCATAGCGACTGCTAAGACCGCTAGCTTGGTACGCATTCCACATCCTCCTGGGGAGTGCCCGTCATCCGGACGGGCGATACCTACTAATGTGCACCTGCGCAATCCTGCAAGAAGTGTGCCGTGTTGCCCTTTTTCGGGGTGTCTCGCTCGACAGCACGCTTACGCAATCTCAACGCTCCGGCGCCAGACCTACGTTTGCTGGCCGGTTCCGTCCGATGATCTCGATCAGTCGCCGCAGGATCGGAGGCGAATACAGCACGGAACGGGCTCGCTCCGCAGGTTAGCGGCGCCTCCCGACACCCGTCGATCCAACTAATTGGGTTCGTCGCTCCAATGATTTGGTTCCGTTTCCTGTTACCCGGGCGACCCTCCTTGCGGAGCTTGGGCCCCTGGCACGGGTCAACTGGACCGCAGGGCCTTCTAGCACCGCGCAGCGACCGATGTCAACTGGCGGTGGCACCACGCAACGCCTAATCGAGGCTTTCCCTGGAATCCCTTACGCGCCCTTTACGTTTCCTTACGTATCCCGTGGCCGCCGTGGGGACGGATCACAGTTGTGGAGCAACCTGTGGATCCATGGTTGAATGATTCGTGGGATGGCTCGCCGGTAACAGGCAACCGAGGAGACAGCGTGAGAAGGCGTGACTTCATCAGGCTCGGAGCAGCTGTTGGCGCCATCGCAGGCGGTGCGACGTCGCCCGCAGCCGGCAAACAACACCCAGCGGTCGGATCCGCGGCCGAGCGCTCGAGCGGCGGTCGCGACCTGGCGGTGGTCAACGCCAAGATCGTCACGATGGAGCCAGGGCAGCCGGAAGCCGAGGCCGCCCTCGTTCGAGGTGGCCGGGTGATGCTGGTCGGAGACAGCAGCGAGGTGCGCTCGCAGGCCGGCTCCGCGCCGATCTTCGACGCTGCCGGGCGAACGGTCGTGCCGGGATTCATCGATGCTCACACCCACCTGGAAGTAGCCTGCGTCGCCGAGACCTACCAAGCAAAGGTCCACACGCCCCCTCTCGGCAGCCTTCGAGAGGTCATCGACGTGTTGCGCGCCAAGACGGCCGAGACACCAGCGGGGGAATGGGTGATCGCGCGCGGCTCGTTCGGTCTCGAGAGGCGCGTCAGCGAGGGCCGTTTGCTGAATCGGCACGATCTCGACGCGGTCACCGAAGACCACCCCTTGGTCGTGTTTTCCGGACGCCACGTGACCATGCTCAACACCAAAGCGATCCACACGATGGGGCTCTGGCACCCAGACTCGACACCGCCACCTGGAGCGATCGTTCATCGCGACGCCTCCGGCGTGCCGACCGGTACCGCGACCGAGCTGTACTACCTGCTGCCCGAGTATTCGATCGAACAGGTCAAGGCCGCGATCCGCGAGCACGTGGGGCCGATGTTCGTCGCCAACGGCACGACATCCGTCTATACCGTCCCCTACTCGACGAGCGACATCACTGCCGATCTCGAGCTACAAGCCGCCGGCGAGCTGCCCTTGCGTGTGCGCATGTACTACCACGTACCCCACATGATCTCGCTGCAGGGTCTTCTCGATACCGGGCTGGTCTCCGGCTTCGGCGACGATATGTTCCGTATGGGGGGTGTGAAGCTCTTCGTTGACGGGCTCGGGGGCAATGGCCTGGGGGACCCGCTCGAAGACTACAAGTGGACCCAGGAGGAGCTTGACGACCTGGTGTTCCAGGCTCACACGAGAGGCTTCCAGGTGCTGATGCACGTGATCACACCGGGGGCCGTTCATCGGGCCGCGACTGCCGTCGAGAAGGCCACGCGCCGTGATCCCCGACCCCATCGTCATCGGCTCGAGCACGGCGGCGACGTCGAGACCCTCGAGGAGATGCGCTGGCTGCGCGATCTGGGATTGCGCCTGGTCGTAACCCCCAGCCGTGGCCGGCCGGGACGCCGCACGCCGCGCTACCGAACGATGATCGAGGAGGGGCTCGAGATCATCGGCATCACCGACACCACCGGGACCGTGCCGGGCTCCTCCGCTCCGCTTGGCAAGATCGCGGCGGCGATGGTGTCGGTCGATGAGGGAGGCGGGGCGCCCGCCGGAGAGGCGCTGACCTTCGAGGAGGCCCTGCGCCTGTACACGCTGTGGGCGGCACGCGGTGGTCTGGAGGAAGCCGACAAGGGCTCAATCACCGTTGGCAAGCTGGGTGACTTTGCGGTGCTCTCCGATGACCCGCGCAACCTTGCCGGTGAGGATCTATTCGGGATCCAGGTGGACGCAACGATCCTTGGCGGCGAGGTCGTCTTCGAGCGCTAGCGGGTTCCGCTAGCGTCGGCTAACGCTCACCCAAGATGCTCTTGGGTAGCATCACGTGCACCCCGAGACTGTCGTCAACGATCTGCGTCATGCGTAGATCGGCCGCCATGCTGGCGAATCGGTTCGCTTCTCCCGGGGTCCACGACCGCGTCTCCACCAGAAAGTCGATCGCCTCCTGGACGGCGATCTCCGTAGCCTTCGTGAGATCAGGGTCTGACCCCATGGCGATGAAGTGGGTCGGAGTTTCGGCGCGCGGCCAGCGGAGTTGCAGGTCCTTGCGAACGATCAACTGCAACCGCCCGCGCAGCGAGCTCTCCAGCGCCGTACCCCCTAACTCGCCATCGCCCTGCGCGGCGTGCGAGTCTCCGACGAAGAGATTTGCGCCCTCGACGAAGATCGGAAGAAAGAGCGTCGTCCCGGCCACCAGTTCCTGGTTGTCGATGTTGCCGCCCCAACGGTCCGGGGGATTGCTGCTCACCCGCCCGGCCTCGGGCGGCGGCGCCACGCCCAGGATGCCGAAGAACGGCCGCAGCGGGATCTCGACCCCGGTCTCCAGCGGCGCAACCATGCGCTCCATATCGAAGCGGATCAGCTGACTACGCGGCTCCTCACAGTTCGCTGGCACGAAGGTCCAAGCCGGGCTGCAGGCCTGATAGCCATACGGGATCGGCAGGTCGACGTCGAGGATCCGTATTTCGAGGGCATCTCCCGGTTGCGCTCCCTCCACCCAGATCGGTCCCGTGACGATGTGGCCACCGGGGCCGCGGTCGGTGACCTCGGCATAAACCGCTCGCAACGACGCTTGGATCTCCGAGGGCGCAGCACCCAGACGTTCGAGAGAATCCGGACCTGAGGTGATCAGGCTGTCGACATCGACGACATCACCCGACTCGACCCGCAGCACCGGTGCCAGACGCGCATCGAAGTACCCCCACGCAACGGTCTGCGGCGAGGCCTCGAGGCGATGAACGGTTGCGGAGGCCTGCATCGGCCGTCTGGCGGGAGCGGTACCGGCCACGCTCACCCATACGAACATCGCCACCACCAACATCACCTTGGTTCTCATGCGTCACCCTCGCTGCTGGTCGATCCTCCTGGCACGCTACAGCGATCGAGGCTCCGGTTCCAGCGACGATGTCTCGTCGTCTGGCTCAGCCCGACCATCGATTGGGTAGCGGATTCCTGGAGAAAGCCGCGCCGCCATGCTTAGATTCCGATGCCGTGAGAGTCGCCGTAGTGACGGATGTCTCCGTGGAGTCGAGGTGCCTATGAGAGATCGGGACGTTGACCTGGGAATGCACCGGGAAATCACCCGTCGTGATTTCGTCTCCGGTGTCAGCGTAGCGCTGAGCGGCAGCCTGGCGTTGCCGTGGGCGCAGACCGATGCCCTGGCGAGCCACGAGGCTCTGGGACACACCCCGCAGGCGGCGGCCGCGTATCCGCCGATCCGGACTGGCATGCGCGGCAGTCACCAAGGCTCCTTCGAGGTTGCTCACCAGCTCGTCGAGGGTAAGGGCTGGGACAGTCCGCAGGACACCGGTGAACGGTATGACCTGATCGTGGTCGGCGGCGGCATCAGCGGTCTCGCGACGGCCTGGTTTTACCGCGAGGCGGTTCCCGGGGCTCGCATCCTGATCCTCGACAACCACGACGACTTCGGCGGTCACGCCAAGCGCAACGAGTTCTGGCTCGGCGACACGATGCGGCTGTCGCATGGTGGCACGATCAACATCTCGAACCTGAACCGGTACGGTGACGCGGCCAAGAGCCTGATCCGCAGCCTCGGCATCGACGTGCACCGTTACTCCGACTTCGTCGATGAAGATCTGTACGGCTCGCTCGGCATGCGTCGGTCGGTCTTCTTCGATCGCGAGACCTTCGGCACCGATCGCTTGGCGGTGGGGGAAGGCCAGCCCTCCTGGCGAGACTTCCTGGCACGCACGCCGTTGTCCGAAGGGGCCCGTGAGGACATCGTGCGGTTGCATGAATCGGACGTCGACTATCTCGCGCACCTGAGCTCCGAGCAAAAGGTCGAGTTCCTGCAGCGCACGAGCTACGAGAGCTTCCTTCTGGAGGTGGTCAAGATCAGCCCCGAGGCGGTCTCGTTCCTGCAGACGGCCAACGGCTGGGCGATCGGCTATGACTGCATATCCACCTGGGCTGGCATCGGCAGTTGGCCCGGCACCCAGGGGCTCGACATCGGCCGGGATGAGCGCTTCGAGGCACGCGAGGAGCGCGCGTTCTTCCAGTTCCCCGATGGAAACTCGTCCATCGCGCGTCTGCTCGTACGGTCACTGATTCCAGAAGTCGCCCCGGGCAGTACGATGGAGGACATCGTTGCCGCTCGCTTCGACTACGGCAAGCTCGATCGGGAGGGCTCGCAGGTCCGCGTGCGGCTGGAGAGCACGGCGGTACGGGTGGGCCACCGAGGCGATCCACAGTCCACCGACGAAGTCGATGTCACATACGTCCGCCACGGCCAGGCCCAGCGCGCTCGCGCCGGTCGCTGCGTGCTTGCCTGCTACCACGCGGTCATTCCCTGGATCTGCGAGGAGCTGCCCGACAGGCAAAAGCGTGCGCTATCGGACGCCCTGAAGGCGCCCCTGATCTACACGAACGTCCTGGTGCGCAACTGGAAGGCCTTCGCCGAGCTCGGCACGCATGCCGTGCGTTGTCCGGGCAGTTACTTCGACGACGTCAACCTGACGCCACCCCTCAATATCGGGGATTACGGCAACGCCCGAACCCCCGACGAGCCCATCGTCGTCCGGTTGTGGCGCGCTCCGCTGGATCCAAAGACCCATGGACGGCCGGCGGCGGAGCAGTTCGTAGCCGCTCGCAGGGGCCTGCTGGCGACGACGTTCGAGACCTTCGAACGCAAGATCAGGGACCAGCTCGGCCGGATGCTGTCTGCCGGCGGCTTCGACCCGGCCCGTGACATCGAGGCCATCACCGTGAACCGCTGGCCGCACGGCTACGCTTACGGCCATGATCCGGAGACCGGTCAGGTCGCCTGGAGGCTCGATGAGATACCCCCCGAGCGTCGTCCGTGGCTCGTCGCTCGGCAGCGTTTCGGCCGTATCGCCATCGCCAACTCCGATTCGATGGCCGACGCCATGACCGAGGGTGCTATCGGCGCGGCACATCTGGCGGTCGAGGCGCTCGTCACCGCCGAGACAGCGCCGTTGTGATCGGCGACCGCACGGCCCGGATTCAGGCAGCCCCTCTAGACTGACGCATCGTTGGCGCTTCCCCTATTGAGACAGCGCAGGCGTCGTACCAGGCGGCCGCCGATGGCGCGTAGCCTGCTCGTACGAATAGGCCAACCCGATCAAAGCAGCCTCGTCAAAGGCGCGCCCTAGCAGCTCCACACCCGCGGGCAGACCGCCTGTCGTGAACCCCGCCGGGACGGTGATCGCCGGCAATCCTGAGCGGGCGCTGAGATCGCAGTTGGGCATCGCTCCACCTTGCGTCTCACCGATGGGTGCAGGCGGCTCGTTGACGGTCGGATACAAGAGCGCGTCCACGTTGTGTGTCGCCATCAGCGACAAGATCTCGACACGGAGCTCGCCGCGACGAAGCAGCATGTCTTTGTGCTCCTCACCGCCGAACGTGTCGGAGTCGAGGGCCTGTTGGAAGTAGTCGCGCACGCCCGGGTGAGCCGAGCCCGATTCGACGATCTCGCGCAGTGTCTTGACCGGCGCGCCCGGCGTAGAGGCCAGGTAGCCCTCGAGATGGGCGCGGAATTCGTCGATCTCCAGGTCGGGCATCGTCAAGATCCCGGCGATCGTGGGACTATCCATCGCGACCAGCTGCGCGCCGTGCGCCGCCATAGCTTCCGCCGCCCGGCGAACGATGGCGTTCACCTCTTGATCCGCGTCCGACTCACCGAACAACTCACTGAAGACTCCGATCCGTGATCCTTGCAACGCATCGGATTTCAGGAAGCGCGTGTAGGTGTCGGGAACGTTTCCCACGCCGAGCGCGGTGACCGGATCCTTGGGATCGAATCCGACGGTGGCGTCGAGCACGATCGCCACGTCCTCGACGCTGCGGGCCAGCGGCCCGCCGGCATCTTGCGTTAGCGCCAGCGGGACGATTCCGTCGACGCTCGTCAGGCCGCGCGTCGGGCGAATGCCGACCAGGCTGTTGTGTGAGGCAGGTACGCGGATCGAGCCGCAGGTATCGGTGCCCATTCCGACCGCGGCGAAATTCGCCGCGATCGCGGCGCCGGTGCCACCGCTGGAGCCTCCCGGATTACGGGTCAGGTCATACGGGTTCAGCGTCTGTCCACCCAGCGAGCTGAACGTCTCCCAACCCCACGCCAGCTCGTGCAGATTCGCTTTCGCCAGGATCACGGCTCCGGCCTCTCGTAGCCTACGAGCCTGAAACGAGTCGTCGGGCGCCATGGAGCCTTCCAACGCCTTCGCTGCCCCGGTAGTCGGCATATCGAACGTGTCGAAGTTGTCCTTGAGAATCACCGGGATCCCATGCAGCGGCCCCCGCGGCCCGCTTCGCTGCCGCTCTGCATCGAGAGCCTCGGCAACAGCGGCCGCGTTCCGATTGATCGTCAGGATCGCGTTGAGCCGAGGCCCCGCCTGGTCGTAGGCGTCAATGCGCGCAAGGTATGCCTCGACGAGGTCCCGGGACGTGGTCGTGCCCGCCGTCATCGCCGCTTGCAGTTCGGAGACCGTCGCCTCCAAGAGCTGGAAGGGTGCAGGCTCAGGAGATCCAGGATCCGGAGAGCAGGCCGTCTGGCACACTGACGCAACGATCGCAACAGTAACCGACGCCGCTATGGGCACCCTCGGAGAGGGTCCCTTGAATCCGCGGCGAGTGGCTACGTGGTTCGGCAACGACCGTTTCATTCGCCTCCGGAGCTCCAGCAATGCGCCACCAAGCCTACCTCGAACATCTCCTGGCACGGCTCCTTCTCACCTGCCTCTCGGTACGGATGGCTTCATCATAGTGGAGGTCGACGTCAAGCTAACCTCCCCGCCACGAGATCAGGCGTCCTTCCCGCCACGGGGTCAGCACGTCGTGTTCGGCACACCGAGGAATCGGCTGTTCTAGGTTGTACTTTCCGACTTTGACGGAGAGTGTAGTTTCATGCCATGGTCGCCCCCGATGAGCAATGACGAACGCACCGAGGCCGCGCTGAAGCGGACGAAGAGGCCGCATCATCCGCTCAAGACGCCGTCGTCGCGCCTCTTGGGTGTCATTTTGATCAGCCTCGGCGCGGTGGCCTGTCAGCCTTCATCTCAGCCGGGGGCTAGCGGTATCAGCGGTCCTGCCGACCGCGTCTTGCACGGCGGCAAGGTCTTTACGGTGAACGACGACCAACCCTGGGCCGAGGCCGTTGCGATCAAAGGCGGAAAGCTCGTCTATGTAGGGGATGATGCCGGCGTAGAGGGGTTCGTTGGCCGCGAAACCATCCGCCACGATCTGCAAGGGAAACTGGTACTTCCTGGGCTGGTGGACGCCCATACCCATCCCGGGGGCACGGGCCGCTTCAGCGGGCCTTCGGGGAGGCTGCCGAGCACCAACAAGGCAGACATACTGGCTGCCGTGAAGGCGTATTCAGAGGCGAACCCGGATCTTCCCTGGATCGTGATGTGTTGCTGGCCGGTGCGCCTGTACGGCAACGGCAAGGCAGGGCCCCACAAGAGAGATCTGGATGCGATCGTGTCGGATAGGCCCGTTTGGTTGGGCAGCAATATCGGCCACAGTATCTGGGTCAATTCGAAGGCGCTTGAATTGATGGGTGTCGATCGCGACACGGCGGATCCGATCCCCGGTATGGCGCTCTTTGCTCGCGACGCCGATGGCGAGCTCACCGGCTGGATCAAGGAGAGCGCCTATCGTCCCTATCGCGCGAGGTTCTTCGAGGTCGACCAGGAGGCCAACCGGGAGGGCATCGTCGAGTTCCTCGACTACCTGGCAAGCCACGGTGTCACGTCGCTCTTCGACGGAGGCAACGGCTACTACAATGAGGCCGTCTATTCATTCCTCGCCGAGCTCGACAGGGCGGGAGAATTGCCCCTCCGCTACGAAGGCACCTACCACATCGTGCTTCCCCACCAAGTAGAGGGGGCGGTCGACGAGCTACTGCGCTTGCGCAACAGCTACGGTGGTGACCGGCTGCGCTTCAACACCATCAAGTTTCACTTCGACGGTACCAACGAGATCCGTACGGGCGCCGTGCTCGAACCGTACAGCGACGATCCAGGAAACCGCGGCAATACGATCTTGAGTACCGACGAGCTGCGCGATTTCCTTCTTCGGTTGCACGAAGCCGAGCTCGACCTGCACCTACACACGGTCGGTGATCGAGCCGTCCGAATCGCCCTCGACGCAGTGGAGGCGGCCCGGGAAGTGCTCGGCGGCGATCTCTACACGCGGGTCACAGTCTGCCACCTGGACATCATCGATACAGCCGACTATCCGCGCTTCAGGCAACTCGGCGTCATCGCGAACTACACGCCGGCATGGCACGGTGTCAACGTCGACGACCCAACCTCCTATGCCCTGGGTGATGAGCGCTACAGCAGGACCTTGCTGACCCAACCGCTGCTGGATGACGGTGCCATCGTTACCTTTTCCAGCGATTCGGGAATGAGTCGGGCCAGCCCCTACTTGGGGATGCAGATTGCCCACAACCGCCAATACGAGGCAGAAGGTGAGACGGCCCCGGTCCGACCGCCCCTGACCGAGCGGCTGGCGCTCGAGGACCTGATCAAGGGATACACCTGGAACGGTGCCTATCAGTTGCGCATGGAGGACCAGCTCGGCTCGATCGAGGTAGGCAAGCTCGCCGACCTGGTCGTGTTGGATCGCAACCTGTTCGAAATCGATCGCTACGAGATCCACGAGGCTCGACCCGAAGCGGTCATCATGGAAGGCGAGATCATCAGGGGGAACTTCGACAGTGGCACGGAGATAAGACCGTAGCGGCAGCCACCCGTCCCCTGTTGTTAAAGAACCGCGCTGAACGGGAGAACCTCGGCGCCGCACACGAGGTGAGCTGGAGCAGACAATGCACCGAACAGGGCCCGCTAGCTGCTTTGCCGCAATCATGCTCCTGGCGGGTCTTTCGCACGCCGGCGGGCAGTTATCCCCGACCGAGAGCCGGATCCTGAACGCTCTGGACACCGACAGGACCATCGCCCTCACCCGCCGCCTCTCGGAGGGACTCGTCGACAACGACTCGGGTGGCGGTGCCGGCTCGGCCATCGCCGGGAGCGCCGACGAGCGCCTCCTGGCCGGCTTCATCGAGGCAGAGATGAAGCAGCTGGGCTTGGAGGTCCGTCGGGAGAGCTTCCCCGTCCACGCCTACGACTACGGCAAAGTACTGCTGCGGGCATCGGGCAGACAGCTGGCGGCGATCACCCAGCACTCCGGCGGCGGGACCTGGGGTACGGCCGAGGGAGTCCCGTACACGAAGGGTAACTCGTCAGATGGAAGACGCTTGCGGGCGGCGTTGGCGGACGCGGGAGAAGGCTGGGTCCACGACTACGCGGAGTTGAGCGACGTGCGCGGCAAGGCCGTGCTGGTGCGCCGCGGAGTCGATTGGCTCAACAGCCAGGTCGTGATGGAGGCCGCAGAGCAGGGAGCGTCAGCGATCTTGCTCTACGACTACGACGGCGGTGCAGAGGCGCCTCAGGACTCGATCCAGCAAATGAGCATCGTCTACCGCGACCCGATCCCGACCGTGACGATCAGCAACCGTGACGCCGACTGGCTCAAGGAGCGCCTCGCCGAGGGTGAGGTGGTGATCGAGCTCGAAAACCGCGTCGATGTCGAGTACGGCGTCTCCGAGAACGTCGTCGGCATGATCCGGGGCACGCAATATCCGGACGAATGGATCACCGTCTCGGCGCACCACGACCGCTGGTGGCAAGGAGGCCAGGACGACAGCGTCGGTGTGGCCGTCATGCTGGAGCTTGCCCGCGTGGTCTCGGAAGGCTACCGGCCGCGGCGTAGCTTCCTGTTCATTGCCTTCGGCAGCGAAGAAGTCGGGGGGCTGTGGACCCAGTTCGACTGGCTGGCCGGCTCCCACGCATTCATCCGGGCGCATCCGGAGATCACTTCGCGCCTGGCCTATGCCTTCAACCTCGACATCGCCGGCTGGACGGGGCGCGAGGGCCAGGTGCGTGCCACCCCCGACCAGGTTGCCTTCCAACGCGAATTGCTGGTCGACCTCGGCCTCGATGATCGGGTGACGGTGCGTGAGCACGTCAGCACCGGCGTCGATGCCTGGTCCTTCGGAGGGGTTCGGGGCGGAGCGGTGGCAACCCTGAGCTGGACGGGCGACGTGCCCTACAGTCGCTACTACCACACGCAGCACGATGTGTATCGAGCCGAGGACTACGGCAACCTGGAACACGACCTGCGACACGGGGCGCTCGGCGTGCTGCGGATGGACCAGGCTGTCGTCCTGCCCGTCGGCTTCTCGGAGATCGCCGACTGGGTCACCCAGCAGCTCGACGAAATCGAGCAGACGCTCGCCGCTGTCCCGGCACCGACTGCGTTGCTCGGGGACGCCAGGCAGGCGGCAGAGGGCCTTCGGACGGGGGCGCAACGGCTGGCAGCAGCCTTCGCCTCAGTGGCGGATGGCGATCAGGCAACGGTCGTCAACGCCCTCTTGATGAAGACCCGACACGATCTCGTCCCCTGGCTTCTCAACACCGAGGAGCGTCTGAGAGGAAGCCGGCACGCCAAAGATCTGGCTGCGCTCCAGAGAGCCCGTCTCGCTGCTGCCGATGGACAGCCCGAGACTGCGGCGAGGGCGCTCGAGGAAGTCAACACGATGCTGTGGGGCAAGCGGGTCTCGCCCGCGACCTACCGCGCCGAGAGGCTGCTCTCTTACGAGCCGACCGGCTGGATGTGGGAGTTCGACCAGCATCCACGCCCGGTCAGTCCGGAGCTCCACGCAATCTACTCACAACTTCGCGCCGGACGAGGCTCCGACACGGCTGCCGGGATCGCCAAGCTCGAGGCGCAGGCCGATGGCTCGCTTCGGGAGGCGCTGTTCATCGTCAGCGGCAAGCTCCGCGAGGCCGCAAGGGCGCTCGCCGAGGTTCCCCCATCGTGAGCGGCACCCGTTCGAGCTCCCGCCTGGCGAGCAAGGCGAGCCGATGAGCCAGGGCTACCGAGATCGCTGGCAGGAGGGCACGACGATTCCGGCCGAGTACTACGTCGATGAGACACACTACCTCGCTGACGAGCGTTACCTTGCCGAGAACCTCTGGCTCTACGTAGACCACGAAGGCCGTATTCCCCAGCCGGGAGATTACTTCGTGTTCGAGTACGGGCGCAGCGACAGCGTCATCCTGGTGCGTGACTCGGCGGGAGAAGTCAGGGGTTTCCACAACGTCTGCCGGCATCGAGGATCGCGGTTATGCCGCCACGACGCCGATGCAGTCCCGGGCGATCCTCGCCTGTCCGTCAAGCAACTCGGCCAGAGCGACAACTCGCCTGTGTTCCGCTGCCCGTACCACGCCTGGACCTATGACATCGATGGCAAGCTGACCTACGCCTACGGCATGCAGGAGGATTTCGACCCGGCGAACAACGGCCTCGTGCCGTGTCATCTGCGAACGGCCGAGGGCAGCATCTTCGTCAACCTGTCGCAGGATGAGCCGCCGGACTTCGAGTCCTCCATCGCGCAGTTGCGAACCATGGGCCGCTACTACGGACATGCGGGACTGAAGATCGTCGGGCGTGAGCGCCACCCGATCCACGCCAACTGGAAGCTGGTATTGGAGAACTTCGCGGAGTGCTACCACTGCGGCTCGACCCACAAGGGGCTGGTCACCACCCACCACTACGACCACGAGCTCTCGCCGGAACAGATGGCAGCACGCAGCTCGGCGGTGTCCGAATGGCTCACACCGGCGGGCAGGGTCCGGCCCGACGGGCCCGAGCGAGGTCCGAGGTTGGTCGGGAACCTCAACGCCGGCTTCGTCACCGGGGCCGTCGACGGCAAATCGGTGGCACCGTTGCTTCCCGCTGTCGAACAGCCCACGCACGGCACCAACGAGGCGCGGACCGGCCACTACACGGGCTACTGGCAGAACTATGACGACTATGTCGTCGCACTCCGTTTCACGCCTCGGGATGTCGCGCTCACCGACTGCGAGGCCATCTGGCTGGCACATCCGGACGCCGTCGAGGGACGCGACTACGATCTGGCGACCCTCAAGTCCTTCTGGCAGATCATCGTCCAGGAAGACATCTGGGTCATCGACAACAACCACAGGGGCATTCTCTCGGGCGCCTATCGTTCAGGCCCGTACTCCACCCTTGAAGGCACCACTGCCAACTTCATCAAGTGGTACATGGGCGGAGCGGTGGCGAGCGGAGAGCCCACCGACTCGGAGTAGATCGATGACGGAAACCAGGCCTCGGCTACCTATTGCCTTGCTGGCCGGTCTGAGCCTCCTTGCCTGTCAGCCGTCGACCGAGGATACGTCGCCGGGCGATGCGGGTGGCCCGGCCGATTCGGTCCTGCGGGGCGGCAGGATCTTCACCCTCGACGAAGCCCGGGCCTGGGCGGAAGCCGTGGCGATCAAGGGCGGTAGGTTCGTCTACGTAGGCGACGATGCGGGTGTTCAGAGCTTCGTCGGCCCCGATACCGAGCACCATGACCTCGGCGGTAGGCTGACCCTTCCCGGTCTGGTGGATTCGCATACACACCCGGGCCTGATGGGGAGGGTGTCTGCCGGGTATGCCGCGGTGCCCGTGGGTGGTGGTCCCAGAGGGAGGCTGCCCAGCGGCGGAAGCAATGAGGAGGTCGTTGCGGCGGTGGAGGCTTATGCCCGAGCCAACCCGGACCTTGCCTGGATCGAGATGGGTAGCTGGTCCGGGCATGTGTACGGCAAGGCGGGCCCACACAAGAGAGATCTGGATCGCGTCGTGCCGGATCGACCGGTGATGCTTGGAGACGGCACCGGCCACAGCGTCTGGGTCAATTCCGTGGCGCTCGAGATGATGGGGGTCGACACCGATACACCCGACCCGGTACCCGGTCTGTCGATGTTCGTGCGGGATGCCGATGGGGAGCCCACCGGCTGGATCAAGGAATTCGCCGCCTGGCCCTATGCGCGGCCCATTGCTGCTGAAGTTGATCGGGAGGTCAACAAGGAAGGCATCGCCACCTTCCTGGAGTACCTGTCAGGTCTCGGCGTTACCACGCTCTTGGACGCCGGGAACTTCGACTATCACGAGCTGACGTACTCGCTGGTGGCGGAGTTGGAGGCGGCCGGTCGGCTGCCGCTTCGCTACGAGGCCGCCTACCACATCTTCCTGCCCGATCACGTGCCCGGTGCGATCGACGAGCTGTTGCGACTGCGACGCACCTACGGCGGCGAGCGTCTGACATTCAACACCATCAAGATCCACTTCGACGGCACAGACGAGCTCCGTACCGGCGCGGTGCTCGAGCCGTTCAGCGACGACCCAGGCAACCGGGGCACGACCCTGCTCGACACCGAAGAGCTGACCGACTTCATCGTGCAGCTTCACGAGGCCAGGCTCGATCTGCACCTGCACATCATGGCCGACCGCGGCGTTCGTATCGCGCTCGATGCCGTGCAAGCAGCTCGCGAGTTGGTCGACGGCGAGCTCTACCCCCGCGTCACCATCTGCCACCTGGACATCATCGATACGGCGGACTATCCCCGTTTCAAGCAGCTGGGCGTGATCGCCAACTACACGCCCCAGTGGCATGGCCTGGGAGACCGGCTACCATTGACCGCCCTCACCCTGGGCGATCGCTTCGAGAGGATGTTGCTGGTGCAGCCGTTGCTGGATGACGGTGCCGTCGTGACCTTCTCCAGCGACGTGACATCGCTCAGGGGAATGGAGCGGGCGAACCCCTATCTGGGGATGCAGATCGGCCACAACCGCCAATACCACCAACAGGGCGGGGCGGCGCCGATCAGGCTGCCGATGAGCGAGCGCCTGGATCTGGAGGATCTGGTCAAGGGTTACACCTCGAGCGGCGCCTATCAGCTCCGCATGGAGGACCAGCTCGGCTCGATCGAGGTGGGCAAGCTCGCCGATCTAGTGGTGCTCGATCGGGACCTGTTCGAGGTGGACCGCTACGCGATCCACACGGTGCAGCCCGAAGCCGTCTTCATGGAGGGCAAGATCATCAGCGGGAGCTCGGACGCGTGGAGATGAGCAGCGCGCCTCGACAGAAGCTGTCCGCGAGTTACCGGTTGAACCCACACAAGCTGGGCGCTGCGGCAATTGCCGCAGTTGTCGCCGCGATGGTGCTCGGCTTCGTATTTGACGAAGCCTCGATGGGAGGCACCGTGCGACGCCAGGAGACAGCCGCCGAGGGCATCAGTACCGTCGACGGCGCTCGGATCGCGCGTGCGGACGAGGAGCCGGGGAACTGGTTCACCGGCGGTCGTACGTTTTCCGAGCAGCACTTCTCGCCGCTCGTCCAGATCCACCAGAACAACGTCGGCACGCTGGGCTTCGCCTGGGAGTACGACCTGCGCACCACCTGGCCGCAGGAGGCTTCGCCAGTCGTTGTTGATGGCGTGCTGTACGCCAGTAGCACCTGGGGCCGTGTCCACGCAACGGACGCTGCCACTGGCGAGGAGATCTGGACCTACGATCCGCAGGTGCCCGGCAGCTGGGCCCGCAGGGCTTGCTGCGGGATCGTCAACCGTGGCCTGGCGGTGTGGAAGGGCTCTGTGTACGTGGCTTCCTTGGACGGTCGGCTCATCGCGTTGGACGAGCGCACGGGCGAGCCGCTCTGGGAGCAGGACACGCTGATCGATCGCGATCGCGACTACACGATCACCAGTGCCCCTCGCGTCGTGCGAGATCGCGTCGTCATCGGCAACAGCGGTGCCGAGTTCGGGGTGCGCGGCTACGTTACCGCCTACGACACGGAGTCGGGCGAGCAGGCATGGCGCTTCTATACGGTTCCGGGCGACCCCGAGCTGCCCTTCGAGCATCCCGAGCTGGAGATGGCTGCGGCCACCTGGGACCCGGACTCGCGCTGGGAGTTCGGCGGCGGCGGCACGGTATGGGGCGACACGGCCTACGACCCCGACCTGAACCTGCTGTACGTGGGGACGGGAAACGCATCGCTATACCCGGTGTCCATGCGCAGCCCCGCCGGCGGCGACAACCTGTTCCTGGCGTCGATCCTGGCGATCGACCCCGACACCGGCCGCCTCGCCTGGCACTATCAGACGACCCCCGGAGAGAACTGGGACTACACGGCCACCGCCAACCTGGTGCTGGCCGAGCTGGAGATCGACGGGCGCCAACGCAGCGTCATCATGCAGGCGCCGAAGAACGGCTTCTTCTACGTCATCGACCGCGCCACCGGCGAGCTGCTGTCGGCGGAGCCTTACGTGGCAGTGAACTGGGCGACGCACGTGGACCTCGAGACGGGGCGTCCGGTACAGGTCCCCGCCGGTGACTACGACGACGAGCCGAAAGAAGTCTCTCCATCCTGGTGGGGTGGACATAACTGGCACCCAATGGCGTTCAGCCCGGTGACGGGGCTCGTCTACGTGCCGACCATCGAGTGGCCCACGACCTTCGCTCTCGACCCCGATGTGGAGTACACACCCGGCCGGCAAACCACCGGGGTACGCACCCAAGGCGGCTCATTCCCCTATGACGCGCCCGAGCACGAGCGGCCTCATGCCCTCAAGGCCTGGGACCCGATCACCCAGAGTGAAGCGTGGAGGATCAACTATCGCTTCCCCTACAACAGTGGCCTGCTGGCAACGGCGGGCAACCTCGTGTTCCAGGGCACGGTCGACGGCCGCCTGAAAGCCTATGCTGCCGACACGGGAGTGGAGCTCGTGGACCTGGAGGTGGGGACGAGCATCATGGCGGCTCCCGTCGCCTATCTCGTCGACGGTGTCCAGTACATCGCGGTGCTCGCCGGCTACGGCGGTGGAGAGAACGCCCGTCCATTTCCGGCGGGCTCGGCGGCGATCGAGCGCGGCAACGCCGGGCGCATCATCGCGTTCAAGCTCGGGGGCGGGCCGGTGCCGGTGCCGCCGATCGTCGACGCACACCCCGACGTGCCACTGCCGCCGCGCCCGGATGTCGCACAAGAAACACTCGATCGGGGCCAGCGCGTCTTCCGTGTGCTCTGCGCCGCCTGCCATCGGCTCGACGACCAGCCCGCCGTGGCGGCGAACCTGCTGCGCATGGAACCGAGCATGCACCAGGGATTCCAGACGATCGTGCTCGAGGGTCTGCTCGAGGCCAATGGCATGCCCGCGTTCGACCAGGAGCTTGCCGACGAGGATGTGCAGGCGATCCGCGCCTTCCTCATCGAGACGGCCTATGAGGTCCGAGGCGTCAACTGAGGCGTCAGGCTGTTCGACACGAGCTGCCGGGACGCCATCAGGGCGCCCCGCCGCCACCAGGCTAGGTCTTCTCCGACAAGAGCTCGCTCACGGCGCGGTGAGCCTGGGCCATGGCGGTCTCGGTCATGGCCCAGGCGCCGGCGTCAGAGTTGGCAATCGCGATACGACCGAAGGGTTTGCGAGCGATGAGCCACGAGGCACGCTCGGGCGGCACCTCGTCGACCCTCCAGGCGACCTGGCCAGTCTCCATGTCCTGGCCGTAGGCGTACCCGTGCGGCCAGCGGTTCACCGTGATCGCCTCGATGTCGCGCGCCGGATCGAAGCCACCGCCAGACAGGATCCGGCCCAGCTGATCCCTGATGTTACGTTCGAAGGTCTCGAACGTCGTCGCCAGCAGACCGCGCCGGGCAGCCTTCCACTGCTCGGGGACCGACCGGCCGCGGGCCGCGGGTTCCAGTGGAATGCGCCACATGCGGACGACGATCGGATCGTCTGGCGTGGTTGCGTGGCGGTAGCTCCCGATGCTGATCGCTGGCGGCAAGTTGACGTTCTCGAAGTAGCTACCCGGGCAGCGCACCGATCGCACACCGAGCTTGGCGAAGGCGGCCCAGTTCCGGATCAGGACATTCGTATAGATCAGAGGCGCCTTCAGTGAGCTCGACAGTGCCCGACGTTGCATGTCCGGTAGCTCGTCGCAGAGGCGCGGGATGATGCCGTTGTAGCAGGCCAGCACGCAACGATCGGCACGAACTCGCCGGGCGCGGCCGCGGCGGACGTAGGTGACATCGACCTCGTCGGCGGACTGCGGATCGCCTCGGTGGCCGACCCGCACCGCCGTGCTCTCCAGCCGCAGGCGCACGGGCGAGCCCTCGCGATCGAGCTTGCCATAGTCGAATCGGGCATCGACGATGTCCTCCATCGTCGTGCCCGGAGCGACCTTCGGGATCAACGACCGGACGATCAGACGCGCGATCGACGAGTTGCCGTCCGGAAACTGGAAGAAGGCGCGCCGATCGCGCCTATTGCCGCGGTCATCGTCGTCGCCCAGTCCCAGGCCGGTCGTTCCCGGCGAGCCGGCGACGAGCCAGGTGGGAACGGCATCGAAACCGACCGTCCAGCCGCCCGAGCTCTCGAGGAAAGCGATCGCCTCGCGACTGACGTTGGCCGCGTTCAGGAGGAAGTCCTCGTAGCTGGTGCGCTGCAGAAACTCGACCTTCTGTTCGGAGCTCAGGTGCGCAAGATAGTCGACGTTCGACTCCTGCAATCGCACGATGTCCTCGCGAGCCCTTTCGGACAATGGCGAACTTGCCAGGAAGTCGCGCCAGCCGCGCCGGCCTTCGCCTACCAGCAGATCGTCCGAACCGAACGTCTCGCGATCGAGGAAGACCGATCGGCGCAGGCCGAGCGAGCTGTACAGATCGTTGTCGACGAATTCGGAGTAGCGGCCGACGTCGATGCCGATCCCGCGGATCAGCCGCTGGGCTGCCTCGCCGTAGCGGTCCAAGTTCTGGATGAAGATCGTGCCGCCGTGTGAGAGGTGCATCTGACCGTCGAGCCAGAACTCGTTGCGCTTGGCATGGCCACCAAAGTCGTCGTGGTTGTCGAGGATCAGGATGCGTGCGTCGGGAACCGCTTCGTGAAAGAACCACGCCGCCGCCAAACCGCTGAGGCCGGCACCGACCACGATCAGGTCGTAGTGCTCATCCGTCTCCTCCGGCGCGTCCCAGCGCGTGCCTTCGACAAGCTGGTGAGCGACCTCGAAGGAGCCCTCGTGGCTGCCGCGCAGCCCGGTGCGCGCCGGGGGGTACGTATCGGCGAGTGCCTGTACGCTCGCTCCCTGGGCCGCGGGGCTCGCCAAGGCGCTCGTCTGCGCCCACGGCAGCGCCAGGCTGCCGCTCAGCGCGACGCTGGCCCCGGAGACGAAGTCGCGACGCGTGATCTCCCGGGTTATCCCGAGATCGAGATCGCGACGGCGGCTCGTCAACAGGTCACCTGGCTGCCTGTTTCAATCCTGCACATCCCGCCCTCCGAGCTTTCCCGATCAGCGTACTCCGAGCGTTGGCTCGTGCCCCACTGACCTACAGCAACGATGGCGCGAGCAGGATACGGGCGTAGCAAGCCATGGCCTTCGACGAAATCATGGTGATCCATGGAGCCATCCGGCCCCATGGATCACCACACCCGGCTTTACCGCTAGGCGTCAGCCGATCAGAAGGAGAGTCGGGTGCCGAGCCTAAACTGCCGCCCGGGCAGCAGTGAGTTTGATGAGCGAGGCGACCCGACCGAGGAGCCTCCGGCGACGCGGAACTCTCGGTTGATTCGCTCGCTGACGCCGGTCGGGGAGAAGTCGTTGAGCAAGTTGAATCCGTCGACCATCAGCTCCAACCGGCCTTCCGCCCCGATATTGAAGGACTTCGACAGCCGCAGATCGAGCTGATTGAGCGAGTCCCACGTCCTGCTGCCGATCTTCTCGATGTGTGTGGCGCCGTAGGGCATGTTGCGCAAAACGGTCAGTCCCCCCGCTCGGCTGTTGTGATCTACCTGGAGGTTCCACGGCCGACCCGACGACAGGTTGTAGTAGACACCCGCAAGGATGTCTCCGGGCAGCCTGTAGTTGCCCAGGACCTTCCAGCTCCACTTCCTGCTGAAGCGCAACGGACCATCCGAGGCGAACGGGTTGCCGTTGAAGTTCGGGTTGTTTGCCGCGTCCGGGCCCCAGCCCCAGAGGCTCTCGCCGTCGCCATTCTCCAGCGATCCCCTGTTGTTCTGGTAGGCGAGCGAGGTGCTGATGTTGAGACCGGAACCCGTTCGCCTTCGGTCGAGCGTCAGCGTCACGATATCGTGCTTGCGCCAGTAGTAGTCGAGGTTGCCGAGAATGGGCTCTCGCAGGCCGTCTGTTTTGGAATAGAGCGTCTGCGTCGTCCCGGGCACCACGTCTCCGTTCGCTAACGTCGCGTCGGGGCTGGTGTATTCGAAGGCTGTGTAGACACGTGGCTCGAGTTGGTCGATCGCCCTGATGAAGTTGCTGTCGTCTTTGTGGATGTAGTCGAGGCCCACGACCCAGTCATCGACGAACTCGAGCTCGAATCCGATGTTGAAGACATCCGTGTGCATCCCCTGCACGCCGTCGGCCAGCGGAATTGTGGCGGCGTCGAGCGTAACCAGGTTTTCGGGTACGAAAACAAGCTCTTGCAGCGCCAACAGTTCGTCGGGCGTCGGGTTTTTCGGGTCGGCCAAGAAACCGTCGGGTATGTCGTAGTAGTACGACGCGTAGGGTTGGTATGGGTCCTGGTAGGCGGTGCCGCTGGCCGTAGAGACGTGTGAGATGACGCTCTTTTCGAAGTAGCGCCCCCAGCTGCCATGCAAAACGCCACGGCCATCGCCGCCCAGATCCCAGGTCCCACCTAAGCGTGGCGCCACGTAGTTGAGCTGGTGCGCCCAGGGGTTCCCGGTCGACTTGCCGTCGAGTCTCTCGTGCCAGTTGGTCCTCTCAAAGCGCAGCCCGAGGTTGAGGGTGGCGTTGTCGGTAACGGTAACGTCATCCTGAAGGAAGGCTGCGGAGGTTACGATTTGGCCCTCGAGGCCAATGTCGTAGATATACCCGTATGTGTACGAGTAGCCATAGTAGTTGTAGGTGTACAGAGCACCGAGGCCGGTATAACCAGCAATCCAGGCGGACCAACTGTCCTTGTACTGGAGACCGATCTTGGCGTCATGCGCGACGCCCAGGAAGTCGTCGACGTATTGGGTCACCGTTGCCGTGACCTCTTTGCGGCCGTTGTCCTCGTCCTCCAGGAAGCCCCGGGTGATCCTCCTCGAGTTGTTGAACCAGTAGTCGGGTAGCTCGCAGCACACTAGCGGGAGGCGCAAGAAGTCCGCCCTATTCGATGCGAAGCGGAGATCAGTGAAGGTATTGTCGCCCAACTGGGACTGCCAGGACAACAACAGGGTCAAGCTGTTGTAATCGGTATCCATGGCGACGTCGAGCGGCGAACCCGTTCGCAGGTCGCGGTTCGTCTCGTGGCCCGGATCGTAGTTGACCATGAACCCGAGCGTGTTGGTTTCGTTGAGCAGGTAATCCACCCTGCCGTGCATTGTCCATCGATCGTTACCCTGCTGGGCATCGTCGACGGCGATTCCACCGGACTCCCAGATCTCGTCGGCGACAACCGAATCGAGCGTCTCATTACGGCCGACGCTGCCGAAGAAGAGCAGCTTGTTGCGCACAAACGGGCCACCGACATTGACGGACCATTCGCGGTCGTAGGAGTACTTGCCGCGCTGGAGATCGATGATGCCGCCCGAGTTGTCGGATCTCAGATCGCCGTTCTCCCAGTAGAAAGAGCCGGCGGCGTGAAGCTCGTTGGTGCCGCCCTTGGTCACCAAGTTGATCATCGCTCCAGTGAACTCGCTGTGCTCGGCGCTGGCGCCAATACCGACAATCTGGATCTCGGCGATCGTATCGACGTTCGGGTTGACCCAGCTGGTACCCCATTCGTTCTCGGTGATATCAACGCCGTTGAGCCGGTAGCCGTTGGTTGCCGAACCCACCCGATGCGCGCTGGAGCCCTCGGCGTGGTTGCCGCCGGCGCCATAGGCTCCCTTGTCGGCGAAGCCCGGGGCGAAGTTCGTCATGTCGGTGAACTCACGCACCACCGGAACGTTTTCCAGCATATCGGCGCCGTATGACGTCGTAATCGATGACGACTCGATGTCGATCAACGGCGTCTCGGAGATCACTGTTACCGTCTCTGAAACCCCCGCCAACTCCAGCTCCGCAAGCACGGTTGCGGTCGTGCCGACGTTCACCCGGACGTTGTAGGCTATCGTCTGGAAGCCGGTGAGTGAGACCGTCACGATGTATGCTCCCGGCCTGAGATTACGAAACCGGAAGGCCCCCGCGACATCGCTTGTCACCGAGAGAGATGCCTGGATGAGGTTTTCCCCCTCGATGGTGACCGTGGAGCCGGGCAGCCCCGCACCATCCGCGTCCACAACCTCTCCGACGACAACCCCGGTCAGCTGCCTGCCCTGCGCCATCACCTGCGTGGGCAGTATCAGCAACATAGCAACAGTCATGACGGAGAGCGTAGCGCGCATCGTAACCTCCTCCCTGGGAGTACCCGTCATCCGAGACGGGCGATATATCTACAGTCGAGTCTGAGTTTCTGCAAGAACCGTGCCGCGCGGCCCTGTTTTCGGGGCGTCTCGGTCGACACCGCGCTTCCGTATGCTCGAGAATTGCGGCGCATTCTCGAGCATTCCGGCGTCACACCTAGGTTTTCGAGCCACTTCCGTCCGAGGATCCCGATCCATCGCCGTCTGGCCCGGTGGCCAACACAGCCCGGAACGGGACCCGCCCTGCCGGTCCGCGGCACGTCCGGACACCCCTGAGTCCAACTAATTGGTTCCGTCGCTCCAATGTTTTGGTTGCGCCGACCGCAAACAAGCGAGACCGCAGAACGACAAGAAGCTGCCTGCCGAGCGATACTCTGAAGCAGGTATCCCCGAAGCGGCGTCCGCTTGGTGGCGTGGACGGGGGACGATCGGCGTCATGATCAGGACCGGACAGCGCTCGCCATCGTCGCGTCCGGTTCGGGATAGGATGATTGATACCAACTACCGGAGATTCACGGGTGCGATCATGCGATGGTGCGGACCGACGATCCTGGCCCCGAAGCACGGCTCGGAGACTCGCGTGCGTTGCCGTCGCCGGGCTCCTCATACCGGCACCTGAAGCGGTCCCGCAGACTGCTCAGCGCGGCGCTGCTGGCAGCAACGGCAACGGTCAGGCCATGATCCGCTTGTCCGACGCCAGCCGTGCCGCCGGGCTTGAATTCGACCACTTCGCCGGCCTCAGCGCAGACAAGCACCTGCCGGAGCTCATGGGCGGCGGCGTCGCCTGGCTGGACTACGATGTCGACGGCCACTGGGATCTGTATCTCGTCGACAGCGGAGCGATGCCGGGTGCAGTCCCCATACGAACGCCGCCTCCGGGAGCCGGCGCCAACGCGATGTTTCGCGCTCGGCCGGGCGGTTTCTTCGACCGCGCCGACGGCGCCCGAGTGGCGCACAGCGGGTTCGGAATGGGCGTCACCGCCGGCGACTACGACGGCGACGGATTCGTCGATCTGTTCGTTGCCAATTTCGGCCCTAACGTTCTCTATCGCAACAACGGCGACGGCACCTATGGCGACGTGACTGCGACGTTGGGTCTCGGTGACGCGCGCTGGAGCAGCAGCGCCGCCTGGGGAGATCTCGACCTCGACGGGTTCCCGGAGCTCTACGTGGCGAACTACCTCCACTACGAGGTCGCCAGCGCGCCCGTCTGCGGTGATCTTACCCGCGGGAAGCGCAGCTACTGCCGGCCTGAGCTCTACGATGGCGTCGCCGACGTCCTCTACCGAAACATCGGCGGTCGAGCATTCGAGGACATCACGGTGACGGCCGGGGTCGCGAATGCCGCCGACGGCAAGGGATTGGGCGTGACCATCGCCGATACCGATGGGGATCGGCTACCCGACATCTACGTGGCTAATGACGGCACACGCAACTTCCTCTACGCGAACCGAGGCGCGCTGCGCTTTGAGGATCAGGGGCTGTTCTCGGGTGCCGGCCTGAGCGTCAACGGGACTCCGCAATCGGGCATGGGGGTGGATATAGGCGACCTGGACGGCGATGGTCTTCCGGAGATCGGAGTGACGAACTTCTCCGACCAGGCTATCAACATGTACCGTTCAACGACGCCGGGGCTGTTCCTCGACGAGACGTTTCGCTTCGGCACCGGCGAGAGCACATGGAGCACGCTCGGGTTCGGGCTCGTTTTCGTCGACCTGGACGGCGACGGCGACCGGGACGTAGTGATCGCCAACGGGCACGTGTTCGATGACGTCGACAACTTTGCCCAGCCCAACCAGGTCTTCGCCAACCGCCACGCCGAGCGCTGGCTGGCCGACTCGAGAAGGGCCGAGGGCATGCTCCAAGAGATCACCTCGGAGACGGGGTTGGCCTCGCAGCACGCCCGCGTCTCGCGCGCCCTCGCCCACGGGGACGCCGACGGAGATGGCTGGCCGGACCTCGTCGTGTCCAACATCGACGACCCGATCGAGCTGCTGCAGAACATCTCCCCGCGAGAGAATCGACGAGTGGTGCTGAGGCTGCGGGGCCGCGACGCCAATCGCGATGCCTTTGGCAGCCGTGTCATTGTTACCACCTACCTGATCTCGAATCGGCCCTTCAAGCAATTCTTCGAGGTCACAAGTGCGACGTCCTATATCTCGCAGAGCAGCACCGACGTTCACATCGGGCTGGGAGGCGCCAGCGGCGCCGAGCTCGAGGTGGTCTGGCCCGGCGGGACGAGCGAGCCCCTCGGTATCATCGATGCCGGCCAGCTGCTGCTCGCGCAACAGGGTAAGGGCGTGGTGGCAACACGCCGGCTTGGCCGATGATTCCTGCCGTCGGCGCGTTGACGGTGGCGATTTACGCAGCCCCTGTGACGCCCGTGCGCGTGGGCTCGTTGGCGGCCAGAGATATCCAGGATGGCCAGATAGCGCAGACTCTCTCGGCTGACGAACGTACCGCCCGCGAGCGCTTCAGCGCCGCACTCAGACTAGCCGAGCAGGGCGGCGTCGAGGAGGCGTTGGAGGCTGCCGCCGAGGGCCTGGTGTTGGACGCGGACAACGCCAACGGGCTCAACCTCGTCGGGCAGTTGTACGAGCAACTGGGGCGCGGGGCGGAAGCCGAGGACGCCTACTTGAAAGCGTCCCGAGCCGACCCCGAGTGGCCAACGCCGCACCGCAACCTGGGGAACCTCTACGTAGCGCGCGGGGAGCAAGACGACGCCGTACTTGCCTTTCAACGCGCCTGGCAGCTCGATCCGGAGAACGTCCAGCTGGCTGTCGACATCATCGTGGCACAGATCGGTTCTGGCGATCTGGCCGCCGCGATCGTCACCGCCGAGACCGCCGTTGAACGGGCCCCCGACGATCCGACGTCGGTCGAAATACTCGCCCGCACCCTCGGCGCCAGTGAGCTGGTGGATGAAAACCTCCAGCGCGCGCCCGCGGCCTTCCGAAGGGCGATCGCGCTCGATCCCGACCACGCCGACCTGTGGTTGGCTCTGGGTAACACCTACGATCGGCTGGCGCTGAATACCGAGGCCGAACAGGCCTATCGACGCGCTATCGACCTCGGTCTCGACAACGCCCAAGTGCGTTATGAGCTCGGTCAGATTCTGTCGCGTCAGAACCAGTTTGCACCGGCGCTGGAGGAGTATGAGCGCGCCATCTACGCGGACGCCGACGGAGATGGCTGGCCGGACCTCGCGGTGTCCAGCACTGCCGACCTCGCGGCCGCCTACTACGCACGCGGCGAGGCGCTCTTCGAGCTCGGCCGCGCCGAGGAGGCTCGGACCGACTTCGAGTACGCCATGCGGATATCGCCCGGTGACCCCGATCCAGTGCTGGCGGCAGTGCAGGTCTACATGGGGCGAGGCGACCTCGAGTCTTCAGAGCGATTGTTGGGCGAAATCGCCTCGACAGCGACCAGCAAGCGTGCCGAGATCTCCCTCGCGGTGGGCCGGCTGCGCCTGAGGCAAGGGCGCGACGAGGAGGTCATCGAGGTGCTCACCTCCGTCCTCAACAGCGCTCCGGAGCTGATCGAGGCGCGTTATCTCAGGGGGCAGGCGCTCCTCCGGCTCGGGCGTGTCGACGAGGGTCGTACGGCGCTTGCCGAGTACCAGCGCATACTGGCGGCAGGCCACGCTAGCGGTATCGACCTGCTGCGCACGGAGGTAACGAGTCGGTGGCAGGTTTATGTGCTGCGCGGGCGCGTGCACACGTACGAAGGGCGGCTCGAACTGGCGCTCGAGCAGCTCGAGGCCGCCGCGGTGCTGGCGCCCGACAGCCCCGATGTCTGGCAAGCGCTCGCCGAGCTGCATGATCTGCGCAACGACGCCGAGGCCGCGGCGGCGGCTCGCCGCCGGGCCGAGTCTCTGCGCGCGCCCGGCGCTAGCTGATCTTTCGCGATCCCCGGACTGCAGTCGAACCTCGTGGTCTTCCGATCACGGCAGCCCACACCACCGCTGTCGTGTTCGCTCAACAGTTGACCCGTCGTCACACTGCTGCCACGGTAGCCTTGGTCGCGCCACAGTGTCGACGATCAGGGCGAACACCCCAAGAGATCGAACGAGGGCAAGAACGGGACCGCACCAGGCCCAAGGAGACAACGGATGACACTCGGACACCACAAGAATCTCTTGGCTTGTCTGGTGGTCGTCTTGCTCTGTCTCGCGGCTGCCGAGGCACTGATCGCCCACGGCGGCGAGGCGCGTCTGGTCAAGCTCATGCCATGGCAGCGGGAGCGGGTTGTCCGGGTCCTGGCGGCAGAGCGCTCCGAGCTCGGGGTGTGGGGTTCCGAGCGACGCATCGAGATGACGACGATCGGCGACCGATCCTGCGTTGTGGGCCCCATCATTGCCTTCGACGTCGACGATGGCTACGCCTTCGATATCGATGAGCCGGTCAATCTGACGCTCACCTATGTTCCGGAGCTGACGGCGCCGTTCACCGTCGGCTGGGACCAGAACGGCGGCGAGGGCATTGGCGTCTCGGAGCGTATCGAGCCACAGCCGGGAGCGATGTTCCGCAGCCTGACGTTGACCCTCGATCGCGCCCGTCTGGCCGGCCAGGGGATCCGTCACACAGACATCGCGGTCGGCGGGCAGGGCGGCATCGTGCTCTGTGACATCGAGATCGCCCGCAGTAACAGCACCGAGAGGCCAACGGCGTTTGGCCGCCTGCAGCTAGCGGTAACGGACGCCGGCTCAGAGCTCCCGATCCCGGCACGGGTAGGCGTGTACGACTCGACCGGTCGCGCGCCGCTGCCGTCGGAACAGGCACTGCTGGTTCATCGATTCACCGACGAGGTCCGTCTCGTCTGGGTCAACGGCAGAACGCTGTGGCCGTCGGACAACCGCCAGGCCTTCTATGTGAACGGCGACTACGAGACCCGCTTGCCGGTGGGTACGTACGATCTAGTGCTCACGCGGGGACCCGAATACCGTGTGGCCCGCAGCAGCTTCGAGATTCGGGAGGACGACACCAGCCGCGTCGCGGTGGCGATGGAACGCTACGCGGATCTGCCAGCGCGCGGCTGGTACTCCGGCGACTCCCACGTTCACATCCAGCGGCACAAGGTCGACGACGAGGCCGTGTGGGGGCAACTGGCGGCCGAAGACGTTCATGTCGCCAACCTGCTGGAGATGGGCAACATCGCCGGCACACACTTCAAGCAACCCGCCTGGGGCGAGGAGGGGCACTTCGGACGCGACAGTTACATGCTGGTCTCCGGGCAGGAAGACCCGCGCACCGTGCAGCGCGGCCACACGATCCACCACAACCTCTACCGCCCGTTCCATCAGGATCCGGACTCCTACTTCCTCTACCATCGCGTTTTCGAGGAGTCCCACCGGCAAGGAGGTATCTCGGGCTACGCGCACCTCGGACAGCTGTTCAACGGCCGGCGGGGACTCGCCTTGGATGTGCCCTTCGGGATCGTCGACTTCATCGAGGTGCTGCAGGGCGGCCGTCTGTTCGGCGATATCTGGTACAGCTTCTTGAACCTCGGCTTCAAGGTCTTGCCGGTCGCCGGCGCCGACTTCCCCTACTTCGGGCCGACCCTGCCCGGCGTCGAGCGCACCTACGTCAAGCTCGATGGCCCGTTCAGCGTCGACGCGTTCTACGACGCGTTCCTGCGTGGCCGGGTATTCGTCAGCAACGGCCCGTTCCTGGAATTCACCGTAAACGGCCATGAGATCGGCGAGGAGCTCCAGGTGGAGCGTGGTGCCCGGCTTCAGATCGAGGCCGAAGCGTCGCTCAATCCCGATGTCGACCCGCTCGACCGATTGGAGCTGTTGGTTCACGGTGAGGTGGTGGCGTCGGAGCTGGCCGGCGGACGTGACCGCGTGCGACTACGCACGGAGATCACCGCAGACCGCAGCATGTGGCTCGCCGTCCGCGCCCTGGGCCAGCGTCAGGAGCGCCGCGACGCGATCGTCGCCCACAGCGCCGCCACCGTCGTCACGGTCGACGATGAGCCCTTCTGGAAACCGGAGGCCGTACCCGAGTTGGTGGCGCTTCAGCGTGCGCAGCTTCAGGAGCTGATGGCAGCACGGATCGTTCCCGATGACGACCTGGAGCCCTGGGAGACACGCTACTTGTTGCTACAACAATGGGAGCGTCAACGCGCGTTGCTGGAGCCCAGAGTGGAGGAGGCGGATGCGCTCTACCGCGATCTGCTGGAGCGCGTCCAGGCATCGTCGCGGCGCTAGCGACCGTCCATGAGAGCGCCCGGGTCATCTATCAAGGAGCATCACCCATGAAGAAGGTCTCGCTACATCGAATTTCCGATTTTACGCTCCGCCTTGCGGTTGTCCTCGGAACCGCCGCCGCGCTGACGGTCGCTGGCACTCCGGCCTCCTCGAGCGCATCGGTCTCCCAGGGAGCCACGCACTTCGACGTTCTGATCAAGGGGGGACGTATCTTCGATGGCAGCGGCAACCCTTGGTTCAGCGCCGACGTGGGCGTGCGAGACGGCAAGATCGCTGCCATCGGCGACCTCTCCGACGCCGTCGCCGCACAGGTCATCGACGCCACCGGCAAGGCCGTGTCCCCCGGCTTCATCGACATCCATAGCCACTCGGATTTCACGCTGCTGGTCGACGGCACGGGACAGAGCAAGGTCCGCCAGGGGGTAACGCTGGATGTCGGCGGCGAGCGCTCGTCGGTGGTACCGCTCGCCGGCGAGGTGCTGGAGGAACGCCAGCGCAGCGGTCGCAGCCAGGGTGTCGAGGTCGACTGGACCGATCTCGACGGCTACTTCGAGCACCTACTGCGCGAGGGCACCTCCATCAACGTTGCCATCAAGGTGGCACCGCAGCAGGTCAAGCGCATTGTCGTCGGTGGCAGCGTCGAGCAGGCCGCCACCCCCGAACAGCTGGAGCGCATGAAGCAGCTGATCGTCGAGGCGGTGCACGACGGCGCCATCGGCATCTCGAGCTGGTTCCGCGGCGGCGGCTATCGCTTTGCCGACGAGATGATCCCGATGGCGCAGGCGGCGGTCGACCACGGCGCCGTGGTCTATGAGACGCATATCGGTAGCGAGGGATATCAGCTGCAGGAAGAGCTGCAGAAAGCGATCGACATCGTCGAACAGACCGGCCTGCCAGTGAGCGTCGCCCACTTCAAGATTCGCGGGCGCGCCATCTGGGATCGCCTGGAGCCCGCTATCCAGATGATCGAGGAGGCCCGAGCGCGTGGGCTCGACATCACCGCCAGCCAGTACCCCTACAGGGCGATGACCCAGGGCTGGTCGAACTTCTTCCCGACCTGGGCGCGAGAGACAGAGGACCTCGAGGAGCTACTGGGGAGCACCACCAACCGCGACCGGATCCGCAACGACCCTGAATGGATTCAGTACTTCGAGGAGCACGGCGGCATCGAGGGCGTCGTCCTCTGCTGCCTTCGCAACGACAGCCCGGTCAAACAATACGACGGCATGAGCGTGGCGGAGATCGCCGCAGAGCGTAATGACCCGGATCCGATCAACGCCCTGTTCGAGGTGGTCATGGCAAACGGTCGCTTTCCGGGCGGCATCCACCACAACCAATCGGAGGAGAACGTTCGTCGCATCATGACGCTGCCGTGGGTGGCGATCGCTTCCGACGGCTGGGCGGTGCGTCCAGAGGGCATCCTGGGTGAAGGGGTCGTGCACCCTCGCCTCTACGGCACCTTCCCGCGCGTACTGGGACACTACGTGCGCGATGAGCCGCTGCTGACCCTGGCGGATGCGATCCGCAAGATGACCTCGCTGCCGGCACAGGTTCTGCGGCTCGAGGACAGGGGCCGGCTGCTGCCGGGCTACTGGGGCGACATCGTCGTCTTCAACCCGCAGACCGTCGTTGACGTCGCCACCTACGACGAGCCCCATCAGTACTCCCTCGGCGTCGACTACGTGCTGGTCAACGGCGTCGTCGTCGTCGACGATGGCGAGCATACCGGTGCACGGCCCGGACAGCCCGTCTATGGACCCGGAAGACAGTCCGCCCATTGAGCCATCGAGGTGGGGCTGGTAACCGCACGCTGCGCGCCTCGACGCAATCTGTCGGGCACGTCGTATGCAAGACGACGAGGTCATTAGGCGCTGCCGTGGTTAAAGTAGCGCGCGTGTGCTTGCATACAGCGTCTGAACATTCTGGCCGCCGGAGGATCGCATGAGCAAGAAAGAGAAGGGAAAGAAGGTCAGCCGGCGCGACTTCGCCAAGTCGTCGGTTGCTGCGGGAGCCGTAGCAGTGGCGATTCCCAAGGCGCTGCGCGGCGAGACGCTGGCGGAGAAGGGAACGTCAGCGGGAGCCAGGGCTGCCGGGGCAAAGGCCGCGACCAAAGCAGGCACGGGCCCGATCACGATGCCGCCCGAGGTGGCATACGGTGGCTTAGATTTCGACGGGCGCGACGTGCTCCTCGAAGACATCATGTCGCCGCCCGGTCAGGCGCCGGACTATCCAGGAGGATGGCAGGAGGGAACCACTATTCCGGCCGAGTACTACCTCGAGGAGAAGCACTTCGCGAACGAAGAGAGCTTTCTGCGCAAGCACTTCTGGTTCATGGCCGACCACGAGAGCCGCATCGCCAATGCCGGCGACTACTTCGTCTTCGAGTTCGGGCGTGGCGACAGCGTGATCATCCTGCGAGCCAACGACGGCACCGTAAACGCCTTCCACAACGTCTGTCGACACCGCGGATCGCGGCTCTGCCTGCACGGTTACGAGAAGGACCTGCCCGGCCCGGCGAGGCTCGACGGCACCGCGGCAGACCCGCGGCTGTCCGTAGTACAGCCCGGTCCGAGCGGTAACACGCCGGTCTTTCGTTGCCCGTACCACGCCTGGACGTACGATCTCGACGGCAAGCTGATCTCGCTGCCGACCGGGATGCCGGAGGGTTTCGACGAGGACCAGCACGGGATGCACCCGGCCCACATAGAACTGGTCGAAGGATTCATCTTCGTCAGCCTTGCCGACGGAGAACCGGCGGAATTCGACCCCTTCGTGGCCAACTGGCGTCGGATCTCCCAGATGTATGGAACCGCGGGGCTCAAGATAGCCGCTCGCGCAAAGCACCCGACGAAGGCGAACTGGAAGCTGGCGATCGAGAACTTCGAGGAGTGCTATCACTGCGAGCCGGCCCACAAGTCGCTGGTGGCGGTGCAATGGTGGCAGCAATCGCACGTCATGAGCCCCGAGCAGATCACTGACATCGAGGAGCAGATCTCAGACCACGAGCACCCCGGCCAGCCAAGGCGTCAGCTGTCAGCTACGCGAAGAGAGGACAGCTACACGATGAACGTCCACCTGTCCCCCGAGTACGTCACCGGCAGCCTCGATGGCATGCCGGTGGCGCCGCTCTTGCTGGACGACTGGACCCACATGCGGCGCGGCGCCACGACCGGCTTCTCGACGTCGTTCTTCGCCGCCTACGACGATTACCTCGCGGTCGCCCGGTTTACCCCACGAGACATATTGTTGACCGACGTCGAGATCTTCTGGCTGGTCAAGGGAGACGCCAAGGACTCGGAGGTGGATGTCGAGCGCATGATCGAGCTCTGGGACGTCACCTACCAGGAGGATCTCTGGATCGTCGAGAACAACCAGCACGGAATCCGCAGCAGCCGCTACAACCATGGCGGTCACGGGCAGCCGTACGCCCGGCGTGAGGGCGGGCCGGCTGGCTTCATCAAGTGGTACATGACCGAAGTTGCACCCTTAGCCGAAGGATAGGCATGAGCGACCGCGACCTCGGTATGAGCCGCGACATCACTCGCCGGGATTTCGTCAACGGCGTCAGCGTTGCCGTCGGTGGCGCGCTGGCGTTGCCGGCCCGACTACACGCCGGTGGCATGACACCGGCCTACGCGCCCCAGAAGGCGACGGGCTACTACCCGCCGGCCCGCACCGGCATGCGGGGCTCGCATCCGGGCTCGTTCGAGGCGGCGCACGCCGCCCGTGACGGGATGGCGTTTGATCAAGCGGAGGACACCGGCGAGACCTACGATCTGATCGTCGTCGGTGCCGGCCTCAGTGGTCTGTCGGCGGCGTATTTCTTCCGCAAGGAGGCGGGCCCCGACGCCCGCATCCTGATCCTCGAGAACCACGACGACTTTGGCGGCCACGCCAAGCGCAACGAGTTCGAGCACGACGGCGAGGTACTGCTCGCTACCGGCGGCACCGTCTACATGGTGCAACCGGAGCGCTACCCGTTGCCGGCGCGGGAGATGCTGGAAGACATCGGCGTCGAGCTCGATCATCCGACCAACAACATGCATCGCGGGATGTTCAGGGACCTGGGGCTGGAGCCGGCCGTGTTCTTTCACGAAGAGAGCTTCGGTGAAGACGCTCTGGTCAGCGGCAGCGTCCGGCGACCCAGCGAGAAGTTCCTCGCCAAGACGCCTCTGTCTGAGACGGTGCGCCGGGATCTGCTGCGGCTCTGGCACGATCGGCGCGACTATCTGCCGGGGCTATCGAGGGACGACAAGATCCAGCGGCTACAGCGCATCAGCTACCGCGACTACCTGCTCGACCTGGTCAAGGTACATCCGGATGTGCTGCCGTTGGTGGGTGGGATCTGGTGCCTGGGCGCCGACACCTCGAGCGCCTGGTTCGCCCTCTATCGCGGGCTGCCGGGCTTCGAGGGGCTGGGGATCCCGATTCCGGCGGAGTCGCCGGCGCTCCCCGACCACGGTAAGACCGATGTCTACTATCCGGCTGGCAATTCCGACGTAGCGCGGATGATCGTGCGTTCATTGATCCCGGCGGCCCTGCCTGCCGGCTCGATGGCGGACCTCGAGCTACAGCGGACCGATTACTCGACGCTCGATGATTCGCGCTCGCCAGTGCGGCTGCGACTCAACAGCGCCGCCGTCCGGGTACGTCACATCGGCGATGAGCCCGAGGTTCTGAGCTCCGACCCTCGCGAGACGGAGGTCACCTACGTCCGCGACGGCAAGGCCTATCGAGCGCGCGGCAAGGGCTGCGTCCTGGCCTGCTACCACACGATGATCCCGCACCTGTGCCCCGAGCTTCCAAGCAAGCAAAAGGAAGCGCTGAGCCTCGCCGCACGCGCCGTTCAGATGTACACCAACGTCCTGGTGCGCGACTGGAGGGCCTTCGAGGAACTGGGGGTGTCCACCATTTCGTGTCCGGGCTCGTTCTACAGCGCGATCCGTCCCCGCGCACCCCACACGTTCGGGACCCACGACCCACCGCGCTCACCGGCGGACCCGATCATCGTCTCGCTCGGTGATGCGGGCGGAGTGCTGTCCTGGGAGCCGATGGTTCGAGGTCTACGCCGCGGAGAATCGATTCCACCGGGCACACCGGTTCGGGAGCAGATGCGATTGGTGCGACAGGCGATGCTGGAGACCTCTTTCGAGGATCTCGAACGGCGGATTCGCGAGCAGATGGCACGCGTGCTGGGACCGGCGGGGTTCGACCCGGCGCGCGACATCGAGGCCATCATGGTCAACCGCTGGCCACACGGGTACGCGCTGGCAACCAACACCCTTTTCGATCCGGAGTGGGCTCCCGGTGAGGAGCCCTGGAAGGTCGCCAGTCAACCGTTCGGGCGGATCTCCATCGCCAACACCGATGCCTCCGGAATCGATCTCACCCAGACCGCCTTTGACGAGGCTCACCGCGCCGTCGGCGAGCTCCTGCAGATGCGCCACGGGTGGTTCCCGATAGTCTGATACTCCGCATCGGCAACAACACCCGAGAGGTCGGAGGTGGGATCGTCGGCCCCGGCGGGTGGGCCGACCCAGATGAAGTTCAGGTGCACGCCGGCAACGCGATCAGGCTCGTTGCGTCCCAGCCAGGCGCTGACCGATGAGCCCCAATCGCCCCCCTGGACGCCGTAACGCTCGTAGCCGAGGCGCGCCATCAGCTTGGCAGTAATCTGGCCGATCCGCCCGCTGTTGAATCCCCTCTGGTTCGGCTTGTCCGAGAACCCGTACCCGGGTATCGACGGGGCGATCACATGAAACGCATCCTCGGCGCGGCCCCCATACGCGACCGGGTCGGTCAGCGGCGCGATGATCTTGACGAACTCGAACACCGACCCCGGCCAGCCGTGGGTGATCACCAGCGGCATCGCATCCGCCGCCGTCGGAGCGTGCCCAGTTCAGCGACGCGTTGGCGTCGGTGCAGACGGCATCGAGCGTCTACGAAGAAGAGCTATAGCGCGTTGCCGGTGCGCGGCTTAACGCTCGTCGCCGCCGATGCGGAAGGACCGCAACGAGAGCTCCTCGATCCGGTCGTCGCCCTCGGTGATGCGGACGAAGCGGTCCGCGGGCACATCACGAAAGGTCTGCGTCTGTCCGCTGGTGGGCCAGTAGACCTCGAGCAGGTCCACGCTCGAGGCCGCACCCAGGCCGATCTCGGCGCGCAGGGGGTTGCCGCCGAAGCTGCTGCCGCTGCCGATGTGCCGGTAGATCGAGCGTCGTAGCCCGTCCTCCTCGACCTCGAGACGGATGCGTGCGCCAATCGCCGCGCGGTTGGATTGGGTGCCGACGAGCTTGACCGTGATCCAGTGGTTTCCGAAGCTGGGGTTCTCGTACAGGGCGTTGAAGTAGGCGTCGTCAGGGTAGAAGCCGCCGAGTTGCTGGAAGACGTCCTGGTCGCCGTCGTTGTCGATGTCGGCGAATGCCACGGCGTGACCCTTTGCGAGGTGCCCGAAGCCGCCCGCATAGGTGACGTTGGCGAAGCGCTTGCCGCCAACGTTCCTGTACATCACGTTGGGCAACAGCGCCTCGTACCCCGGGTAGCCAGTGCCGAGGAAGTAGTCGAGGTAGCCGTCGTTGTCGAGGTCGCCGTAATTCGAGCCCATCGGTAGCGTCGACTGGTCGATACCGTATGGCGCCGCCGCCTCTCGGAAGCTGCTGCCGCCGTCTCCAAGGTAGAGACGAGGAATCTTGATGGCCTGCACCTCGCCCATGAGGCTCGCCACCGCGGGGGAAACCCGTGGCCCTCGATAGCCGAGGGGGACGCCGTAGTTGTTTACCAGCAGGTCGAGCGTGCCGTTGTTGTCGACGTCCCAGAACCAGGTCGAGAAGCCGGCTACCGGCCTCGTGACCCCGAGCTCGGGCGCCACATCGGTGAACGTGTTGTCGCGGTTGTTGCGGTACAGCCGGTTGTCACCGTCCAGGTTCGCTACGTAGAGGTCCGGAAATCGGTCTCCGTCGTAGTCGCCCCAGGCGACGCCCTTGGCGGGCCGGAGGTTGAGGACGCCAGCTTGCTCGGCGACGTCCTCGAAGCTGCCCCTGCCGTCATTGCGGAACAGCTGCGAGGGGCTCACCTGTTCATCCGTCGACTCGTTGCCGACGAACAGATCGAGGTCGCCATCGTTGTCGTAGTCGGCCCAGGCGGCGGTCTGCGTCGGGTAGTTGGCGTCGGCGAGGCCGGCGTCGAAGGTTACGTCGGTAAAGGTCAGATCGCCGTTATTGCGCAGCAACGAGTTGGGGATGAGGCCGTCGGCTTGTAGCCAGGCGCCGCGCAGCACCAGGATGTCGAGGTCGCCGTCGTTGTCGTAGTCTGCTTGGTTGATGTTGAGCCCGCCGAAGATGCCGACGAGGTTTGCGCTTTCCGTGAGCTCGGCAAACGAGCCATCGCCCTGGTTGCGGAAGAAGCTGAGCAGCTCGTTGGAATCCTGCGTCGAGGACACGACGTCGAGATAGCCGTCGTTGTCGAAGTCGTCGACGATGGCGCCGCCGGCATGGTCGTAGGTGTCGAGGCCCGCCGCCGCGGCGACGTTCTCGAAGCGCGGAAAACCTTCATCCGTTTCGAACACCGTCGGGCTGATCGCCAATCCCTCGGGGACGCCGCCCGGATAGCGGCCAAGCTGCATGTACGCGATATTGGCGAGCCATTTGGCGGCGGAATGAAGCGCATGCTGCGGGCGGATGTTCCGAAGGAGCCGCACCAGGTGACCTAGCGCTGCCTCGGTCGATGCGAGCTCACGGTGCCGCCCGGCTGGCCCGGCCGCGAGGACGCAGGCGGCGTCGATCCGCAACTCGACACAGTTCGACGACATCGCTTGGCGCAGGTTCCCCACCGCCATCCAGAAGCTGATGGCCGGCCCTACTGTCGCCCGTTCTTGTCCGGACAGCCCTGGGAGCAACCCCCACGCCTGCTCGAGGCGTTCGATTCCACCCTCTAAGTCGGTGGTCAGCTCAAAGGCGCCGAACTTGCTGAGCGCCGCCGCACGCTCGACCGGCGAGGTGCTGTCGGCACTCGCGGCCACCTCCCGCCGCAGCTGCTCGACGAACTCGATCACCTGGAAACCGAGCGGCTTCGTCCGGCCGATCTCGGCCAACAACGCCACCATCTTGGCGTGGCCGGAGGACGACAGCTCCTGTGCCGTCGCGGCGTCGACGGTGCTCACGGCTCCGCTGCCGGTTAGCAGCAGCAGGATCACAAGGCAGGAGGATCGCAACATACGGGATCAGCCCCCGAAGCTGAAATCTGCCGTCTCGCGCTCGGCGAAGGAGCAGTCGGTAAAGTCAGGTAACGGATCGTTGAAGGTTACCTGTTCCAGGTCGACGCCGCGGACGTCCGGCGCGTGACAGCTGGCGCAACCGATGTCGTAGCCTTGCCTCGTCGCCGCGCCTAGATCTCACCCGAAAATCCCATCTGCGATATGCAGCGATCATCTGTTACAGGCCACTAGTGTAGCGTCTCTAAAATGGCTTTACAGCGATTAACTTTGTCGATGATCTGCTGGGCGGAAGCAGTCCAAACATAGGGCTTGGGATCGTCGTTGTAGTTGGCAATGAAGTTCTCGATGTTTTGGATGAGTGCTTGGACGGAAGGAAACGCACCTCGTCGGATGCTTTTTGTTGTCAGCTCAGCGAACCAGCGCTCCACCAAGTTCAGCCACGAGGAGCTTGTTGGAATGAAGTGTAGGTAAAAGCGACGATGCCGGGACAACCACTTTTTCACATTGGGGTGCGTGTGGGTGCCGTAGTTATCAACGATCAGATGCAGATCCAGCTCCTGGGGGAACTCGCGGTCGAGCTTGCGTAGAAACTTCAAGAATTCTTGATGCCGATGACGCGGCAGACACTGACCGATGACGGTTCCGTCCAACATGTTCAAGGCGGCGAAAAGGCTCGCCTCGGGGATCTCGATCTCACCCAGACCGCTTTCGACGAGGCTCACCGCGCCGTCGGCGAGCTCCTACAGATGCGCCACGGCTGGTTCCCGCGGATCTGATTCCCGCGTCGATAGCGACTACTGCTTGTCGAAGTGGAGCTCCTGTAGGATCGAGCCATCTGCCCTGTACCACATCACCTGCATCGTCTGGCCGTCCTCCGAGACCTGTCGCAAGAACATACCGGAGAAGGTCCCATCGGCGCGCTTGCCGAGACGCAGCTCGCTGCGTTCGGACATGCGGATCATCCTCACCAGCCCACTCGATTCCTCGCCGGTGTCGAGGCTCTTCCCGCGGTACCACTGGCCGTCGTCGAAGGTTGCCGTATAGGTGCTTCGCGTTCGTCGGCCGTTGTCGGTGATGTCGTTGATACCGGTCTCGGCGTTGTTCTCGTGCTTGAGCGTGATGATCTCCAGCTCCGGAAGCGGAGAGCCGTTGGTAATGGACTTCGATTGATCGAGCTTCCAGACCCCGTTGAAGGGATCCTCTTGCGCATGTGCAGTACCGACCAGCAAGAGAGACACCGCCAGCGCTGCGATCGACGTCCTCATTGTTTTCTCCTTCATGACTTTCTCCTGTTTGTGAGCAAGGCAAGCTCGAATCGGTTGCTTACCGCGCCGCCATCGTCGACGCCAGCTCCGGCACTCAACGTTTGTTCCAGGTGTCGATGACCTCGTTGTGCCCCACCAGCGTGGCGTTGTCACCGATATACAACATGGCGTCCTCGGCGCGAGCCGGATCCGTCGGCACGATGGCGTCCTTGATAGCAACCGTGCGGTAGCCGAGGCTGCGGGCGGTCTGCATGGTCGGCACGACACCGACCTCGGCGCCCACCCCGACGATGACGATCGTCGTGATTCGATTCCACCGCAGCAGCTCATCGAGCGCCGTGGCAATGAACGCGTCCGGTCGGTACTTCCTGAGCACCCAGTCGTTGCCCTCGGGCTTGATCTCCTCCGGGTTTTCCCAGCCCCAGGTGCCTTCGTGCGTCGAGATCGTCGACGGCGGCGCCGAGTCGTTGGACGTCTGCCGCGGTCTCCCATACGTCGACCCGTCCGGATACGAGGTCCAGCGGACATAGGCGACCCGCACGTCGTTGGCTCGTGCGGCAGCCAGCAGGTCGACCATCGGGTCCATGATCCCGGTGACGTCGATGCGGCGCCCGGTCATGTCGAACGTCCCACCCTCCGAGACGAATGCGTTGAGCACTTCATGGACCAGGAGAACCGTGTGCTCTGGATCCAGGAGCTCTTCGAGCTCCGGCCCTGACGCTGCTTGGGCGCTCCCTCGCCCGCCGGACGCCGACACGTAGCCAACCCCGACGACCAGAAGCGCAAGGGTCGTGATCACGATTCCAGACCTGCGTCTCATATCTCCTCCTCCTTCCGCCCCCAAAGCGTCGGGAACATCGCTAGATGACCCACGCTGAAAGCGATCACCACCACACGCAACTCCCGAACACGCAACACTACCGAGACGGAACATCGTCCTTTCGAGCGCCTTTTTCAAGGGACGCTCAGAATTGACGCTCGCTCTGCTGCCGGGTCAGGTCGACGACGTGCGGGCAGGCGCACTCCATGACCCTGGATTTCGCCGGATGAGCGGGTCTTGCGACGATTCGTGCGGTAAGACGGTCTCCGGGCGTAGAATCCATTGCGCGGACGGAACACGACCACGTTACGCAGCATCGCGGGAGGACTCCATGTGTAGAACAGTGACCCGGCGCAAACCGGGCGCGAATCGCGCCTTGGCGATCACGGCGACAGTGGCGGCCGTCACGCTGTCGGCAACGGCATGTGCCGGACAGGTCGATACTCAGGCGTCTGAGGGGAGCTCGACGGCGACCGGCGACCTGCACGACTCCTTGCTGCGCTGGCCACTGCCGTCGGGCGCCGAGACGTACGCTGACATCGATGGCAGGCGCCTCCATGGTTACGTCGTTGACCAGGCCGAGATGTCGCGGCGGTATCGCGATCAGGGGCATCCGCAGTTCTGGGGCCGGATCACCGGCACGTCTGCTGACGCGGAGAGCGCCGCGTGGTTGGCTGCCAAGTTCGGTGAGATCGGCCTTTCGGACGTGCGCATCCAACCGCTCGAGCTCGAGCCACAGTGGATGGCGCAATCGTGGGAGGTCTCGGTCACCGCCGGTGGTGAGACCTTCGCGCTCGACTCGGCTCAGCCAGCCTACCGAACGTCGCCGACGCCACCCAACGGCCTCCAACTCGACGCCGCCTATGTGGGCCTCGGCAGCGAGGCCGACTTTTCTGGCCGCGACGTTCGCGGCAAGGCTGCGTTCGCCTTCGGCATGCTGGGGGTGCGGTCGGAAGGCGCACTGGCGCGCGCCGATGCCAGCGGCGCCACCGCTATCTTCGACGTCCGGATGTTGCCGGGCAACATGCGCTACCAGGCCTACCCGGCGCGAACCAACGTGCCCACCTTCACTCTTGGAAGCGACGACGGCTACAGGGTCCGCGACCTGATCGGCGCTGGCGAAACACCACGGCTGAGCGTGTCGCTCGACGTCGAGATGGTCCCCGATCTCGAGACCGCGCTCGTCTGGGGCACCCTCCCCGGCGCCACCGACGAGACCATCTACATCATGGCGCACCGCGACGGCTGGTTCGACGCCGCCGGTGACAACGCCTCGGGCGTCGCCTCGATGATCGGCCTGGCGGAACACTACGCGCAGATCCCGCAGGCCGAGCGACGCCGCACGATGGTCTTTCTAGGATTGGATGGGCATCACAATCTGGGCGGCGGGGCAGGCGCGGTGGGCGGATTCTGGCTGATGGATCACCTAGAGGAGCTTTTCGCGAAGACCGCCTTGGTGATCAACTGCGAGCATCCATCGACGGTGCAGACGACCGTCAGGCCGCGATATCTTGGAAAAGACGACATCGTCTGGTCGAACGCGTACATGCCCCAGCAGTGGTACGTCGGCGGCCCCTCGCGACCACTGCTCGGTGCGATCGCCGTCAGTGCCTTCCACGAGTTCGGAGTCAGCACGTACCTCGAGCCCAACGCCGAGCCGCCGGCCGGGGATCTCGGCTGGCGCAGCGGACCGGAGCTATGGCGCTTCGTGCCGGGCATCGCGACAAGTGAGTTCTACCATTACTTCCACACCGACCTGGAAACGCCCGAAACGGTCCTGTGGACCGGCCTCGAGGCATCGACGCGCGCTTACGCGCGCATCGTCGACGAGGTGAACAAGCTCGAGTTGAGCGACTTGCAGCGTCCGGAGGAGCCGTAGGTCGGCCGGGGGTTGACTGTCTTTGGCTCAGCGTTCTTAACTTCTGCTCCCCCTTTTCCGAAGGCCTGCGCCTGGCGCGGTCAGAGCCAACGACCAGGTTTCGCACCGACGCCGGCGCATTGAGTGGAGTACTCAGCATGAGACGTGGTCAGGCATTCCGGTTGCCGATAGCGACCCTTGCCGGGGTCGCTATCGTCGGGCTCCTGTGGACTCCGACCGGCACGCTGTCAGCGCAAGGCACGCCCCCGCCACTTTCTCAGGTCATCGCGCCGCAGCACACAGTGCTCCTCGTCCACGAGGTGCTCAACGCGTTCGTCTCGGAGGGTGGCTGGTTCGAGGAGCGGGGCGAGCGCATCGACATCACCGGCATCATGGATCCAATGGTGAAGCTGATCGCCGCCGCCAGGGACAACGGTGTGCGGATCGCGTATGTCCGCTGGACGACCTACCCGGACTACTCCAACTACGGACCACCGCGGGACATCGACCCGGATGCGCCGGTGGCGACCAACCAGATGCACGAGGGCACCTGGGGATGGGAGAACCCACCGGAGATCGCACCCGAGCCGCTCGATTGGATCCTCCGGAAATATCGGTCCGACGCCTTTGTCGCCACCGCGTTGGATGAGCTGTTGCGCTGGAACGAGATCACGACAATCGTGATCGTCGGGGTCGGTGCCGAGGTCGGGGTCGTGCCGACCCTGTCGACCGCCGAGATCCTCGGTTACGACACGGTGGCCGTGGAGGACGCGATCCGACCCACCGAGCCACATCGGCTCGCGGACGCCATGCTCTATATCAACGACCATGCCCGGGTCGTGACGCACACGGACGTGATCGACGCCTGGAACAGCCAATGAGGACGACATGAAACGACTGCTAGTAGGCCTCGTGCTTTGTCTCGTGTTCGTCGGAGCCGCCCATGCCCAGGAGGATCCTTTCAACGGCACCTGGAAGGTCGATCTGGCCAAATCCAACGGCGAAGGGTTACCCACAGCCGAGTTGGTGATCCTCGAGGTCTCCAACAACATCGAGCACGGGACGAACGACATCACGTTCGCCGACGGCACTCGGTATCAGAGCGAGTACACGGCTCCGTACAACGACGGCAAGTGGCATACGTCGCACCATCCTGAGACCGGCGAGCCGAGCCGCGGTAAGACCATGATGGTGCGGATGGATGAGCGATCAGTGCTGCGGATCGGACAGAACGCCAGCGGAAAGATGAACAGCATGATCATGCGTCAGGTGTCAGAGGACGGAAACACGATGCGCATCGTCTGGTACCAGGCGGATGGCAGCATCTACCAACAACTGCACCTGGATAAGCAGTGACCGGCGGGGTCGAGCGAGGACCGTTGCAGGATCACCCATCGTCGGTTAGGGAGCTGAGTTCATCTCCGTTGACCCGCAGTAGGCGGTAGGAAAGGCGGTTGCCATACTCGTGGCGCGTGCTCGCACTGTTGGCACCACTGCTCTGCGCGCAGGCCGCGCCACAAGCCCCCGATCTTGACCAGCAGCTCGTGGCCGCCGCGGCGGCGGACGACCTGGCGGAAGTAGAGGCTCTCCTCGGCCGGGGTGCCGACGTCAACGCGGACAACGGCTTCGGCGTCACGGCACTCTACAGCGCCGCGGATTGGGGTCGCTACGAGCTCGTGCGGCTATTGCTGGAGAGCGGCGCAAATCCCGACTCGAACCCGACCTCACGAGGTCGATCGCCGTGGGGTAAGACGCCCCTCCAGCTGGCCGCCGGATCGAACACCGACGTTGCCGCTCCGGAGGCGCGGGCAGCGATCGTCCGGCTGCTGATAGAGCACGGCGGCGGTACTGAGGGTGCGGCACTACGCGAGCTTGTCTGGGCGGGCTACCTCGACGCGGTGCGGACGATCGTCGGGCGCGGCGGCACCAACCCCTCGTATCTGAACGCGGCCCTCGGCGCGGCGCAGGGCAGTGAGCACACCGAGCTGGCCGCGTTCCTCGTCGCAGCTGGCGCCGAAGAGCCAACCGCGGCGGACCGCTTCAATACAGCGGAGCGGTTGGAGCTGCTCGAGGGCGTCTATCAGGCTCCGAACAGCGCCACGGCAACACTCCGGCGCGGCCTCGAGGACGGTGAGCTCATCCTCGAACGGACGGATCGTGGTGATGTGATCTTCGTACCCGCCACTCTGACCATCCTGCGGTCGCTCGATCGAACAGCGGTCGCCGAGCTGCGCGGACGTACCCTGCCGCCATCCGAGCTGGTGGTAACCGTGGGAGACCAGTCCGACCTCTTCGTCTGGACTGCCCCGGTGACGGAACGACCGAGAGCTGCCCCGGTTGCCGGCCACGCCACGAATAGCCCCCGCATACCGCCGACGACTTCCGGCGCCCGGGAGTGGGCCTCGTTTCGTGGTCCTGGCGGATCGGGGGTCGCCGACGGCGCTGATCTGCCGACCGAGTGGGATGCGGAGCAAGGAGTCAACGTGGCGTGGAAGACACCGATTCCGGGACTCGGCCATTCGAGCCCGATCGTTTGGGGTAACCGGGTGTTCGTCACGACTGCCGTCCCGAGCGCCGGCGAGGCCGCGAGCTTCCGCGACTTCTCTGAGGTCGTGCGGTCAGGAGTCCTGGCCTACGTCAAGGAGGACGTGGCGTATTCCTGGCGTATCGTCGCCCTCGACAAGGGCAGCGGCGAGATTCTCTGGGAGCGGGCGGCATACGAGGGAATACCGCGCACCGCGCGCCACGTCATGGCCTCGCATGCCAATCAGACACCTGTCACGGACGGCACCCACGTCGTGGCGTGGTTCGGCTCCGAAGGCGTCTACTGCTACGACTTCGACGGCAATCTGCTGTGGTCCAAGGATCTCGGTCCGGTCCCGTCGGGTCGCTACTTCGATCCGGGATACGAGTGGAACACAGCGAGCTCACCGATCATTCACGAGAACCTGGTGATCCTCCAGGTGGACGGGATCCACGAGGCGTATCTCCTGGCGCTCGATGTCGCCACGGGCGAGGAGGTCTGGCGTACGGAGCGTGATGAGCACCCGTCATGGCCGACACCCTTCATCTACGAGGACGCCACCCGCATCGAGCTGGTCACCGCCGCCATCAAATACGCGCGCGGCTACGACCCCGATACGGGGGAAGAGCTCTGGAGGCTCGGGCTGCACGGCGACTTCCCTACGCCCACGCCGATCGCGGGCGGTGGGCTCATCTTCATCACGAGCGGCTACGGCACGCTGGAGCCAATCTACGCCATCCGTCCCGGCGCCAGCGGTGACATCACGTTGGCGGACAGTGAGACCTACAACGATTCGGTCGCCTGGAGCAAGCGCCGCGGGGGCGCTGTGATCCCGACGCCGATCGTCTATGGAGAGATGCTCTACGTCCTTCGCTCCGGCGGCATCCTGGCCGCATACCAGGCGGAGACCGGAGAGCGAATATACCAATCGCGGATCACCCGGGGCCGCAACTACTCCGCATCGCCCGTCGCGGCGGATGGGAAGATCTACTTCGCGAACGAGGATGGCGAAGTGGTGGTCATCAAAGCCGGTCCGGAGTTCGAACGGCTGGCGGTCAATCAAATGGGCGAGCCGCTAATGGCAACGCCGGCGATCGCCCCCAGGATGATGATCTTCCGCATGCAGGAGCACGTCGTGGCGATCGCCACGCCTTGACGGCCGCCTGATTGTCGTCGCTCGCTGACGATCTCGCGCGCTCAGCGCGCGGCTCAGCCGCCGTCTGCTTCGGACAGCCAGTCTCGAGGACGCAGAAAGTCCTCATAGAGCCGCGCTTCTGGCGTACCAGGCTCGGGCTGCCAGTCGTAGCGCCAGCTAACCTGCGGCGGCAGAGACGCGAGAATGGACTCCACCCGACCTCGCGCCTGTAACCCAAACCGAGTACCTCGATCGTAGACCAAGTTGAACTCGACATAGCGCCCGCGTCGATACAGCTGAAAGGCGCGCTCACGCTCGCCGTACGCGGTGTGCTTGCGCTTCTCGAGGATCGGTCGATAGGCGGGCAGGAAATGATCCCCGACGCTGCGTACGAAGGCAAAACACCGATCGAATCCTCCCTCGTCCAGATCGTCGAAGAACAGGCCGCCGATGCCGCGTGGCTCGTTGCGATGCGGCAAGAAGAAGTACGCGTCGCAGGCGGCCTTGTACTCCGGATAGAGCTTCTCACCAAAGCCCTCACACGCCTTCTTGGCAGTGCGATGCCAGTGCGCCGCGTCTTCCTCGAAACCGTAGTAGGGCGTGAGATCGAAACCACCGCCGAACCACCAACAACTCTCGCCGCCGCTGCCGTCGGTAATAAAGAACCTCAGGTTGCTGTGCGTTGTCGGTGCATACGGGTTTAGAGGATGGACGATGAGCGACAGCGATACTGCTTGAAACCCTTGCCCCGCGAGCTCGGGTCGGCGCGTCGTGGCGGCTTGCGGCATCTTCGCCCCGACCGTGTGCGAGAAGTTGACCGCTGCTCGCTCCAGGACAGGGCCATCGCTGAGCACGCGCGGCCGCGCAAGCCCACCCCGCTCCCGCTCGAGGGTCAGAGCCTCGAATCGCGCGACCTCGTCTTCCTGTTCGAGGGCAGCGCAGATCTGGTCCTGGAGATCGAGCAGATACTCGCGTACGGGGTCAGCGATGGGGTCAGACATGGGTGGACGAAGGATATCGCTCGACGACTGAGTCAGCAGCCTTGATCGCGGCGAGTACGCTTCAATGGATCAGGTAGATCTCTTCGTTCGGCGGCTGTATGAACTCTACCCCGCGGCTGGTGATCAGCTGTGGATTCGAGATGTTGAAGGCGAGCGGGTAGCCGGGGCGCTCGTCGATGTTCATGTGGACCATGTACTCGAACGCGAACAGGTGATTCTCCTGGATCTCGAGATGGTGCGTGTTGGAGCGGAAGGCCGCCATGGAGGGGCCGAGGTCGCCGTAGTTGCCGAAAGCATGGTTGTCGATCGAGAACCCCGGCTCGTCGGTGTCGGCCAGCGCCTCCTGGATCATCTCGTAGTCTTGCGTGCCGATGTCTCGGAAGGGCGTGTAGAAGTAGCCGGCCGCCTCCATGGCGGCAACCATGGCGTCGAGCGATTCCTTCGCGGTCATCCCGATTTTCATGTGATCGCGCATGATCCACTGGCCGGCGATCGCCTTGTCGAACACCTCCTGCAGAAAGTCAGGGACCTTGGTCTCGCCTTCGCGCAGTATGTAGGCGTGGATCTTCGTGTCGACACCGAACCCCATGTACTCGCCACCCGGACCGCCACCGCCACCGACGAACAGGTCGCCGCGCTGCAGGATGTAGTCGGGGTTGTGGATGAACCAGCGGACGTCTGGTGGAGAGGTGGCCACGGTCATGTCAGGCGTGTTGACCGCCGAGTAGTACACGCGGGCGTTGACGTCGGCGATGGTTGTCACGCCCGGCACGACCTGCGACAAGCTCTCCTTGGCACGCTGGCGGGCCAGCGCCAGCACCTCGACCTGCGCGGCGACCTCGCGGGCAGTGCGCCGGACAATGAAGTCTCGGATGACGTACTCGGCCGAGACGATGCGGGCGCTGTACTCAGGCCCCAGGATGCGCTCGAGCTTGAGGTACTCGGAGTGGGAGATGCCGTCGGCGACGGGCTCCATCTCGGAGGTGTTGACGGCGATGGTCTGGGGATCGCGTTGCTCGACGAAATGCGTGATCTCATCGTAGACGCCAGGTGGGTGGTCGTAGCCGGAGATCGCCAACCCGAGCTCGAGCGAGCCGCGCACGTCGATGTTCTCGACGGCGCCACCGCGCCCGAACACGGCGCGCTCGATGCGGTCGCCTAGGTCGGTGAAGATCAGGTAGCCGGCGGTACGCCCGAACTGCAAAGCCATGGGATCCGCAGCGCCGGGCCGCGTCACGTGAATCCACATGTCGACACCGTTGTCGCGCATCGCTCCCGGCAGGATGAGGTCGAGCTTGTCGTTGCGCATCAGGCGGAGGGCTTCGGCGTCGGTGTCCGCGGTGCGCGCCGGAAGTTGGGCGTTTGCGGTGGGTACCGCGACCATTGCAGTGATGACGAACAGCAATACTCGAGATCTCATCGCTCCTCTCCGAGTTACAGGTCTGCGATCGCTGCCTCGGCCATCAAGCCATCTGCGCCAGGTACCAGCGGATGAAGTCGTTCGTCCACCCTTCGAGGGCCGAATACGGTCCTGGCTGGTAGCGCCACGATGCCACGCCCCGACCGTTGGCCTCGATGATCGCGGTGTCCTGCTGCGTGGTGACGTCCCACATCCACTTGAGGCGATCGACGTCGTAGTCCACTCCCTCCTCGGCTTCCTCGTGTACCAGCCAGGTCAGGGTCACCTCGGTGAGGTCTGGATTGACCGGGGAAAACCGAAACATCGTCGCGTAGTCGTTGGGGGCGACGACGAAGCCGAAGTAACCGAACCCCATGCTGGTAACACCGCCGTCGTACTCGGTGAACTCGCCCATCAGCGGTGCCACCGGCGTACCGTCTTCGGAGTAGGTCTGATAGCCCTCCCGGATGGGGTCTCGATAGGCGGCGAAACGCGGCACGCCGTTGGCACCGTCGGCCCGAACCGCCTCCGTGATGTAACCGCATGACTCGGCTTTCTCTGCCCACTGCGCGCGCAGCCCACCGAAGGCGCGTGCACTGTTGGAGTCAGGGTGCTCCTCGGCGCGCACATAGGCATTGACCGACGTGTACTGCGGGTGGCTGCTGGTGCAGTGGTAGCACTCCAAGAAGTTCTCCATGGCGAGCTTCCAGTTGCCATGCGTCGGATACCGGGCGACGTGGGCAATCTTGCTGCGAGCCGTTCCCTGAAGCCGCAGGTAAGGATTCATCGCCGCGAGCGCCGCGTCGAGATCGGGCGCGTCATCGCTCAAGCAGACAAAGATCAGGCCCTCCAATACACGGACCTGACAGCGATGCAGCCCGAACTCCGAGGCCTCGAGGTCGGGGCTGATGTGTCGCCAGGCAACCAGGGCACCGTCCAGATCGTAAGCCCAGGCGTGGTACTTGCAGACCAACCGTTGGCAATTGCCGCTGGCCTGATTGCAAATGAGCGATCCGCGATGCCGGCAGACGTTGAAGAACGCTTTTACGGCGCCGTCGTCGCTGCGAATCACGATGATCGATTCGCCGGCGATCTCGAACAGAATGTAGTCCCCCACCTCGGGGATTCGGGATACGTGATCGACCAGCAGCCATTGGCGCGTGAACACGCGGGCCATCTCGCGCTCGAAGATCTCCGGATCGCGATAGAAAGGCTGCTCCAGCGAGAATCCGGGACGCTGCCTTTCGATCAACTCGGAAACACCCGGGCGTTCCATAGTGTCAATCTCTCCCGGCAAGCTCGAGCAGAGCGGTGCTGATCCCTGCGGTCGTACCCCCGTCGACGGCGATGGCCTGCCCGGTGATATAGCCACAATCGCCGGCGCACAGGAAGTGGATCGCTGCGGCGATCTCCTCCGGCCTGCCGAGGCGGCCGAGCGGAGCTGTACGGTACGCGGCCTTGACGATATAGGCCACATCCTCGTCGTGTGCCAAAGGAGTATTGATTACACCGGGGCAAACGCAGTTGACTCGAATGCCCCTCGGGGCGAGCTCGATTGCCGCGGTCTTGGTCAACCCGACCAGGGCCCACTTGGCGGCAACATAGGCACCGAGGTCGGGAACGCCGCGAAGGCCGGCGATAGAGGCCGTGTTTACGATCGCGCCGCCCGCCTGCATACGTGGCGCGGCGTGGCGCATGCCGTGCTGCGCGGTGAGCGTGTTGAGTCGGAAGTCATACTCCAGCGCCTCGGTCTCCAAGCTCTCCACCCCGGCGGCCGGCGTTCCGCCACCGACATTGTTCACCATGATATCGAGCCGCTCGTATCGCTCGACCGTGGCATCGAGCAGGTCGGTGACGTCCTGATCCTTGGTGAGATCGGCGCGCACGAACAACCCGTCGACACGAGCCGCAACCTCCGCTCCATCCTGGATGTCGGCGATCACCACCGTGGCGCCGGCGGCGGCCAGCCGCTCGACCGTGGCCAGCCCGATGCCCGAGACGCCGCCGGTGACCACCGCGACCTTACCGTCGAGATCGAACATCCGCGTCACTCCATCTGTCGCAAATACCAGTCAACGAACTGCCGCGTGAAGCCCTCGAGCAACGAGTACGGTCCGGGAGCGTAGCGCATCGAGGCCATGCCCCGTTGATTGTTCTCGATGAGGACCTGATCCTGACGCGTCGTCACGTCCCACATCCAACACATTCGCTCGAGGTCCAGATCCTCGCCTTCGCGTGCATCGCGGTCCACGAGCCAGATCAGGGTCATGTTGGTGGTGCTCACGCCCAGCGGCTCGAAGCTGAGCAGACATGCGTAGTCGTTGGCGGCGCTCAGCGAGAAGAACGGGCCCATCGTCCGCTTGACCTGACCCCCAAAAACGGATCCAGATGTAATCTCACGATCTGGGTCGAAGAAGGGAGGTCAGAATGCCGAGTAAGAGGCACAGCGCCGAGCAGATCGTACGCAAGCTCCGGGAGGCCGAAGTGGAGCAGGCGCGAGGG
>MPMF02057480.1_pt1 | contig 77950 bp, 65 predicted proteins | sample 1617271 | NCBI WGS metagenome assembly MPMF02 (sample SAMN05944812, study PRJNA350692) | marine metagenome | biome: marine; feature: ODZ; material: water; isolation source: 120 m water sample prefiltered with 30 um filter, filtered on to 0.2 um... | place: Pacific Ocean | collected 2012-04-09... | reverse complement strand
GGCAAGTCCGTCGTGGCGACCCACATCTTCGATTGGCGCGCCCGGCGACGCCGTTTCCCCATAGCCATACGCGACAGTGTAGTACGCAGGATCGATCGTGTCGATCCCTATAACGAAGGACTTTCACCACGGGCTGCTAGGTCGCGCAATAGAGCCTTGCTCCATTCCTCCACTCGTGTCAGCCGACCCAATCTCTGGCGCAGAAGCGGTCTTAGTCGATCACCATCCGATGTCATGGACGAAATTCGAAACTATCTTATAGATTCTTCAAGACATTTACCGAAAGAATCTTCGCTACGGAGCTGCGACGCCGAGCCTGCCTATGCGAGTCTATCCAACGGTTTGCAAGAAAGCCGGCAACGGGACGTCGTAATGAAGGGAGCGAGTCGACCCAGAACAACACCGACTTGCTCCAGGCAACCCTGTAAGGCGATGTCGTGTTGCGCGTGCCACTGTTCGAGACCGAGCTGGTGGTCGATGGCGGCTAGTTGCACGCGCTGAGCACCTGCTCGAGGCGATCGGCGATCGTGTGGCTACAGCGTTCCAACGTGTGGGAGGTCATCCCGAGACGTTCGAGAGATCCAGGGCAGAGCTCGAGTTCGAGTTCCCCATCCGCTTCGTCTGGACCGATGTCTCCGTCCGCATGGTCGGCGTCTTCCCTCGTCTGGTCCCGTCCGACCTGCTTGGCGATAACGTTGGCCACGTGCACCGCGTCGCAGACCAGCGCCCCACCTTCGTCCGGGGTATGGTGATACATGATGCCCTTGACGATCCCCGCCGGTAACCGCCAGCCTTCCGCAATGAGCCCACCGAGCTCGGCGTGATGCACACCAAGCACCTCCAGCTCCGCCTCGATCGGTGTGTGCGCACCGTCGTCACGCACTCGGTCGAGCCGCTTGAGCAGTGACCCGCCGACGAATCGACTGATGACGAGCTTCCCGAGGTCGTGCATCAAGGCGGCCGTGAACGACTCGGGCGGAATCGGGACCGAACAGAACGAGGGGAGCGCCTGCGCCGCGATCGAGGTCGAGACGGAGTGTCGCCACAGTTCGCCTTCGGCCAGGCGATACTGAGGCAGCGCCAGACGCGTCCGTGCCGAGACGGCGGTGGCGGTGACCATGGCCAGCGCGGCGCCGATGCCCATCCGCACCACGGCGTCTCTGATGCTGACAATCTCGACCCGGCTGGCGCTGGCGACCGAATTCGCCAGCCCCAACAGCTTCCCGGCGAGCGCGGGATCCATCGAGATCACCTCTTCGGCTTCCATTGCACTCCAGTCGCGCCGACTGGCGATTGCCGCCAACTGATGGACGGTCGGCGGTAGCGGCTCTAGTTCTTTCGTGGCTCCGATAAGGGCCTGCTGATCCAACATGTCGACCTCTCCTGTACCCGCACGCCGCCCGGCGCGACTTTCACCTCGGACTGGGAGCCTTTCCGACACCCACTCATCCGACATCAGAAGAATCGGCACCAAGGGTGGTCCACTGCAGCCACCCTCGGCATGAATCGACGCGCTCGATGATGGGCGAGGCCCTCTGGCGAACCGACCTGTAAGAAAACCCGTCTAAAAAAGAGGGCACGCAGAATCGTCATCAGTGGCGCATCATCTAATGGGGCCAACGCCCTAACGCATCACGGTTCCTGCAACATCCTGCAAACAAGGCCTCTAGCGCGCCACCCCTGGCCGGCGGCGGCTGTCTGGTGAATCCGGATTGCCGACGAGTCGGATCAACGATCGGACGAGCGCCGCGTCAAGGGGTTGCGTCCCGGTGTCGAGTACTCGATACTGTTCGCCCCGTCCGAGTGTCCGGTCCGATTCGGCCCCTTGTGACCACGCTGGGATGCACGGACGCCGCACAGTCCGTGGCGGTCTCTTGCTACCAGGCCGTGGTCAGTACCGGCAGCCGGGGTGCATCACGGATCGCCTCCTGCTGGCGCCGAGTTTTGACGATCGGGTCGGAGCCGGCTTGTGCCGGTAACCGACTGCAGATACCTTTATGCCGAGTGACAACCAGACCTCACACGCCTCGACGCCAGACGACATGCGGAATCGGGTGAAATACATACGACGGCTGGACCAGGTCGAGCAGCTCTCCGCCCAACAGCGGGACCGGCTGGGACCGGTGGCCAGCCGATACGTCTTCCGCGCCAACGACTACTACCTCGGTCTGATCGACTGGGACGATCCCGAAGACCCAATCCGGCAGTTAATCATCCCGCGCGAGGAAGAGCTGCTGGAGTGGGGGTCGCTCGATGCCAGCAACGAGGAATCGGTGACGGTCGCCCGCGGTGTGCAGCACAAATACACCGACACCGTGCTCCTGCTGTGCAATGAGGTCTGTGGCGCTTACTGCCGCTACTGCTTCCGCAAGCGGCTGTTCATGGACGAGAACGACGAGGTCACCAACGACGTCAGCGAAGGCCTGCGTTACGTCGCCGACCATCCGGAAGTGACCAATGTGTTGCTGACCGGCGGCGACCCGTTGCTGATGAGCACGCGCCGACTCGTGGAAATCTTCGAGGCGTTGCGCGCCATACCGCACGTGCGGATCATCCGGCTCGGTTCCAAGATGCCGGCCTTCGATCCATACCGGGTGCTGAACGACCCGGAGCTGCAGGCGGCGTTCCGCGCCTACTCGACGCCCCAGCAGCGGATCTACCTGATGGCGCACTTCGACCACCCACGGGAGCTGACCGACCTGGCCATCCGGGGTCTCGACGCCTGTATTCGAAACGGAGTGATCTGCGTCAATCAGTGCCCGCTGATCAAGGGCATCAACGACGATCCCTACGTGCTGTCGGAGATGTACTCGACCCTCTCGTACATCGGTTGCACACCGTATTACCTGTTCCAGGGCCGACCCACGGCGGGCAACAAGCCCTACGAGCTTCCGATCGTCGAGGGGTGGAAAATCTTCCAGCACGCGCTGATGCTCGGTTCCGGACTGGCGCGCCGCGCGCGCTACTGCATGTCGCACGAAACGGGGAAGGTGGAGATCATGAGCATCGACGACGAGCACATGTATCTGCGCTACCACCAGGCCAAGTTCGACGACGACGTCGGCCGCTTCCTCATTTGTCGCCGGGATGACGACGCCTACTGGCTCGACCAGCTCGAGGTCGTCAGCCGCGTGCCTGCGCACGTCTGAATCCGCCGGCCTCCGGAATTCGGGATCCGGCTTCCAGAGCAAACGGCGCCCGAGAAACTACGCTCCGTCATCTCCGATCCCACGCTCGGGCACCGTATGATCGAGCTTCAGCACCTGACAAAGCGATACGGAGACCAGATCGTCGTGGACGACCTGTCGATTCAAATCGACGAGGGCGAGCTGCTGGTGCTGCTGGGCGGTTCGGGCAGCGGCAAGACCACGACCTTGAAGATGATCAACCGGCTGATCGAGCCCTCGGCCGGCTCGGTGCTGGTGGACGGCAGCGACGTGGCTGCGCTTGCGCCCCATGACCTGCGGCGCCGGGTCGGCTATGCCTTCCAGCAGGTGGGACTGTTTCCCCACATGACGGTGGCAGAAAACATTGGCGTCACGCCGGCGCTGCTCGGGTGGACCGAGCCCAAGATCCGTCGTCGAGTCGACGAGCTGCTCGAACTGGTGGAACTGGACCCCGACGACACCCGAGAGCGCCGTCCCGACCAACTGTCGGGTGGACAGCAGCAACGGGTGGGCGTGGCGCGGGCGCTCGCAGCCAGTCCCCGGCTGATGCTGCTCGACGAGCCATTCGGCGCGCTCGACCCGCTGACCCGACGGCGCTTGCAGGAATCTTTCGTCCGGATCCGACGCGAGCTCGGTCTGACGGCAGTCTTCGTGACTCACGACATGGTCGAAGCGCTGGTGCTCGGTGACCGCATCGCAGTCATGGAGACGGGGCGTCTGGTGCAGATTGGCACGCCAGGCACACTGATGCGGGAACCGGCCGACGACTACGTGCGACGGCTGCTTGACACCCCGCGGCGCGAAGCCCAGCTCGTCGAGTCCCTCCTGACCCGAGAGCCACTTTCATGAGCCAGCAACTGGCGCTGCTGCCGGAGTATCTGACGGCGCACCTCCAGCTGACGCTGCTGGCACTGCTCTGCAGTGCGGCGGTGAGCCTGCCGCTCGGGGTGGCGATTACCCGCGTGCGCTGGCTCGAACAGCCGGCGCTGGGCATGGCCGGAATCATCCAGACAGTGCCGAGCCTGGCACTGCTGGCCGTCATGGTGCCTCTCCTGGCGGCGCTGGGTCTTCAGAGCATCGGCTTTCTGCCCGCGTTCATCGGTTTGACCCTGTATGGCGTGTTACCGATTCTTCGCAACACCGTCACCGGAATTGCCGGAGTGGATCCGGCGCTCAAGGAGGCTGCGCAGGCCGTGGGCATGACCCCGTGGCAGCAATTGCGCCGGGTGGAGCTGCCGCTCGCCATGCCGGTCATCGTCGCCGGTGTCCGGACTGCCACGGTCTGGACCGTCGGGATAGCCACGCTGTCGACGCCGGTCGGCGCGACCAGCCTTGGCAACTACATCTTCAGCGGGCTACAGACCCGGAACTACACCGCGGTGCTGGTCGGGTGTGTCGCCGCAGCGGCCCTGGCGCAGCTGCTCGATGGGCTGGTGCACGCGCTCGAGGTCGGTGTGCGCACGCGTCGGCGGCGGCGGGTCGGCGGCGTCGTGACGGCAATGGCTGCCCTCTACGTCTACACCGGCTTCACCCTGGCCACCGCCCTCCTCCCCGGAGGCGATCGCCCGGTCACGATTGGCGCCAAAGGCTTCACCGAACAGTATGTCCTGGCCCATCTGCTGGGCCAGTGGGTTGAGCGTGAGACCGGCCGCCTCACCACCCAGATGCAATCACTCGGGTCAATGGTGGCGTTCGACGCCCTCGCCTCCGGCGACATCGACGTCTCCATCGACTACTCGGGCACACTCTGGGCGAACGTCATGGGGCGCACGACGGTCGAGATGGACCGAGCCGACGTGCTCGCCGAGGTCGGGCCGTATCTCGCCGACACACACGGCATCCAGGTGGCGGCCACGCTCGGATTCGAGAATGCTTACGCGGTCGCGGCGCGCGCCCAGGACGCCGAGGCGATGCGGCTGACCCGTATCAGCGACCTCACCCGACTGGCGCCGACGCTGTCGATGGGCGGAGACTTCGAGTTCTTCTCCCGACCCGAGTGGATCGCCATCCGCGACACCTACGGTCTCGCATTTGAAGAGCAGCGCACCATGGACGCAGCCCTGATGTATCGGGCGGTATCCGAGGGCGCGGTCGACCTGATCAGCGCCTATACGACCGATGGTCGGATCACGGCCTACGATCTGCGCATTCTGGAGGACGACCGCGCGGCCATTCCGCCGTATGATGCCCTCATCCTGGTCAGCGCCAGGCTCGCTCGCCAATGGCCGGACGTGCTCGCGGCGCTGACAAGACTGGAAGGCACGATCGACGTCAACGCGATGCGTCGCATGAATCTTGAAGTCGACGAACGGGGCGCCGACCCCAGCACGGTCGCGGCCGAGTTCATCCGAACCCTGGGAGACCAATTTCGGTAGCCGGGGCTCGGTTACCGCACTGTCATTCGAATGAAGCGGAGGCACTGAGTGGGCATTCTCGAGATCCTGGGCATTACGGGGCGCGGGGGTTCGGCGGAGCAACAGACAGCGACCGGTCACGGTGACACCGACACGGTCAGACGGATCGTGGGCGAGCTCGAGGCACTCGAGCCACCCCGGGCGCGGTTTCTCGCCGCCTTCGCCTATGTCCTGAGCCGGGTGGCTCACGCCGACTCGCACATCAGTGAAGAAGAGACCGAGTCGATGCGTGAGGTGGTCCAGAAACTGGGTCATCTGCCCGAAGCGCAGGCGCTGCTCGTGGTCGAAATCGCCAAGAGCCAGGCCCGGTTGTTTGGGGGAACCGAGAACTATCTTGTCACTCGCGAGTTTCGCGAGATTGCGACTGCCACGCAGCGCCTCGAGCTGCTCGACTGCATTTTCGCCGTGGCGGCGGCCGACGGGTCGATTAGCGCGATCGAAGAATCGCAGGCGGGTCAGATCGCCAAGGAACTTGGCTTCACGCAGCCGGATTACGCGTCGGCGCTTGCGGCTCACGCGGAGCATCGGACGGTGCTGCGGGGACTGCGGGCGAAGAAGCACGGCTAGATCCGGCGGCGGCTGACGACGGATTCTTGTCGAGCATCACGGCCACCCACCGCAGGTCTTCGGTGTTCTCCAGGGCGATCTTCAGCATCATTGTCAGCGGCACCGAGAGCAACATCCCCATCGGCCCCCAGACCCATCCCCAGAACACCAACGACAGGAACACGACCAGCGTCGACAACCCGAGCCGCCGGCCGAGCAGCATCGGCTCGATCACGTTGCCGAACACGACGTTGATGACGACGTAGCCGGCCGCAACCGCGATGGCGCGACCGGGGCCAAACTGCACCACTGACAGCAGCACCGGCCCGATGGCGGCGAAGATCGACCCGAGGTTGGGGATGTAGTTGAAGACGAAGGCGACCAGCCCCCACAGCAACGGGAAGTCGAGCCCCAGCCCCCAGACCCAAAGCCCGGCGAGCAGCCCGGTCGCGAGACTCACCGCCGTCTTGATCGCGAGGTAGTTCTGAATCTGCAGGGTCATCTGGCCGAACCGCTCCAGGTTGTCCCCCCGGTCGCCGAACGCAACACGAAGCTTGGCCCTGAACCCGGCCGCCTCGAACAGGATGAAGATGACAGCCAGCAGAACGAGGAACGCGTTCGACAGCAGCCCGGCCAGGGCACCCAGCGTGCCGCCCAGCAGCTCCACCAGCAGATCGACCACCGCCTCGGGGTTGACGTAGTCTAGCGGGCTCCACTCGGAGGTCGGCAGCCCGATCTCCTCCACCCAGGCCAGGACCCCGTTGGCCAGCTCCTGGATTCGCGCCTGGTATTGTGGCGCCACCTGCGCAAACTCGTTGACCGACTGCCCCACCACCACACCGAGCACGCTCACCACCCCGGCCGCGGCGGCCACGGTTGTGAGGACCGCGAGGGGTGTCGGGACCTTCTTGCGCTGGAGCCAGACCATGACCGGAAGGCTGATCACGGCCAGAAAAACGGCGGTGAGGAACGGCAGGAGGAGTTGACTCGCCGCCTGAAGCCCGGCGATCACGACGATAAGGCTGGCGGCCACGACGAGAAATCGGGCGCCCCGGTCCGGTCGTTTTTCCTGGCTGGGCATTGGCTTGCGTGGCGCTCCCCCTCGCGGCGGGCTCAAGCGGTAAACGGCGAAGCCCTCCGGCTTCCTTCCGACTTCTGACTTCTGACTTCTGACTTCTGCAACATTCCGCCCTACTCCGCGTCGAACACCGTTACCGCGAAGCGGGCCTCAGCATCTACCCACTGGTCGCGACGGGCGAATCCGGCCGCGGCCCCCATGTCCGCAATTCCGTCCTCGTTGTACTTATACGAGCTCTCGGTCCAGATCGACTCACCCGCGGTGAATCGCACCAGGCAATTGGCAGCCGGAAGCAAGACGGTCTGGTCACACAGGCTCTCGAGATGCATCTCGACCCGTGACGCCGTCGCGTTCCAGACCGCGCGATGGGCGAACTGGTCGAGATCGAAGTTGGCGCCAAGCTCCCGGTTGAGCCGCACCAGCAGGTTCTTGTTGAACGCGGCGGTCACGCCAAGCGGGTCATCGTAGGAGAGCACCAGTTCCGCTTCCGGCTTCACGAGATCGGCGCCGAGTACTAGCCGATCGCCGGCTCGCAACGCCGACCGGACGCGCCCCAGAAACGCCAGGGCCTCGGCGGGGTCGAGGTTGCCGAAGTTCGAACCAAGGAACGCCACCAGTATCGTGTCGTCGCCTGAGCGAGTGGCTACAGCCTGGCGGAGACCATCTTCATAGGTCGTTTCGTGCCCGGTCACCGGCAGATCCGGATATCGCCCAAGGGTCCGTGTCGCCAGCGCGATTGCGGTGCTCGAGACATCGACGAGCGCCACGCTCACATCGCGAAGCGTCTGCACCAGCGGCTCGATCAGCAACGCGAGCTTTTCCCCGCTGCCCCCTCCGAGCTCGACCAGCGTGACGGGCGACACCAGACCGACACCCATTTCGCCGGCATGCGCGGCGAGCAGTCCCCGTTCGGCTCGCGTGATGCGGTATTCGGGCAACTCGCAGATCGCCTCGAAGAGCTGCGAACCCAGCGCGTCATAGAGATATTTGGGCTGGAGTCGTTTCTGGGACCCCTCCAGATCGCGTCGGACATCCTTGGCGAGCCGCCCACGACGCGTCAGGACGGAGGTGCTGGTCGGCGCCATCTCAGTCACCATCCTCGACACAGCGGAAGCCGGTATAGACATACGGGTAGTGTGGCCGGAACCAGTTGCGCAAACTGCGGCGAACCAGCCCGGCGGCGGTGACCGGGGCCGCCCCCTTGATCACGTAGTGCTGACCGTCGAAGAAATCGGCGGAATACTCCGGATACGAGGCCATCGGCCTGAAACCTGGAAAACCTTCGAACACGGTCGAGGTCCACTCCCAGCCGTTGCCCACGAGATCGTGCACCCCCCAGGCGCTCATACCCGCAGGGTACGACCCGACCGGCGCCGGCTCCCAGTGCTGGAAGCCGAAGTTGCCCCGGGTCGGATCCGGTGGCGCGTCGCCCCACGGATGGGCGCGCTCGCTCCCCTCCGGCGTCCCGAACGCCGCGCGGTGGAATTCGGCCTCGGTCGGCAGGCGCCGCCCATTCCACCGGGCATAGGCCGACGCTTCGGCGTAGGACACATAGACGGGCCAGGACATCGGCAACCGAATCAGATCAAACATCCCGCGCCAGAACCACTCACTCCCCTGACGGACCCAGAACGACGGATGATCCATGCCGGCACCGGTCAGCCAGGCCCAGTCGGTATCAGACCACCATTCGGGATTCCTGTAGCCGCCCGCCTCGACGAACTCGAGGTACTGCTGGTTGGTCACGTTGTGTCTGTCGATGACGAAGCCGGGCACCTCGACTTGCAGACGCGGGAACTCGTTGTCCCAACCGAATGGGATCTCGTCCAGCATGGCCCCCAAAGTCGCCCGGCCGGCCGGAATCTGTATCTGCATCGGCTCCGGCACCGCACCATCAGCAATGACGTGCGCGGCGGCGGGCCGCCTCTTCCTCGTCTGGGGCAGTTGGTGCCACATGTAAGCCAGGGTCTCCTGATGAAGCTCTTCGTGCTCGATCAGGGTGAACACCGCCTGTCCTCGATGCAGCACGGGATGACCGTCCTGCTCGATCTCGGCATGCTCGAGCGCATCGAGAATCGTCCGATCCGCGTTGTCGGCGTAGTGCCGGACCGTCGCTCGAGTGGGCCAGGACCGGATCGCGACCGTGTCGGCCGAGTCCTGATCCTCGGGGTCGATCCCCCGCGCGAACAGCCGTTCGAGGTCCTCGTCCAGCCCGTCGCGCCCGAGTCCCCGCTTGATGAGGCTGTTGATGCTGAACGCCGGTATGTGTCCCTCGTAGAACACGATGGGATGACGCAACGGAATCGGCTGCTCGTAGTACGCCTCCTCGGTCAACAGATCGAACATGCCGGCTGTCCGCTGGCGGGTTTCGCGGAACCAGTCGATGCTGGCCTCCCTGTCGACTACTCGTCGTGACGCGCCGTCCATGCGTGAATCCTCCATCGCCGGGCTTCCGTCAGCGGGATCTGTGATGGGAGTGTGGCTGGCAGGGCCAAATGTCACCGTCCACACGTCAACATTAGCACAGGGCCTACTCCCGGCGGACGCACCGCCGCCGCGGTATGGTAGCCTGAGAGCTGTGATTGGGCGAGCCATCCCAGACGTCTCCCGTCAACACGAGAAGCCATGCGAAAGTGGCGGAACTGGCAGACGCGCCGGATTTAGGATCCGGTAGCCGGAAGGCTGTGGGGGTTCAAATCCCCCCTTTCGCACCACTCAGATCGAATGGAGACTTCAAGCAATCTTTCCGAAGGCCGATAGTCATTATGAAGGCGGCGATTACCGAGCTGAGCGAGACACGCCGGCGGCTCGACGTGGAAATTCTCGCTCCGGACGTCGACGCTACGATCGACCGGCTCGCCGCGCAGTACAGTCGGCGGGCCAAGGTGTCGGGGTTCCGACCGGGCAAGGTGCCAGTCCGCATCGTGCGGCAGCACTTCAAGGACGACATCTTGCGCGACGTGGCCCACGAGCTAGTACCAAGAGCCGTGGACGACGCGCTGCGGGAGCAGGCGTTGACGCCGATCGAAACGCCTGATGTGAGGGAGGTATCGGTCGACGACGGACAACCGCTGACGTTCCACGCTCTCTTCGAGGTGATGCCGTCGATTGAGGCGCTCGACTACACCGCGCTGACGTTGCGGCGGACGCCAGTGACGCTGGACGCCGACGGGACAGACCGCGCGATGGAGGAGGTACGTCGGCGCGCGAGCCGGCTCGAGCCGGCCGCGGACCAAGGGGTCGAGGTAGGTCACACCGTCACCCTGGACCTGACGCGTCGAGGTGTGAGCGACCCAGGAGGCGGCTCGTCCACCCTTCCCGAGGACCGACATGAGGATGTGTCGATCGAGTTGGGTGCGGCGGCCAATCCCCCGGGATTCGACACCGAGCTGATTGGTCTGCAGGTTGGCGAGTCGAAGGCGTTCGAATTGTCGTATCCGGCGGACCACGAGCAGACCGAACTTGCCGGCACGAAAGTGGCATATGAGGTGGTCGTGAAGGCGATTCACCGCCGGCTGCTCCCGGAGCTCGATGACGACTTCGCCCGGTCAGTGGGCGAATTCGGCACACTGGAGGCGCTGAGGACGCGAATCGCAAGCGACCTGCAGCGCCAGGCAGAGACGGAAGCCGATCGCGGGGTCCGGCAGGATTTGATGACCCAGCTCGCGGCCCGTGTAACGGTGGAGGTACCCGAGGGACTGGTCAGTCGGGAGATCGGTCGGCGGCTGGAGCAGATCGCGAACAGGCTAGCCCAGCAGCGCGTCGACCCGCAGACGGCCAAGATCGACTGGGACGCGTTACGCGACGAGCAGCGGGCCCCGTCACTGGAGATGGTGCGAGGCTCGATGGTGCTCGACGAGGTGACCCGGCGCGAGTCGTTGACAGTCGGAGATGAGGATATCGAGCGCGAGTTGACTCGCTACGCCGAACAGCTGGGACGGACGCCGGCGGCGGTGCGGGCGCAACTGGAGAAGGAGGACGGCATAGCCAGGTTGTCGGAGGGTCTGCGGCGAGAGAAGGCGATGGACTTCCTTTTGTCGCATGCTACGATCGTGACTGCGTGAATGATGCGCTCGGTCGTCGAGTTCCCGATCACAACATGTCGAACCGGAAGCACGCACGGTCGGTGCCGCAGCGTCGCGAACACCGCCTGATTTCTGATTGATGTCGAGCAAGTGACTATGTCTGAGGCACGCAACCAGTTGATCCCGATGGTGGTCGAGCAGACCAATCGTGGCGAGCGTGCCTACGATATCTACTCGCGACTCCTGAAGGACAGCATCATTTTCATCGGTACACCGATCGAGGACTCGATCGCCAACGTCGTCATTGCTCAAATGCTGTTTCTCGAAGCCGAAGACCCCGACCGCGACATAATGATGTATGTCAACAGCCCGGGCGGCTCCATCTCCGCAGGGTTGGCGATTTACGACACGATGCAGTTCATCAAACCGGACGTGCAGACCGTGTGTGTCGGTCAGGCGGCGTCGATGGCGGCGGTGCTGCTTGCGGCCGGGGCGTCCGGCAAGCGGTTCAGCCTGCCGAACTCCCGGATTGTGATCCATCAGCCGCTGATGAGCGGCCTGGCCGGGCAGGCGAGCGATATCGATATCCACGCCCGTGAGATCATCCGGACACGCACTCGACTGAACGAGATTCTCGTCACGCACACTGGACAGAAGCTCAAACGGATAGAAGAAGACACCGAACGCGACTACATCATGACGGCCGATCAGAGTCGCGAATACGGTATTATTGACGAAGTAATCAAGCAGCGCGCCTAGATGGCGGGGCGTGTTGCGCCGCGCGCCGGCGGGTTATGACTATGGTTAAGAAAAGCGGTGAACCCGAGGTCCTCCGTTGCTCGTTCTGCAACAAGGATCAGAACGATGTTCGCAAGCTGATCGCCGGTCCGACCGTGTTCATCTGCGACGAGTGTGTCGAGGTCTGTAACGACATCATCGCCGACGACAACCGCTTCGAGAACCGGAGCGCCAAGTCGCCGCTCCCAGTACCCCAGGAGATCAAGAAGTTTCTGGACGAGTACGTCATCGGGCAGGAGCAGACCAAGAAGAAGCTGTCAGTCGCCGTCTACAACCACTACAAGCGCGTCGAAATCCAGAAGCAATCGCGCAACCGAAACGAGACCGAGCTCACCAAATCGAACATCCTGCTGATTGGACCGACTGGTTCCGGCAAGACCCTGCTCGCCCAGACCTTGGCCAAGCTGCTGTCGGTCCCCTTCACCATTGTTGATGCCACGACCCTCACCGAGGCCGGGTATGTCGGTGAGGACGTTGAGAACATCGTGCTCAAGCTGCTCCAGGCGGCGGGGGGCGACATCGAGAAGTGCCAGCAGGGCATTATCTACATCGACGAGATCGACAAGATCTGTCGCAAGGACGAGAACCCCTCGATCACCCGTGACGTCTCGGGAGAGGGGGTGCAGCAGGCGCTGCTGAAGATTCTCGAGGGCACCGTCGCCAACGTGCCGCCCCAGGGCGGTCGCAAGCATCCGCACCAGGAATTCTTCCAGGTCGACACCAGCAACGTGCTGTTCATCTGCGGCGGGGCCTTCGTCGGGCTCGACCAGACGATCCAGCGGCGGGCCGGGCGCAAGATGCTGGGATTCGGTGCCGATATCAAGACGTCGCACGAACGGGACCTGGGCTCGACGCTCGAGATGGTCGAACCCGCAGACCTGATTCGCTACGGTCTCATCCCGGAGTTCGTGGGCCGGCTTCCGGTCATCGGCGCACTCCACGAACTGGACAAACCGGCGCTGATGCAGATTCTCACAAAACCGCGTAACGCCATCACACGCCAGTACGAGCGGTTGTTCGAGTACGAGAACGTCAAGCTCCGCTTCACAGACGACGCCGTCGAAGCAATTGCCGAGTCAGCGCTGGAACGAAAGATTGGCGCTCGCGGGCTGCGCATGATTATCGAGGACCTCATGCTCGATATCATGTACACCCTCCCAGGACAGAAGAAGATCCGTGAGTGCGTCATCACCCGTGAAGTGGTGCAATCCAAGGACGACCCGATTACCGTCATCGAAAAGGCCGGTTAGCGCCAGCCCCCCTTATGGAAGTCTACGAAACGCTCCCGATTGTTCCACTGCGCGACGTCGTCGTGTTTCCGCACATGATGATGCCGTTCGTCATTGGCCGGCCGTCGTCGACACGGGCGCTCGAGCACGCGCTCCTGAAGGACAAGCGGATCTTCCTCGCAGCGCAACAGGACGCCACCACCGACGACCCGCAGCCGAAGGACATTTTCACGATGGGCTGTGTGGCCAACATCGTGCAGAGCCTGAAGCTGCCGGATGGCAACATCAAGGTGCTGGTCGAGGGGCTCGACCGCGCCCGCGCCGTCGAGTGGAAGGAAGACAAGGGGTTCTATCGCGTCGTGGCGAAGCTGCTGCCCAGGCAGGACGACGCGAGTGACGAAGTCGAAAGCACGATGAGCCGCGTCGTGTCGTTATTCGAGCAATACGTGAAGCTCTCGAACAACTTGCACTATGACGCGATGATCGCAGCCGTGCGCGTCGACGACGCCAGCAAGCTGGCCGACACAATCGCCGCGCACCTCGTGGTCGGTGTGGAGGAAAAACAGAATCTACTCGAGATCATTTCTCCGCTCGAGCGCCTCGTCCGGATCGCCAGCCTGCTCGAGATCGAGGTAGACAAGCTGCAAGTCGACCGTGGGATCCAGTCTCGCGTGAAGAAGCAGATGGAGAAGGCGCAGAAGGAGTACTACCTCAACGAAAAGATGAAGGCGATTCAGAAGGAACTGGGTCGTAAAGAGGACAAGGGCAGTGAGCTCGACGAGCTGAAGAAGAAGATCGAACTGGCGCGGATGCCCAAGGACGTCGAGGAGAAGGCGGTCCAGGAGTTGAAGCGTCTCGAGGGCATGCCGCCGATGTCGGCCGAGGCGACCGTCTCGCGCAACTATCTCGACTGGCTGATCGCCGTGCCCTGGCGCAAACGGTCGCGGGAGAGCCGAGACCTCAAGAAGGCCGAGCAGATCTTGAACCAGGACCACTACGGGCTGGAGAAGATCAAGGACCGGATTCTCGAATTCCTCGCTGTCCGTACACTCGTCCGCAAGCCCAAAGGCACCATCCTCACGTTCACCGGTCCGCCGGGAGTCGGCAAGACCTCCCTCGCCAAGTCGATCGCACGCGCGACGAATCGCAAGTTCGTCCGTCTGTCGGTTGGCGGGGTCCGGGACGAGGCGGAGATTCGCGGGCATCGGCGCACCTACATAGGAGCGTTCCCCGGCCAAATCATCCAGATGATGAAGAAGGCCGGCACGATGAACCCGGTGATGCTCCTCGACGAGGTCGACAAGATGTCGATGGACTTTCGGGGAGACCCGTCGGCGGCCCTGCTCGAAGTGCTCGACCCTGAACAGAACCACACGTTTCTCGATCACTACCTGGATGTCGAGTACGACCTCTCGAACATCATGTTCATCTGCACGGCCAACGTGCTCCATACCGTGCCCCAGGCTCTGCGGGACCGGATGGAAGTGTTGCAGCTGGCCGGCTACACCGAGCTCGAGAAAATCGAAATTGCCAGGTGCTTCCTCGCTTCCAAGGCGGTGAAGGCCACCGGGCTGACTAAGAAGAACATCCAGTTCAAGGACGAGTCGTTCGAGACGATCATCAGGCGGTACACACGCGAAGCCGGTGTCCGCAGCCTCGAGCGGGAGATCAATGCGATTTGCCGCAAGGTGGCCCGCAAGGTCGTGCTCGAAGGGAAGCAGTTCTCCGAGGAGGTCACCGGCGAAAAGGTTACCGAGCATCTCGGGGTGCCACGGTTCCGCCCGACCATGCTGGAGGACAAGAACGAGATTGGTATCGCGACCGGGCTGGCCTGGACCGAGGCGGGTGGCGAGCTGCTGCTCACCGAGTCGACACTGATGCCGGGCAAAGGCCGGTTGACACTGACCGGCAAGCTGGGCGACGTAATGCAGGAATCGGCCCAGGCCGCGCTGAGCTACGTCCGATCGCGGGCCGAGGCCTTCGGTATACAGAAAGACTTCCACCGCCAGACTGATGTCCACGTGCATGTCCCCGAGGGCGCGATTCCGAAGGACGGGCCCTCAGCCGGCATCACGCTGGCAACGGCGCTGGTGTCAAACCTGGCCAGGATCGCGACACGCCGCGACGTGGCGATGACCGGCGAGATCACGCTCCGTGGCAAGGTGTTGCCCATTGGCGGCGTCAAGGAGAAGGTCCTGGCGGCTCACCGGGCCGGCGTGACGACGATCATTCTGCCGAAGGACAACGAGAAGGATCTGGCCGATATCCCGAAGGCGGTCCTCGACGTCCTCGATCTACATCTGGTCGAGTCGATGGACGAAGTGCTGAAGATCGCGCTGGAAGGGCCGCTCACCGCGCTGCTCCCTGCCGCTGGACAGGACGAGACCGGTGCGCAGCCCACGAGCTCGGACGGCAGGGTGACGCATTAGGGCAGGCCGAGTTACGACGCTGGCCTGCCGGCGTCAGGCTTCGGGCTTCAGACGCTCTTCGGCAGGCCCTTGCCTGTCCGCCGTAGCCTCGGCGAAGGCGGATGAAGATCCAGACGGCCGAGTTCGTCACGAGTGTCGGGCTCGGCAGCCGGCTGCCGGTCGCGCACGTGCCGCAGATCGCCTTCGTCGGGCGGTCAAATGTTGGAAAATCAACGCTCATCAATGCCTTGGCGCACCGGAAAATCGCCAGGGCCGGGGGCGCCCCTGGCACGACGCGGCTGCTCAACGTCTATCGCCTCCAGCTTGCCAAACATCGAGGCGCGTTGTTGCTAATCGACCTTCCTGGGTACGGCTACGCCCGCGGCGGCGAAGCGGCCAACCACGGGTTCGACCGGCTGACTCGGCGCTACTTCCAACCAGACCCGCACGAGACACCAGACCGGCCGGGACGCACCGCACCCGCCGGCGCGATTCTGCTGGTCGATGCGCGGCACCCAGGGCTGGCGACCGACTGTGACGCGGTCGCCTGGCTCTCCGAGCTGCGTCTACCGATGGTCGTGGCGGCCACAAAGGTCGACCGGCTGAAGGCGTCGGCGCGCCGCGCCGCACTGAAGGCCCACGAACTGGCGCTTGGGCGAACCGTGTTGCCAATATCGGCGAAGCTGGGCGACGGTCTGCCAGCATTCTGGACGGCGCTGTTAGAACTGGCGGGATTGTAGGGGCGAGACCACGCTCGCCGGCTCGGGCTTCTGGCTTCGTGCTACAGACGCTCCTATCGCGTCCGTCTGCTATAATTGGAGGCTGCGCTAGCTGAGGGAAGAAGGAGCATACCGTGAGGGACGGCATTCATCCGGAGTGTTTCGACGTCGAGGCTCACTGTGCCTGTGGCGCGACGTGGAACACGCGGTCGACCAAGAAGGAGCTCCGGCTCGAGATCTGCTCGAACTGTCACCCCTTCTTCACCGGCAAGCAGAAGCTCATCGACACCGAGGGTCGCGTCGAGCGGTTCACGAAGAAATACGGCGCCCAAACGGTCGCCGGACTCAAGGAACGCCAGCAGAAGCAGCAGAAGACCGGGGCGAAGGCAACGACCACGACGACCTGAGTCGAACATCTTCTGCTCGCGAGGCTGCGCTCCATTGCACTTGTCGGTTTGAGCCGCAGCTTCGCTAGCAGCCCGAGTCACCCGCCAGCCGCCGCTCCAGACGAGACATCCGCTTTCGCCCCTCCTGCCGGCGAGACGCCGTGCGCTCCATCGCATAGGCTCGGCGCGCGAATAGGAGGGCCGTGTGCGTGTCCTTGAGCCGGTGCTCGTGGTGCACGGCCAGGGACCTGAGCGCCTCACGCTCGAACAGTCCGGGCGGCCGCCGGAGATCGAGCAGCCCCTGCCAGACACGCGCCGCATCGGCGTGACGGCGTTGACCGCGTTGCGCCGACGCCACGCGAAACAGCGCTTCGGCCCGCACGTCCAGATCCCCGGGACAGAACACCCCGCTGCTTCCCGGACTCAACCCCGCTGCCCGCTCGTAGCAGACATGTGCGTCTGGCCGATTCCCACTACGTTCGTATACCCGCCCCAGTCCAAGGCACTGGCGCGCATCGCGAGCTGCGTTCGGCCCACCATCGACGAGTTCGCAGGCCAGCCCGGTAAGGACAGCCAGCGAAGCCAGGTCCAGACGATTGTGCAAGAGCACGCGTCGGAGCGGCGCCGGATCGCCCGATCGGAGATAGTTGAAATAGCGTGACGGGATCTCGTACCCAGATACGTCACCCCGCCGCCGAAAACCCAATACGCGACGCTCGAGCATCCCCAGACCTCCGGTGTCCGGGCCCCAGAACCGTCGCGCCGGGTGGAGCAGGTCCAGATGCCGAAGCGCGGGCAGCGGCGTCGCAAGCCGGTGATAGAGCCAGCGCATCTCCATGAACGGCATGTCGAACGACTTACCGTTGAACGTGACTACGGTGTGCGCCCGCGACACGGCGGCGGTCACCGCAGCCAGCAGACGCCGCTCGGTGGCGAAGCTCGGCAGGACGAACTGCCACACATGGAAACGGGCTCCATCGAAACACCCGAATCCGACCACGAAAGCGACCGTGCCAGCGCCGGCACTGAGCCCGGTCGTCTCCAGGTCGAAGAAGATCACCCCGTCGGTCGGGGCCACACCAGACTTGGGTGCTTCCTGTCGGCTTCCCTCACCGCACAGTACAGCCAACCCCTCAGCGCTGATTGCACGAGAAGCCGCTTCCAGTCGGTCACCATAGGGCTCATCGACTTCGTCATGTTCATCATTTTCGTCATTGCCATCAGGGCCATCATGGCCTTCAGGGCCTTCAGGGCCGACCACCCACCGCACGACCGGGCAAGGGCCGAGCGGCGCGTCCTCGAGACTGCCACCCAGACCGGTTGCGAGCGCCTCTGGATCGACCGACGCGCGGGCCGATTCAGCTGCTCCGGCCGACGCTCGGCCCCCGCCCCGCAACAGTGCTTTCAGCGTCCGTAACCGGGTTGGATCGGTCATGACTAGACGGGGCTTCGCCCCGGGCATTACATAAGTGGGGCTCCGCCCCACACCCTGGCTCGTCGCTTGCGGGGGCCCGATGCCCCGCGCCGCTTCCTCGCGGGCGCGCACGTGCGCGGCTTCTTCAGTCGGGGCTGCGCCCCGGACCCCACGCGGTGGCTTGTGGGGGCCCACCGCCCCACGCCGCCACCGCGGGGCGCGCTGTGCGCGCCTTGTCAATTCAATGCCGGACGGTGCAGGACAAGTACAAGATTCTCATGGCAGGCTAGGTCAGCCCGTCCGCCGTGTCCGGCACGCCAATCGAGACCAGCAGCGCCAGCGCGACCGGCTTGGCACGCGGCCCCGTCCGTCCAATTGGCCCGACACAGGCCGGACAGCCCGCCTCGCACGGGCAGCGCTCGATCAACCCCCGCGTGTGCGACAGCAACCGATCGTGCAAACCGAACAACGGCTCGCTGAACCCGATGCCCCCAGGGTAGTTGTCGTAGATGAAGATGGTTGGCTCCTCCTCGTCCCGGCCCCCCGGATCGGCCGGGCTCATTTGCGCCACCCGCCGCTCCTCGCCGTGAATCGCCAGACCGATATCGTGGCGGTCGCACATCAACATGAGCTGCGCAACCTGCCGCAACGCGAACCCCAGCCCGACGATGCCGTCGCGTCGGTCATCTGCGGCAAATGGCTGGCGGTCAACGAGCGCCCGGGACAGCCTCAACCAGTAGGCGGTCGTATGCATCTCCTGCTCTGGGAGATCGAGCTCACCAGACCCCACGTTCTCGTTCGTATAGAACTTGATCTTCTTGAACCCGACCACCCGTGAGACGACGTGCACCTCACCATGACACCCAAGCGCGAGCACACCGCGATCGACGGGGGCCAGGTCCGTCGCGGGACGTGGTTGAAGAACCCGATCGAACTCCTCCAGCACGCTCACCTTGGTGTAGGTGATCGCATCGGTGTAGTAATCGCTATCGACGGGTCGCACGTAGGCCTTGCGCCGGTCGAAATCCAACCGATCGACCTGATACTGGTTGCCTTCGACGAGATAAATCGCCTGCTCGTACAGCGTCGAGGTGGCGGCGCTGAAATCGACCTCGCCGATGATCGTGGTCTCGTCAGACACGTCGACCACGACGACGTTGTCGGACGACACCGAGCGAAGACTGATAGCGTCGGCCGGATACGACTCGTGCATCCAGTGCCACCGATCGTCGACCAGATCAACGAACCCCTCGTCGCGCAGCAGCCCCAGCACCGCCTGCAAGTCTTCGGGCCCGAACAGCTCCTTGTCGTCTTCGTGTAGAGCGAACGGCAGCTCGAACGCGGCGCACTTGATGTGGTCGAGGAGGATCTGAAGGTTGTCCGGGTTGATGAGCGCGTGCTCCGGCGAAGCCTCGAAAAAAAATGCCGGATGCTGCACGATGAACTGATCGATCGGCGCGCTGCTGGCCACCATCACTGCCGCCGACCGAGTGCTCCTGCGGCCGGCTCGACCGGCGCGTTGCCATGTGGCCGCGACCGTCCCCGGATAGCCCGCCATGACACAGACATCGAGCACGCCGATGTCGATTCCCAGCTCCAGGGCATTCGTTGATACGACCCCGGAAACCGTACCGGCACGCAATCCCCGCTCGATCTCCCGACGCCGTAACGGCAAGTACCCGCCACGGTAGCCTCGGATCGCCTCCGCGCCACCCGGGAGCCGGCGACACGCCTGCTTGAGATACGTTGTGAGCACTTCGGTGGTCAGCCGGCTCTGCGCGAACACGATGACCTGGAGACGGCGTGTGAGGAACTCGACCGCCAGGCGACGGGTTTCGGCAACATATGACCGTCGGATGCCGAGCTGCGGGTTGACGACAGGCGGGTTGACCAAGGCGAAGATCTTCTCGCCGCGCGGCGCGCCGTTGCGCTCGACCAGCGCAAACTGTTCTCCGGTGAGCCGTTCGGCCAGCTCTTTGGGATTGGCGATGGTGGCCGACGAACAGATGAAGACCGGCGACGACCCATAGTGCGCGCAGATGCGTCTGAGACGCCGGAGGATGTTGCCCAGATGGCTGCCGAAGACCCCACGGTAGGCATGGAGCTCGTCGATAATCACGTAGCGCAGGTTTTCAAACAACTTCGCCCAGCGGGGATGATGCGGCAGGATGCCCGAATGCAACATGTCCGGGTTGCTCAGCACCAGATGGGCGCGGCCGCGAACCGCGCGACGCGCATCCTGCGGCGTATCGCCATCGTAGGTAAACGCGCCGATCGAGGCATGCTCAGCCAGACGCCCGGTTAGCGTCAGCAATTCAGCCAGTTGGTCCTGGGCCAGCGCCTTCGTCGGGAATAAATAGAGCGCACGTGTCGACTGGTCCCGCAGGATGGTACTGAGCACGGGCGCGTTGTAGCAGAGCGTCTTGCCCGATGCGGTCGGCGTGATCGTGACAACGTGACGGCCCTCCAGAGCATGCGTCATCGCTGCCGCCTGATGGATATAGGGACGCACGATGCCCCCGGCGGCAAGGGCTAGGCGTAGCCGGTCGTCGAGCCCGTCAGGATAATCGGCCCACTGCGCCGGCTCGGCGGGAAGGCGACGCCACGCGGTGACGATCGCTCCGTCAAGCGGTGCGGCGTGGGGCCCACCGGCCGGAGCCTCGACACCAACCGTCCCAGACGGGACAAGCCCCTCCAGCGCCTCGAGCAGGGCGGCATCCCGCTGTCCGTGAGACAGCGTGGGCGCGTGCCGTGAACCGGAAAGACCGAGTGGTGCTCCCCGCATGATCGGGGATGGTAACAGACGAAGAAAAAACGAACAAGAGGCGAATTTATGGCGTATGGTGCTAGCCGCTCGAGTTGGATGAAGGGCAAAGCGGTCGCGAGGCTAGCCCCCCGCGTAGCGGGGCTGTGAGAAAAGCTAGCTAGCGATGCGGAGGCGACAGGATACGGGCGGCGTTCGGCGCAGCATCGCTAGAACAGCGCTCTCGACTGACAGCCGTCGACGGTCACGCTGGCGCCACTCACCCAGCTGGCCCGCGGCGAGGCAAGGAACGCCACGACCTGACCGACTTCCTCGGCGCGGCCGAAGCGACCGAACGGGAGCTCGCGCGTAACGAACGCCGCCATCCCCTCCGGGTCCTCTGCCTGGCGTTTGGCCCAGGAGCCACCTGGAAAGGAGATCGACCCGGGCGCCACGCTGTTCACGCGGATGTTGTCCTTTGCCAGCTGCCCAGCCAGCGCTTTCGCCAGACTGATTTCGGCCGCCTTCACCGCGTTGTAGGTCATCCGGCCGCCGGACTCGCGGCCCCAGATCGAGGCAATCATGATGATGACGCCGCCGCTGCGCGCGCGCATGTGCGGCACGGCGAGCCGCGAGGCGCGGATTGCCGGATACAGCGTGGCGTCGAGCGCCGCTTGCCACTCGGTATCGGTCGTCTCGAGCAGCCCTCCCCCACCCGCCTTCCCGACGTTGTTGACCAAGATGTCGATGCCGCCATACGTGGTCACCGTCCGGTCGATGACGGTTTCGACGCCTGACGCCGTATTGAGGTCCGCCTCCACGCCGACCACGGCTTCATCAGCGCCCGCCTCGGCCCGCAGTTCGCGGACCGCCTCCTCCAACCGCTCGACGCCCCGTGCGCAAACGCACACCCGAGCACCCTCGCCGACCAGAGCCCTCGCGCTGGCCAGCCCGAGACCACGGCTCGAACCGGTGATGACGGCGACCTTACCCTCCAGTTGTAGATCCATGAACGCTGACCTCTCCTTGGCTATGGGCTTTAGGCTAATACGGTCCCCCACCCGTCAAATCGTTCAGCCGCCAGTCGAAGTCGCTATAGCGTAGACGAAACGTGTTCCGTGCGAGAAACTCGCGCTCGCTCTGAAACAGCGCCGGCGAGATGAGGGCCACGACGGCACGCTCGATCGGGCTGCGTCCGCTTGCGGTGGCGCCAGCCAGCGTCGCGAACTGCTCCGACCGCCAGCCGAGCACAGCGCTGACCACCACTTCGTCGCCGGCCCGGTCGAGGGTGACATGGCGCGGCGTTGTCGCGAAATCTTCGACCACCGCTTCGAGCTGCATCTCGAGGCGGTCGTCGCTGAACGCCTCGCTACGCAATCGCGGACTACCGACCGCCCCACGCCCAAGCGCCAGATGGGCTCGCGGGTCGCCAAACGAGGCAATCAGCTCGTCCTCAATGGATTGGAGCGTCAGACGTCGCCCGGCAATCCGGTGCTCGCGTCCCGAGAAGACTCCCGGAATCTGCATGACGCTGTTTTCCGGAAACTCTGCCGACACCCCGCGGATCGGGTAGCCGTCGATGACGGTCTTCAGGACCAGGGCGTTGTAGCCGTTGATCCAGTAGGCGAGCCGGCGCTCCCTCGACCACGCGTCGAAGACCGCCGGCCGCTCTGTCAGCGACTGCACGTAGCCGTCGAGCGCCCGACGCTCCGCCCGGAGCGCCGCGTAGTAGACAAGACCGTCCCGAACATACTGGTCGAGAATTTGGTCGAAGACGAGGTCGCCCCGAACCTGTGCGCCGACCGGAGGCGGCATCAGAGACCAGACGCCCATGGTCAGAGCCACACCGAGCCCTACCGAGCGAGCGGCGATGCGCCCGACGCGACGACCGGGGTGCCGTGTTGAACTTGGGCGGACACGCACAAGAGACGCATAATACATCACGATACGATGCTGACGACGGCCACACTCGGAATGACCAGCTACGGGCTCTACTCCCTGTTGGCGGGTCTCGTCGATCTCGTCGGCGACTCGCAACTCGAGGTGCTTGCCAACATCGGCGCGATCGTGCTCGGGGCGATGCTCGTGCTTGCCGGGCTCTTGATCCGCGTTGGCTTGCCGGGCAGCCTGGCCCTGGCTCTGGCCGCCCTCTTCGGGCTACAGTCATTGGCGCTGCACAACGCCGGCCACCTCTACGGCCAGGTCGCGGCCGAGCCGCAAATCGCCAGAGCCCTGTTCGCGTTGCTCCTCGTCGGACTCGCCTACTTCGGAAGGGTGGAGGACGGGGATCTGCAGGAGTCAGAAGCCAAAAAGCAGAAGTCAGAAGAAACCTGACTCCTATCCCGAGCAGGGTGCGAGAAGACAACAAGGGGTCGGTGTGCGCGGAGACCGCGGAAGCAACGCCGCCAGACCCTCACCAGGCCGGGTTTTCCTGGCGAGGCGTTCGCCTGGCAAGGCGCGACGAGGGAGCAGCCAGGCGGGCTGTGACCGAGGAAGCAACGCCGCCAGACCCTCACCAGGCGGGGTTTTCCTGGCGAGGCGTTCGCCTGGCAAGGCGCGACGAGGGAGCAGCCAGGCGGGCTGTGACCGAGGAAGCAACGCCGTCCAGGCGGGCGCCTCGCCAGGAAAACCTACGCACAGCCGCTTGTCGCCCCGCAGTTCACGCATTTGTAGCAGCTGCCGTTGCGAATCATGATCGCACCGCATGTCGAGCAGGGCGGCGCATCCTGGTCGTTCTGGATCGCGAATGGCGCAGCCCCATCCTCGACGCCCTTCTCTTCTCTCTCCGATGACCCGTCCGTACCAGTGACCAGCGAGTCGAGCTCGAGCTGTTCGCCTACCGGCTCGACGGCGGCCCGCACGTTCACGCCGGCGTAATATTGCGCCTCCTGCGACAGGAATTTTGTTGCCATCCAGCGGAAGATGTAGTCGACGATTGATTTGGCCACGCGCACGTCCGGATTCTTGGTAATGCCGGCTGGCTCGAACCGCACGTGACTGAACTTGTCGACAAGCATCTGCAGCGGCACACCGTATTGCAGCGCGTACGACACCGCCTGGGCAAATGCGTCGGCGAACCCGGAGATGGTCGAGCCCTCCTTCGCCATTACGAGGAAGATCTCGCCCGGCGTGCCGTCCTCGAACAACCCGACCGTGATGTAACCCTCGTGCCCGGCGATGTCGAACTTGTGGGTAATCGCCTGACGCTCGTCCGCCAACCGGCGCCGCTTGGGTTGCGGAGTGTCCGCCGTTTCCACGGTCGCCCCTTGACTGACGCGCGACGTGTTCAGCGGCTGGGTGCGCTTGCTTCCGTCGCGATAGATCGACACCGCCTTGGTACCGAGCCGCCAGGCGTCCCTGTAGGCTTGGCCGATGTCCTCGACCGTCGCGTCGGTTGGCACGTTGATCGTCTTCGAGATGGCGCCCGAGATGAACGGCTGGGTCGCACCGAGCATCTTGATGTGTCCCATGTAGTGGATCGAGCGGGACCCCCGCGCCGGCTTGAAGGCGCAGTCGAATACCGCCAGATGGCGCGGGTCGAGGTGGGGGGCCCCTTCGATAGTCTCGTGTTCGTCGACATACGCGACGATGGCATCGACCTGCGCCTGGTCGTATCCGAGGTGATAGAGCGCCATCGGCACGGTGTTGTTGACGATCTTCATGAGACCGCCGCCGACCAGCTTCTTGTACTTGACGAGGGCGATGTCCGGCTCGACCCCGGTGGTATCGCAATCCATCATGAAGCCGATGGTCCCGGTCGGTGCCAGCACCGTCGCTTGCGCGTTGCGATAGCCGAACGCCTCACCCAGCTCAACCGCGTCGCTCCACGACTGGCTCGCCGCTGCAAACAGCGGCGCGGGCACGTGTTCGGCGTTGATCCCTTTCAGCGCGTCGCGGTGTTTGCGCATGACCCGCAGGAACGGCTCTTGGTTGGCGGCATAACCGGTGAACGCCCCACCGAGATCCCGCGCGATTCGCGCCGACTGGGCGTAGGCCTCGCCGGTCATGACCGCCGTGAGCGCCCCGGCCCAGTACCGCCCTTCGTCGCTGTCATACGGGATTCCCCGCGACATCAATAGCGCCCCGAGGTTGGCATAACCCAGACCGAGCGGCCGGTACGCCTTGCTGTTGCGCTCGATCGCCTTGGTCGGATAGCTCGCGTTGTCGACGATGATCTCCATGGCTGTGAGCATCGTCCGGACGCCGGCCACGAACGCCTCCGGGTCGAACGCCCCTCCCTCGTCTTCCTTCAAGAACTTCATCAGGTTGAGGGACGACAGGTTGCAGGCCGAATCGTCGAGAAACATGTACTCCGAGCAGGGGTTCGACGCGCGAATCCGGTCGGTATTCGGGCAGGTGTGCCAGTCGTTGATGGTCGTGTCGAACTGCATCCCGGGGTCGCCGCAGACATGGGTGCCCTCGGCAATCAGATGCATGAGATCGCGGGCCTTGTGGGTGTCCATCACGCGATCATCGGTAACCGCCCGCGTCTGCCAGTCGCCGTCGTCGACCACGGCCCGCATGAAGTCGTCCGACACGCGGACGCTGTTGTTTGAGTTCTGAAAGAACACGGACGAGTAGGCGGTGCCCGTGAACGACCCGTCGTACCCCGCGTCGATCAGCGCCCACGCCTTACGCTCCTCGTCGACCTTGCAGTTGATGAAGTCGACGATATCCGGATGGTCGACATTGAGCACGACCATCTTCGCCGCCCGGCGGGTCTTGCCGCCGGACTTGATGACCCCGGCGAATGCGTCGTACCCCTTCATGAAGGACACCGGACCAGACGCCGTGCCGCCGCCGGCGAGCAGCTCGCGCGACGACCGGATCGACGACAGATTGGTGCCGGTACCGGATCCGAACTTGAACAGCATCCCCTCGGTCTTGGCCAAGGTCAGGATCGAGTCCATCGTGTCGTCGACCGAGTTGATGAAACAGGCGGAGCACTGCGGCGCCTCCTCGAACCCGCAGTTGAACCAGACCGGACTATTGAAGGCGGCCTTCTGGAAAACGAGGAGATGCTTGAGATCGTCACTGAACGCCTGCAGATCGTCCTCGCTCGCGAAGTAGTGTTGGGTCCGTGCCCATTGCGAAATCGAGTCGACGACGCGCCCGATGAGCTGTTTGACGCTTCGCTCGCGGGTCGGCGAGCCCATCGGCCCTCGGAAATACTTGGACACGACGATGTTCGTCGCCTGTTGCGACCAGAAAGAAGGAATTTCGACATCGCGCTGCTCGAAGACGACCTCCCCCTGCTCGCTGCCGATCAACGCCACCCGCGATTCCCACTCAATCTCGTCAAACGAATCAGACCCTTCCCGAGAAAAGAACCGTGGGAATTCCAGACCGGACTGCGCGGCCACTTCAGGGTCCAAGTTCACCTGCTGGTCGACAGACTCGGTCTCATGAGCAGCGCCTCTCGGCATGTAGTAACTCCTTCCGACGGAGGACACGCGAACGCGTCACGAAAGCTGGTGGGAAGTTTCCCGGTTATCGGAGTCTTGCCGCCAGGGAGAAGCTGGTGCTCAGGACACTCCCACGACCGCTGTTGTTCGCCTTGGTCGCCTACTATGGGCCCACCTGTTAGGTTTGTCAAGAACTACCCACAAGATGTTGTGTGTCACCTTTAAGGCACACGCAATATATGGTGAAAATGGACCAAAAACTACGTTATCTCACTGTGATACAGTCCCGCTATGTCCGTCGAGCCATCGGCATCGGGTCTCGAGCCGGACATGAGCGCTGGGGTCTTCGGGGCACCCGGGTCTGCGGCGCCCGCCGGGTCACCGCTGGGCGACCGGATCGTGGCGCTCGGTGAGGTGACGGTCTGTTCCGGGTTCCCGACACAGCTCGGTCTCATCCTCCTCCTGAGCCTGGTTGGGGCCACACCGATAGACGCTGCCGGACTGCTGTCGCTCCCGTATATCGTCGGGCTCTCGCTCGCCGACGCCGCGCTAATCCTGCTACTGGTGTGGCTACTGCTACGGGTCCACGATGAGCGCCCCGTCGCCACCTTTTTCGGCACGCGACCAACTGGGACCGAATTGCTGCTAGGCGTGGCGCTCGTACCGGCAGCACTGCTTTTCACCCTCATTGCATTTGGCGTCATGCAGTGGGTCGCACCCTCGTTGCACAACGTACCGGAGAACCCGCTCGAGGCCCTGATCGGATCGCCTGTCGCCGCCGTCTGGTTCGCCGTGGTTGCGGTGGTGGCCGGCGGCGTCCGGGAAGAGGTGCAGCGAGCCTTCATCCTTCGGCGTTTCGAGCAGCATCTTGGAGGCGGCATCACCGGGCTCATCGTCTTCAGCGTTGCGTTCGGTCTCGGGCACCTGGTTCAGGGTCGTGACGCGGCAATCGTCACCGGTCTCCTTGGTGCGTTCTGGGGCATCGTGTATCTGAAACGTCGCAGTATCGTCGCCCCTGTCGTCTGCCACGCGACCTTCAATCTGACCGAGATCCTGATCGCCTACAGCGCCAACTCGGGGTGAACGACTACCGGAAGGAGGCAGGAGACAGGAGGAAGCCGGAGGGCTGTCGCCAGCATCAAATCAGCCAAACGCATCGAATCAGTCCGTCTCTCTTCCATTGAAGACGGCGAAGCCAACCGATAAGCTTCTGCCTCCTGTCTCCTGACTCCTGTCTCCTTCGTCCCTCACGGCGTCACCAGGAACACGTCCGCGCGCCGGCTCAGCCCTGCCGTCCAGTCGTCTATCAGCTCTTGCCGCAACTGGGCCGATAACCGCCGTTGGGCGTCATCGCGCGCAACCTCGAACGACTGAGGCACGCCGTCGGTCTGAAACTCTTCGATGTGCTCGAGGAAATAGGCGGCTACCTCATCTTCTGTCGGCTGTCTCGCTGACGGGAAGCGCCGGGCCAGATACCGCTCGATCCGCAGGTCTTCCCGCAGCACCTGTCTCAGGTCGTCTGCCGTGAAGCCCACGACCTGAAGCACCTGCTCGAACGCGTCGGGTCCACCGATCCGCGCAACCACCAGCGCCAGACGCGCATCAAGCTCAGCCGTCGACGGCTCGTCCACTACGTAACGCGCCACCTCGTCCAAGATCAATTGACGCTCGACCAATGCGGTCAGGACCAGCGCGGTGGGGTCTGACGCATCGGGACGCTCGATGAGCCGCAGTTCCAGGAAGGCCCTGACGTCAGACAGCATGATGACCTGACCCTCGACGACCGCCAGGATCCGGTCGAGAAGATCGCCCGGGCCAAGAGGCTGGCGGAAACCCAGGGTCGCGCTCATCACGGCGCAGAGGAGCACGACCCGAGTCAGTCTGACGGCCATCGGCTCAGAATGCTGGACCGATGCTGACATGCAGGGCCGTGAGACGCTCTCGCTCGCCGGCGAACTCCCGCCGGTCCAGCTTGAAGCCGAGGTCGACGCGAATCGGACCGACCGGCGAGCGATACCGCACCCCGAACCCGGCGGCGCCCCGGATCCGACCCAGGCTGAGGTTGCTGACACGGTCGAAGACATTTCCGGCATCCAGGAAACCAACCGCCTGCCACGCCCCGGTCACCGGCACCCGCAGCTCCGAGTTCAGCACGATCATGGCGCTGCCGCCGGAAGGGAACCCGTTCAGGTCGATCGTCGGGTCGTCACCGAGCCGGTCGAGCGCGAAGCCGCGGACGGTGGTGTCGCCGCCGGCGAAGAAACGCTCGCTGGCGGGCAGGTCCTCGAGCTTTTCCGGCTCCAGTTCGATGCCGTCGACGAGCACCACTACACCATCGTCACCGATGACGGGGATCGGGATGGCAAGTGTCACGGTGCGGTCAAATCCACGGGCCAGACCAAGACGTGCGCCTGCCGCAAACACCAGATCCCCCGGCAGCTGGCGATACACGCGCCCCTGGAGGGTCGTCTTCGCGAACCCGACCTCCGACCCGAGGAAGCGGAAGGCGACCTTGCCGTCGACCCCGACCAGCGAACCCCGGGTGGGGTCGAGGGCATCGTCCCGGGTATCCCGAACCAGCCCACTGGAGATGGTCGAGAGCGTGAGCTTCTCGAACAGCCGGTCGACCAACGGTTGGTCCTCCGGCTCCAGCTGGCTGTTGGTCACCTCGTTCTGCCCGTACGCGTAGCCGACGCTGCCGGTCATGGTGAGACCGATCGCGCGCCGAAGCTCAGCAGTGACACCGCGGCTGAACAGATCGAAGCTCGGACGGATCGCCTGCTCGACGAACCCGGATACAAACAGGTCGCCTGACTGCCGAAACGCCCTGGGCTCACGGTAGTTCAACAACACCCGATACTCGTTGAACCCGAGACTCGACTGAGGCATCTCGACATCTGCGTCGTCGGAGCGACGCACGCTGACCCGAGTGAACAGATTGATCTCCCGGTTCTTGCCCCACAGGTTGCGGCGCCCGATCTCGAAAAACCCCCGCGGCGCGAGCTCCAGCCGCTCGGCGGCAGCGCCAGCCTCGGTCGCGCGCAACCGCTGGCTCACTTCCAGGCCACCGCCGTAGCCCACCCGGTTCGCGGGCGCTTCCTCGACGATGACCACCACGTCACGCCGGCTCCCGTCGCCGTGACTGAACTCGCGGAAATCGATCCCGCGGAACACGCCGAGCGCGCTCAGTCTACTGCGCGTTTCGGCAAACTCGTCCAGGCCCAGCGGCTCGCCCGGACGCAGCACCATCTCTGCTCGAATCGACGCCACCGAGATTTGCCGGTTGCCAACGACCAGCACGTGGTCGACCAGCACCTGCGGGCCCTCGCGCACCAGAAAGCGCACGTCCGCCGTGGTGCCGCTCTCGTCGAACCCGGGAGCCACCTCGACCTGCGCCGTCTCGTAGCCCTCGTTGAGGTAATGCACGAGCACCGCGTCGGCACCGGCGGCAATCTGGGGCGCGTAGTAGGGCGCCCCGGTCACCGACGCGACCAGCCCGCCGAGCTCGGCCGCGCTGAAGGCGGTGGCGCCCTCGAAGCTCAGCGCGCCGACCACGGTCCGCGGCCCCTCGTCGATTTCGATCGTCAGGCTGACCGGCACGATCTGGGTGGGGTCGCCCGTGTCGGGCCTCTCGCGGTCTGACGACGCCGGCCGAACCTGTATAGTCCGATACCCCAGCCTGGCATAGCGCCCAGCCACGGCAGCCGCACCGGCTTCGACGTCCGCCATGACGAGCGACGTCCCAGGCACCACACCGAACAGGGCGCGCAGCTCGGTGTCCTGCAGCGTTCGGTTGCCATCGAACACCACCTCGACCAGCCGGTACTGGGGACCACGGTCGACGGTGAAGACGATCGACAGCTCGCCGATCTCGGCCAGCCGGCGGTGGGTCACCCGCGCGTCGCGATACCCGAGCCCACGAAGATGGGCCTCGACCCGCAGGCTGGAATCTTCCAACAGATCCTCATCGACCGAGCCTTCCCGCGCCACCGGAACCAGATCCTCCAGACGCGCGTCAGGGACCTCGTCGCCCTCGAAACTGATGCTCACTGGGGAACCGGTCTGGATGTCGAGCGCCAGCTCCACAGTCCGTCCATCTGGGCTCGGCGTCACCTCGTGGCGGAACCGGGCCTCGTAGTACCGGCGCCCCCTGACCTCCGCCTCGTACTCGGCGAGCCGCATCTCGGTCACGACCGGGTCGTAGTCCGCGCCTTCACCGAGACCCAGCCGCTCGAGCACGCCAGCCCGACCGTCCTCCTCAACCCCGCTCACGTCGATCCGGTCGATGCGCGCCGCCGGCCCCTGATCGATATCGAAGACGAGCCTGCCATCCGCCGCCCCCGGGTCGGCCGAGATACGCGCCGCGAATCGTCCCGATTCCTTATAGAGCTCTTCGAGCAGCGTGACCACGGCGGGAATCTGGTCGGCCCGCACGACCCGTCCGAAACGACGGGCAATCAGCTCGAGCAACTCCGCACGGGGACGCCCCAGTGAGCCGCGGACCTCGACATCGCCAGCCGCCTGCAACCGGATGAGGTCGTAGCGCAGCAAGACCCCGCGCGGGTCCTCGGTGGCGCTGACCCGCACGTCGCCGAAGTCGCCCAGGCTGAACAGGTGGGTCTCGCTCTCGCGGACTTGCCGCATCGACAGCGGCTCTCCTGCCCGCGTTTCGACCAAATCCAGGGTCGATCGGTCGGCGTCGGGCACGCGCACGCCGTCTCGGAAGATCCGTACCTCGACCACCGTCTTGCCAACCAGATCGGCGACCTCGGCGGCGCGCGAAGCCATCGGCGCGAAGAGCAGCAGCACCGTGATCAGGGTGCCCGACACGTAGGCGCGCCTCAAAAGGCGTGCCTCACTCGAAAATCGAGGGCGTACGTGCGGTCTTCGTTCTGGGAGAGGACCCAGGACAACCGGTCGCTCTGGTCATACTCGAGGACCACGATCAGATCGCGATTGGCGCCGCTCAGGGCCTGTGACAGCGTCAAATGCGCACGACTGAAGATGCGTTGGCCGATGACCACCCGAGCGGTCGGGTTGAGTTGCGCCGACTGTTGCGCAGACGGGTCTCCGAGCGACGGCGTGATCTGAAAGGTGTCCACCCCGAACGATTCTTCGACCACGCGTCCGACGCCGGACGACAACGAGCTGGTGAGCAACCGCGCCGCACCAGCCTGAAACCGTTGTTGCTGGGCCAGCTCCGGCGCCCGTGCCGCCCGGAGATCGGCGCTCTGCGGGTCGCGGATGTCCCCGAGCAGGAGCGACAGGATGTCGACCTCCGGCAGCGGCGGGTCCGACGACAACGTCGGGACCAGCCGGTCGAGCGTGCCAGTGACGTGCACCGTCACCCGATAGGTCTGCCCCGGCACACGCACATCGGCCTCGACCTCTACGTCGAGGAACGGCTCAATCTCGGTCGGATTGGAAAACCCGATCGTCCCGTAGGTGAGCCGATACCGGGTCCCCTCGACAATCGCCTCCAAACGCTCGATCTCGGCGGTCCCGAACAGGAGCGGCCGGTCGAGGGTGCCCCGCAGAGTGAGCTCGGCGCTCCCCTCGACGCGTGTGGTGTTACTCGTCATCCGGAGACTGGATGGAGCCACGACGCGGATATCGAAGCTTAGTGGCAACCCAGATTCCTCGGTGGTGGGCAGCAACTCCACCAAGTCCTCCTCATCCCCTCCGCCGAACAGCCCGGTATCGATGTCGAGTCCGTCGAGCAGGACCATATCCCGCACATTGACGGTGCCGGCCAGGACCGGTGCGCTGACATCGCCAAGCAGCTCCAGGTCCGCATCGATGAGCGACCGGAACCCTTCCGGCCATCGCAGTTGCCACTCCTGACCGCTCACCGTAACCCCCAGCTCTTCGGGCTGGAACCCGTTCAGGCCGACGCGCCCTCCGATCAGCACCGGTCCCCCGCCCATGATCGCCGCCACGTCGTCGAACCGGATGCCGTCGGACTCGAAGATGATCCGCCCGTTGATCGCCTCGAGGCCGTGTGGCAGTGAGAAGTGACGGATGCGGCCATTCGACACCGCCGTCTCTCCGGTCAGAGCCGGCTCGGCGAGCGGCCCGGTGACCAGAGCGCGCACCGCTGCGTCACCGGACCCCCGGAGTTCCTGGAAGAAGCCCTGGAGAATCCCGAGATTGGCGTCGCCTTCCACCACGAGCGCGAGCTGGTCGTTCGCCAGATCGACCGCGCCCGACAAGTGGAGCGCCGTCCGGTCACCGGCCAGCCGAAGCTGGTCGATGCCGACCACACGCCGGTCGAGTGATAGCCGGATCGGCCCGTCATTCTGGACGCCGTAGTCGAGCAGCGTCAGGTCTGCCTGCTCGATCGTGGCATCCGCGACCAGGTTGTCCCATTCTCCCAGCTCGCCGACGACCCGCATCGAACCACTCACCACAGCGGTGGCGTAGGGGGACAGCTCGGGCACGAACATCCGCACGTAGGGATCGAGCGACGCGTTCGCCACGCGCAAGGACAGCTCCGCCTGATACGGCTCCGACATCTCCACCCGCCCAGAGGCGGAGACGGCAAACGTCGACGAGGCGCCCTCCAGGTTGAGCGCCAGCGCGCTGTCGCGGACATCGAGCGTACCGGTGACCTGCCCGACCTCTTCTTCACCGATGAACAGATCGAAAATGGTGCCGCGGACCTCGTAGCGAGGATCGTCGAACTGGCCGACGCCAGACGCAGTGAACTCGAGCGTGCCCGAGAGCGGCTCAGGTGGCTCGGGAATCAGCGCCACGGTCTCCACCCCGATATTTCTGGCGCCCCAATTGAAGGAATACGAGCCATCCCACTCGATGAAGGCCGCGCCGGTGATCTCCCCCTCGCCCTTCCGCATCTCCAACCCGTCTAGACGAACGCCGTTGCCCTCGAAACGGAGCCCAGCGGTGGCCGAGTCGAACGGCTCGTCGTAGGCGATCGGATGGTCGAGCGTGATTCTGCCAACTCCGAACAGTCGCCGGTAGGCGCCGTAGAGATGCACCTCGCCGGTCCCCGGCCCGTCGATGGAGTAGCCCTCGCTGAGCCCAAACGCCGCCTTGATGTTCGCCGTCGGGAACGCACCGAAGTTGAAGACCGCGTTCATCTCCTCGCCGACGTCGTCTGGCGGCCCGCCCAGCGAGAACAGCCCGTCGACACTGAGCTCGGCATCGCCGTGACGAAAATGCCCGCCACGGATGTCCAGATAGGAGTTCTCCACAACGATCTCGCCGCCGCCGTCACCCCATACGACGTTCCAGGCCCGCAACCCCTCCGCGGCAAACGTGGCTTCGATCCGCGGCCGAGCGAGATCGCCAAGCATGATCCCGTCGAAGGTGCCCGCCCCGTCCACGGCGGGCGGGTCGGTCGGCGAGCCGACCGCCGTCATCACGGCCACCATCAACCGGTTGCTCTCCTGCCAGTTCGTACTAGCGACTTTGAAGGGAATGCTGGCCTCGGAGCCTGATCGGGTGCGGCCATCGAAAGTCACATGGGTCGACGGCGTGGCGATGCGGCCATCGGTGAGCTTGAACCAGCCGTCCTCGACGGTGTAGTCGAGCGCACCGCCGAACAGGAATTCGCGGGTGGCCAGGTCGGGTGACTGCTCCGCCCTGGCCGCCACCGCACTCGCTGCGCCGGGTGGAACCTCGGCGGTCGCCAGCCGAACTCCATCGGGCGGGGCAAACTCGGTCGATCCCTCGTGCCGGGACCCGCCGTCGCCCTTCATCGGCCACTGCATCAGATGGCTCCCCGATGCACGGGAGACCGGCTCGATGCCACGCAGCTCGAAGACCCGCGCCAGCTGCGCCACGTCGACATCCTCGTAGCGAAAGCCGAAGGTCCCCTCCCACGGGTCTCTGAGCCCGAACGTCGAGAGGTCGGCCTGCACGCGGCCGTCAAGAAACGTCGACGTGATGTCCCACATATCGAAGCGGTCGGGCTGCCACACCAGCTGCCCATCCAGCTTCGGGAACCGGAAGTGCCGGGCAGCGGTCTCGAGACCGAAGACCGGGCTGGCAATCGCGCCCAGCAGGTCATACCCGTCTTCGAACTTGTGGAACGTGCCGGTGAAGTGGGCCTCGCCGGACGTCGTGAAGTTGTTGTCGGCGAAGAAAATCTCACGCATGCGGATAACGTCGATGTCCGACTCCAGCTCGAATGTCATCTCCGGCAGGTTCGCCATGTCGACATCCCCATCGAGCACGGTGCTGGCGCCGTCGGTCTCGACGTTGACCCGGGTCAGATGCACCTGGGCACCGTCGAGCTCGAAGTCGGCCGCCATGTCCATCCACATCGGTTCGTAGTCGCCGATCAGGATGCTCCCCGCGGCGCAGGACGCGTGCCCCCGGTAGTCGAGAATCTTGGTGATGGTGAGATTGAGGTTCGAGCAGATGACGCCAAAGTTCGCACCGTGGTCGTCGAGGACGAACTCGCCGTTGGTCGCGTGCAGATACTGCACGGTGGTAACGAAGCGACGCCCGGCATCCTCCTCGGCTGGCGCCGTCTCCTGGGGAGCCTCCTCTTCCTCGCCCTCTTTCATGGCGGCCGCGTCGTCCCCCGACTGCTCGACGAAGGCGGGGAAACTCTGCCGGCCGTCCTCAAACGACTCGGCCAGCATCTTCCAGTTGTCCATCGAGATCGCGTCGACGAGGAATTCGCGCTTCAGCAGTGCCGTCCAGACGGTTGAGAGAGTGATCTGCTCGGCGGTCAGGAACGGCTGGTCACCCGGGTTGAGCCCGCCGATGACGAGGTCCTCGACGAGAAAATTTCCCGTCGCCACGTAAATGCCGACCCGACCAATCGTCACGTCGCGGTCGAGGTAATTGGCCAATTCCCGTTCGGCACGGGCACGCACGGACGGGCCCAGGTCTACGGTGACCGTCGCCACGATGACGACCGCCACGACCACGGCGAGCGTCGCGACGCCCCAGCGCAGATACCGCCGAAGCGAGAGCGGCGCCCACCGGCCGAGACGTGCCCGGAACGCGCCCAGCGTCTTCCCGGCCGTCTCGTCGGGCGCAGTCGTCTCGACGGCTCCGCCGCCTGGCGCCGGCACGTCGACCATGTCGGCAGACGGCTTCGGCGCGTCGTTGCTCGGCTCCGGCGTACCGGGCCCGTCTTCAGTCATCAGTCATTTTCCTGGGCACCCACCACGACCAGCACGGCACCGGTCTCGACCGAGTCGCCTGTCGCGGCGCTCACCTCCTGCACGACACCGGCGACCGGAGAGACAATCTCGTTCTCCATCTTCATCGCCTCCACGACCACGAGCCCTTGCCCGACGTCCACCACATCGCCCGGTTCGACCGGCACACGCACGACCCGGCCGGGCATCGGCGACGCGACGCGGTGCTCACCGATGTTGGCCGGCCCTGCAGTCCCCGTTCCTCGGCTGCGACCGTCTGTGACCAACGCGCGGACGCGCCGCCCGTCAATCCCGAGCAGCAGGTCACCGGGCGCCGTCTCGTGACAGGTCACCTCGTGACTCGCGTGCCCTACCGCCGGCACGATCAGCGACAGCGCCCCCGATCGAAGCCGCGACGCGTCTACTTCGTACTTCGTGTCGTCCCAGCTCACAAGGAATCGGGACCCTGCATCCCCTATTGGGCCAACCGGCTCGACCGTGACCAGTCGCCGCTCACCCGCCACCTCGACATGCAGCCGCTTCGGACCACGACCCTCGCCCGTCGCCATCAGCGTTGCAGCCCGTCCAGACGCGCCGCCCGGCGCCAGGGCGTCGGTCCGGTCCCATCAGCGCCCCTCCCCTGTGTATCGGCGCCGGAAAAATAGCCAAACAGGGCGGCAGCCATCACGACCAGATCCGTCGTCTCTGCCGGCGTGTCCGAGAACGACAGCCCTTGTCGTCGGGCTAGCGCCCGGTCGAGAAACGTGGTGTCGAACCGGCCGCTGACGAACGCGTCGTGACCTAATACCCACAACAGTGCTGGGATCGCCGTCGTGATCCCGCCGAGCTCGTAGTCAATCAGTGCCCGACGCATCCGAGCGATCGCGCCGCTGCGATTCGGTGCCCAGGCGATCACCTTGGACACCATCGAGTCGTAGAAGACCGGCACCTCGAAGCCCGCCTCGACCCCGCTGTCGTCTCGAATGCCAGGCCCCGACGGGCCGCGCAACGCCGTGATCCTCCCAGGCGCCGGCATGAACCCGGCATCCGCATCCTCGGCGTAGACCCGACACTCGATGGCGTGACCCTCGGGCGTGAGCACCCGCTCGCGGTCGATCGCCAGTTGCTCGCCGCGCGCGATCCGAATCTGCCACTGGACCAGGTCCACCCCGGTCACCATCTCGGTGACCGGATGCTCGACCTGGAGCCGCGTGTTCATCTCCAGAAAGAAGAAGTGCCCGTCGGCGTCGAGCAGGAACTCCAGCGTGCCGGCGTTCACGTAGTTGACGGCGGACGAAAGCGCGACCGCCGACTCGGCCAGTGCCGCGCGCACATCCGGCGTGACCGCCACCGACGGCGACTCCTCGATGACCTTTTGGTGCCGTCGCTGTATCGAGCACTCGCGCTCGACGAAGGGCACGACGGTGCCGTGTGCATCACCCAGCACTTGCACCTCGACGTGCCGTGCCCCCTCCACCACGCGCTCGAAATAGACGGCCGACTCGCCAAATGCGGTGCCTGCCTCTGACCGGGCGGCCTCGATACCAGCCACCACGCCGTCTACGTCGGCGACACGGCGCATCCCACGTCCGCCCCCGCCGGCCACCGCCTTGATGAACAACGGGTAGCCGACCTCGTCGGCCCGGGCGCGCAGATCGTCCTCTGACAGCGTCTCTGGCAGGGACTCGGTTCCCGGCACCACCGGCACGCCGGCGTTGATGGCAGCTCGGCGCGCCGCCGTCTTGCCGCCCATCGTCTCGATGACATTGGCATCGGGACCAATGAATATCAGCCCGGCATCCCGGCAGGCACGGGCGAACACTGCGTTCTCCGCCAGAAATCCGTACCCCGGGTGAATGGCCGTGGCGCCCGTCTGACCCGCAGCGTCGAGGATCCGCTCGACATTCAGGTAGCTCTCGGCCGCTACGCTCGGCCCAATGGCGATAGCCTCGTCCGCCTGCCTGACGTGCGGCGCCGTTCGGTCGCACTCGGAGTAGACGGCAACCGAGGGAATCCCCATCTCGCGACAGGCCCGCAGAACCCGGACGGCGATCTCGCCTCGATTGGCAACGAGGATCTTCACTGGAGACTTGAGTCTTTCGACGCAGGAGGCACGCGCGGACCGGGAACGACCCGGACAACCCGCACGCCACCTCCAATACACGGCGCCGTGGGCAAGACGCCGAGTTTGCTGGTCCTGTTCACACTGGCGAACCGAACCACTCAGGACAGAGCGAACTGTCTATTATTCTAACACTTGAAGCCGGCTGGCACCGCTCCGAAGGAACGTGTCTGACGGTTACGGGCAGACCCCGATTCACCTCGTGCTATGCTCGCCAACAACACCGAATCACCGCCTCGCGCGTCGTCTACTCCGTCAAGCACGAACCAGTCTGGGGGGAACGCATGATCAACAGACGATTCGCTGTGCTGACCATGGTCGTCGCCGCACCCGTCGGAGGCGCGCTCACTCTCCTGGTGGGCACCACTCCCATCACGGCGATCTGCACCGGCCTCGCATTTGGGACGATGGCCGGCGTAATACCAGCCGCCCTGCGGGACGGCCGGTTTCCTGGGTCCCTCAGCTCGGGAGGAGCGCGCCGCGTCATCGTGGTAGCCAATCTGATCATTCTGGGTGCGGGGATGCCGGGCGTGGCGGGTCTCAATCTGGATCGCGGGACTGATTTCAGCCTGATGCTGCTGGTGCTAGCGACTGGCTACGCAGCGTTCTTGTTGGGGGCCGCGACGGTCATCGAGGAAGTCGACGACCCGGCTCGCTGAGAGGCAGCTCATGGTCTTCCTTGCCGCGATAGCCGCCCATGTCACCTTCTGGGTCCTGATGCTTGTCGGCTGGGATGAGCTGTGGCCGAAGCGGACCACCCTGTTCCTGGTGATGTGGCTCACAGGGTTCGCCGGCCGGTCCCTCGTGCCCTACGGAGCCGGACTCTTCGCGCCATATGTGGCACTCCTCGCGGTGACCCTGGTCTTCGTCGTGTTCAAGGGCGACATCAGGGTTTCATAGCACCGCCAGATCCCCAGAGCGGGTATTGCACACGGCGCTACAGCGGTATGTTCCCGTGTTTCTTTGGCGGGTTTTTGTCGCGCTTCCCCTCCAGGCTGCGGAGGGCGGCGATCAGCTTTGGCCGGGTGGTGTGCGGCTGAATCACCTCGTCGATGAACCCGCGACCGGCGGCGACAAACGGGTTGGCAAGCTTCTCTCGAAACTCGGCGACCTTCTCGGTGCGGAGCGCATCGGGGTCATCGGCCGCATCGAGCTCCCGCTTGTAGAGGATATTCACGGCCCCTTCGGGTCCCATCACGGCGATCTCGGCGCTGGGCCAGGCGAAGTTCACGTCGGTGCGGATGTGCTTGCTGGCCATGACGCAATAGGCTCCGCCGTAGGCCTTGCGGGTGATCACGGTCACTTTCGGCACGGTAGCCTCGGCGAAGGCAAACAGCAGCTTCGCACCATGGCGAATGATGCCGCCGAACTCTTGTTGGGTGCCGGGCAGAAAGCCCGGGACATCCTCGAACGTCACCAGCGGAATATTGAAGGCGTCGCAGAAGCGGACGAAGCGCGCACCTTTGACCGACGCGTCGATGTCGAGCGTGCCTGCGAGATGCGCCGGCTGGTTGGCCACGACACCGACAGACTGACCGCCGAAGCGCACGAAGCCGACGAGGATGTTCCGGGCATAGTGCTCGTGCACCTCGACGAACTCGCCCTGGTCGGCGACGGCGCGGATGAGCTCACGCATGTCGTAAGGCTGGTGCGGCAGCTCCGGCACCAGATCGTCGAGCGCCGGGTCCTCACGGTCGACCGGGTCGGTCGCCGCGCCGCGCGGCGTCTCATCCAGGTTGTTGCTTGGCCAGAACCCGAGCAGCGTGCGGATGAGAGCCAGGCATGCCTGGTCGTCCGGCACGACGAAGTGCGCCACCCCGCTCTTGGCGTTGTGGGTCATCGCGCCGCCAAGCTCTTCCTTGGTCACATCCTCATGGGTGACCGTCTTGATGACGTCCGGCCCGGTGATGAACATGTAGCTCGTTTGGTCCACCATGACGGTGAAATCGGTGATGGCGGGCGAGTACACCGCGCCACCGGCACAGGGGCCCATGATGGCGGAGATCTGCGGCACGACACCGGACGCCAACGTGTTGCGGAGGAAGATGTCGGCGTAACCCCCGAGTGAAAGGACCCCTTCCTGAATGCGCGCCCCCCCGGAATCGTTCAGCCCGACGATCGGAGCACCCGCCTCCACGGCGAGGTCCATGATCTTGACGATCTTGGCGGCGTTGGTTTCAGACAGCGATCCCCCAAAAACGGTGAAGTCCTGCGCGAAGGCGTAGACGAGCCGCCCGTCGACACGGCCCCGCCCGGCAACGACACCGTCGCCCGGCACGACCTGCTCCTCCATCCCAAAATCGCGACATCGGTGCACGACGAGCTGGTCCACTTCCTGGAACGTGCCAGGGTCGAAGAACAGATCGACCCGCTCCCGTGCGGTGAGCTTCCCGGCCGCATGCTGACGGGCAAGGCGCTCCTCGCCGCCGCCAAGCTGTGCGCGTCGCGTGTAGTCCTCGAGCCGCTTCTGTTTGTCCACTGGACTGTCCTACGCCACAGGCTGCTGTTGCTGGGCCTTAGCCCAATCCGCCAGAAACTTTGCCAGCCCGATCTCGGTCAACGGATGGTTGAACAGCGCCTCGATCGCCTTGGGCGGGCAGGTGCAGACGTCGGCGCCCATGCGAGCAGATTCGATGACGTGAATCGGCCCGCGGACGCTGGCAACGAGCACCTCGGTGGAGAACTCGAAGTTCTCGAAGATCTCGACGATCTGCGAGATGAGATTCATTCCCGACGTACCGATGTCATCGAGCCGTCCAACGAACGGACTGACAAACGACGCGCCGACCTTGGCGGCCAGCAACGCCTGAGCCGGCGAGAACACCAGAGTGACGTTCACGCGGATCCCTTCGTTGGCCAGTGTGTGACAGGCCCGCACGCCGGGTTTGCCGAACGGCACCTTGACGACGATGTGCGGGTCGATCGCCGCCAGCTCGCGCCCTTCGCGCACCATGCCATCACTGTCAGTTGCGACGACCTCGGCGCTCACCGGCCCCTGCACGACCTCGCAAATCCGCTTCAGCGCCGCGCGGGGGTCACCCCCGACCTTGGCCAGGAGCGACGGGTTGGTGGTGACGCCGTCGACGATACCGAGGGGCACGAGCGCCTCGATCTCTTCCAGGTTCGCGGTGTCGACAAATAGCTTCATCCCTTGTTCACTCCTTGGTTTCCGGGCGGGGCATCCCGTCTTTACTCGGACGGGACTTCGCCCCGAACCCCCCGCGGGCGCTCGCGGGGGCCCCAGAGCCCCACTCCGCGACCGCGGGGCGCGCATTGTCGCGCGCCTTGGGCGTTGCTGCCTCAGGCACAGACCGCCAGTCTGCTCCCTCGTCGCGCCCTGCCCTGGCCGGTCGCGGCATGAGTACGACGCCGGAAACCGATCTCGCCGTTCTTCAGCACCCTGTCAGTGTGGCACCTGGCTTCCGCCCGCGACGACGTCGTTGACCAGCTCGCCGACGCCCTCTACGGCAACCACCACCTGATCGCCAGGTACGATCGGCCCGACGCCCGGTGGCGTACCGGTCGAGATGATGTCGCCGGGCAGCAACGTCATCACTGCGGTGACGAACTCGATCAGGCGCCGAATCGGAAAGATCAGCTCGCGCGTGCTCGAGTGCTGGCGGCGCTCGCCATTGACTCGAGATTCGACCGCGATCGGCTGATCGATGTCACCGGCGGCGATGCAGGGCCCGACCGGCGCGAATGTATCGAACCCCTTGGCGCGCGTGTACTGCACGTCGCGCCGCTGCAGATCGCGGTCGCTCACGTCGTTGACGCAGGTCAGGCCGAGCACGTACTCGTGCGCCCGAGCGGCCGGTACGTGGCGCGCGGTCCGGCCGATCACCACGCCCACCTCCGCCTCATAGTCGACCCGCCCGGCATCACGCGGGATGACGATCGACGCCCCAGTGCCGATCACAGCGGTCGAGGGTTTCAGGAAGATCAGCGGCTCATCCGGCAACGCCTTGTTCATCTCAGCCGCATGATCCCTGTAGTTCAGCCCGACCGCCACGATCTTGGATGGCCCAACCGGCGCCAGCACGCGGGGCTCCGGTCCGTGCACTCGCGCTCCTCTCGTGTGCTGCCCGAACGGATCCCCCTCGAGGAGATACCAGGCGCCGTCACGTCGGAGGGCATGCTGAGGACGACCGTCGTGTTCGATCCGATAAATGGGGTCCATGGGGTGCTTGGGGATCTTGCGCTAAGACCGGTCATCGCGCCGCGTCCTCCGCCCGATCGGAGGACGGACTGATATTGGGTGGTTGGGCCATGTCGACCGCACGCACGGCATACACATAGCGCACACCCGGCTCTGCGGTTGTGTCCCGGTAAGTGTTCTCCGGCACCGGCTCCGGGGTAAGCGGCTGCAGTGTCTCACCTGCCGGCACACCGCGCAAGACCAGATAGCCGGCGAGGTCTTCCTCGTCGTTCGCCTCCCAGATCAGACTGACCGCTCCATCGCCGCCGACCGCCTCGAGCCCGTCAGGCGCCGCCGGTGGAAAGACATCGACGAGCGCAACACACTCCCGTGTCGACAACGCGCTCCGGATGTCGAGCCCGCCGACGACGTCGAGGCTGCTGACAGCGTAGCAACGCTCGACCCCGAATTCCATGACACGCGTGTCTGCGTATTCGGGATCGATGAGCGACGTCGGATTGAGCGGTACCGGTATGGTCAGTACACCGCCTTCCGACTCGACGATCTCGAACAGATCGTAGCGTGTCGCGGGCGGCCAGTCGCGGATCGGATTGGATGGCAGGACGGGCGGAGCTACGGCCGCGGGCACCACCGGCGTGCTCGTCGTTGTCTGACCGGCGGGTGTTGAGACAACCCCTGGTGACGCCGGGGTCATGGATGGCGTACCGGTCGTCGTCTGACCAGCGGAGGTCGGGGCGACCGTTGGCGCCACCGGGGTCGCGGATGGCGTGCCGGTCGTCGTCTGGACGGCACCTACTCGCACTGGAACCGGGGGTGCCGTGGTTGCGGCGGTGTTGGTCGGCTCCGCCGCCGACGGTGTCGTGATAGTCGGAGCTACGGCCACGGGCGCGTGTACCGAGCTGCGTACCCCCCGCGGCGGCTCCCACGTGATGTTGACGACCACTTCTGAGTAGGTGAGTGCAAACACAGACGGCGCTACCGGCGCGTCGACCATCGGCACGGATATACGTGTGCCAGCTTCCCCCTCTTCCCCTTTGCTGGACACGCCCACGACCACATACTCACGCTGCAGCGGTCCGGGCAGCAGCGGTGTCATGAGCGGGACGATCAGCGGTCGCTCCAACTCCTCGTCATCCTCATCTTCATCCTCACGCTCGTCCTCCCAGGGGTCCACCGGCACCAGCGTCTCCGCGGTCAGCATCTCAGAAATCGCAACCGGGAAGCCTTGCACGAACGGCGCGGCAACCTGGACCGCCGCCGCCGGATCCTCCTCGGTCCGCTCGATCGGCGGCGGGAAGGCACTCACTTCAAGGGAGGCAACCAGGGTCGCCGCTTCTTCGAACTCTTCGAGGTCGAGCGTGCGATCGGGCGGAATGCGCGGTTGGGTGGTCATGGCATACACGTCCACCCGAACAAGATCGGCCGGCGCCGTACCATCCCGGTTCGCGGTTGGGAGCGTGAAGCCGACAAACACCTCGTCGCCGAGCTGGCGCACCGTCAAGTCGGTCACTGCGGCCGGCACCCGCACAAACGGCGCCAGCGGCGGGCCTTTCATGCCGCAGCCCCAGTGCTGCGCCGCCGCCACCAGTCCGACAAGCAGCGCGACTCGGCGCTGGAACAAGGTCACAGGATGTAACGTGAGAGGTCATCGTCGCTGACGATGTCGGCCAGCATCCGGTCGACATATTTCGCATCGATGACGATGGTCTTCTCGTCGAGGTCCGGGGCATTGAACGAGATCTCGTCGAGGAGCTTCTCCATCACGGTGTGCAAACGACGAGCTCCAATGTTCTCTGTGCGCTCGTTGACGAGCGTCGCGAACTCGGCAACACGGTTCACCGCATCCGCCTCGAAGGTCAGTCTCACACCCTCGGTCGCCAGCAGCGCCATGTACTGCTTGACGAGCGAGCCACGCGGCTCGGTGAGGATCCGTATGAAGTCGCCGGTCTCGAGCGCGTCGAGCTCCACCCTGATCGGAAATCGCCCCTGCAGCTCCGGAATCAGGTCAGCCGGTTTGGCCACGTGGAACGCGCCAGCGGCAATGAACAGAATATGGTCGGTCCGGACCATGCCGTGCTTGGTGTTGACCGTCGTTCCCTCGACAATCGGCAGAATGTCACGCTGCACCCCTTCGCGGCTGACGTCCGGCCCCTGTCCGCCCTCGCGACCGGTGATCTTGTCGATCTCGTCGATGAAGATGATGCCGGCCTGCTCGACTCGGTCGACCGCCGCCTTGCCTACGCTCTCGCTGTCGACCAGCTTTTGCTCCTCCTCGTGCACCAGATGGTCGAGTGCCTCCGGCACCTTCACGCGCCGCTTCCGAGACCGCCCCTGGAACATGTTGGGCAGCATGTCCTTGATGTTGATGTCGATCTCTTCGACCGAAGACCCGGATATGACTTCGAACGACGGAAAACCTTTCTGCGGGACGTCCACCTCGACCTCGCGATCGTCGAGACGGCCCTCGGCGAGCTGCGCCCGCAGCCTGGCACGTGTTCGCTCATGCTGCTCGAGCGCCGGCCCCGGATCGTTATCCCGTACCGAGGGGGGCAGCAGCGGCAAGAGCAAATCGAGCAATCGCTCCTCGGCGACCCGGCGGGCCTTCTCCCGCACCTCGACCAACCGCTCTTCGCGCACCATGTCCACGGCGAGCTCGACCAGGTCGCGTACCATCGACTCGACGTCGCGCCCCACATACCCGACTTCAGTGAACTTCGACGCCTCAACCTTGATGAATGGCGACTGTGCGAGCCGCGCGAGCCGACGGGCGATCTCGGTTTTCCCGACACCGGTGGGCCCAATCATCAAGATGTTCTTTGGCGCCACCTCCTCGGCCAGATCTGGCGTGAGCTTCTGACGCCGCATCCGATTCCGCAGAGCCACCGCCACGGCGCGCTTCGCCTGCGCCTGCGAGATGACGTATTTGTCGAGCTCGGCAACGATTTGCCGGGGGGTCAACGCATCAACCGTCGACTCAGTTGGCACGTCCGGCTGAATCGCCCCGTCCGCCTCGGTCGACTCAGGAAGATAGATGGGCATCTGTAGGCGCCGAAGAAGGACCGACTCTGATTCGTCCTACAACTCTTCGATCGTGACACTGGCGTTTGTGTAAATGCAAATGGACGCAGCAATTTCCATGGCGCGCTCGGCGATCTCCCGTGCCCCGAACTCGGTGTGACGCGCCAGCGACTTGGCGGCCGCCATCGCATAGCCCCCGCCGGAGCCGATGGCGATAATGCCATCGTCTGGCTCGATGAGGTCGCCGGTTCCAGACAAGAGGAACGTCGAGTTTGCGTCGAGGACGAGGAGCATCGCCTCGAGCCGACGCAGGAGACGGTCGGTCCGCCAGTCCTTGGCCAACTCGACCGCCGACCGCTCCAGGTTGCCGCGATGCTGCTCCAGTTTGGACTCGAACCGTGAGAACAGGGCGAACGAATCGGCGGCCGATCCGGCGAACCCCGCCAGGATCTGGTCGTGGTAGAGCCGCCGGATCTTGCGGGCACTCTGTTTCACCACGGTGTCGCCGAAAGTGACCTGTCCGTCACCGGCCAAGACGGAATGTCCGTTGTGGCGCACCGACAGCACGGTCGTACTCCGAATCATGGTTCGAGCCTATCACGGTGACTTGAAAAGGCAGGAGTCAGAAGGCAGAAGTCAGAAGAGCCCCGAAGCCTGTAGCCTGAAGCCTGAAGCCGCTAGGTCGAGGCTCGAGCTCGCGAGCGCCGCATGAGCAGATAGACGGGCACACCGGCGGCGATAACGAGCGCACCCGCGCCGGAAGTCACCGGACTTCGCCACAACGCATTGAGGACAATCAGCAGGCTGGCCACGGCGAAGACGAGCGGCGCGAGCGGATACCCCCACGCCCGGAACGGTCGAGCCTCGTCAGGGTCGCGGCGGCGCAACACGAACAGCGCCGTTACCGCGACACCGGCGAACAGCACCACCGCGAAGCCGGTGTATTCGACAAGCTGCTCGAATCGGCCGGACAAGACGAGTAGACAGGCCCAGACGCCCTGGGCCGCGATGGCGACGAGCGGAGTGCGAAACCGGGGATCGACTCGTGCCGCCATCGCGGGGAACTGACCATCGCGTGCCATCGCATAGTAGACGCGCGGACCGGCCATCACCATCGCGCTGATGCTCGCGGCGATCATCACCACCGACGCGGCCGCGACCGGGCCGGCGACCCTGGGCCCAAACAGCCGATCGGCTGCCGCATCCCCGACTCGGGCGTCCACCGCGGCAAACTCCGTCACCGGCAAGGCGTAGATGAAAAGCAGGTTCAGAAGCAGATAGATCACCACCACCGCGATCGTCCCCACCCCAAGCGCCAGCGGCACATTGCGGCCGGGATCCCGAATCTCTTCGGCCACATAGGCGGCCGCGTTCCATCCCGAGTAGCTGAACATCACCGGGACGAGCGCCAGTACCCAGAGCGTGGGCGAGACGGCGCCACCGGTGGTGAAGTGAGCGGTGTTTCCTTCTCCGAGCCCGAACCCCAGCACCACAAAAGCAACCAGGAGCGCAACCTTCATCCCCGCCAGGAGATTCTGGATGATCCGTCCGGGACCGAGACCGAGCATGTGCACTCCCGACAAGCAGGCGATCACCAGAACTGCCACGAGCGCTTGCGGCGACACCACGAGGTCGAGCAGACCGAGCGGCACGGTCAGGAGCGGTGTTGTATCGCCGGCCGCCGGTAGGAACCGGCTGAGGTAGCTGGCCAACCCGACCGCGCTGGCGGCAATCGCACCGGCAAAACCAGCGACGAAGGAGGTCCATCCGGTGAGGAACCCCGCAAGCGGACCGAACGCCTCGCGTAGATATACGTACTCGCCACCGGCCCGCGGCCGCAACGCGGCCAACTCCGCGTAGGCCATTGCCCCGGCGAACGCCAGCACACCACCGGCCCCCCACACGGCGACCATCGCCAAGGGATGCGGAACCGACTGCGCGACGAACGCCGGCACCAGGAAGATGCCGCCGCCGATGACGTTGGAGACGACGATAGCGGCGCCGTCAAGCGGACCGAGACGCCGGTCGAGCGCAGGCGGGACTGGTGTGACGGTTGACGAGACGGTTGTCACGCGCCTACTGCGTCAGCAGCTGGCGGTCGATGTCGATCGAGTCCAGACGGACCCACTGGTCGCCGCGGTGCTTGACAAACAGATCCATCCTCACGTCGACGAAGCCACTATGGGCGAGCATCTCGTCTCGCGCCTGCTCGCCGGTGTAGCCTCGCTCCGACTCGAGCCGGTACTCGATTGTAGACAAACCGGCGTCGAGGCCCTCGGTGCCGAACGCATGGACGTAGGAGGTGCCCCATTCCTCCTCTTCGCCCTCTCGCCGGAACACGCCGTTGAGCTGGACGTAGCGGATCGTGTCGTCGGTCGTGTTCTCGAGCCGGAACGACACGGTCGGCACGAGCTTGTTTCGACCCAGGGTGTCAAGACCGGCGTTGAACCAGCCGCTTGAGATCTGGGTCATCCGCAACGACTCCGTCGTGTCGAGGGAAGGCGCGCAGCCGGCCCCGAAAACGACGACGAACAGGGTGAACACGACACCAAGGTGCAGTCTCGAGATCATGGGTGCATTGTAGCCTACACAGTCCCCGAAGGACTCCAGATTCAAAAGGAATGGACACGCCTGGGGAAACCCCGCCGGTCCCAAGCGGCGCGGCACCTACCTCGCCGAAACCCGCCTCAGATAGTCGAGTAGCTGTTGCCTCGGCCGGTCGGCCCCGGTCACCTCGAATTCCCCGAACGCACGCTGTATCTCGGTCAGGTCGGCCTGGCGCTGATTCGCGATGAGCTCCTCCTCGCGCAGGCGTTGATCGACGGCCCGCAACAACGACTCGTCGGCGGCGGCCGTCACATCCGGCGACTGTCGGCCCGCGGCGACCGGCGTGCTGCGCAGCGGCTGGACCGGCTGTGGCAGCTCAGCCCCACGCATCGGCGGATCGACTTGTGACGTCGCCTCCGGCTGCGTGGCGGCGTCGGACCCGGCGTCGCTCCAGCCAATCCGGAGCACCATCTCCCCCCCCCCAATTTCCAGCTCGGGCTTTGTGATGGCTACTGCCGCCGCCAGCACCACGGCCGCTGCCGTCGCCAGCCCCCAGACCGGCGGGCGCCGCAGCCGACTCCAAACCGATATGGTGACGGGCTCCGGCTCCGCGTCGGACACCAGACGAAAGCCGAGCTCTGCCTGCGGTGGCACCCACGCCTCGAGGTTCCCGCGAACGTCTTTCAGCCCGCTGACCTCGTCTGCACACTGGACGCACGTGCGCAAATGCGCCTCGACGCGCGCGCGTGCCTCGGCATCGGCCTCCCCGTAGAGGTAATCGATCAACGCGCCCTTCTCGACACAGCTATTAGTCTCGGTCATCGATCTAGATTTACCACCTTGCGACTACTTCTTGCCATTGACCCGGTCGCCGGGAGTCCGGCGATGCCTTCCAGGCCGTGCACGCCGCTGCGCTGCAACTGACGCCGCAACACCCCGAGCCCCTGGTAGAGCCGGGTCTTGACCGTGCTCAGCGGGCATCCTTGGAGGTCGGCAATCTCCTGGAAGGTCAGCCCATGATATTCCTTCAGCACGATGGTTGTCCGCTGCTCCTCCGACAAAGCCGACATCGCGCGAGTGATGACCCGCCCGAGGTCGTGCCGCACCACCCGCTCCTCTGCGGTCTCCGCCGATCTGTCGGCTGGGGCCGGCTCGGTATCGGCGTCGAGCGGCGTGACCTTCGTCGTCCGCCGCTCTCGGCGGATCCAGTCACGGCAGAGATTCAGGGCGACCCGGTAGATCCAGGATGAGAATTTTGCCTGGCCTTTGAACCCTTTGAGGGCCCTAAAGGCTCGCAGAAACGTTTCCTGGCAGATGTCTCTAGCGTCCTCCTCACGACCGAGCACACGGTAGGCCAGGGCAAAGATCGGACGCTCCCAGCGCACCACGAGCTGGTTGAAACTTTCCGTATCACCGGCGGTCGAGAGCGCGACGAGCTCTTCGTCAGTTCTCTGCATGCCGAAAACGGCAGTCTGGGCTCCGCTCATGGTCTCCCGGGTGCGTTGTGATCATATATGGTCCCGCAAGCCAGGACTCGACCCGAACCACGTGCGGTGGCTCGAGCCTGACCACCGTACAGGTCGCTGGTATCTGGTTAGACGCCGTCAAACACGAAGTGGTCTGGGCAAATCGTGCGGACCGATCACCCCAAGCGTGACGGCGTCCGGTGTCGGTCGAACGCTCCGCAGAGCACCGGCCGCCTACGGTATCATCTGATGACGGAAATGGGTGCGTTGGGCGATCGCGCCGGTCGTCGGCCCACGGAAAAAGCCGGACCGGAACGTGTCAAATGGTGCTAACCTGATTTATTTGGGAGGCCTATTCGGGACGCTAGGACGTCATGATCGACGAAACTTTTCTCACAACGGACGAGGTCCTCGAGTACCTGCAGGTCAATTTAAGGACCGTGTACCGGCTTATCAAAGCAGGGAAGATTCCGGCAGTGCGGGTTGGTCGACAGTGGCGTTTCCGCAAGACCGACATCGACGCATGGCTGGAACGTGAGCGGTCACACACCGTCCGTCCGCCGGTGTCGTCCACCACGACGGCGCAGCCGGCCAAGACGGACGGGCATCCGCGCGTGCTGGTGGTGGACGACGAGGCCAGCATCCGCGATCTCCTGTCCAAGACACTGGCGCTCGCGGACTATGACGTCGACGTGGCGCCAGACGGGCGGGTCGCACTCGAACGGCTGCGGCTGTTCGGCTACGACCTGCTCATTACAGATCTCAAAATGCCCGGGATGGACGGTTTAACCGTCATCAATGAAGCACGGCGTCTGAACGAGAATTTGCCGGTCATCATCATCACCGGATTCTCGACCGAGGCCAGCGCGATTGAAGCCGCCAATCTCGGTGTGTCGGGATACCTCACGAAGCCGTTCAAGGTACCCAAGGTGCTCTCGGTCGCAGCCAGGGCGCTCGGCGAGTAGTCTCGCCGCCCCCTTTACCCCCCGCTCCACGCGTATGCTCCAACTGTCCTCTCTCACCAAGGGGTTCGGCTACCGCACCCTGTTCGAAAACGTCACGTGGCGACTCTCCGTCGGCGACCGCGTCGGCCTGTGCGGGCCGAATGGTGCCGGTAAGACGACGTTGCTTCGAATGATGGCTGGGCTCGACGAACCGGATGCCGGGGCGATCACCAAACGGACCGGGCTGACCGTTGGGTATCTGCCCCAGGACGGGCTCAGCCACACCGGGCGGTCGCTGCTCGACGAGGTGAGCACGGCGTTTCAGCCGCTCCTCGACATCAAGCGAACGATGCGGGAACTCGAGGACCAGCTTGCCGACGAGCACCGATCCCGTGAGGAACACGAAGCGATTCTCGATCGCTACAGCGAGCTGCAACACCAGTTCCGCGACCAGGACGGCTACACCATCGACCTGAAGGTCGCTGGCGTGCTGACCGGACTCGGGTTCGGCGCAGAGACGTTCAAGAAGCCGACTGACACGTTCTCGGGCGGATGGCAGATGCGAATTGCCCTCGCCAAGCTGATTCTGCGTCAGCCGCATGTCATGCTGCTCGACGAGCCGACGAATCATCTCGACCTCGATGCGCGTAACTGGCTCGAGGATTTCCTGGTCGATTATCCTCACGCTCTCGTCCTCGTGTCGCACGACCGGTATTTTCTCGACCGTGTCGTGACTCGCATCGTCGAAGTCGGGCTACGCACGCTGACGCCCTACGTCGGCACCTACTCCGAATACCTGGTTGAACGGGACGCCAGGCTGACTGTGCTTCGCGAGCAGAAAAGGCGGCAAGACGAGGAGATCACTCGGATCCGGCTGTTCATCGACCGGTTTCGCTACAAGGCGACGAAGGCTGCGCAGGTACAGAGCCGCGTCAAGGCGCTCGAGAAAATCACGCCGATCGAAGTTCCACCGGAACACAAGCGTGTGCACTTCACCTTCCCCGCCTGCCGGAAGAGCGGCCGCGTCGCCCTGGAGTTACGACAGATTCGCAAGGCCTACGGACCGACTGTCGTATTTGACGGAGTGGACGTCCACGTCGAGCGCGGGGACCGCATCGCCCTGGTCGGCCCCAACGGCACCGGCAAGTCGACCCTGATGCGCCTGCTCTCCGGCGTGGAGGCTCCCGATGAGGGAACCCGGCTCGAAGGGCACAATCTCGTCGCCCAATACTTCGCGCAGGACGAAGCCGCCACGCTCGACCCGAACCTGACGGCCCACGACACACTGGGGAGCGGCTCGCCCACCACGATGCTACCGGCTATCCGGAACATCCTCGGCGGCTTTCTGTTCTCGGGTGACGACGTCGACAAACCTGTGCGGGTCCTGTCGGGTGGCGAACGCACCCGGTTGGCCGTCGCGCGAATGCTTCTGCGTCCGTCGAACACCCTGCTGCTCGACGAGCCGACGAACCATCTGGACATCGATTCGACGAACGTCTTGCTCGACGCGCTCGTGGACTTCGGTGGGACGCTGGTCTTCGTGTCGCACGACCGGTACTTCGTAGAGCGAATCGCGACCGCGATCATCGAGGTCGGGCACGGCGAAGCGTCGCGCTATCCTGGCAGCTACGAGGAGTTTCTCTGGAGCAAGGCGCAGCGCGAGACGGCGGGGAACAACGCGGACCGGCCCACGCCGCCGGATCCGGCCAGAGCCACGCCACAGACACCCACCAAGCGGGCCACACGAAAGGCAGCTGGCCCGACTGAACGAGACGAACGGCGTCGGAAGACCCAGGCTGAGCGCCGGCTCAAACGGGAACAGAACGCCAGACAGAAGCGAGTCGTCGACCTGGAACAGCGAATCTCCGATCGCGAGCGGGAAATTCGGACACTCGAGGAGACGATGTCGTCACCCGGGTTTTACGACAGACGGGAAGCGGCCCAGCCGGTGGTAGACCGCCATCAGACCTTGATGTGGGAAGTCGGGGATCTCATGGGCCAGTGGGAAGCATTGCAACAGACCGATGGCGCCGACACCAGTGAATAGTCTGTCTGCGCGTCCTCAGAGATTACGGTACCGTCACCAGGTGACGAAATTGTAACACTCTGTTTTGCGATACTGGCACGCCGCGCTTTCACCCTGCCGCGCTGCATCCGTCGCGTGATCGGGCACGGTTGCGGCGTCACAACATATTGCACTTTATACACTTACGCCATTCAACCGCTGTCTGGTGTCCGTCTACCCGTGTTCTCGAACGCCCTCGCATGGCGCCACCACGGCCCCCAGATCAGAGGCATGGGTCTTGCTGCCGTGGAGCGTAGTGACAACGACATACGCAGGCTGGACACTCGCGGAAGTCGGGGACTTACACTATTGTCATATTGTGACAGTGCGGGCTCCCGACCGGGTGTCTCGATGAAGGGGGCCCCAGATCTGCCCGCTGCCGCAAGCAACTCGATGATTGACCGAGAAGCATTCTACCGGAACGTCGTGCACAGTCTGCGAAATGGCGTAATCGCAATCTGGAGCGATGGCTCCATCGCCGTGGTCAACGATGCGGCGTATCGCATTCTCGGACTGGACGCCGACCCGAGCCATATCGGCCGGTCGTTTCACGACGTCCTGGGTCAGGACCACGACCTGTCGGAGGTGCTCTCTCTCGCCTTCACAGAAGCGGATCTCCCCAACCGCGCCGAGCTGCGGCTCCGATCCCCGAGCAAAGCGATCGGTTACACGTTGTCCCGGATCGCAGACCGCCACGGTAGGGTGTCTGGCGCGGCGCTGCTCTTCAAGGACCTCACCCGGGTCGAGCAGCTAGAAGAGCGGGAGCGACTGCGGGATCGCCTGGCCGCCCTTGGCGAAATGGCAGCGGCGATCGCGCACGAGGTCAAGAACCCGTTGGCCGGAATCCAGGTGATGGCGGGGGTCCTCAAACGACAGCTTCCCGACTCACCCGATGCGCACGAGCTCCTGAACGACATCATCCGCGAAGCCAAGATGGCGAACCGGATCGTCGTTGACGTGCTCGAGTTCGTGCGCCCGATCAACCTGCAGGTCGAACCGGTATCGATCGCGGTCGTGCTCGATGAGGCCGTGGCGGCCACCCGCAGTCAGGCGGGGTTCGGGTACCCGACGGTCATGACCAACTGTGCCGCCGGTCTGCCGGACCTCGACGCCGACGGAGTGCAGCTCCGCCAACTGTTCACAAACCTGCTCACCAACGCGATGGAAGCGCTGGCCGGCGGGGGGCACATCTGGGTCTCCGCGTCCTACGCCGCGGTCGAGGAATCGGGCGAGCCGCCCGAGTATGCGGGGTACGTGAGCGTCGAGGTCGCCGACGACGGTCCCGGTGTTCCAGTCGACGTCACCGACCAGTTGTTCAGCCCGTTCTTCACCACCAAGCCGAGCGGGTCTGGGCTCGGTCTCGCGATCGTGCGCAAGATCATCAACGCGCACGACGGGCGGATCGATGTTGGACCGCGCGCCGGGGGTGGAGCGCGATTCGGTGTCCGGCTGCCGGTGTCACACCGCGCGGTCGAGGCCCTGACCACGGCCCATGGTGGCCGTACAGCAGGAGGGAGTCATGTCGAAGGAACGCATCCTCGTCGCAGATGACCACGATTCGCTGCGCCGCGGGATCGCACGCGCATTACGCGAAACGGGGCACGACGTCGAAGAGGCAGAGAACGGCAACGCCGCGATCGAAAAGTTGCACAACGGGCAGTTCGACGTCGTGGTGTGCGACCTCAAGATGGGGGGCAGTGACGGACTGGATGTGCTGCGCTCCGCCAAGGCCCTCCACTCACCAACCGCCGTGATTCTGATGACTGCCTTCGGCTCGGTACAGACGGCCGTCGAAGCGATGCGGATCGGTGCCTTCGACTATGTGCAGAAGCCGTTCGAAATCGAGGAAATGGAGCTCAAGATCGACAAAGCGCTCGAAGTCCGCCGCCTGAAGCACGAGATCGACTACCTTCGTCACACACAACCCGATATCTACGAATTCGATCGCATCGTGGGTGCCAGTGGCGCACTGCAGCAGGTGCTGGACATCGTCCGCAAGGTCGCCAAGACCAACACGACCGTGTTGATTCGGGGCGAAACCGGCACCGGCAAGGAGCTCATCGCCGCAGCACTGCATCACAATTCGCTCCGGGCGAACCGAAACTTCGTGCGGGTCAACTGCGCCGCCCTCCAGGAGAACCTGCTCGAGTCAGAGCTGTTCGGCCACGAGAAAGGCGCGTTCACCGGCGCCGATCGACAACGGATCGGTCGGTTCGAGCAGGCCGACAGCGGAAGTCTGTTCCTCGACGAAGTGGGTGACATGAGTCCGAACACCCAGGCCAAGATCCTGCGCGTGCTGCAAGAGCAGGAGTTCGAGCGTCTGGGAGGCACTCGGACGATCGGCGTGGATGTCAGACTGCTGGCGGCGACGAACCGCAATCTGGGCGAGATGGTGGCCAGCGGCGAGTTCCGCGAAGACCTCTTCTACCGGCTCAACGTCATGGCGGTCGAAATGCCGCCCCTGCGCGACCGAAAAGAGGACATCACCCAACTGGCCGAGACGTTCATGAATCGGTTTTCCGGGGAGCTGCGGAAGAAGGTGACGGGGCTCGACTCGGCCGCCGAAAAGCTGTTACAACGCTACAACTGGCCCGGAAACATTCGCGAGCTGGAGAACGCCATCGAGCGCGCCGTCCTGCTGGCTGAGGGTGACGTCATCACCATGGACGATCTGAGGCTCGGGGAGCTCTCCCCGCGTGTGGGCGGGTCCGATGTGGTGAGCGTCGTCAAGATTCCTCCAACCGGTATCGCGCTGGAGGAGATCGAACGGCAGGCGGTGGTAGAAGCCTTGACCATGTCGAACTGGGTTCAGAAGGACGCCGCCGAGCTCCTGTCGATTACCCCCCGTGTGATGAACTACAAGATCAAAACGCTCCGCATTGAGTTGCCGCGGCAGCGACGCCCGACGGCGGTGAGCATGTAGCCGGCAAAGCCTCTTCGGCTTTGGGCTTTGGGACGAGCCTCGCCTCGTCCGAGCGCCTGCAGCCTTGCAGGTTGCTGAAGAACGAGCCTAGAGGTTTCCTGGCGACGCGTTCGTCTGGTAAGGAGCGAGGAGGGAGCAGCCAGGCGGGCTGTGACCCCGGTGAGCAGATGCCGCGACGCGGGCCCTCTCGGACGCGTCGCCAGGAAACCTCTAGGCCCTCGGATGGGTCTTCTTGTAGAGCGCCATTAGCTGTGCGGCGGTCACGTGCGTGTAGCGCTGCGTGGTGCTCAAGCGCGCATGACCCAACAACTCCTGAATGGCGCGCAGGTCCGCCCCACGCTCCAGGAGGTGGGTGGCAAAGGAATGCCGCAACGCGTGTGGGCTGATGCCGTAGCGGGCACTCGTGGCGCCGACATACCGCCGCACCAGGCGGTGGACACTTCGCGTCGACAGCCGTCCGCCTCGATAGTTGACGAACAGCGGCTCGACAGCCGCTCGCGGCCGGCCACGCGCCGCCGCTCGCCTGGGCGCACGCGCGACGAGCGTCTCCCGATCTGAGAAATAGGCGCGTAGCGCAGCCCCTGCATTGCGGTTGAATGGCACAATCCGTTCCTTGCCGCCCTTGCCGAGCACTCGCACGAGTCGGCTGCTGAGGTTGACGTCCTCCAGATCGAGCCCGACCAGCTCGCTCAACCGAAGCCCGGACGCATAAAACAGCTCCAGAATCGCGCGGTCGCGGCGCCCAAGTACTGTCGTTGCGTCGGGACTGGCGAGCAACCGCTCGACTTCTCGTATGTCGAGGCGCGCCGGCACTTTCCGCTCCTGCTTTGGCGTTGCCACCATGGCCGCCGGCTCTCGGTCGATGAGTTGCTCGCGTCGCAAGTACCGACCAAACGATCGGATCGCAGCCAGCCGTCTGGCAGACGACGCTCGCGTCAACCCGCGGTCGTACAACTCGCCCATGAACGCCCGCACGGCATAGTGGTCGACGTCGCCCGGCGCGATCTGCTCAGCCGGACGGTCGAGATGCCGCTCCAGGAAGCTCAGATATTGCGTGAGGTCGCTCTCGTAGGCGCGCACCGTGTGCACCGACAGATTGCGATTGAAACGCAGAAACTCAAGAAACGAGCGGAGATGCGTCCTCATGATGGACGTCGTCCAGTGCCATGGCAGTGTGCCATGCCTCAATGTCGGTCAGCGCGCGCGCGGCAATCATCCGACGCCGTTCGACCTTCCGCCGCGGTGCTCCCTCCATCGCCGGAATCAGACCGAACGCAATATTAGATGGCTGGTAGTTGGCCCGATCGGCGTGGGACACGTAGTGCCCGAGCGCACCTATCGCGGTGGTACGCGGGGGGGGCTGCGGCACGCCTTCCCGCGCCAGCGACGCCGCGTTGATCCCGGCGATCAGCCCGCTCGCCGCCGACTCGACGTATCCCTCGACTCCGGAGATCTGCCCGGCGAAGAACACCGACGGATGGTGACGAGTCTGCCACGTCGGCCGCAGCGCGGTCGGCCCGTTGATGTAGGTGTTGCGGTGAATCATGCCAAACCGGACGAACTCAGCCCGCTCCAGACCGGGGATCGTTCCAAAGACTCGTGCCTGCTCGTCCCACTTCAGCTGCGTCTGGAACCCCACCATGCTGTAGTGGTCCCCGGCCAGCGTGTCCTGCCTGAGCTGTACCACCGCGTAGGGCCTTCGGCCAGTCCGGGGATCGTTGAGTCCCACCGGCTTCATCGGCCCGAAGCGCAGGGTGTCCTTGCCGCGCTGCGCCATGACCTCGATCGGCAGACACCCCTCGAAAAACTTGCCCTGATCGATGTCGTGCAACGTCGCGCGCTGGGCCCCGAGCAGCGCATCGTGAAAGTGGTGATACTCCTCCGCCGTCATCGGACAGTTCAGATAGTCGCCGTCACCCGCCGCCCCGGCGTCGCACACAGAGGCCACGGGCTCCCCGAGACCGGTCTCGGCTGGGGCCGGCGTGTGTCGCCCCCACCGAGATGCCCTGAATATCTTCTCTCGATCGATCGTCTCGGCCAGCACGATCGGACTGATGGCGTCGTAGAAATACAGATGGTCCCGGCCCACAAAGCCAGCAACCGCTTGCGACAGCTCTGGCGAGGTCAGCGGACCGGTGGCCACGATCAGTGGTTCCGCGACGTCGCCAGACAGCGACAGGTCGCAGACCTCTTCGCGGCGAATCGTGACCAGGGGCGCCGCCTCGAGTGCGGCGGTAATCCCAGTGGCGAAGCGAACTCGGTCGACGGCGAGGGCGGCACCCGCGGGCACACGCGTCTCATCGGCCACGCGGATCACAAGCGACCCCAAGCATCGCATTTCCGCCTTCAACAACCCGACGGCGTTCTCGATCTTGTCGGCCCGAAAGGAATTACTGCAGACCAGCTCGGCTAGGTGGCTGGTGTGGTGGACCGGAGTCGGCCGCACCGGTCGCATCTCGTGGATGGTGACCGGTACACCGCGCGATGCCGCCTGCCAGGCCGCTTCGCTCCCGGCGAGTCCACCGCCGATGATATGGATCACGGGGTCAGGATCCCCCAGCTTGCTGCGGACCCCGCTCTCAGGAGGCAGGAGAAGCCAGAGAGCTTCACCAGCAGCATGCTTGGCACTACGCCGATCCTTTGCCCTGACGGCGTGTCGAGCATTTCTGAATGGAGCCGCGCGGAACGTCCCGCAGCGGCTTCCTTTTTCCTCCTGTCTCCTGTCTCCTGTCTCCCCCGTCACGCCGACGCTGCTTCCTCGGTGCGTTTGTAGTCGCAGTCGTCGTTGTCGCAGAGCACCTGATGACCCCAGCGTTTCGTGATCTTCTCGACCAGATATGGGGCCCCACACGTCGGGCAGGTCTCCGATATCGGCCGGTTCCAGAGCGTGAAGTCGCAGTCGGGATAGTTGCTGCACCCGTAGAACGTTCGACCACGTTTCGACTTCCGCTCCACGATGTCGGCGCCATCCTTCGGGCAGGCCACGCCGGTCGATTTCAGCTTCACATAGCGGCACTTCGGGTAGTTGCTGCAGGCGGTAAACTCGCCAAACCGGCCTTGCTTCACGACGAGGTTGGACTCGCAGCGCGGGCACTTTTCATCGAGCATCTGGTCCGGCTTCGCCGCGGTCATCCCACTCTTGGTCTCGATCAGCTTGCGAGTCGTCTTGCAGTCCGGATACCCCGAACAGGCGAGGAATTGCCCGAAGCGACCGCGCTTGACCACCATCGGCTTCCCGCAGGTCTCGCAGGCCTCCGGCTCCTCGTCCGCATTCGTCTCGGTCTTGTCCACTTCGCGGGTGTTCTGACACTCCGGGTACGCGCTACATGCCAGGAAGACACCAAACCGACCGACCTTGACGACCATGGGCGCCCCACACTTGTCGCAGGTCTCCTCACTGGGCAACCCTTCACCCTTGATGTTCGGCATCTCCTCGGAAGCCTGCCCGAGATCGGCGCTGAACTTCTCGTAGAAGCTCTGAAGGATCGTGCCGTAATCGGCCTCGCCCTCCTCGATCTTGTCGAGCTGCTCCTCGAGCCCACGGGTGTAGTCGACCGCCAGAATGTCGTCGAAACTCTTGGCGAGCAGGTCGATGACCAGCCGGCCCAAGCGTGTGGGGCGGAACCGCCCCTCAACCTTCTCTGCGTACTCGCGCGCCTGCAACACACCGATAATCGACGCGTAGGTGCTCGGCCGGCCGATGCCGTTCTCCTCGAGCTCCTTGACCAGGGTCGCCTCGCTGAACCGGGGCGGCGGTTGGGTGAACTTCTGCTCCGGGTTCAACTTCCGCAGCTCCAGCACGTCACCGGCGACCAGCTTCGGCAACAACCCGGTCGCTGGTCCATCTTCTCCGTCCGTCCCCGCAGGCTGCTCGACAACCGGCTCCGACTCTGGATCCGCCCCTGGCTGCTCATAGACGGTCAACCAGCCACTGAACTTCGGCACCGAGCCTTTCGCCCGCAAGAGATACTCGCCCGCCTCGACCTCGACCGTCGTGTCGTCGAACGTCGCCGGCGCCATCTGAGATGCGACGAAACGATTCCAGATGAGCCGATAGATCGAATACTGCTCGCGTGTCAGGTGCGCTCGCACCGTCTCGGGGTCGAATTGAATCCCGGTCGGTCGGATCGCCTCGTGGGCGTCCTGGGCGTCCGCCTTCTTCCGAAAGTAACGCGGCTTGTCGGGGACACAGTCGGCGCCGTACTGCTTCCCGATGTGGGCTCGCACATCGGTGAGCGCCTCGTCTGCCACGCGCGTCGAGTCGGTGCGCATGTAGGTAATCAGACCGACGGCGCCCTCACCAGGCAGCTCGATGCCCTCGTAGAGCTGCTGGGCGATCATCATCGTCTTCTTGACCGGAAACCGCGCCGCCTGCTGCAGCTTGCTGGTGATGAACGGCGGGGGAGCCTGCTTCTTGCGCTCCTTCGTCGCGACCGTCCGGACCACGAAGCTCGCCTGTTCGAGGTCCGACACGACCGCGTCGGCCTCGGACCCGCGCGTGACCTTTAGCGCGTGCGTGCCCTTCTTGACGACCCTCGTGTCGAACTCGGGCGGCACCGCCCCGGCCAACCGCGCCGTGATATGCCAGTACTCCTCGGCGACAAAAGACTCGACGGCCGCCTCACGGTCGCACACCAATTTCAGGGCGACCGACTGGACGCGCCCGGCGCTCAACCCTCTCCGGACCTTGTCCCAGAGCAACGGGCTCAGCTTGTACCCGACCAGCCGGTCGAGTACGCGACGGGCCTGCTGGGCATCGACCATACGCTGGTCGATCGTGCGTTCCTGTTTCAACGCCTCGAGTACTGCCTTCTTGGTGATCTCATTGAACAGCAACCGGCCGACCTTGCGTTTCTTCGACCCGAGCTCGTTGGCCAGGTGCCAGCCAATGGCCTCCCCTTCGCGGTCAGGGTCTGTGGCCACGTAGATCTGATTGACACCTTTGGCCGCATCGCGCAGTTCCTTGATGACCTTCTTGCGAGCCGGAATCGGCTCGTAAACCGGGGCGAAGCCGTCCTCGATGTCGACACCCAGCTTGCTTTTGGGCAGATCCCGGATGTGCCCCATCGAGGCGACAACTTTGAAATCTCGCCCGAGGTACTTGTTGATGGTCTTCGCCTTGGCCGGCGATTCCACGACAACGAGCGCCTTTGGCATATGACCTACCTCGTATTCGGCAGCATTCGATAGCCGCCTGCTCCACGCGCCGGTAAACCGGCACCCTTGATCTACCCTACCACCGTTCTTCTTGTCCTGCCTCGGAGGTCCTCGCCAGACCCACTCTCTGGGCCGACGGGCATGACGTTCGGTACGGAAAAACGGTGGTCTTCGTCCGACGGTGCACCGCCGCTATGACGAACAAGACCATCACGGTCGAACGAACCGGCCGCCTTCCTGACGAACCACCCGCCCGCTGAGCTCGAGATCCAGCAGACGCGGCAGCAGACGGGGACCATCGAGCCCAGACAGCGCGATTAAATCATCCAGATCGTAGCTCTCGCCACGCGACAACTGTCGAAGTACCGGGTCTTCCGGCAACGACCCACAGCCAGGTGAATTCCCTGCCACCCTCTCGGCGGGCTGGATCTCTTCTAGGATATCGTCCACATCCTCAACAACCTTTGCACCATCCTTGATCAATGCGTGGGCGCCGCGATTTCGGCCATTGAGCACGTTGCCAGGAACGGCCATCACGTCGCGACCCTGTTCGAGCGCTAGACGCGCCGTGATCAGGGACCCACTGCGCTCTGAGGCCTCGACGACCACCACCGCCTGCGACAGACCGCTGATGAGGCGATTTCGCTGCGGAAAGTGCGCAGGTCTGGGTGTCGTGCCGGGCGGCAACTCGCTGACGAGCGCGCCGCGCCGCATCAGGTCACGAGCCAGCCGGGTGTGCTCGGGAGGGTACACGATGTCCACACCAGAGCCCAGCACGCCAATCGTGCAGCCGTCGGCGGCCAGCGCTCCGTGATGCGCGGCTGCGTCGACACCCCGGGCTAGTCCGCTGACCACTGTGACGCCACGCTGCGCCAAACCGGATCCCAGCTCACCGCCGACGGCCCGAGCATAGGCGGAGCCTGCGCGCGAGCCAACCACAGCGACCGACGAGGTCCGCAGTGCATCCGGCGCGCCACGTATCCACAGAACCGGAGGCGGGTCGGCGATCGCCGCAAGCGCAGTCGGGTAACGGATGTCCGACCACGGCACGACGGTGATGCCGGCGGCTCTCGCGGTCTCGAGTGCACTCTCCGCTGCCATGCGAGCCCTGGCTAGCCGCCCTGGCCGAGCAAGACTGGGGTCGATGGCTCGGGTGACCGTTTCGAGGTTCGCGCCGGAGAGAACGGCCATCTGGCGGGCCCCACCCGGGTCGACCAACCAGCGCACGATGGCGGCCCGACCGCCGCCCTTCCACCACAGCATCCCTAGCGCCACCCAGTCGATGAGCGTCATCTGCACCTCCGGCGCGCCACGGCCGCGCAAACCCGAGCGGACACGAACCGCTCGCGCGCAGCACGTGACCCGCAGTGGGACACGAGTGTGGTGTTGGCGTTGTGGAGCGACACCACACGGAACGTGCGGTGCTAGACGCGGACGGGCGGAATCCCGGAGGTTCGGTCGTCCCCCGACCGCGGCCAACGCCGCAACCGGTGTGCCCGACCTCACTCCATTATACCGTCATCCCGGACCACCCACCCGCCTGATGCAACGACGACGCATCATCAGGCGTCAAATGATAATGATCAAGTCGTCGGTTCACGGGTGACCGGCGCCCGCACGCTCGCTCCCTGTCCAGTTTCGCGGCTGGCAGCGTGCTTGCAAGCGTCACGGACGACTCGCTATAGTGGCTAAAGATCGATGAATCGCAAGCTAGTGTTCGCCTTGGCGCTCGTCCTGGCCTTCGCGGTCGCGACACCGCACGCCGATGCCCGGTCGGACGCAAAGGCGCAGGTCGAGTTTGGCATCGAGGTGGCGCTACGCGGCTTGTGGCAAGAAGCCATGTACCGGTGGCAGCGTGCCATCGAGCTCGACCCGACCTACGCACCCGCTTGGAACAATCTCGGCATCGCCTTCGAGCACGAGGGACGGTTCGACGAGGCGCGCGAGGCATACGAGACCGCGCTCGACCTCGAGCCGGACAACCTCCACATCGAAACGAACTACGATCTCTTCCTGGAAGTGAATGACCGTGACAGCCAAGACCCTCGTTAGTCTCGCCTGCGTGGCGCTAGTTGCCGGTTGCACCACGTTCTACGAAATTCCTATCGAGACCCCATTGACACCCAAGCTGGACATCTCCAAATTTCAGCGGGTGCTGATTGCCGGGTTCGTGTCGGGCGGTTCCGAAGACGTCGACGCAAACAACGAAACGGCGCGTCTCCTCCGGAGTCAACTCCGTCGCAACTCCGAGCTCGAGGTGATCGACGCCGACGTGCTGCCGCTGCTGGAGATCGCCAGCGAGCAGGCGGGCCCAGTCGGACGGGACACTCCAACCATCCCGGACGGGTTCGCGCCCCCCGAGGCGATCGAAGCAGACGAACAGGAGAACCCGCTCGGCGAGGACGACTCGATGTCCGAGGAAGATCTGGAAAACTTCGAGACAATCTTCGCGAACATTGGGTTCTGGCGAGACCTGGGCGAGGAGTATCAGAACCCGTTGATCCTGACCGGCACCGTCTATTTCTCCCCGCACGCCCAGTCGGGCATGGTTACCAGGGAACGCGAGGTGTATGACTCGTTTGGACGGCGCCGCACCGTGCCGGTGCGTACATATCGGGACCGCCGTGGTTTCGTCCTGAGCCCGAAGTTCATCTTCATCGACGGCGAGACCGGTGCCACGGTCTACACCGAACGACACCGCGAGGAAATCCTGTACGACGCATCCCAAAACACCCCTGCGTTGTCCTCCTATTTCGAGCTGATGGACCGCCTGCTACCGTCGGTCCTGGGCGCCTTCAGCACGCAGAGCATCCGTGGGAGCAGGACACTGTTGAAGTAGCCCGCCGGCCGACACTGCTTTACAGATCACCCCTGCGAGAGTACGCTGGTAAGCTTGTGCGGGGTCGCCCGCCAGCACACTGCGAAGGGACAAGCTCGTGTTCGCCATTATTCAAGCCGCAGGACACCAGGTGAAGGTGGAACCGGGGCAGCATATCGACGTGGACCGGCTCAGTGCACAAGACGGCGCGGAAGTGACGTTCGACAAGGTGCTGTTCGTGAGCCGGGACGACGGCTCGCTGGTCGCCGGGAGTCCAGTCGTGAGCGGCGCCCGAGTGGTCGGCGTGGTGGATGTCCATCACCGCGGACCCAAAATTCGGGTCTTTCGACGCAAGCGGCGCAAGGGCATGCGACGCACACGCGGTCACCGCAGCGATCTGACGCGTATCCGAATCACCGATATCACGGCGGACTGAGACGGACATGGCACATAAAAAGGGGCAAGGCAGCTCACGAAACGGACGCGACAGCAACTCGCAGCGGCTCGGCGTGAAGCGTTTCGACGGCAACCTCGTTACCGGCGGCTCAATCCTGGTCCGTCAGCGTGGACGGCGGTTCCGTCCCGGTCAGAACGTTGGTCTCGGCAAGGACGACACGCTGTTCGCCAAGGTCGGCGGTCGGGTACGATTCGAGGACCATGGCGCGCGGGGCCGGGTCATCAGCGTGTTGCCACTCGACGCGTAGCGTCACACTCGCCGCGAGCGATCCTCACCGCTTCACAACTCATGTTCGTCGACGAGGTCGACATTCACGTGGCCGCCGGTGACGGCGGTCGTGGGTGTTTGAGCTTTCGGCGCGAGAAATCGGCGCCACGCGGCGGCCCAGACGGTGGCGACGGCGGCCGCGGGGGCTCCGTGTATCTGACGGCGAGTCCGCATCTCAACACCCTTGTCACGTTCCGGTTCCACCCCACGTACAAGGCGACCCGAGGCGCCCACGGGGAAGGGTCCAACCGCACGGGACGGGACGGCGAGGACCTGGAGCTCGGCGTTCCGGTCGGCACCGTGGCCTACGAACAGACGGCGGACGCGCTCGTCCAGATCGCCGACCTGACCGAGGCCGGACAGCGTGTCGTGGTTGCCAAAGGCGGGCGCGGGGGACGCGGAAATCAGCACTTCGCCAGCCCGACCAACCAGGCGCCGCGGCGCACCGAACCGGGGCAACTGGGCCATGTCTCGGACCTGCGGCTGCGCCTCAAGTTGCTGGCCGACGTCGGACTGGTCGGCTTCCCCAACGCCGGAAAATCGACTCTGATCGCGCGGATCTCGGCGGCGCGCCCAAAGATTGCGGACTACCCCTTCACCACTCTGAGTCCCAATCTCGGCGTCGTCAGCCTGAGCGGCGAACGGAGTTTCGTTGTCGCAGACGTCCCCGGACTGATCGAAGGTGCGCACGAAGGCCACGGGCTCGGCCACCGGTTCCTGGGACACCTGGAGCGAACCCGCGTGTTGGTGCACTTGGTCGACGTCTCGTCGTTGACCGGTCGCGACCCGGTCGAAGATTTTGACGTCATCCAGCGCGAGCTGGCGTTGTTTCGCGACGAGAACGCCGAGAACGTGGCCGGCGGCCCGCTGTCGGACAAGCTCCAGATCGTCGCGGCGAACAAGATCGACGCGATCGACGAACCGGAACGGCTGGAGCGACTACGTCAACACGCCACACAACAGGGCCTCTGGGTGTATCCGGTGTCGGCGGTCACCGGCCAGGGCGTCGACGTCCTGCTCGAGGCCATCTGGACCGCCTTCCAGCCTCCTCAGACGTCTGATACACGCGCACGCGCGACGTCGTCACCGGCATGAGCACAGTGAACCGCATAGGCATCCTGGGTGGGCGATTTGACCCGATCCATCTGGGCCACCTCGGCATCGCCGAAATCGCAAGACGGGCGCTGGCACTCGACCGAGTACTGCTGATGCCGTCGCGGATCTCGCCGCATCGGACGGCACCGGCCCGCGCCACCGACGGCGACCGGCTCGCGATGGCAGCGCTAGCGGCGCGCGCCGACGCCTGCCTGTCCCCCTGCGACCTGGAGCTGACATCGGATGCCCCCTCCTATACGTCGGTCACCCTCGGGCGGCTGCGTGACCGGGGACACCGGTGTACGCAGTTGTTCTTTATCGTCGGCGCCGATGCGTTCGCAGAAATCGCGACGTGGCACGAGTACCCGACCGTGCTGGACGGTGCGCACTTCGTCGTCGTTTCGCGACCTGGACATCCGGTTGCCGACATCGTCGCACGGCTCCCCGACCTGCGCGACCGGATGCGACGTATCGCCGATGATTCCGACGTCGGGACCGTCGACGCTGACAGCGTGCCGGCGGTGTTCCTGATCGACGCCGCGACACCGGATATCTCCTCGACCGACATCCGTGCCCGGGTTGCACGGGGCGCGCCGCTGGCCGGACTCGTGCCCGCGAATGTGGCAGCCTACATCACACACCACCGGCTCTACGAAATGCGAAGTGGCAAGCAGCATGCATGACTGAGAACCAGACTGTTCCACGGAATTCCGAGACAACGGTCCCTGGACCAATCGGTCAGGTGCTGGATGCGGCACGTGAGAAGAAGACCGAGAACCTGATCGTCCTCGACCTGCGCCTCTCGGATGCGTTCACCGACTACTTCGTGATCTGCTCGGGTCGTAGCACGCGACAGGTGAAGGCGATCGTCGACGGGATCGAGCAACGACTCAAAGCGATCGGGCGGAGACCGGCCCATATCGAAGGGTACGCGGGGGGCGAATGGGTCCTGATCGATTGCTTCGATTTCATCGTGCATGTTTTTACACCTGAGACGCGCGACTTCTATGCACTCGAGCGACTCTGGGGCAACGCGGTGCGGGTCGAGGTCTAGAGAGGACGCTCGAGAAGTCAGAAGAGAACGGGAGGGCTTCGCCAGCATTCTCCGACACACCGCGGCAGGCGCGGCGGCGGGTCTTCCCGGACTGGCCTGGTCTGGTCTCGATGCGCTGCTGGCGGTGCTGCTCGCACCTGCCTGCCCGGTCTGTCAATCGTTGCTCGAGCGCCCGACACGCGGCACTGTCTGTCCGGCATGCTGGGACGCTGTGCCACGACTGACACCCCCCATGTGCGACCAATGCGGCGACCCGTTGCCGTCCTGGCGGGTCATTTCTCAGGATCGCGCCCGCTGCCCCCGTTGCCGCCGCCGCCCGTCAGCGCTCGATCGTGGTCGGGCCGTCGGTCCGTACGAGGGCACCCTCCGGCGAATCGTGCACCTCTTCAAGTACGACCGATGTCACACGCTGGCGGCCCCGCTAGGCGCCTTGATGCGCCACCACGGCGCCGAGCTGCTGGCCGACGCCGACTGCGTGGTGCCGGTACCGCTGCATCCTCGCCGGAAACGGGCGCGCGGCTTCAATCAGGCCGCCGAGCTGGCCGCCCAACTGGGGCCACCGGTTGTCCACGCGCTCCGCCGCACTGTCGCAACGAGTCCCCAGTCGGGGCTTCCCGCGGGACGGCGTCACGCTAACGTCCGTGGAGCCTTTGCACCGACCCGAGCGCATCGAGGTCTTGGCGACGGAGGCAGCTTGGTGGGTGACGCGTGTGTCGTGCTTGTTGACGATGTCGCCACGACCGGGGCCACGCTCGAGGCATGCGCCCGGGTGCTACGTGGGTGCCGTAGTCGCGAAGTGCGGGCGCTCACGCTGGCGAGAGTCGTTACCCGAGGACCGCGATGATGTCGGCGGCGACCTCTGCCTTGCCCCGACCACCATCCACCCTGACCCAACCCGACTGCTCCGCCTGGCGCAGATAGCTGTCGCGGACACGGCCAAGCAGCGCAAGATCCCGTTCGTACCGATCGCGGCCCGTCGCCTTGCGCTCAACCGCCAGCTCGGGCACGATGTCGAGCAGAATCGTCACATCCGCCGGAGGCAGAAACTGTTGAACCTGGGTGAGCCACGCAACGTCGAGACCCTGGGCTTCGCCGTAGGCCACGCTGGACGCGACATAGCGGTCGCACACCACCGCCAGACCGCCGTCCAGCCAACGCTCCAGGTCCGCCTTCCGCTCATACCGGTTTGCGATGTAGAGCAGCTGCATCACTTCCGGAGCATAGTCCCGCTCCCCTTGGAGCGCCCTGGCCAGTTCCTCACCGATCGACGTGCCGTAGTCGGGAAACGAAACCAGACGCGCGCGCGTGCCACCGTGCCGGAGCTCGTCGCGCAACAGTTGCGCCTGTGTCGCCTTCCCGCTCTGGTCGAGCCCCTCTATCGCAATCAACATCGTGTTCGAACCGCTCCCCGCGGATTGAAAAAACAGACGGCGAAGCCCTCCGGCTTCTCCTGTCTCCTGGCTCCTGTCTCCTGCCTCCTAGGAGAGCTCCGCATCACTCCTCGCACGCGAGCTGTTCATCCATCGTCTGTCGCCGTCGGACGATGCGCCACGTCCCGGCGTCGACCATGACCTCGGCCGGCATTGCGTGACGATTGTAGTTCGACGCCATGGAGGCCCCATACGCGCCCGCATCGAGCACGGCCACGACGCTGCCGACCATCGGCAACGGCAACATCCGATCGACACCGAACACGTCCGACGACTCGCAGATCGGGCCCACCACGTCACACGCCACCGGTTCTCGGTCAGTCGGTTCGACGAGCGTAATCCGGTGATACGCCCCATATAGGGCCGGGCGCATCAGCTCGCTCATGCCGGCATCGAGCACCACGAACCACTTGCCACCCGGTTGTGGCTTGAGGTCGACCACCGAAGCGAGCAACGCGCCGGCGGCACCAACGATCGCGCGCCCTGGCTCGACCACGAGCGTCAGCCCTGATGGGCCCACGACATCGATCAGCGCCGCCGCATACTGGTCGGCCGTTGGCGCCGGTTCCCCATCGTAGGAAATGCCCAGCCCGCCCCCAAGATCGAGGTGCTCCACCGTCACGTTGTCCTCCCGAAGCTCCCGGGCCAACCCGACCACCGTCTCCGCCGCCCGACGCAACGGCTCCAGCCCCAGCATCTGCGAGCCGACGTGCACGTGCAGCCCGACGAACGCTAGCTCTTCTCGGCCACCGGCGCGACGGGCGATCGCCCGCGCCTCGCCAACCGGCACACCGAACTTATGGGTGCTCAGCCCGGTGGAAATGTGTGGATGGCTGTCAGCCGCAACATCCGGATTGACGCGCAGCGCGACCCGCGCGGTGGTCCCTCGCGCGCGCGCTACGGCCGCGATCCGGTCCAGCTCGCCAGACGATTCCGCGTTGATCGCCTTCACGCCCAGCGCGACCGCCTGTTCGATCTCGGCAGGTGTCTTCCCGACCCCGGTAAAGACGATGTCGCCAGGTGCGTAGCCGGCGCGCAGCGCCACCTCAATCTCGCCGCCCGAGTTCGCATCCGCCAATCCACCCGCCGCCCGGACGACCCGCACGACGGCGAGATTCGAGTTGGCCTTCAGCGCGTAGTGGATCGCATGTCGATACGACCCGAAGCTGGCTCGAAACGCGCCGAGCCGATCACGAATAGTCGGCGCGCTGTAGACATACGTCGGCGTCCCGACCGCCTTCGCAATCGCCGACAGCGGCACACCATCACATATCCACGCCGATTCATTCAGTCCGAAACCACACATAAACCAGGCATTGTACGGCAGGCGGGAGCCCGTCTGCTCGATCGCATTGACACCCCTTGGGAGCGATTGCTATCATGCGCCAGTTTCCCTCCTCGGACCTGCCCGCGACCCATGCTCGCCAGTTCTGCGTCACAGCCGCCCGAAGCGACCGAGCAACTGATCGAGGGGTGCCTCCAGGGCGATCAACACGCCTGGAGCCTCATCGTCACGCGCTACCGGCGGAAGGTTTTCAACGTCGCTTACAAGTTCGTCGGTCGGCACGACTTGGCAGAGGATCTGACGCAGGAGATCTTTCTGAAGATCTTCAAGGCGCTCGGCACGTTCGACCGACACGCCAACTTTCAGACCTGGCTGATCAGCGTCAGCCGCAACCTCTGCATCGACCACTATCGGAGCGTGCGCAAAGAGCGCGAGATGGTGGACCGCAGTGTCGACGCGGCCGACGTGTCGCCCGTCAGTACCCAACCTGACGCGCTGGTGACGCTGGAACGCGGTGACCGTCGAGCCACGCTGCATCGCGCACTGGCGCAACTACCAGACACGCTACGTGCCGCCGTGCTGCTGCGCGACATCCAGGAGTTGTCGTATCAGGAGATAGCCGACCGACTGGCATTGCCGGAGGGCACCGTCAAGTCGCGGATCAACCGGGGACGCAAGGAGCTCGCGCGTCAAATCCACCGTCTGATGTCCGACGAGGGCTCAGCTACCAGCGAACCTGGCTGATGACGCGCCAACAGGGGGAAATTGTATGAAGCTGACCACCGAGCACACCGACGGGGTCGTCATCGTCCGCGTCGGCGAAACGAGGCTGATGTATCCGTTGCTCTCCGAGTTTGCCGACGCCGTGACGGCGTTGGTCAAGAACGACGAGCGCAAGGTGTTGATCGATCTGTCCCCGGTCGTCTACGTCGACAGCGCGTCGATCGGGTGTCTGATGGACCTGCATCGCCAGGCTGCCGCCGCCGGCGGCGCGCTGAAGCTTTCGAGCGTCCAGAAACGGGTCGAGACCATGCTGACCATGACCGGCGCGCAGCAGTTCATCGAGATTCATGGGGACGAGCAAAGCGCACTCGAGAGCTTTGGGGTGTGACATGCACAACATCACAACGATGAGCGGTACCGCGATTCCACTCGATGGAGACCTTCTCGCCGTACTCGAGGCGCTCTACAAAGAGTTGAACACGCGCTATGCCCTCGAACGCACGTTCGAAGACACGGTTCGGGAGGTGAACCACCTGCTCGACCAGATGACCGAGGAGGAGCGTCGCACTTATCTGGTCGAGAGCCTCTTCCTGAATACCGTGACCTATGAGAACGAACGGCTCGGCGCCTACATGCGGAAGCTGACGCAGCAACCGTGACCGACGTCCACTCATGTCGCTGAACCACCTGGCGACTCGATTCACCTGTTCCTGGCCGCGGACCACCCTGGTTCTGACCTGTGACGGACGGGTCGCCTGCGGCTGCGCCGACCGCGACCAAGCCCGGGCATGGGTTCCCATCGACCGTCGGGCCGGGTGAGACGAGCGCACTGCTCGTGGCTTGGTAGGGGGTGTACTCGAAGAAGGCGGAAGCAAGCCGGCCTGTCGGCCGACGTCTTGGCGAAGGCGGATCAGTTGGTGACGACGGTGGGGGCCTTTGCAGGGGCCGGGGCATTAACCGGAACACCGTCAACGGCCGGCGACTCGACAACCCGCCATGCATCCGACTCCTGAAGGACCTTCTCGGCAAACGCGGCGTGCAGCTCGTGCCCACCCCGGTGCGCCACGAGATGTCCGATGACGGGATACCCCACCAGCGCGAGGTCGCCAATCGCGTCGAGGATCTTGTGGCGGACGAACTCATCTTCGAACCGGAGCGAATTGTTCAAGATGCCGGTCTCGCCCAACACGATAGCGTTGTCGAGCGACCCACCGATAGCCAGACCTCTTTGACGCAACGTCTCGACTTCCTTGAGGAAGCCAAACGTGCGGGCAGGTGCGATCTCGTCGATGAACGACTCCTGCGTGACCTGCAGCGTGTGGGTCATATGACGCAGCAGCGGATGGTCGAAGCAGATGCTGTAGGTGACCTTGAAGTGATCGGACGGATACAACGCGATCCGCTTGTCGCCACGCGACAACGACACCGGCCGCAGCACTTTGAGATAGTGGCGTGGCCGGGTCAGCCGCTTCAGCCCGGCCTCGTGCACCAGATAGACGAACGACGCCGCACTGCCGTCCATGATCGGCACTTCGGCCTGGTTCAGCTCGACGATGACGTTGTCCACACCGAGGCTGACTAGCGCCGCAAGCAGGTGCTCCACCGTCTCGACGGTCCCGGCGTCCCGCGCCAGGCCGGTGGCGTAGTGAAGGCGATCGACATTGTCGACGGTAGCCGGTATCTCAACGCCACCCAGGTCGGCCCGGCGGAACCGGATGCCGGAGCCGGCACGAGCCGGCTTCAATGACAGCGTGACTTTCTGACCGGAATGCAAACCGATTCCGGAGCAAGAGACAGAGCGTCGAATGGTGTGCTGAGCGTCAGTCACAGACCGGCATACCCCCAAAGAGCTAGCTACCGCCGAAGGCTAAGCAAGACCTGTACCGATTGACAACAACGAATACGAACATACGCAAATATATATATATCAACTACTTATATGATTTTTTGAAAATGACAGACAACTGCCTTCCACGCATTGTGGCTAAACAGACACACCAAAACTTGCCATAAGTGTGGCTGTTGTACCACATAACGGTCTTGTTGTCAGCTACTTGGACAGATTTTCTGCTCGCTGTACAAAGTTGATCAGGCATTGTCCGGTCACCGAATCGGTCACGGCGGCGACCTCCTCTGGGGTACCGGTCGCCACGAGCCGGCCCCCACCATCGCCGCCCTCTGGGCCGAGATCGATGACATGGTCAGCCGTCTTGATCACATCGAGCTGGTGCTCGATCACGACGACGGTGTTGCCCTGATCCACCAGTTGCCGCAGCACATCGAGCAGTTTTCTCGTGTCCTCGAAATGCAGACCGGTCGTCGGCTCGTCCAGGATGTAGACGGTACGGCCCGTGCTGCGACGTGACAACTCCTTGGCCAGCTTCACACGCTGAGCCTCGCCACCGGACAGGGTGGTCGCCGACTGCCCGAGCGCGATGTACCCCAGGCCAACCTCTTGCAACGTGCGAAGCTTGGTCGCGATTGACGGCACGTTCTCGAGCAACGGCATCGCCTGGTCGACGGTCAGCTCGAGCACATCCGCGATCGAGGCGCCACGATACCGGATTTCGAGTGTCTCTCGATTGTATCGCCGGCTCTTGCAGTGCTCACAGGTCACATAGACGTCAGGCAGGAAATGCATTTCGATCGCGATGACGCCGTCACCTTGGCACGTCTCGCAGCGGCCGCCCTTGACATTGAACGAGAACCGGCCCGGCCGATACCCACGCGCCCGTGCGTCGGGCAACATCGCGAACAGCTCGCGGATGAACGTAAACAGCCCGGTGTAGGTGGCGGGGTTCGACCGCGGCGTACGTCCGATTGCGGACTGGTCGATCTGGATCACCTTGTCCACGAGGTCGGCGCCATCGATGCCACGGTGCGTCCCAGGGGGCTCGACCGCCCGGTAGAGATCCCGCGCCAGCGCCCGATAGAGGATGTCGTTGACGAGAGTCGATTTTCCGGACCCACTGACCCCGGTCACGGCAGTCAGCAGCCCGAGCGGTATGGCAACATCGATGTCCTTGAGATTGTTCGCCTGCGCGCCGCGAATGACCAGCTCGCCGCGATGAGGCGCCCTGCGAGCCGACGGGAGGGGAATCGCGCGCTCCCCCCGCAGATAGCGACCGGTCATCGAGTGATGGCCATCGGCCAGCAGCTCCGCAGGGCTACCCTGGAAGATCACTTCGCCACCATGCTCGCCTGCTCCCGGCCCAAGATCGACCACGTAATCCGCCGCCCTGATCGTCTCCTCGTCATGCTCGACCACGACGACCGTGTTGCCAAGATCCCGTAGCCTGGCCAACGTCGAGAGCAGCAGGCGATTGTCACGCTGGTGCAGCCCTATCGAGGGCTCGTCGAGCACATACAGGACCCCGGTCAGGTTCGCGCCGATCTGCGTCGCCAGTCGTATCCGCTGGCCTTCGCCGCCCGACAACGACGCGGCGCTCCGCGCCAGGGTGAGATAGCCGACTCCGACGTCGTTGAGAAATCCCAGTCGGTCGCAGATTTCGCGCAGAACCCGCCCGGCCACCAGGGTCTCACGCACCGAGAACTCGATTGCCCCAAAGACGTCGACCGCCTCGGCGATTGGAAGATTCACGAAGTCGGCGATCGTGCGCCCTTTCATCCGCACAGCGCGACTCTCTGGACGCAAACGCTCCCCCAGACAGCCGGGACAGCTCTGCAACGACCGAAGCGGCTCGAGCAGCTCCTGCTGCGACCAGCTCCCGGTATTGAAGCGGCGGCGCAGGTTGGGAAGAATCCCCTCGAAGTCGCGACCGAAGGGCGCCTTCACACGCGTGGTGCGGGTCGTCCGTTTCGCGGTGTCTACCGAGCGCTTTCTTGCCGGCGCCGGACCGTGCAGGAGCACCTGCCGCTGCTTGCGGGGCAAGCGGTCGAAGGGCGTGTCGAGATCGATGCCGAAGTGCCGGCTGAGTCCGGAGAGCGCCACCTTGACCAGCTTCGCATCACCGGCGGCCCACGGTGAGATCGCACCATCGTTGAGGGACTTCCCGCCGTCAGGCACGATCCGGGCAGGGTCGAAGTCGTCGATCGCGCCGAGCCCCTGGCAGACACGGCAGGCTCCCTGCGGAGAGTTGAACGAGAACACGCGCGGCGTACGCTCCGGCACGCTGATGCCACAATCGACACACGCGAGTTTCCGAGAGAACAGCCGGTCGCCCCCCCCGAGCGTGTTGATGATTACAACGTCGTCGGCGAGCTCCAGAGCCAGGTCGATTGCGTTCCGCAGGCGCCGCTCCACGCCAGAACGGATGACCAACCGATCCACGAGCACCTCGACATCATGGTTGCGGCGACGCTCGAGCTTCAGATCCCGATCAAGCGACCGGATCTCCCCGTCCACCCGGACCTTCGTGAACCCCCGCGCCCGCAAGGCTTCTAGGACCTTCTTGAACTCACCCTTGCGCCCGCGCACGATGGGCGCCAACACGTTGATCCGTTCGTCGGTGGGACCCAGCAAGACCATGTCGACGATGCGGTCCACCGACTGGCTGGTGATCGGCTTGTCGCAGTCGGGACAGTGCAGCACGCCGACATGGGCGAAGAGGAGCCGGAGATAGTCGTAGATCTCGGTCACCGTCCCGACGGTCGATCGCGGGTTGGAGCCGGTGGTCTTCTGCTCGATCGAGATGGCCGGTGAGAGCCCGTCGATCAGATCGACATCGGGCTTCTCCACCTGCTCGAGAAACTGCCGCGCATAGGCTGACAGCGACTCGACGTAGCGACGCTGCCCTTCGGCGTAGATCGTGTCAAAGGCGAGCGAGGACTTGCCGGACCCGGACAGCCCCGTGACGACGATCAGACGTTCACGCGGCAGGCTGACATCGACGCTCTTCAGGTTGTGAACGCGGGCGCCGCGCACCTCGATGCGGTCGTGAGCCATGACAGAGGAACAGCTGAGCCACTCGGAGAGTGTCGGGAGGCGACCGCCGCTACCCCAGGCGCGCCTGTTCGCCGCTGGTCCAAACTCGCGATGTTACCACGCGCTCCTGGGCGCAGGAGGTCGCGAGTCGTGCGGGCTGCCCCCCCCCCCGCCCCACACACAGCTCACGGCAAGTCGTCGAACCGATACGCGGTATCGTCGGAGACCACCACCGCGCCAGCCCTGGGGTCGAACGCCACGCCGACAAGAGACGGGGCCGCCACGACGTGTTCGGTGTCGCCATCCTCCCGAACGCGATACAACCCGCTGGCGCCGGCCAGCGCCTCCACCACGTACAGCGCCCCCCGCGCATCGAACGCGAGTCCCTGCGGTCGTCCAAATCGGCAGATCACGGGGGTCACGTTCCCGCCACGGTCGACGCGATACACGGTGTCGCGGGTAGACAGCGTTGGCGCCGTGACATAGAGGTCGCCCGTCGGGGCCATTGCGAGGTGGAACGCCGCCACACTCGGGGGGAGTGTGGCAAACGACGAGACCTGCGACGAGGACGTAACCCGAAGAATGGTCCCCGACCGATCTCCGACATACAGCGTGCCGTCCCCATCGAACGCCAGCCCACTCGCCACCCCCAGGTCGGTGGCCACCTGTTCGGTGCGTCCCTCGGCATCGATGGCGAACACGGTGCCGTCGAACCGGCTCGAGACATGCAGCCGGCCGCTCGGGTCGAAGGCCATCGATGTCGGGTTCCTGATGCCGGAGGCAAACGGCTCGCGGACCCCGTCTCGGTCGACACGAAAGACGGACACCGGCGACTGATCGCCGCGAGCACCGCTGAAGGTGAGATACAGCGTGCCGTCACTGCCGAACACCGGGCTGTCCACCTGGTGCACACCGGTCGCCACCGGTAGCCCGACGTTGAGAAACGCGGTCTCACCCGGTGCAGTGGCGAGACGGACTGGCGTCGCGCCGCCGGCGAGACCACCTGGCACGAGACACGCCACCGTCGCTCGATCCGTATAGACGACCCGGGCCGCCACGTCGCCAATCAGGACCTCGGGCAAGGTCTCTCCCCCACCCCAGATCTCGCTTCCCCGAATGGTGACTCGCCCGCCGGCGACAGCCGCCAGTGGACGCACCGATGCGATACGGGAACCGCTGAACGGCTGGGACATGAACGACCGTTCGGATTACGTGGCCGGGGTCATGGAACAGCAAGCGGGCTCGAGACGAAGCTCACGACTCGTCCAGCTCGACGTTCCAGAAGAGATAGTCTCGCCAGCTTTCGGGTGCCTCACGCAGGCCGACGGCAATCCGCACCGTCGCCTGTCGTGCCGGCCGGCGCGGTGCGCGCATCAGTCTCATACCGGCCTCAGCCGGCGTGCGGCCACCCTTGCGCCGATTGCAGTGGACACACGAGGTGGCAATATTCTCCCAGTCCTTCCGGCCGCCGTATCGCACTGGGACCACATGGTCGAGTGTGAGCGTGTCGACCGGCATCGCCCGGCCACAGTATTGACAGGTATGTTCGTCACGGGCGTAGATGTTGGCGCGCGAGAACGGGACCAGATTGAAGTGGCGCTTGATGGTGATATACCGAAGCAGCCGGATCACGGACGGCAGCCTCACCGTGAGCGAGACGGAGTGCACCTCACGCTCGTAGACTGAAATGATCTCGACCTTGCCCTGACACCAGAGGGTGATCGCCTTTCGCCAGTCCACGACCTTGAGAGGCTCGTAGGTCGCGTTGAGCAACAGTGTGGTCTCCATCGATCGCAGCCGCTGGCATTGTGTCCGAGCGCCGACCACGGTGTCAAGCCAAAGACATCGCGTAACACATTGGGAAAGAAGAGCTTACGACACGCTTCCCGAAATCATGGAGCTACCGTCTTGCTGGCGTCAAGCCGATAAGGTGACCATGAGCCGATACCTCTGGTGCCTGCTGATTCTCCTGATGGCGGGTGGCTGCGCGTCACGCAGCGGTGCCGTGCCAGCACCGTTTCCCCGGCCCAACCGCGTCCCCGGACTGCCAACGGGGGTGAGCGCGACGCGGCCGCCCGATCCCTATGCCATCACCTCCACCGCGCTCGATCTCCGCGGCGTCCCGTTCGTAGACGGCGGCTCGACACCTGCCGGGTTCGACTGCAGCGGCTTCACGTATCATGTCTTTCGAGAGCACGGTGTGGAGCTGCCGCGGTTGGCGGCCCAACAATATCGGGTCGGCAGCGCCATCGACCCGAACGCGATCGAGCCGGGCGACCTGCTCTTCTTCACGACGGTCGCTCCGGGCGCGTCGCATGTGGGGCTGGCGCTTGGCGGGGATGAGTTCGTGCATGCCCCGTCCGAACGGGGGCAGGTGCGGGTGGAGCGACTGAGCTCGAGCTATTGGTCCCGGCGGTTTCTCGGCGCCCGCCGCGTTGTGGACGAGACTCCCTGACGTCCGAACCTCACCCCTCGACCACGATCTTGATGCGGTCCCCGGCCCGAGGCTGCTCGTTCACCGGGAACCCATTCATGATGGCCAGCGTGTTCGACGCGGCGATACCTTGCCCCGCGTCCTGGGCAATCGACTGCCAGGTGTCGCCATCCGCCACCGTGTAGAAGCGAATTCGATTCGGACGGATCTCCTCGGCCTCGGCCGCGCTCAAGGATCGGAAACTGCGAATCGTCTCATTGAACGCCGACTCCACCTCGTCATAGACCTGGACGTCGGCCAGCCCGCCCAGCACATACACGGAGCGTTGATAGTCGATGTAGGCGACACGCGCCCGCGGCTGCACCTCGTTGTCGCGCGCGGCCGTGAAGGTGCCGATAAAGGCGTCGAGCCCGTTGACCGTGGTTTCGCCACCGGAATCCTGGCGATACCCGCCACTCCGCATGGAGTCAACCGCTAGCGCCTCCAGATCTCGCGTGTCGGGGTCGGTCACCAGCTGGAGCAGCACATACACATCCTGGCCGGGTCGTTGGGCCACGACCTGAGTCTCGGTGTTCAGCACTTCCCACCCGTCGGGAAACCGCAGCGCGAAGCGGAGCTCTGGATGGAGAAAGTCACGGCCACGCACCACCCCCTGGTCGGGGTTGTCACCGTAGACCATCCCGTCGAGCCGGTCGAGATAGCCTTGCCGATTCACCCGCAACTCGGCCACGTCCAACTGCGCGCCCAACTCGGAGAGCGTCGGTCCAACACGCTCGACGCGGTCTCCCGCTTCGGGATGCGTAGCCAGCCAGCCGGGCACACCGCGCCGGTCCGACCCTTCACTGATCCGAGACAGGGTCGACAGCATGTCCCGCACGCCGGTCGGATCCCATCCGGCGTTCGCCGCATACTCCGCACCCAGCCGATCCGCCTGCAACTCGGCATCGCGCCCATAGCGGAGAAAGAGCACGCCCAGACCGCCCTCGGCCAGTCCACCGGCGGCACGGGCGACTGGCGAAAAGATGCTGCCGACGAGCAGCCCGAGCTGCGCGCCGCTCGCGCGGGTGTAGGCCTGTACGGTGTGGCGTGCGGTGACGTGACCGATCTCGTGCCCGATGACCCCCGCCAGATCCGCCTCATCACCGAGGTAGGCCATGATGCCGCGTGTGAGGTAGATGAACCCACCGGGAACTGCAAACGCGTTGACCGCCGGCGAGTCGACGATGGCGAAGCTCCACGGCAGCTCAGGACGATGCGACCGCGCGGCCATCTCGAGCCCGATCTCCTCGACATACTGCTGCAGGGCGTCATCCTCGTAGAGCCCCATCTGGCGACGGATCTCGACGTCGGATTCGCGCCCCATGGCGATCTCCTGTGCCTCGCTCATCATCACGAACTCGCGATCGCCCGTGACCGGGTTTCTCGAGCAACCGGCGAGAACCAGCAGCAACGCCAGCAAGGAGAACGGATGGTGAGGACGCACTGAACTCATGGGCGTCTGACGGGTTGCTAAGTACTGCGTTTCGTAATTACGGTGACGTATTCTCAGGCGGCCCACTGGTGCTCGCCGCGTTGGAGCCGAGCGAGGAGCGCCGTGAGGTCGCGCCGCGTGAAGGTCCATTGGAACGGTTTGGCTGACAGCGTGTAACG
>MPMF02023519.1_pt1 | contig 80653 bp, 74 predicted proteins | sample 1617271 | NCBI WGS metagenome assembly MPMF02 (sample SAMN05944812, study PRJNA350692) | marine metagenome | biome: marine; feature: ODZ; material: water; isolation source: 120 m water sample prefiltered with 30 um filter, filtered on to 0.2 um... | place: Pacific Ocean | collected 2012-04-09... | reverse complement strand
GCGCTCGCCAGCGGTAAGAACAACTGTGAATGGGCTAGTTCGTGGCAACTCAAGGCCCTCCCTCGCCTATGCAAGGGTAACTGAGCCGTCGATGATCTGTCACTAAAATACGTCACTGTATTTCTGAAACGAAGTACTAAGGCTCATTGATCGCGAGTGCCGTGTGCGGCCGTGCGCCGAACAAAGCGGTTCCAACCCGGACCATCGTCGCGCCTTCCTCTACGGCCACCTCGAAGTCGTGGCTCATGCCCATCGAGAGCTGGTCGAGTCGGGACTGGTCTGGTCCCGCCGCGCACAGCTCTTCACGCAGTTGCCGCAGGCGGCGGAAGTAGGGCCGAGCGGCCTCCGGGTCCTGGGACCAGGGTGGCAGGACCATGAGGCCACGAACCGCGACTGACTGGCAGGTGTCGGCAGCGTCGATGATGCGTCGCACCTCTGGCTCCGGCGCGCCCTGCTTCGTGGCCTCGCCGGCCAGGTCGACCTGGATCAGCAGGTTCGGTGCCCGGCCGCAGTCGGAGGCTGCTCGGTCGAGTCGGCGAAGCAGGTCCACGCTGTCTACCGAGTGGATCCAGTCGAACGCCGCCACCGCCTTGCGGGCCTTGTTGGACTGCAGATGCCCGATGAGATGCCAGGTGACCTGCAGCGTGCTGGCCGCGGCCTGCTTGCGAAGCGCCTCCTGGACCTTGTTTTCCCCAAGGTCGTGAAGCCCGGCTGCCACCGCCGCCTCGACATGCGCGAGCCCGAACGTCTTCGAGACGGCCACGAGTCGGATCTCCGTCACCGCGCGTCCTGCGGCCGCCGCCGCGGCCGCGATCCGGGCGGCGACCGCGTTCAGGTTGTCCGTGATCTGGGCTTCCAGTTCCATGTTCCTTGGAACGCGTTCACCGAGCCAAGACCCGCGGAGATCGGTCAGCGTTGGAGGGCCGCGCGACGACGGGTCGCATCATCAACGTGTTCGCCGTTTGGATCCGAGCGGAGATACCGCGAGAAGGCGTCGGCGGCCGCGTCGCGCTCGCCGCTCGCCTCATATGCCAGCCCCAGCCAGTAGTAGGACTCGAACAGGGTCGTGTCGCCCTCCAGTGCAGCTCTGAACTGCCTGACGGCGTCCTCCACATTACCGGAATTCCAGAACGCGATGCCGCGAGTCAGCGTGTCTTGGGCGCGGACCCGGTCGGCCGCCAGCGAGTTGACCGCGATGCGGTTCGCCTCGCCCCGCGCGGCTGCCGCCGCCTCGAGGCGGTTCTGTCTGGAGTAGATATCGGCCAGACCATAGTAGGCGGCGGCGTAGTCGGAACGGATGCGCAGTGCCTCCCTAAATGAGGTTTCGGCGTCTTCGAATCTGTCCAGCCGCCCATACGCCACGCCGATGTTGAAGTGACAATCGACACAGGTCAGGATGATCCGTAGCGCCGCCTCGAACTGCGCGATAGCCTCCTCGAGGTCACCAGCCCGATTGGCGCGGACCCCTGCCTCGAACGCTGCCGCCCCGGCCCTATTCCCGGGAAGCGCGCGCAGCCACGGCGCCGGTGTGCGTCCCGGTTCGAGAACGAAGCGAACGTCCACCGAACCACCAGGATGCACGAGGACACGGAACACCTGTCCGCCGAGCGCGTCCGTTTCGGCCGTCACGCTGTATTGTCCCGGGGGCAAATCGGTGTGTTGGAAGTGCCCGGTGCTGTCGGATGACGTCTCGTGGCGCCCGCTCGGAGCCTCGACCGACACCGTCGCTCCGTACACAGGCTGTCCAGCCCGATCGCTGACCGTGCCGTGCACCGTGCCAGAGGGCTGCGCGTTGGTGCTTGTCGGACAGAGCGCCACAATGATGGCCAGCATCCTCGGGAGACGCACAATGGGAGAGCAAGTCACGGGTCAAGTTCCAGTCTACCTTTATCAAGTATCGTGGCGGGCCAGGAACTGCTCGACTTGCCCTATTTCACGGACGATCGGTGTCGGCGGCAGTGAGGCCAGAAAGCGACGGCCGTAGCCCTTGGTCAGCATCCTGGGGTCGAGTATCGACAGCACCCCGCGGTCCCGCCGGTGTCTGATCAGCCGGCCGAGGCCCTGTAGCAACGTGAGTATGGCCAGCGGCACTTGATACTCGGCGAACGGGTTTCCACCGGCCTTCTCGATTGACTCGATGCGTGCCGCGGTGATCGGGTCACTCGGTGCCGCAAATGGCAGCTTGTCGATGATGACGCAACTCAGCGCGTCACCGGCGACATCGACACCTTGCCAGAAGCTCGAAGTGGCGAGCAGTACCGCGTTTGCCGTGGCGCGAAAATCGCGAAGGAGCACCGACCGTGGGGCTGTTCCCTGGACGAGTAGCGGAAAGGGAGTCGTCGGTGTGATCAGCCTGTGCACTTCGCGCAGGTTCGCATGGCTGGTGAACAGGACGAACGCGCGACCACGGGTGGCCTCGAGCACGGCCATGATGTGCGCTGCCGCGGCGCTGGTGAAGTCCGGGGCCCGAGGCTCGGGCATCCCCCTTGGCAGATACAGCACGGTCTGCTCCGCGTAATCGAACTCGGAAGCGAGCCGGAGCTCCACCGCGTCGTGAATTCCGAGCCGCGCCCGCTGATAGTCGAACGAGCCGTCGACTGCGAGCGTGGCCGACGTGAGAATGGTCGCACGCATCCGTTCGAGGAGTAGTTCCCGGATGATTGCCGAGACGTCGACCGGCGATGCGCGGAGCAACAGACCGCGTCCGCGCCGTTCAAGAAAGTAGACGAAGCTCTCGTCATCGGCCCCGAGCACGAAGTCGATCTGTTTGCTCAGCTCGCCGGCGCGACGACCGAGCGATCGGAGGTCCTCCGAGGCGTCGGTGGCGAGCCCCACCGACGCTTCGAGTGCTCGCAGCGTGCTGGCGAGGCGGCGTCCGGGCTCTGCCACCGGTTCGATGGCTGCCGCGTCGAGGCGTGTCCGGTCGGTTGAAGTGAGATGGGCTTCGACGGCCTCGAAGAAAAGCATCGCACGGTGTTCGACCCGGTTGAGCGCTGTGCGAAAAGGGTCGCCGGTCTCCGGGTCGTTCTCCATGTCGCGGTCGACGTAACGGCGGCCGTCACCGACCAGCCGCTCCAGCCGGTGGGTGCCCAACGAGATGCCGAAATACTGAGTGGCGACGTCCTCCAGCTGATGGGCCTCGTCGATCACCGCATAGGCACAGCCGGGAATCACCTCGCCGTAGGCGGACTGCCGCACCGCGGCGTCGGCGCACAGCAGGTGATGGTTCACAATCACCAAGTCCGACTCGGCGGCTCGCTGTCGCATCTGGGTCACGAAGCATTCCTGGAACTGGGGACAGTCGGACCCGATGCAGTTCTCCGAGGTCGCCGCAATAGCACCCCAAAAGGGAAGATCGTCGGGTAGGTCCTCGATCTCCGCGCGGTCGCCGGTTTCGGTATGCGGGGCCCAATCGGCGATCGCCTCCACATAGCCCTCGTCCCCCGAGGTGCGCAGGGTATCGGTCGTCCGGTAGGCTTCGAACCGATGGAGACAGAGATAGTTGCCCCGTCCCTTCATGTAGGTGGCGGTGAATTCGACCTCCAGCGCCTCGCGTAAGGCGGGCAGGTCCTTGTAGTAGATCTGATCCTGAAGCTGCTTGGTCCCGGTCGAGACGAGCACCCGGTGGCGGCTGAGGATGGCCGGCACGAGGTAGGCAAGTGTCTTGCCGGTTCCGGTGCCGGCTTCGGCGAGCAGCACGCCGCCGCTCTCGAATACTTCGGCGGTGGCGACCGCCATGGCTTGCTGGCTGCCCCGAGTCTCGAAGGACGACATTGCGCCGGCCAGCGCGCCATCGTCGGCGAACGCCGCGCCGACCTGCCGGGGGAGTGTCCCAGGCGGACCTGGCAGCCCTAGCTCGTCGGTTCCGGATACAGCGGGAACTTCTCGCACAGCGTCTGGACCTCGGTGCGCACCGTCGCGGCCACGCCGTCGTCCTCCGGCGTCTTCAGCACACGGGCGATGAAGTCGGCGATCAACTCCATCTCCGGCTCCGTCATTCCGCGGGTCGTAATCGCAGGGGTGCCGATCCGGATACCGCTGGCCACCATCGGTGGGTTCTCGTCGAACGGAATCGCGTTCTTGTTCACCGTGATGCCGGCCTTGCCCAGCGCCGTCTCGGCTACCTTGCCGCTGATCCCTTTCGAAAACACGTCGACAAGCACCATGTGATTGTCGGTGCCGCCGCTGACAAGACGGAATCCGGCGTCGGCAAGCGCGGCGCCGAGTCGCGCCGCATTGGATACCGTCTGCCGCTGATATTCGGCGAACGCCGGTGCTGCCGCCTCCTTGAAGCAGACCGCTTTGGCCGCAATCACGTGCATCAGTGGGCCGCCCTGCACGCCGGGGAACAGCGCCTTGTTTACCGCCTTGGCGTGCGCTTCTTGGCAGAGCACCATGCCGCCCCGGGGGCCGCGCAGTGTCTTGTGAGTCGTGGTCGTCACGATGTCGGAGTGAGGAATCGGGCTCGGGTGGACCCCGGTAGCGACCAGGCCCGCGATGTGCGCCATATCGGTCACCATGAATGCGCCTACCTCGTCGGCGACCCCCCGGATGCGGGCGAAGTCGATCACTCGGGGATAGGCGCTTGCCCCAACCATGATCAACTTCGGGGTGTGCTCCCGCGCCAGCCGTTCCAGCTCGTCGTAGTCGATCCGCTCATCGTCCTGGCGCACGCCGTAGGGGACGATCGTGTAGAGCTGTCCGGAGAAGTTCAGGGGGTGCCCGTGCGTCAGGTGTCCTCCGTGGGCGAGGTTCATTCCGAGCACGGTGTCGCCTGGGGCAATCAGCGCGAAGTAGGCGGCCATGTTCGCCTGCGCGCCCGAGTGGGGCTGCACGTTGGCATGGTCGGCGCCAAAGAGCGTTATGGCTCGTTCGATCGCCAGCGATTCGGCGACGTCAACGAATTCGCAGCCACCGTAGTAGCGGCGTCCAGGGTAGCCCTCGGCATACTTGTTCGTCAGCACCGAACCGGCCGCCTCGAGCACGGCGACGCTGACGAAGTTCTCCGACGCGATCAACTCCAAACCGGAGTTCTGGCGCGTCGTTTCGTCCTGCACTACCCGGGCGATCGTCGGGTCGAGGTCGGCCAGTGAGGTGAGATGGCTATTCACCAGGCTGTCGGTGATTGGGGCCATGAAATCCTTTCGAGCGCGGCTGTGGATGGGGTTCGAACTGGCGCCATGCGGAGGTCCGACTGCACAGAATTCTACTATAGGCGCGCCCCAGGATTCTGGCGATATTCCCACCAGCCCTGCGTGCTATAGTGCGGAGCATGGCTGAAAGTTCGTCCTCGACGCCGTCAGGCGCCACCGGGTTCGGCGAGGCGTTCGTGAACTCCCGCAAGGTGCTTGTCGAAGGCGACCGCGTGCGGGTGCCGATGCGCGAGATCGCCTTGTCGGGTGGCGAGCCGCCACTTCGCGTCTATGACACGAGCGGACCGCACGGGTGTGACGTGCGCGAGGGCTTGCCGCCGCTGCGAGACCCATGGATCACCGGCCGGGCCGGGATCGTAGAGGAAGACGAACCACGCGCTCGTGGTGGCCAGAGTGCCACCGAGTCCGATCTGGCGATGCCGGCAGCACGGCGCCCTGTGCGGAGAGGCACGTCCGGGGTTACCCAGCTGTACCACGCGCGGCAGGGCACGGTGACCGAAGAGATGGCGTTCGTGGCGTTGCGCGAGGGTTTCGCACCCGAGTTCGTGCGCGACGAGGTGGCGCGTGGCCGCGCCATCATACCGGCGAACGTCAACCATCCAGAGCTCGAGCCGATGGCGATCGGCCGCAATTTCCTGGTCAAGATCAACGCCAATATCGGGAATTCTGCGGTGTCGTCGTCGATCGAGGATGAGGTCGAGAAGCTGCGATGGGCCACGCTCTGGGGTGCCGACACGGTGATGGATCTGTCGACCGGGCCAAACATCCACGAGACCCGCGAATGGATCATCCGCAACGCGCCGGTTCCGATCGGCACGGTGCCAATTTATCAGGCGCTCGAAAAGGTCGATGGTCGTCCAGAGGCGCTGACCTGGGAGCTCTATCGCGACACGCTGATCGAGCAGGCCGAGCAGGGCGTGGACTACTTCACCGTACATGCTGGGGTGTTGCTGCGCTACATCCCGATGACGGCGCGGCGGATGACCGGGATCGTCTCGCGGGGCGGCTCGATCATGGCGAAGTGGTGCCTGGAGCACCACCAGGAGAATTTCACCTACACCCACTTCGACGAAATCTGCGAGATCATGAAGGCGTACGACGTCTCGTTCTCGCTTGGCGACGGATTGCGTCCAGGGTCGATCGCCGACGCCAACGACGAAGCGCAGTTCGCCGAGCTCCGGACCCAGGGCGAGCTGAACCGGATTGCCTGGCAGCATGACGTTCAGGTGATGAACGAGGGGCCGGGACATGTCCCGCTCCATCTCATCAAAGAAAACATGGAGCACCAGCTCGACTGGTGCGACGAGGCGCCGTTCTACACCCTTGGACCGCTGACCACGGATGTGGCGCCCGGGTACGACCACATCACCTCGGCCATCGGTGCCGCCGTGATCGGCTGGTACGGCACCGCAATGCTCTGCTACGTGACGCCCAAAGAGCATCTGGGGCTGCCCAATCGCGACGACGTGAAGGCTGGGGTCATCGCCTACAAGATCGCGGCCCACGCGGCCGACCTGGCCAAAGGGCACCCGAGGGCTCAGGCCTGGGATGACGCGTTGTCCAAGGCGCGCTTCGAGTTCCGGTGGGAGGACCAGTTCAATCTGGCGCTCGACCCGCAGACCGCCCGTGCCTACCACGACGAGACCATGCCGGCTGAGGGCGCGAAGGTCGCCCACTTCTGTTCGATGTGCGGTCCGAAGTTTTGCAGCATGGAACTGACACAGCAGGTTCGCGACTACGCGGCCGACAAGGGCGTCGGTGAGGCCGAGGCCTTGACGATCGGGATGCGAGAGAAGTCGGCGGAGTTCCGCCAGGAGCGGGAGATCTACGTCAGCAGCGCCCCTGAGAAATGACGACTGAGGAGCGTGTCGTTTCCCGACGACGCTATCGCTGTGGCTGACCGGGCAGCTGGGGCACCACCTGAATGACCGTTTTGAACCGGTCGGGCTCGCCGCCCGAGGGGTTCAGATAGCCATCAGACCCGTTCCATGTGTAGTCCTTGATCGTGACGCTTGGCGGGAAGGCCATCTCCTCCTCGCGGAAGCGTCCGACCTCGAAGATGTGGGTGGCGGGGACATCGAAGACGCGGTCGCCGCGTTCATCGAGGACCACGGAGTAGTAGGCCACCATCTCCTGGAAGCTGGAGTTGGTTCCGAAGAGATAATATCGTTGGCCGCGGCCGGCGTCATACGAGGTGATGAATCTGGCGTTCGGGTAGATCGGCAGCCCGAGTGTCGCCTCGGTAGGAACCTCCTGCGTCGCGGCGGTCGAAATCGGCGCCGGCCTCGTCGGACGCTCGTCGCGTGCCTCGACCGCGTCTTGAGAGGGGTCCCCAGGCCGGGGAAATGGACGCGGGACCGGCTGCCGCCGCTGCGGCTCGGCGGCCGCCGAGGTACTAACCGCTGATGTTGCAGCCGGCGTCGCCAACACGGCGAGCAGGCACACGGTCACCAGGCGACGAACATCCATGCCGTCATTATGCGGGCCCTGCCTGCCCTGCGCAAGCCGGAGGGTGACCGGCGCCGTGCATCACGCGTCAGCACCTGTACTAGAATGAACACAGTGACTCATGACTGCATCGCGTCGACAACCGCGCGTGATCTGCTCAGGTACTGCGAGGCGGAGCGCGAGTGGGTGCTGGAGACCGCCATGGCGCTGGCCCGACTCGAAACTCCAACGACCGACAAGGCGGCCGTGGACCGATGCGGTGAGGAACTGACGCACCGAATGACGGCGATCGGCGGCGTTGTGACGCGTCTGAGGCAGCCGGAGGTGGGTGACCACCTTCGGGCCGAGTTTGGCTCGGGCGCGAGCCAGGTATTACTTGTCGGGCACTTCGATACCGTCTGGCCGATTGGGCAGATCGGCCGGATGCCACTCGAGGTTCGGGATGGCTGTCTCTTCGGGCCAGGGGTGCTCGACATGAAAGGCGGCATCGCGCTTGGGCTCCTGGCGGCGCGCGCCCTGACAGCGGTGGCGCCGCCTGTCGACCGAGTCGTGATGCTTTGGACGACAGACGAGGAGCGAGGCAGCCCCACCTCGCGCTCGGTGATCGAAGAGGAAGCGCGGCGGAGCCGCGCCGTGTTCGTGCTCGAGCCGGCCCTGGTGGGGGGCGGTGTCAAGACCACGCGCAAGGGGTGCGGCGAGTTCCACGTGACGGTGCGGGGTATCGCGGCGCACGCCGGCGTGGATCCTGACAAGGGGGCCAGCGCGGTCCACGAGCTTGCGGCCCAGATTGTCGATTTACAACGGGTGCGCGACATGGCCCCGGGCGTCTCGCTCAACGTCGGCATGTTCAGCGGTGGCACCCGTCCCAACGTGGTGGCGGAGGAGGCACAGGCCATCATCGACATCCGCGTGACGACGGCGGAAGAGGCAAGACGCGTGGCGGCGACGGTGCGGCAGCGGGTTCCCACTATCCCAGGTACACACATCGAGGTGACCGGAGGGTTTGATCGGCCGCCACTGGAACGCACGGCTGCGGTCGCGCGACTGTATGAGCGCGCGCGCGCCATTGCCGCAAAGCTGGGGCACGACCTGCAGGAGGGCGGCACGGGTGGCGGTTCCGACGGCAATTTCACCGCGGCGCTCGGTGTGCCGACCCTCGACGGTCTGGGCGCTGTGGGCGCCGGGCCGCATGCGCTACACGAACACATCGAGTTGGACGCGTTGCCCTGGCGAGCCGCGCTTCTGGCCGAGCTCATCGCGGAGACAATGGCGGACTGTTAGCGGAGCTGTGCCTCGAGAGTCGCTCTCAGCGGGCGATTCTGGCGCGCCAATAGTCCAGCAGGTCCGAGAGCGTTTCGGAGATGGGGATCTCCGGCGACCACCCCAGGTCCCGCGTGATCCGGGACCGGTCTCCCAGCAGCAGCGGATTGTCATTCGGCCGCGTGCGACTGGGATCTTGCCGGACCGACACCTCGACCGACGCGTTGGACAGCAGTCCGTCGAGAACCTCGCTGATCTGGAACGCCCTGCCGGAGCACACGTTGTAGGGGGTGGCCCGTAGACCACCGGTCATGAGGAGCTGGTAGGCGCGCACCGTGTCACGTACGTCCGTCAGGTCCCGGCGTGCCTCGAGGTTGCCGACCGACAACACCGGTTCGGTCTGACCCGCTTCGATCCGCGCGATCTGCTCCGCGAAGCTCGAGGCAGCGTAAGAGAGCGCCTGACCGGGACCAACGTGTGTAAACGAGCGGGTGACGAGCACCGCCATGCCGTCCTGCCTGGCTGCGGCGAGTGCGAGCATCTCCTGGGCGAGTTTGCTCAGACCATATGGGCTGACCGGACCCAGTGGCGCCGTTTCGTCGATCGCCGAGTTTGACGGCCGGTAGACCAGGGCCGAACCGGGGATGAGGACACGGGCCGGAGCGCCGTGGTCCCGAACAGCGGTGAGGAGGTGTTCTGTGCCCAGGACGTTGGTGCGTAGCGTCGTGTGGTTGTTTGACCAGGATCCACCCACGTTTGCGACTCCGGCACAGTGGTAGACCTCGGTCGGCCGGATTTCGGCGATCGCGCGCGCCACGCCTGCCGGGTCGAGCATGTCGACCTCCCGCCAGGTGACACCGTCGTCGGTCGGGGGGACGCGCGGCCTCGACGGTGTCGACTGTTCCGGCGACGCAACGGGTCGGCGCCAGGCCACGAGCGTAGCGCCTGGCGGGGCTGTTCGAGCCAGCCGGACGAGCAGATGGCTACCGACGAAGCCGGCCGCCCCGGTTACGAGGATCGTGTCGGACACGCTGCTAGGTCTGTTGAACCTGGGGTGTAGCGCTCACAACTCTTCCGCTTTCGCCGAGGCTTCGGCGGACAGGTCTGACTTGTGTGGGCCTTCGTTTCCGTATTGCGCCTCGTAGTAATCGCGATAGGCGGTGTCGGTCTCCTTGATCGGTCGCCACCACCATTCGTTGTCCCGATACCAGTCGACCGTAGCGCGCAACCCATCGGCGAAGGGGTGCCGCGGCGTCCAGCCAAGCGCTCGCAGCTTCGTGGTGTCGACCGAGTAGCGCCGGTCGTGACCCTGCCGGTCTTGGACCGGCTCGATGAGCGAGCGTGGTCGGTTGAGCAGCTCCAGGATGCGATGGGTCAGATCGATGTTCGGTACCTCGTTGCCGCCCCCGATGTTGTACACCTCGCCGCACTCACCCCGTTCGATCAAGAGATCGAGCGCCCGGCAGTGGTCCTCGACGTGCAACCAGTCCCTGATGTGCCGTCCGTCGCCGTAGAGCGGTACTGGTAGGTGGTCGATCGCGTTGGTGACGAACAGCGGGATGATCTTCTCGGGAAACTGACGGGGCCCGTAGTTGTTCGAGGCTCTGGTGATGATGACCGGAACGCCGTGGGTCGCCCAATAGCTGTATGCCAGCCGGTCGGCCCCCGCCTTGCTCGCCGCGTATGGGTTGCGCGGCTTCACCTCGTCGTGCTCGGTGCTGGACCCGGTCTCGACGCTACCATAGACCTCGTCGGTGGAGATCTGCACAAACCGGCGTAGCCTCTGCGCGTGCCGCGCGGCGTCGAGCAGCACGAAGGACCCGTAGACGTCGGTGGTAATGAAGGCGCCAGCCTCGTGCAGTGAGCGGTCCACATGTGTCTCGGCGGCGAAGTGGACAACGATGTCTGCGTCGCGCACCAGGGGTCCGGCGACCGCGGCATCGGCCACGTCACCTTGGATGAACCGGTGACGCGGGTCGTCCATCACATCGCGTAGGTTCTCCGTGCGTCCGGCATAGGTCAGCTTGTCGAGCGTCGTGACGCGCCAGTCGGGGTGAGTGGCAAGTGCGTGCAGCACGAAGTTGCTGCCGATGAAGCCGGCGCCGCCCGTGACCAATACCTCCACCGTCGGGTCGCCTTTTACCATCGAATCCCGACCTCGGAGTTGTCTCCGAGCATGAAACGGTAGGCCGACGGCTTGTCCGGCTGTCGATAGATGCGCACGTTGCGTCCGATCAAGCTGTCGATGACACGGTTGGAGAGCTCGCTGAGCACGCTGCCCTCGAGCACGATGCTGTGCTCGATCTCCGAGCCTCGGATCTCTACATCGTTCATGATCGAGGTGAACGGACCGACGTAGGCCTGCTCGACCCTGGCGTTGGCTCCGATGATGACAGGTCCCCGTACTACCGAACCGACGATCTGCGCGCCGGGTTCCACGACGACCTTGCCTTCCACCCTGGACTCGGCGTCCACGGTTCCGTCGACTCGTCGGTCGAACGTCTCCAGGATCAACCGGTTCGCCTCGAGCATGTCATCCAGTTTGCCCGTGTCCTTCCACCAGCCGTCCACGAGATGCGGGCGCACGACACAGCCGCGGTCGATCAGATGCTGGATGGCCTCGGTAATCTCCAGCTCGTTCCGGGCGCTGGGGGTGATCTGTTTGACCGACTCGAAAATCTCTGGTCCGAACATATACACGCCGACCAGGGCCAGATCGCTCTTTGGCTCCTTTGGCTTCTCGACCAGCCGCAGGACCTTGCCGTCGGCGAGCTCAGCGACGCCGAACATCTGGGGGTCCGGCACCCGCGTCAGGAGGATTTGCGCCGCCGGCTTGGCGCGCTTGAACTCCTCGACGAACGGGGTGATGCCCTTCTTCAGCAGGTTGTCGCCCAGATACATGACGAACGGCTCGTCGCCCAGAAACGGCTCGCTGATCAGCACGGCGTGGGCGAGCCCGCTCGGGGCGTCCTGCTCGATGTAGGTGACCGTGACGTCCCACTGTGATCCGTCGCCGACGGCGGCGCGGATCTCGTTGCGAGTGTCGCCGACGACGATGCCGATGTCCCGGACTCCTGCTGCCGCCAGCGCCTCGATGCCGTAGAACAATACCGGCTTGTTGGCGACCGGCACGAGCTGCTTTGCTCGCGTATAGGTCAGCGGCCGCAACCGACTGCCTTTGCCGCCGCTGAGGACGAGGCCCTTCATCTAGACTCCTTGAGTGGTGCGAATCGGGACTGAAGAGTCAACTTGTGGTCGCGTTTCCTTTGCTCGTGCCGCTCAGGGAGTCTAGCCCCCCGCGTAGCGGGGCCATTGAAGAATAGTAGCCTAGCGAGGCGGGAGCCGACCGCATCTGGGTGGTCTGAGGCGGAGCCTCGCTAGAACTCACCGGCTCCTGTTCCCACGCCGAACGCGCCCAGCATATTGGAGAAGGTGCCGAGACCGGCCAGCGTGAAGGAGAGATTGAAGCGCCGATCCTGGTCGACGCGCGCCCGGGAGCCGAGACCCTCGAGGTTGAACGACTGATACTCGAGGCTGATGCCGCAGCACTGTGCATTGTAGTAGGCGAGTAGCCGCTGCTGCAGGAATCGGCCGCGCTGGATGTCGAAGTTGAACTGGAAGACCCCGCCCATGCGGTTGTCCCGTGTGCGCAGATTCGTGAACGAGTTCAGGTAGTGGTCGAGGAAGTCCGGGTCGTCGAAGCCGGAGAGTCCGTCGATGAAGAACCGCTGGCTCCAGCCGGTGGTCTGGTCCAACCAGCCTCCGACCTGAATTCTGGCGTCCGCGCTCATGGTGCGCAGCGCCCAGAACTGCGTGTCGTACTCCGCGCGGAGCGTGCCGGACAGGTCGCTGGTGAGATTCGCCCGCGCGATTATCGACATCGGCGAGAAGTTCGTCCGGTTGCTGCCGCCCTGAAAGCTGGTCTGGAACTGCCGGTCGAATTGGGCGGCGTTTTCATCGGTGTAGTAGCTCTGCTCGAGCGAGACCGTGAGGATCTCCTGCGCCACCGAGGGCCCCTCTCCCGTGGCGCGGCGCGCGTAGAGGCGGTTGTTCAGCCCGTAGCTGAACTGCGTGACGTTGCCGACGATCGAGTCGGTGCCCTCGAGCTGCACGATCTGGTCGAAGTTGTCGATCGCCGTGACCCGCCGCAGGTTGACCCACGGCTCGATCACGTGCTTCATCCGCTCCGAGTAGCTGCTGTCGGGTGTGTCCCAGACTTTGATGAACACCGGGCCGGTGATCTGGCTCTGCAGGTCCACGAACGACCGGGAGATGCCGTTGTCCACCTGGCCCGCGATCGCGTCGATGCTCTCGGTCCAGTAGGTCTGACGCCAGCCGACCGACGTGTTCAGGGTGAGAAACGGCCACCGCGTGAAGGGCACACGGATCATCGGGTTCAGGTCGAACCGTCCGAGACCCGACTCGATCTCCTGGTCGACGAACCGGGTGCTGCGCAGCAGGTTCGCGTATTCGCTCGTGAAGCCGAGGTAGATCGGCGAGCCGAAGATCGCCCGCTCAGCCTGGTCAAACGACACCCGGGGCCCGGCCCCGTACACGGTCGACTCCGTGCCCCCGAAGAAGGTCTCGCTGAAGTCGCCGGTGCCGTTGAGCGTGTAGGCGCCCCAGGAGCCGGTCACGTTGCCACCCAGCGTCCTGGACGAGTTGGACGCATCGAAGACGTTGGTCTGAAAGGTCTGTTGGACCGTCACGTCCGAGAAGTAGTCGACCCGCCCACGGGCCGTCAGCGCGTCCGAGATACGGTGTCGCGCGTTGCCGCGGAGGTCGAAGCTGCGTCGCCCCGGTATCGTCGTCTCGGTGCCAGCGCCAAAACCGTCAACCAACGTCGTTTCGCGCTCGTTGAGGAAATAGGTTCGCGCGCTGCCCTGCGACCCCGGGCCAGCTACGTAGCGATACTCGGAGCCGAGCCCCTGACCGGTCGATGAAAACCAATCGTGAAAGAACGTCGCGTCATGGCTGCGGTTGAGCGCCCAGAAGAAGGCGTTGCTGATCGACTGCCCGCGGATGGTCGAGGCGCCGTAGGTCGGCATGAGGATCCCCGTGGCCCGACCATCCCCCTGGATCGGGAAATACATTCCTGGCAGATAGAACAACGGGACACCCTTGACCGTGAGCACCGCGTTGCGCAGCAGCGCGTATTCGTCGAGGTTGATGGTCGCCGAGCTGACTTTGACTTCCCAGCGGGGCGTCGGCTGGACACACGACGTGAACGCGCCGTTGGTCAGTCGATAGGTGCGCGGGCCGAGCTTCTCGATCTGCTCGCCCCAGAACTCCATCGCCGGCTCCTGGGTGCCGAACATGCTGCGCTCGACGTCTTCGGTCAGCTCGGTCGAACCGAACGCGTTGAAGAACACGCCGGTCAACCCGTCGATGTCGAACTCGGCACGGTCGGCCGCCACTCGGCTGCCTTCGGCGGTGAACACGACGCTGCCGGTCGCGACCAGCCGGGACTCGTCACTGAAGAAATCCACCTGGTCGGCGTGGAATTCCCACGCCCCGTCCGTGCTGGTTAGTTGCACCGAGCCGGTCAGCCGCAGTTGGTTGGGAGGAATGATCTCGAGGTTGAATTGCCGCGTATCGATATTGTCGGGCAGGTTCTGGGCGTGCGCCGCGTTCACCGTCACGGCGATGACGAGGAACCCGGTCAGGATCAGGCGATTCATCCGACAGGCGGGGGTGTGTCTCTGTGTGTCGGCGCGACGATTGATGCGAGAACCTTCGAAGAATATCACTTTGTCTGCTCGATCGCCGAGAGCACGTCGCCGACCAGGAATATCGACCCGGTCACGCATACGGTCTGCGACCCGACCCAGGCCGTCTCAATTGCACGCCAGGGGGTTCGCTCGGCGCTGACCGGGGTCGACCCGGCGCGCCGCCGAACTCGTTCGGCTAGCGCGTCCGCGTGGACCGCCCGTGGCGTGTCTGGTGCCGTGCAGACGAACTTGGTGGCGCATCCCGCCAGCGCGGCGACGATGCCGTCGACATCCTTGTCGTCCATTGCCCCGAAGACGATCGGGAGCCCGGCTGAATAAGCCGTGCGCAGGTGGGTCGCCAGAGCAGTTGCCGCAGCCGGGTTGTGTGCGGCGTCGAGCAGGATCGCGCCACGGTCGCCGACCTGCAGGAGCTCGAGGCGGCCCGGCCAGACGACCTCGGCGAGCCCGGTGACGGTGGCATCGACACCGACCGGTACCCCCATGGCGGACAGCGCCTCGAGAAGGCGGATCGCCCCGGTTGCATTCGACACCTGATGAGCTCCGGCGAGCCCGAGCCTGAACGGGGGATAGGCGTGCCGGGGTGTGGTCACTTGAATCTCCGGGCGGTCCCCCCGTGAGGCAACCTCCACCGAGATACCGTCGTCCGAGCGCACCAGCCTGGCTTTCTGTCGCCGGCAGGTTTCCTCGAGCAGCGCCATGACCGACGGCCGCGTCTCTGTCGTCACCACGATCATGCCGGGCTTGATGACGCCGGCCTTCTCGGCGGCGATCGCCTCGACCGTGTCGCCGAGATACTGCCGATGCTCCAATCCGATCGACGTGATGACGCCGGCTATCGGCGTCACGATGTTGGTCGCGTCGAACTGCCCGCCCAGACCCACTTCAAGCAGCGCCAAATCCACGTGAGCCCGACGGAACCAAGACAGCGCGATCGCCGTGGTGGCCTCGAAGAAAGTCGGCGGCTGTAGGAGCTGCCCGTCGGTCAGCAACTGGTCGACCTGCTCGTGGAGCTGCGCCGCTTCGCGTCGCAGCGCCGGCTCGGTGATCGCCGAACCGTCGACGACGAAGCGCTCGGCGAGATCCCTCAGGTGGGGCGAGGTGTAGCGGCCGACGCGATGACCGGCGGCCCGCAGTGCACTGTCGACCATGGCCACGACCGAGCCCTTGCCGTTGGTGCCAGCCACGATCACGCTGCGATACGTCGACTGCGGGTCGCCCATCGCCTTGGTGAGCACACCGATGGTGTCGAGCCCGGGCCTCATCCCGAACCGCTCGAGTGCGAACAGGGCGTCCAGCGAATCCATGAGACCAGACCGGGCGGAAGGGGAGTGACGGCTCAGTCGAGCGTCAGCTCGGATGGGGGCACGGCGTCCGGGCGCCGGTCCGAATCAGGTGGCCCCATCGCTGCCGGAGCCGCGCCCAAGAAGCTCAGCATCCGTGCGATTGTGGACCTGAGCTCGCGTCGGTCCACGATCATGTCGAGCATGCCGTGTTCGAGCAGGAACTCGCTTCGCTGAAAGCCTTCCGGAAGCTTCTGTCGAATCGTCTGCTCGATCACTCTCGGGCCGGCAAAGCCGATCAGCGCCCCAGGCTCCGCCATGCTGACGTCGGCGAGCATGGCGAAACTCGCCGTCACTCCGCCGGTGGTCGGGTCGGTGAGCACCGCGACATAGGGCACGCGTGCGCGGTCGAGCCGCGCCAGCGCCACGCTGATCTTCGCCATCTGCATCAGCGAGAGCGTCCCCTCCATCATCCTCGCGCCACCCGAACAGCAGATGATGACCAATGGATGGCGGCGCGCGACGGAGCGCTCCACCGCCCGAGTGATCTTCTCGCCCACCACGACGCCCATGCTCCCGCCGATGAAGCCGTACTCCATGGCGACGATCTCGACCGCGAACCGCTCTATAGCGCCGGTGGCGGTGATCACCGCGTCGCGCAACCCGGTGGCGGCCATGCCCTCTTGGAGCCGCACGGCATAGGGCTTCCGGTCCGTGAATCCCAATGGGTCGTTCGAAACAAGGCCGGCATCATGCTCCTTCCAGACACCATCGTCGAGCAGAGAGCGCAGTCGCGCGGCCGCATCGAGGCGAAAGTGGTGAGCGCACTGCTGGCACACGCTCGAGTTCGCGCTGAGATCCTTGTTGTACAGGATTTGCGCGCATCCCGGACACTTGACCCAGAGGCCCTCCGGGACCCGGCTGGGCTCGGTCGGCGCCGTCATGGGCCGCCTGGCCTTCTTGAACCACGCCATACGTCGAGCTTATCCCAGGTGGTTGATTTCGAAGGTTCGCGAGCCTTCTGGCTTCTCCTGTTTCCTGCCTCCTGCTTCCTCCCGCGTCGGGCGTCAGCGCGGCACGTAATACCGGGTGCCCTGGCCCATGCCGCGCAGCTGCTTCAGCAGGTCGTCTATCGCCGACTCGCCCCACTCGAGATCGATGTGCGAGGTCTCGACGACCAGCAGAGGGGTCGAGACGTAATGGAAGAAAAAATGAGTATAGGCTTCGTTCAGCTCGCGCAGATACTCCGGGTCCGGTGGGGGTTCGCCATTCTCCCGGTACTCGCGCTCCCGCGACCGGACGCGGCGTTGCAGCGCCGCGGTAGGGATCTGGAGGTAGATGACGAGGTCGGGCGGCACGACATCCGCGACCAGTAGATCGTACAGCCGCTGGTAGATGAACAGCTCGTTGTCGTCCAGGTTCAGATAGGCGTAAATCTTGTCCTTGTCGAACAGATAGTCGGCGACCGTCTGCTGTCTGAACAGGCTGGACTGGCGGAGTCCGACCTGCTGGCGGTGACGGGCCAGGAGAGAGAACAGCTGGGCCTGGAACGCGGCGCCCTGTCGTCCAGCTGCGAAATCGGCGAGGAAGGGGTTGTCGGTGTCGTCGAGCACCACCGTTGCGTCGAGTCGGGTGCCCAGACGCTCCACGAGCGCCGCCTTGCCGACGCCGATCGGGCCTTCGATCGCGATATGGCGGAACTCCAACGTGGCGCGATTATACCAGTCCGGGCAGCCGGTCCGCCTCCCGCGAATAGGGGAACGAGCGACCGCCGGGCTTCCGCGACCGGTCCCGACCACGTGATATCATGCGGCGACTTTCGCAGGTGTTTCTGCCAACACCGATGCAATTCCTGGCCCGGCGTGCGCTGCTCGTCCTGTTCTCGGGGCTCACCGTCACGCGATGCGCGTCGACGCCTCCTCCGGCGCCAACACCCGTCGTCATCCCTTACCAGCAGAAGCTCGCTTGGATTCTGAGGCTCGAGGACCAGCGTCTTCTGCGCGACCCGTCGCTTCCGGAGCCTGAGGACGTTGTACCGGTCGAGGGAGGCGACTCGAATCCGCTTCCGGCCCAGGGTCGTTCCATCGCACCGGGGGCGGTCAGTCTGCCGCGATCAGCGACACCGGACCTGCTCGGTCTCATCAAGGATCCCAGCGCGGCGGTTCGGCGCCGGTCTGCGCTGGCGATTGGGCGCGTCGGTCTCGCCGACGGGGTCTCGGCGCTCGTCGTCGCCTTGTCCGACCCCCAGATGGAGGTGCGTGAGATCGCGGCGTTCGGGTTGGGGTTGATTGGCGATCCGGCGGCGGAGGAGCCGTTGGTCGAGGCGTTGCGGGACGTGTCGCCGGTCGTCCAGGGGGCCGCCGCGCAGGCGCTCGGCTTGCTGGGGACGAGCGAGTCGGTCGATGCGATTCAGGCGATGGTTGCGATGCACGTGACCGAAGCCTATGACGTCGACCCCGAGGAGCTGGGCTATCCACTCACACCGCGCATCGAGGCATTCAGGTCCGGGATCTACGCGCTGGCGGCGCTCGGGTCTTACGACGCGCTGGCGGCGACGATCCTGACAGAGGAAGGGAGTCCGATTCTGTGGTGGTGGCCCGTGGCCCACGCGCTGACGCGTGTTGACGACCCGCGAGTGGTTGGCCCGCTGAAGACGCTGGCCGTTATCCAGGGCAGCATCGGGGTGGCGATCGCGGCCAGGGGGCTGGGCGCGTCCGGTGACACCTCGGCGTTGCCTGTGCTGGTGGAGCTGCTCGACCAGCGCCGGCGAGATGCGCGCGTGGTCATCACCGCGGTGCGGGCGCTGGCCGAGCTCGGTGACGCCAAGGCCGCCCCGGCGTTGCGCGCGTTGCTCCGGACGCCCGATCTCGACCAGCCGTTGCTGCTGGAGCTGGTCGAGGCGCTGGCGGCGGTCGGTGCCGAGAACTCGACCGACATCATGATCGAGTTGTTGTCGCACCCCTGGCCGCCGCTGCGTGGAGCGGCGATGCGCGGGTTGGCGCGACTCGACCCGGATCTCTTCATTCTGGTGTTGTCTGGGTTGCAGCCCGACTCCGAGTGGCGGGTTCGGGCCGATCTGGCGAGCGCACTCACTTTCGTCGACCCGGACGTCGGCGCTTTCCGGTTGACGTTGATGCTCGCCGACGAGGACCGGCGTGTGATTCCGGCGGTCCTCCGTGCGTTGGTGACCGTGCGGGCTCCAAACGCGGTCGACGTGCTGCTAGCGCAACTGTTCGATAGTGACGTGGTGGTTCGCAAGACGGCCGCGACACTGCTCGGGGACCTGGAGGCGAGTCAGGCGGTCGAGGCGCTGGTGACCGCGTATCGGGACGCGGCGGGCGACCCCTCGTATCTGGCGCGGGCGGCCGTGATCGATGCGCTCGCCCGGATTGGCGGCCCATCGGCGATCGGCACGGTGCGGGCGGCGGTGGAAGACCCCGACTGGGCCGTCCGCGTGCGGGCGGCGCATCATCTGGCCATGCTCGACCCGTCGAGCGACGCGGGGACCGCAGTCCGACCGGCCCCCCTGCGATTTCCCGTTGCAACGTATCGTTCGGCGGAGCTCGTGACCCCCTCGGTCTCACCGCATGTCTTCATTGACACCGATCGGGGCACTATCCAGATCGAGCTGACGGTCAACGAGGCGCCGCTCACCGCCGACAACTTCATGCGTCTCGGCCGCTCCGGTTTCTACAACGGGCTGCTGGTGCATCGCGTTGTGCCGAACTACGTCATGCAGGCTGGCGACCCGCGCAACGACAGCGAGGGTGGGCCCGGCTACACCATTCGCGACGAGCTGAGTCCGTTGCCGTTTCTGCGGGGCACGGTCGGGATGGCGCTGGATTGGGCTGACACGGGCGGGAGCCAGTTCTTCATTACCGCCTCGCCGCAACCGCAGCTTGACGCTCGCTATACCGTCTTTGGAACGGTGATCGCCGGCATGGACGTGGTCGACCAATTGCGGCGAGGCGACGTCATCAGGATGGTGCGCGTGTGGGATGGCACGACGCCGCCGACGCAGGACGCGGCACGGTGACCGTACAAAAAAAAGGGGGCGACGAAGCGCCCCCTCTTCTTCGAAGTCAGGAAAAGTCTATCGCTTCTTCCCGCCCTTCTTGGCAGCCTTCTTCGCTACCTTCTTGGTTGCCTTCTTCTTCACAGCCTTCTTCTTGGCTGCCTTCTTCGCGGTCTTCTTCTTAGCTGCCTTCTTCGCCATTCTTCCTCCTTGGCATGTGGTCGCTCAGCGAGTTTACCTGCGCCGGAACATCACAACAGGTGGGCTGAGCCCCCCACCCTCATACCAGATGTAGATTATGGACAAGAAAATTTGTGTGTCAAGCACAAATTTCGACAAAAGTCAAAACGCGCTCTTCTCGTCCCGAGACTGTTATCGGTTGGTGATTCTAAAATCTGTAGCCGGTGGGGACTATGAGACGCTGGTTCGCGATTCTTGCTTCTCGGCATGACGCTCCGTTGCCAGGGCAATCAACCGGTCGAGCAACGCCGGATAGCTCAGCCCGCTGGCCGCCCACAACTTCGAGTACATGCTGATCGTGGTGAACCCCGGGAGTGTGTTGATCTCGTTGACGAAGATGCGGTCGGTGCCGCGCTCGAGCAGAAAGTCGACACGCGCCATGCCGGCGCCGTCAATGGCGCGGAACGCGGCGATCGCGAGCCGCCGGACTTCGTTGGTCTGCTCGGGTGTCAGCGTGGCTGGGATGACGATTTCCGACTGGTCGTCGAGATACTTGGCCTCGTAGTCGTAGAAACTACGGGACGGGATGATTTCGCCTGGCACCGACGTCTCGGGAGTGTTGTTGCCGAGCACGGCGCACTCGATCTCGCGGCACGGTGTCACGCCCTCTTCAACCAGAATCTTCCTGTCGAACTCGGCCGCTAGATCGACGGCGGTCGAAAGCGTGTCGCGATCCTCCGCGCGTGAGATACCCACGCTCGAACCCAGATTGGCCGGTTTGACGAACAGCGGGAACCGGAGGCGTTCGGCAAGCCCGGACACGATGCCGAGGCGGTCCGTCTGCCAGTCTCGCCGCAATACCACATCGTGTTGCACGATCGGCAGCCCGCGAGCGGCGAACAGCACTTTCATCACCGCCTTGTCCATTCCGACAGCCGATGCGAGGACGCCGGCGCCGACGTAGGGGATGTTGGCGAGCTCGAGCAGGCCTTGCAGCGTGCCGTCTTCGCCGTAGGGACCGTGCACGATCGGGAAAATGACGTCGAGGGTCAGTGCATCGACGATCGCGTGGCCTGAGTCGTGCGATCCGGTGTCGGCGCCGACTCCACGTTCGACCTTCAGCATCGTCTCGTCGCTTGGGTGGGCGAGCAGATGCACCTCCCGCGCGGAGCGCCCTGCACGCCCGCGCTCGACCCGGGCGAGTTCGGTCGTCTCGGCGGCCGATTCCAGGGTCGGGGGGTGTTCGGCGAGAGTCCACCGGCCATCTTGCGCGATCCGGATCGGCACCGGTTCGTAGCGCTCGCGGTCGAGATTGGCGAAGATCGCGGCCGCCGACGCCAGCGACACTGCGTGCTCGCTCGAGCGGCCCCCGTAGATAACGCCGATGCGGAGACGTCTCACCCGGGGAATCCGATTTCTGGAAACGATGGGCCCACGACCGGGCCGATCGGAGGGGATGGAGCATTAACCGACACTGTGTAGTATACGCCAGTGCCTGGAGGTTTCTCGTTCCGCGTTACCCACCGTGACGGCGGCGCGCGCGCTGGCGAACTGAGGACGCCGCACGGTCTCGTGCGGACTCCGGCCTTCGCTCCGGTCGGAACCCGCGGGGCGGTCAAGGCAGTCACCCACCGCGACCTGATCGGTCTCGGCGCCGAGATGATCCTGGCCAACACCTATCACCTGCATCTGCGACCAGGCGCGCCACTGGTGGCGCGAGCCGGCGGTCTACATCGCTTCATCGGCTGGGACCGGCCGATTCTGACTGACAGCGGGGGATATCAGGTGTTTAGCCTGGGGGACCGGCGGCGGATCGACGAAGATGGGGTGTCGTTCCGGTCTCACCTGGACGGGAGCCTGCATCGGCTGACCCCGGAAGGCGCCGTCGACATCCAGGCCCAACTGGGGTCGGACATCTCGATGGTGTTCGACGAGTGCACCAGCTATCCTGTGACGGAGGAACAGGCGCGTGACTCGATGGAACGGACGCTGCGGTGGGCCGGCCGCGCCCGCGAGCGGTTTCTGACAATCACCGGCCAGCCGGCCTCCCTCGACGGCGAGGTCACCAACCCTGGTCAGGCGCAGTTCGGCATCGTGCAAGGGAGTGTGTACAGCCGGGTGCGTGAGCAGAGCGCCCGAGAGACGGTGGCGCTTGGGTTTGAGGGGATCGCCATCGGTGGGCTGAGCGTCGGCGAACCGGTAGAGACGATGTACGAGGTCGTGGCCGGCACCACGCCGATGCTGCCCGACGACCGGGTGCGCTATCTGATGGGAACGGGCATGCCGGACGACCTGGTCGAGTGCGTGGCCCGCGGTATTGATCTGTTCGACTGCGTGCTCCCCACGCGGAACGCCAGAAACGGCCAGCTCCTGACGCGCGCCGGGCCGCTGTCGATCAAGCAGGCGCGATTCGCTGAAGACTCGCGGCCTCCGGATCCGGACTGCGAGTGTTACACGTGCCGCCACTTCTCGCGGGCCTACCTCCGGTATCTGTTCGTGGCCGGTGAGATGACGGCAAGCAGCCTTAACACACTGCATAACATACACTTCTACCTTGACACGATGCGTCGAATAAGAGAAGCTATCATGATCGGCACGTTTGAAAAGTTCAGGCAGCGGTTCCACGAGACGTTCTCTCGCCGACCCCAATAGCGCACTGGTGCATGACCTGCCTGGAAGATTGTCCGAGTCGATGACGGCGGAGAGACGCCAAACGGCTCGTGGCTGGTTGGAGACGCAGGACGCCTAATGCTTGGAATTGGATCGCCGGCGGTTTTCGCGATGGCGGCTCCGTCCCCGGGCGGGTCGGGTCCGCTCTGGGTGCAGTTTCTGCCGTTCGCGGCGATTCTGGCCATTTTCTATTTCGTCATCCTGCTGCCGATGAAACGGCGCCAGAAGAAGGTACAGGAATTTCGCACCGCGTTGAAGGTGGGTGACAAGGTCATCACGACCAGCGGCATCTACGGCGTCATCACAAAGCTGAACGCTCGATCGATTCAGCTGCAGATTGCCGACAAGGTCCGCGTCGAGGTCTCACGCGCGGCGGTTGGCGGGAATCAGGGTGAGGACCCGGTCGTGCAGGATTCCTCGTCTATGTGACGCAAGAGGCGGCGCACCGAGGTGTGCTGTGGGACACGGCACGTCTCGTGAGCGAGTGAGCGCTAAACGGCGCGAACGCTAAACGATAGCTGAGAGGGTCATGGCGAAAAACCTGCGCTGGAAAGTGGTGTCGATCATCGGCGTGGTGGTGGCAGCCGCCTTTGCGGTGTATCCACCGGAGGACCGGATTCGCCTCGGTCTCGATTTGAGCGGCGGGGTGCACATGGTGCTGCGGGTGCAGACCGACGACGCGCTGCGCGTGGAGACCGAGACGAGCGCCGAGCAACTGAGCGAGCAGGCCAGTCTCAGCGGCATCGCACTGACCTCGTCGGCCGCGACCTCCCCCACCGAGATCCGGGTCGAAGGTGTGCCCCCAGACCGGGACCAGGAGTTCCGGCAGATCGCCGACGACCTGCTACAGGTCGCCTACGACCGTGCGTCGGAGGCTGGCGGCGCCTACACATTCAGTATGCAGCCGGGGGTCGCGCGGCAGTGGCGAGAGGAGTCGGTGCGGCAGGCGCTGCAGACGATCGAGCGCCGGGTCAACGAGCTCGGGGTCGCCGAGCCGATCGTCGCGCCGCACGGCGTGGCTGGCGACCAGATCCTGGTGCAGCTGCCCGGCGTCGATGATGTCGATCGCGCGAAGGAGATCATCCGCTCCACGGCGCTGCTCGAGCTGAAGCTGGTCGAGGAGGGGCCCGCGCCGTCGCGCGAGCTGCTGTTGCAGACGAGAAGCGGCGTCGTGCCCCCCGACCTCGAGGTCGTTTCCGGGGCTGACGAATCGCTGGGCTCGCCTGTTGGCTCGACCGTGTTCTACCTGGTGCGGCGCGTAGCGCCGGTCACCGGCCGGGATCTGCGCAACGCCAGACCGACGATCGACGAGTTCAACCAGCCGGCCATCAGCTTTTCATTCAACCGGGAAGGTGCGCGCAAGTTCGGGAACTTCACCGGCGCGAACGTCGGCCGCAATCTGGCGGTCATCATGGACAGCCAGGTATATTCGGCACCGACGATTCAGGAGCGCATTGCCGACGAGGGTCGCATCACGGGGACCTTCTCGCAGCAGGAGGCGTCTGACCTGGCGCTGATTCTCAGGTCGGGTGCGTTGCCCGCGTCCTTGACCTATCTCGAGGAACGGACCGTCGGTCCGACCTTGGGCGCCGACTCGATCCGCGCCGGGGTGATCGCGTCGATCTCGGGACTCATCGCCGTGGCGTTGTTCATGCTGTTCTACTATCGCCTGTCGGGCATCAACGCGGTTGTGTCGGTGGGTCTGAACCTGCTGATCATGCTGGCGTGCATGGGCTACATCGGGGCCGTGCTCACCTTGCCCGGTATCGCCGGTTTCATCCTGACGATCGGCATGGGGGTCGATTCCAACGTTCTGATCTTCGAGCGGATCAAGGAGGAGCTGGTGTCGGCCAAGGGGGTGCGCGCCGCCGTCTCTGCCGGATTCGATCGGGTCTTCCTGACCATTGTCGATACACACATTGCGTCGCTGATCGCAGCGGCGTTCTTGTTCCAGTTCGGGTCGGGGCCCATCAAGGGTTTCGCGACGACCCTGTTCTTCGGTCTCATCTCGAACGTGTTTACGGCGGTGTTCGTGTCGCGGACGATGTTCGAGGCGGTCCTGACGCGTCGCAGGGAAGCGACCTTGAGCATCTAGAGGTTTGAGCGAGCCGCAGACCCAACAGCCACAGCCTTCGACGACGAGTATCCAGGACGCCCGCCGGTATGCCCATCTTCAAGAACCCCAACTTCGACTTCCTCAAGTGGCGCTGGCCCGCCGTCGGTCTGTCGCTTGTGATCATCCTTGCCGGCGCGGTTGCGATGGCGCTGCAGGGCGGACCCACGCTCGGCATCGATTTCTCGGGTGGCACGATCGTCGTCGTGAAGTTCGATGCGGGGGTCACCGAGGACGCGGTGCGCGGCGCCATCAGCGGAATCGCCGATGAAAACGTCGTCCAGCAGTTCGGCTCCGCTGACGCCAACGAGATCCTGATTCGGCTTCCCCAGAGCGGGCCCGAGGCCGGTACCAGTCTCGAGCTGGGGGCCAACGCCGTGCGCGCGGCGCTCGACCAGAGCACTCTCGGCGGGTTCGACGTCATCAATACCCAGCTCGTCGGCCCTATCATCGGCGAGGAGCTGCGGAGCCGCGGCATCAACGCCTTCGTGTTCGCGATGGCCGGTATCCTGGTCTACATCGGATTGCGGTTCCGCTTCAGCTTTGCCGTGGGCGCTGTCATCGCCGTGGCGCACGACATCCTCGTGACGTGGGCGATGCTCACATTCTTCGGCTACGAGCTGTCCCTGAACGTGGTGGCAGCGATGCTGGCCATTACCGGTTATTCGGTGAACGACTCGATCGTGGTTTTTGACCGCGTCCGGGAGAATCTCCGGCACATGCGGCGGGATTCGTTCGATGCGCTTGTCAACGCGAGCATCAATCAGACCTTGAGCCGCACGATCATCACGTCCGGTACGACCGCGTTCGCGGTGCTGGCGCTGTATCTGTTTGGCGGCGAGGTGCTCGAGGGCTTCGCCTTCACGATGCTCGTCGGTGTGATCAGCGGCACGTATTCGACGATCTTCATCGCCGCCGCCGCGGCGATCGTCATCAGCGAGCGCCGGGCCTCGCGACGCGCTCAAGTCACGAGCGCGCCGGCGACCGCGAAATCGAAGCGGCGCAGCAAGAAGGCCCACGCCCGTGCCCGTGCTTGAGGGTGTGCCGCAGGCTGCCAGCAGGCCACCGAGCCCGAGACGGACACTAACTCTATAGACGCCGTGTGACCGTGTAGACGCCGTGTGACCGTAATTCAGGCCGCGTTGCTCGGCGTCGTCCAGGGACTGACCGAGTTCCTTCCGATCTCCAGTTCCGCCCATCTGATCCTGGTGCGGGAGTTGTTCGGTTGGGACTTGGGGTCGGCCGAGATCGCCTTCGACGTGGCCTGTCATCTTGGCACGTTGCTGGCCGTCCTCATCTACTTTCGAGAGGATGTGACGCGGCTTGTGGTGGGCGCCCCCGGCGCGCTCGCCGGGGCCCCCGGCCAGTCGGCCAGGACCGGCCGCCTGATCCTTGTCGCGACCGTCCCGATCGCGCTGACGGGTTGGCTCTTCGCGGACATCGTCGAACGCCTTCGGCAGCCTGCGGTGGCCGCTGTCGCGTTGACGCTCGGCGCACTGGTGATGCTGGCGGCCGAGCGGGTCGGGTCGCGCCGCCGGACCGCGGCGTCGCTCTCGATCCTCGAGGCGGTCGGTCTCGGGTGCGCGCAGGCGGCCGCGCTCGTGCCGGGCGTCTCGCGGTCCGGCGCCGTCATCACCGTAGGGATGCTGGCCGGGTTGACTCGTCAGGAGGCGGCGCGGTTCACGTTTCTCCTCGGCATTCCGGCGATACTCGGGGCCGGGGTTCGAACCGCGTGGACTCTGGGCGAGGGTGGCTTGGTCGAGCCCACATCGTTGTTACTGGTTGGGTTCGCGTCCTCCGGCGTGGTCGGGTATCTCGCAATTGCTGGGTTGCTCCGGTATATAGCACGCAACTCGCTCGACCTGTTCGCGTACTACCGTCTCGTCGTCGCGGCAGCGCTGGGGATCTGGCTGGCGGCCGCCTGAGACAATGATTCAAAGAGTCAGGAGTCAGAAGTCAGAAGTCAGGAGAAAGACGGTTTGTCCGCCGAAGCCTCGGCGAAGCCGTGAGGGCTTCGCCGCGTTCTTCAGGGGCCCGCAACAGGGGCAGGAGTGCAATAGATGGTACTCGGTGGTATGGGGGCTTCCCCCTGGAGCGCCTGCAGCCCGAAGCCTGGGAGCGTGGCGTGTAGATGCAGTGGTTCCGACGCAGCTTTGTCGCCGGCTTCTTCGTGATGGTGCCGCTCATCATCAGCGTGGCAGCGTTGGTGTGGGCCTTTCAGTTGATCGACGGCGTCATGGCGCCTCTCTACAGGCGCTGGCTGGGCCTGGATGTGCCGGGATTGGGGCTGGCGACCACGCTGGCGATTGTCTTCGGGGTGGAGGCACTGGCAACCAACGTGTTCGGCAAGCGGCTGCTGCAGCGCGGCGCGTCGTATCTGCTCAAACTCCCGGTGTTCCGGGCTGTCTATGCGCCGGTGAAACAGCTGGTCGCCGCCTTTTCCCCGGAGAACGAGCTGGCCTTCAAGCGGGTCGTGCTCATCGACGACCCCCAGGCGGGGTTTCTCCTCGGATTCCTGACGAAAGAGTTTACTTTGGACCGGGGCCGCGGCCGCGAGCCGGTGCTCGCGGTCTACGTGCCGACCAATCACCTGTATCTCGGGGACGTGCGGGTCTTTGCGAAGAGCCAGGCCTCCTACCCGGACCTGACGGTTCCAGAAGGTGTGCGGATCTTTCTGACCGGGGGTATGGCTTTCAGCGAGGCGTTACGCGCGGCCCGGACCGAAGGGGAGGTGGCGCCGGTGCTCGACGCCGCGCGGTCAACTGAGGTCACCGAGACGTGAATCGGCTTGACAGCGGCGAACAGCGATTGTTAGGTTGTCGGGTTTGCAGAGGTGCCCCGCAGCAGACCGGTGGGTCGCCACCCGGCTCCGCATCGCTGCCAAGCATTTCTGACAGTCCCCGTCGAATGTGGCGGCGATTCTTGCCACGGGACAGACAGTGGACATCCCCGTGTGAACGACACGATTGAGCATCACGGCATCGCCAGCTGGGGATGTCGTGAACACCGAGGTAGCGGACAGACAAGGGCCTGAATGGACAATCCACTGTATTTACTTCTGGGGTTCGGCGCGCCGATCGCTGCTGCGATCTTCGCGTTCGTTTTGATTGGTAGTATCAACCGCCGCGACGCCGGTTCAGAGCGGATGCAGCAGATTTCCGCGCTGATCCGGAGCGGGGCGATGGCTTTCCTGCGCACGGAGTACAGCGTGCTGGCGGTCTTCGTCGCGATCATGTTTGGCATTCTCGTGGCGTTTCTTCCGGGGAACTCTCTGCTGGTCGGTGTCAGCTTCCTGGTCGGGGCCTGTCTCTCGGCGACCGCCGGGTGGATCGGCATGCGCACGGCCACCGGCGCCGCGGTCCGGACGACGGCGGCGGCGCAGAAGAGCCTCGCCGTGGCCCTGCAGGTTGCGTTCTCGAGCGGCGCCGTCATGGGACTCACCGTCGTTGCACTCGGCACGCTGGGTATTGCCGTCCTGTATTTCCTCTACGGCGGGCTCGATGGGGAGGGCGCATCGGCCATTGAATCTCTGCTCGGCATGTCGCTCGGGGCCTCGTCGATTGCCCTGTTCGCGCGCGTCGGCGGGGGCATCTTCACCAAGGCGGCGGATGTGGCGGGCGACCTGTCGGGCAAGGTCGAGGCGGGTATTCCGGAGGACGACCCACGCAACCCCGCCACCATTGCCGACAGCGTTGGTGACAACGTCGGCGACGTCGCCGGGATGGGCGCCGACCTGTTCGAATCGTATGTCGGCAGCATCATTGCGTCGGTGGCACTGGCCTGGGCGCTGACGGCGGCCGCCGCCGGGAACCTGTGGGGGATCGACAGCGGCGCGTTCGCTGGTGTGCAGGCAGACCTGGCGCTCTTTCCGATACTGCTGGCCGGCTTCGGCATCATCGCGTCGATGCTCGGGACGTTTACCGTGCGGACCGACGACGAGAGCAAGGTGCAGGGCGCGCTGTTGCGCGGGCTCATCGTCGCGTCAGTCATCGTCCTGATCGGTGCGGCCGGTCTGATACAGGTGACCTCGGTGCCCTGGGCCGTCATGTGGTGTGTGATGTTCGGTGTCGTCGCCGGTGTGGTGATTGGGAAGCTGACCGAGTATTACACGGGCAAGGACAAGCCGCCGGCCGCGCACATCGCCGAACAGTCGAAGACCGGACCGGCGACCAACATCATCGCCGGGCTCGGCGTGGGCATGATGTCGTGTGGCTATCCGGTGCTGGTCATCTGTGCGGCAATCTTTTTCAGTTATCAGATGGGCGAGCAATACGGCGTCGCCATCGCCGCGGTGGGCATGCTGTCGACGCTCGGGATCAGTCTCGGGGTCGACGCCTATGGTCCGGTGGCAGACAACGCTGGTGGCATCGCCGAGATGAGCAAATGCGAGCCGTTTGTCCGCGACCGCACCGACGCGCTCGATGCTGTCGGGAACACCACCGCCGCGATGGGCAAGGGTTTCGCGATCGGGTCGGCGGCGCTCACGGCCCTCGCGCTGTTTTCGACGTTCCAGGCGAAGGCGGCAGACGCCGTCGCCCAGGCGGGCGGCGCCGGAGGCTTCGACCCTCGGCAGCTTGGGCTCGAGCTAACGAACCCGAACGTGCTGATCGGGATGTTCATCGGCGGGATGCTGCCGTTCATCTTCTCGGCCATGACGATGAACGCGGTGGGCCGGTCGGCGAACGAAATGATCGAGGAGGTCCGGCGGCAGTTCAAGAACATCCCCGGACTGCTCGAGGGCACGGCGGAGCCCGATTCGGCGAAGTGTGTGGCGATCTCGACCCGTTCGGCCATCAAGGAGATGATTCTGCCGGGCCTGCTCGCCGTGTCGGCGCCGGTGCTCACGGGATTCCTTCTCGGGGTGTCCGGGTTGGGCGGTCTGCTGGCCGGAGCCCTCGTCACCGGCGTGCTGATGGCGCTGATGATGGCCAACGCGGGCGGTGTCTGGGACAACGCCAAGAAGCTGATCGAGGAGACCGACAAGGGCACGGATCAGCACAAGGCGGCGGTCATCGGCGACACCGTCGGCGATCCGTTCAAGGACACGTCGGGGCCGAGTCTCAACATTCTGATCAAACTGATGACCATTGTTGCGGTCATCTTCGTGCCGCTTGTCGTCGGCTGGATGCAGTAGATAGACGGCGCCGGGAAGGCCCATTCGAAATATGACAGTTTTCGAGCTGAAAGGATCGTCGTCGCCAGTTGCCGGGATATCGCGGGGCTACGTTGACACCGCTTTTCACGTCTGCGTATAATCGTCGCTCTCAGTGTGAGGCCGGCGGCCCATCGGGGGCTTCAGGAGGGTAATTGTGGCTGGTCAGATGTTTGGTGAAATTGCGAATCCGTCGATCAAGATCGGCGCGCAGAAGTGGTACACGGTACCGGTCTCCATCCTCGCCCATGTGGGGGTGATAGCGGCGATCATGATCGTGCCGTTGTTGGCCGCGCAGGTGCTGCCGAATCCGCCGTCGATGATGGCGTTCGTCGCGGCGCCACCGCCACCACCACCACCACCGCCTCCACCGCCACCGCCGCAGGCCGCGGCGGCAGTTGAGGCGCCGGTGATTGACATCAATCCCAATGCCGCGCCGATCGAGGCGCCGGCTGAGATCGCGCCCGAGACCGGGTTCAATCTCTCCGAAGTGCGCGGCGTCGAGGGCGGTATCGCCGGCGGAGTGGTCGGCGGCATCGTCGGCGGCCTGCTCGAAGCGCCGCCGCCGCCGCCACCGCCGCCCGAGCCCGTGCGAGTCGGCGGCGATGTCAGCGCGCCGGTCAAGACGAGGAACGTCGACCCGCGGTATCCGCCGGTGGCGCAGGCGGCGCGTGTCGCCGGTGTCGTCATTCTCGAGGCGGTGATTGGCCCGGACGGGCGCGTCACGGACGTCAAGGTCCTGCGGTCGGTCCCATTGCTCGATGAGGCCGCCGTCGAAGCGGTCCGGCAGTGGGAATACACGCCGACCATGCTCAACGGCGTGCCGGTTCCCGTCATCATGACCGTTACCGTGAACTTCCAGTTGCGATAAGAATCAACAAGGATTTGAGGAGGCACAATGGATTTTCTTGAAATGTGGGAACAGATGGGCGTCATCGTCAAGCTTCTCATGGTCGTCCTGGCGGTGATGTCCATGTGGTCGATGGGTGTCTTTTTCGAGAGGCTGTTCACGTTTTTCCAGGCTGGCAAGCAGTCCAAGATGTTTGCCCCGCAGGCGGCGAAGCATCTCAAGGATGGCCGTCTCAAGGACGCCATCGCGGTCTCGCAGTCGAAGAACTACAAATACAGCCACCTTGGCAAGGTCGTCCTGGCCGGACTGCAGGAGTATCAGTTCCAGAAGGAGTCCGGCATCGAGCTGGAGCGTGACGACCTGGTCGACGCGGTGCGCCGTGCGATCCAGCGCGCGAGCGCGCTGACGGCCGCCGACCTGAAGAAGGGCATGGGTTCGCTGGCCACCATCGGCGCGACCGCAGTGTTCGTCGGGCTGCTCGCGACGACGTTCGGCGTTATCGCCGCGTTCCAAGGTATCGCGGCTACCGGGTCGGGTGGTCTGGGTGCGGTGTCGGCCGGTATCTCCGAGGCGCTCGTCGGGACCGCGATGGGGCTGATCGTGGCGATTCCCGCAGTGTGGTTCTACAACTACCTGACCTCGAAGATCGAATTCTTCAATGTTGAAATGGACAACTCGTCGTCCGAGCTCGTCGACTACTTCATCAAGAAGGCGGATTAGCGCCGGTGTCGACCCGGCGCCTGTGTCGCCGGGTCGCTCCCGCTGTTCGAGACGAGTCGAGGAGGCATACCTATGGGAATGCAAGTAGGCGAAAAAACAAGCGCGATGAACTCGGAGATCAACATCACGCCCTTGGCCGACGTGATGCTGGTGCTGTTGATCATCGTCATGCTCATCGCTCCGCTTCTGCAGAAGGGCGTCGACGTCGTGTTGCCAGAGGCGGCCAACACCTCGGAAAAACCGGAGAACGACGCGCAGACAGTGCTGGGGGTGACCGCCGACGGTCGGTTCTACGTCGAGAGCCAGCAAGTATCGGAGCAGGATCTGCTGCGAGAGGTGCAATCGGTGCTCGACCGAAAATTCGAGAAGATTGTCTTGATCAAGGCCGATCAGGATGCGCAATACAGCAGCGTGATGTCCGTGCTCGACCGGCTTCAGCGCGCCGGCATCGAGGACATCGGGTTGATCACCGAGCGCAAGGTCGGCAGCGCGGGTGCCGCTGGAGGGGGCGAGTAGCCGATGAGCCAGAAAAAGCACTTCGGCGCAGACGATATCGTAACGTCCAAGAAGCCTGAATCGACCTCGGCTATCAACATCACGCCGTTTATCGACGTGTTGCTGGTGCTGATCGTCATCTTCCTGGCGGCGTTGCCATTGTCCCAGCGGGGGCTCGACATAAACCTGCCGCTCGAGACGCAGGGCGCGCAACAGGCCCAGGGTGACAGCAGCCAGATCGTGCTGCAATACACGGCCGACCGTGTGATTACGGTGAACCAGCAGCCGATTGCGATCCAGCAGCTCGAGAGCCGTCTGCGTGCCATCTTCGAGCAGCGCCGCGAGAAGACGATGTTCATCGCCGGCGCCGGCAACCTGCGGTATGGCGAGATCATCGAGGTGATCGACGCCGCCAAGGGAGCGGGCATCACCAAGGTCGGTATCGTGACCGAGGGGATGCGGCGAGCTGGCGGGGCGGACGCGCTGTAGGACAAACGACGCAAGAACGGAGACACCAGACCGGCGCGACATCAGACGATGTCGCGCCGGTTTTCTTTTTGGGGCAGGGTGCAGGCCAGGCTACAAACTACGGGCTACGGGCGCTCTGGACGCGGGGGCACCCGTTACGCCCCTGCGCCGTGAGGGTTCTCAAGGCACGGATCACCTGCCGGTGCCATGCTGGGCATCCATGAGTAAACTCCGTGTCAAGCGCGGTGTGCGAGTCCTGCGGGTTTCCAAGCATCCATCCGGCGTCGTCGATTGACGCGCCACTTATCGAGTTCGACACGGCCCCAATCATTGTCGCGGCCTACCTTCGCCATGCCCTGCCAACGGGGTCCGCGCTCTGTTCCCGCGGAATTCCTCAGCACTGGAGCGTTGCCCTCGGCGAGCAACGTGCGGACTGGAAGGGCAGCCCGCGCGCTCCACATCCACAGAGCCTGATTCACGCTGGGTCGGTGGTATACCTCCACTCTTCGCCCGTGCGCAGCATGGCGAGCATCGTCCGCAGCAAGGAGTGCGCGGTGGCCACCACGGCGATCTTCGTCCGCTGCGGGTCGCCCCGCCGCACGCGGTCATAGAACGCGCGAATGCGCGGCGACCGGCGGATGCTCTGCCACGCGGCCTCGACCGCAAAGTGGCGCACGACTGAAGGCCCTTCCCGCGTGATGTGTCCTAACCGGTTCGACTGGGCCGAGGCGTCCTGACTCGGCACAACCCCGAAGTATCGACCGATGGCCTTGACCCGTCGGAAGCGGTGCGGATCGTCGATGTGCGCGAGGACGGCTTCGGCCGTCCGGATCCCGACGCCCGGGATCGTCATCAAGAGCGGCACGCCAGGCTGGGTCGCGGCCGTGCGATTCAACGCGTCCTCGACGCGCGCCAGCATCTGGGTGAGCGACATCACCCGCTCGCAGAGCAGGTCTCGTTGCAGCGCGTCCAGTGGCGACGACAAGGCCACCGCCTCAAGCCAGGCCAGACCGCGGTGGGTCCAGAGGCCTTTGGGAGGCTCAATCCCCTCGCTGCGGAGCAAGGCGCGGAGACCGTTCTTCGCCCGTGTGCGCTCCGCCATCAGCGTGCGACGATGCTCAATCAGCCGGCGCCACGCTTGGGTCGCGTGCGCCGGGACGTAGACGGTTGGCACTTCATCCAGGAACAGCAGTTTGGCGAGCTTCTCGGCGTCCACCCAATCGTTCTTGCGTTTCGAGCGAAAGATCAAGCGCAACTGGCCCGGATGCGCTACCACGATACGGCGGGCGACCGTGCGCAATCGCTCGAACAGAAACCCGTAGCCCGTGGACGCCTCGAAGCAGACCGCAAACGGTCGTTTCAGCATCGCGAGCTCGGCCACGACGCTCGGTACCGACCCCTTGACCGTCCGGGTCATCAGCTTGCGACCGCGGTGGTCGAGTACACAGAACGTCGACTGTCGCACATGAACATCCAGCCCTACATATCGCATGGCAAGCCTCCTCTTGCATCGCACACTACGCGACCCGGAGCTTGCTTCATAGATTCATTGTCCATGCGCGTGAGAGGGCTGAGAGCCGAATGATGAGTCCGGTCGGCCCACAGCGCGCGTCCTCGAGCGCCTGAAGCCCGAGCACCTTTCCGATCTGTTCCCGTACACGAAAAAAGGGCCGGACCGCCTCCGCGGCCCGACCCCTGTGTCGAAGGGAACCGTTGGCGGTCTAGCTCGCGCCGGCGGTCCGCAGCTTCTGAAGCTCCTCGGCCCGGTCGCGCAGCTCATCGGCCTGAGTGATTAACTCTTCTCGCATGTCCAGGTCCTCTGTGAGATTCGCCTGCAGCCGAAGCAGGATGTTCTTGTAGGTCAGCGCCTCGATGTAATCGGCGTTCAGCTCGAGCGCCTTGTCCAGCTCGGCGAGTCCGAGCAGGACATACTCTTCCTCCTCCTCGTCGCTGAGGTTGAAGTCGCGGAACGCCTTATCCCAGTAAAAAGTGCCGATGACGTAATACGCCTCCGGATTATCCGGTTCGAGCACAGCCCGCTGACGCAACGCCGCGACCGTCTTGTCGAAATCTTCGCTGCGGTTGTAGAACGCGGCCAGCTGCTGAAACACGTTGGAGTCGTCGGGGCGCATATCTTGCACCTGCAGGTATATCTGCTCGGCCTCGGCATAGAGTCCCGAGTCTTCGTAGAGTGTGGCCAGCCGGATGTAGTTGTCTGGATTCGTAGGGTCGGTCTTGATCATCTGCTGGAGCACCGGTTCTGACGACGCCGGGTCGTTTGCCTTGTCGGGGCCATAGGCAGCGACCAGATACTGCATCGACAGCGTCTGCATCTGTAAGGTGGTCTGGCGGTCCACCGACTTGATGTAGTTTTCGATGGCTTTTTCCAGGAGCTCGTCGTTCACGGCTTGGCCACGCAGGGCTGGTCGAAACAGGTTGTCGTAGCTGTTCGCCAGGTAGAAGTAGGCGTCCACCATGTTCGGGTCGTTGGCGATGACTTCCTCGTAGAGCTCCGCGGCGCCCTCGTAGTCTCCACGCTGGTAGAACGTGTGGGCGTCCTTGATCACCCGCAGGGCCCTGAGCTGATCTGCGTACTGACATGACACCAGCGGCAAGACCATGGTGGCGACGAGAACGAGTCTCGTTCCGAACGATCGCATGTGCATGACGGTCCCCTCAAAAAGCTGTGTTTCGCACGTCCTCTCGAGATTCCAAGGCTAGCCTGCCTGTCGGCTGCTGGTGGGTTCAGCCTGAGAAACCGGCGAATTCCAGCAGCACGAGGCACAGGCGACCCTGCGTTGAGGACGCATCAGTATAGTGAAGCGAAAAACGGCAAGTCAAGGGACAGGGTCAGTCCAGCAAATAGCTTTCCTTCAACCAATTCGCGCTTGTCATGGCCAAGTCGGCTTGACGCTTGTCCGCAACGATTCCTATCATGGAGTCTGTCTGTATCCTGTTGGTGGACAACAACTTCTGATGATCAATTTTGAAAAGCTGGCGGACAAGGCCCTCGCCTCTCATCCGGACGCGGACACCGGTCTGCTACGCAAGGCCTACGACTTCTCCGCCAAGGAGCATGCCGGTCAGACGCGCCGCTCTGGTGAACCCTATGTGACGCATCCGCTCGAGGTCGCGTCGCTTGTTGCCGACATGCGTCTCGATGACGTGGCGATCGCGGCCGGGCTCTTGCACGACGTCGTCGAGGACACGCTGACCTCGATCGAGCGGGTGCGCGAGCTGTTTGGTCCCGACGTGGCCCACGTGGTGGAGGGGGTTACCAAGATCAGCACGATCCCGTTTTCGTCGAGCGAGGAGCGTCAGGCGGAGAACTTCCGCAAGATGTTGCTTGCCATGGTCGACGACATCCGGGTGATTCTCGTGAAGCTGGCAGATCGCCTTCACAACATGCGCACGTTGGACCACCTGGCGGAGGACCGTCGGCTGACGATTGCGCAGGAGACGCTCGATATTTACGCTCCGATCGCCCACCGGCTCGGGATGAAGAAGGTCAAGAACGAGCTGGAGGACCTTGCCTTCCGGCACCTCGACCCGAAGGCCTACGAGACGCTCCGGGCGTGGGTGGACCGGCGGCGGCGGGCGACCCAGTCCGCGGTGACCGGTTTACGGCGGACCCTCGAGCGCACGCTAACCGAGGCCCAGGTGCCATTTGTGCGGATCGAGTCACGGATCAAGCGGTTGTACGGCATTCACCAGAAGATCAAGCGCCAGCGAATTTCCCTTGAACAGGTCTACGACCTGATCGCCCTCCGCGTGATTACCGCGTCGGAACGCGATTGCTACGGTGCCCTGGGCATCATCCATCAGACCTGGTCTCCGGTGCCAGGACGGTTCAAGGACTTTGTCGCCATGCCGCGGGCCAATGGATATCAGTCGCTGCACACCTCGGTCGTCAGCGACCAGGGTGTCCCGTTCGAGGTGCAGACCCGGACCGAGGAGATGCACGCGGTGGCAGAGGAGGGAATTGCCGCGCACTGGAAATACAAGGAGGGACGGGTCGGAGTCACACCCGACGAGAGACACTTCGCATGGCTTCGCCAGCTGCTCGAGTGGGAGCAGGAGGTACGCGACCCCGGGGAGTTCATCAACAATCTGAAGGTGGACCTCTATCCGGACGAGGTCTACACCTTTACTCCGAAGGGCGAAGTGAAGTCGCTGCCCCGAGGCGCCACACCGATCGACTTCGCCTACAGCATTCACACCGACGTCGGGCATCAGTGTGTCGGGGCGCGCGTAAACGGCCGGATGGTGCCGGTGCGGACACGGCTGCAAAGTGGAGACATCGTCGAGGTGGTGACGGCACAGGGGCACATACCCAGTCGAGACTGGTTGAACATCGTCGTCACGTCCCGTGCCCGCAACAAGATCAAACACTTCATCCACGCCAAGGAAAATGTGCAGGCGGTCGAGCTCGGGCGCAAGTTGTTCGACAAGGAGCTTCGGCGATTCGACGTCAATGCCAGGTCGGCGCTCGAGCCAGAGGCGGTGAGCCGGGTGGCGAGCGAGTTTGGGGCGCAGCGCGCCGACGACCTGTTCGCCGCGATTGGCTACGGGAAGGTTCCGGCCCGGTCGGTTCTGGCCAAGTTGGTGCCGAAGCAGCTCGAAGAGAAGCCCGGGAACCCATCGATCGGGACGGTCGTCAGACGCATGCTGCGTCCCAGCGAGGAGAAGGTCAAGGTTCGCGGGTTCGACGACCTGCTGGTGTTTCGGGCCAGGTGCTGCAATCCGATCCGCGGCGAGAAGATCGTCGGATATGTTACCCGCGGCAAAGGGGTCTCAGTCCACGCGGCGCGGTGTCCCAACGTCCTGAACTTGCTCTACGACCCTGAGCGTCGGATCGACGTGGTCTGGGACAAGCGTGCGGATGAGTCGGGCTTCATCGTGCTCATCGGTATTCAGGTGGAGGACCGGAGGGGCATCCTCGCGGACGTGACCTCGAAGATTGCTGGTCTCAAGACCAACGCCCTGAAGGTCGAAGCCTCAACCAGCGAGCACCACGGGCGGATCAGCGTCACCCTGGAGATCGACGACTTGAAACACCTGCAGCGGATCGTCAAGGTGATTCGCGGCGTGCCCGGGGTACTGGAGGTGGAGCGGCGCATGCGCTAGGTTTTCGTGACGAGACGCCCGCGAGGGCCTGCGTCGCGGCTTCTGCTCACCGGGGTCACAGCCCGCCTGGCTGCTCCCTCGTCGCGCCTTGCCAGCCGAACGTCTCGTCACGAGAACCGAGGCCTGTGTGTCTGCAACAGTCTGCCAGGTGCTCTGACGAGGTGCCCGCCTGGAGGGCGTCGCCCATTGAGCCTGGGCCCGCCCTTCGGGCGCCAGTCGATTACTCGAGATAGGCGATTGCGTCGATCTCGACTCGCACGCCTTTGGGGAGGGCGGCGACCTGTACGGTTGCGCGGGTGGGCGCGGGGTCGGTGAAGAAGCTGCCGTAGACCTCGTTGACCTGTGCGAAGTCGGCGAGATCAGTCAGGAAGATCGTGCTTCGCACGACCTGGTCAAAATCAGCGTCGGCGGCCAGCAGAATGGCACCGATGCTCTGCATGACCCGGCGAGTCTGGATGGCGGCGTTGCCATCCACGACCTGCCCAGACGTGGGGTCGAGGGGGATTTGCCCCGAGATGAAGAGCATCGAGCCGGCGCGAACGGCCTGGGAGTAGGGTCCGATCGCCGCCGGTGCCTTGTCGGTCCGAACGGCCTGACGAGCCATCACGTCCTTGGGAATTTGCCGGTGTGAGCCAGAAACAAGAGGCGGCGAAGCCTGCCGCCTTCTGCTGACGTCTAGGCCGCTTTGACGACCTTGTTCGAGCGGAGACAGCGCGTGCAGACGCGAATCCGCTTGACCCCGCCGTTGACGACCGCTTTCACCCGCTGGATGTTGGGCAAGAAACGACGGCGCGTGACGTTGTGCGCGTGACTGACGTTTCGTCCGAACGCCGGGCCCTTCCCGCAAATTTCGCAATGCTTCGACATGATCCTTATCTCACTTGGCGAGTCAAACCCCAAATTATATCAGAGACCGGGGGCCAGAGACCAGAGTCCAAATTCATGGAGGTGCCCGCCTTCTTCTGGCTCTGAGAGTCGCGAAGGGCCGCGGGGCCGCCCAAGCCTAAGGAATGATAAGCGACGGCGTCCTGTCCCCCCCGGGTCCTGCCTTTTGGCCTCCCGAGGTGGCCGGATCGTCGGGCGTTGCGTCGCCGCCCGACGAAGACCTCATCAGACGGCCCACCAGGTCGAGATAGGCGCGGGCGTCCCCGCCGAGCGCCGAGCGCGCATCGGCGGCCGCCCGCTCCACGCGTCGTAAGACCTCCACCAGGTCCGGCTCGCTGGCCACGGGCCTCTGATCGTTCGTGCCCTCCAGCAACGGTTTTAGTTCGCGCGCGAGCCGCTCGGCCGGTAGCGACGATGGCCGATGCTCGTAGATGATGCCCTTGCTGGCCGTTTCGTACGTGGCCGCGAGAGCTTGGGCGGTGTCGCGAACCACGTCGTCGTTCACCGGCATTTCGCCCGATTCGGCGAGCCGGAGGAAAGTCCCCTGAACCAGGAAGAACAGCTGATACTGCCGCTGGCTGAGCCCGGCGATGATCGGTAGCAGGAACCGTGCGTCGCGCTCCTGCTGGCGCTGGATCACGGCCGGCGGGTGCGTCCGCGCCGTCAGGAGATAGCCGCAGTCTGACGGACAGGCAATCTCGGTCAGCCGCTTGGTGCCACAGCAGACGGCACAGATTTGTCGCCCCAGTGCGGGACAGGCTCGGCGCGCGCGGCGTTTCTGGCAGGAGGGGCAGGTTTCAGGGCTCATCTCTTCGGTAAGCGGCTGGCTCAGCTTGGCACACCGCGAATGACACCGTCAACGGGCGTTGGCAAGCCGTCGGTCTGATGCGCGAAATCGGACACCTGGTTGCGCCTGATACGCCTGTGACGGTTCGTGACCACCCAGGCGACCGCCAGATTGCCTCCTTTTGAGGACAACTGAGGGGCAAAAGAACTGAAACCCTTCATCCCCATTCGTCGTCTAAGTAAGCGAGGTCGGTTCTCGAGGGCGCGACTCGAGTCGCACAGGAGGCCGGTAAAGCGTAGTAGATGAAGCAGATAGGACGGGATTGCGAGGAAGGGCGAGACCCCTGAGGGCTGTAGACGGCCCTCACGACAACCTCCCTCCTTTTTGTAATCCCAACTCAAGTCGCTTCGTTTTTGGGCACCATCAGGCCGCGTGTCGGCGTGGTGTCCTGGTATCTAACTTGCTTGTAAGACTATTGTTTTCGGGGCTTCGAGCCGACACGATCCCGAGCGTGCAACCCGAGCAGGTCGGACGAGAAGGAGCCGTATCATGAGTACCCAGACATTTGCCATTCCCAACGACCGGCATAAGGAGCTGCGCCGCATCCTCGAGGAGCGGCGAAGCGAGATTGCTGGCGAGGTGCAGCACAAGATTCGGAGCGTGCGGACCGAGGCGTCGCAGACCGCGAAGCGCCGTGCCGCCGACGCCACCGAGACCGCAGAAGCGGATATCCAGGACGATATCGAGTTCGCGCTGATCCAGATGAAGGCGGAGACGCTCAACAGGATCGGGGCGGCGCTGACGCGGCTCGAGGAAGGCACCTACGGATACTGCTACGAGTGCGGCGAGGAGATTGCCGAGCGACGGCTACGGGCGTTGCCGTTTGCCACGCGGTGCAAGAACTGTGAAGAGGTGTGCGAGACGGAGCGAAACCGCGAGCGCGTGCTCGAGTCCCGCAGCAAGGCCAGCTCGTTGTTCGGTACCCCGTCCAGTTAGTTCAATCAGGCACGTCCAGCACGGTGCTCGGCGTCATTTCGCGCATCGCGTCGTGGGCATTCGGGTTAGACTCCTACTGCACCGGCCTCACCCGTTCGGGGGGGCCGGCCTCAGACCGTCGCCAGGCGTGCTCGACCTGACAACATGAGTGCGAATCGTTTCTAGATTGGACCGTCACAGGGCGGCTAGCCCCCGCGTAGCGGGGCTGTGAGACACGCAGCCTGGCGATGCGGAGCCACCCGGTTTGAAGCGGAGCGTCGTTAGATCAGGAGAATCGCACGATGAGCGATCAGCACGAGCTCCTCGATGAGGAAATCTCGGGAGGGGAACGGCCGGTCGCTATCCCACCCGAGCTGCCGGTGTTGCCGCTACGCGACACCGTGTTGTTTCCGAACTCATTCATGCCTTTGGCGGTGGCTCGCGAGAGTTCTGTCCGTCTGATCGAGGAGGCGATCGCCGACAGCCGCGTCGTCGGCGTGTTCACCCAGCGCGAGCCGGGCATCGAGGAGCCCACGCAGGAGGATCTGTTTCCGGTCGGCACGGTGACGCACATCCACAAGATGTTCAAGCTACCGGACGGCACGCTGCGTCTCATCGTGCAAGGGCAGGCACGTTTGCATCTCGATGAGGTGCTCGCAACCACGCCGTATATCCGGGCGCGGGTTCGTCTCGCCGAAGAGGTGGTGCGCGAGGAGGATCGGCTCGAGATTGACGCGTTGCAGCGCAACATCAAGAACAATTTCCAGCAGGTGGTGTCACTCTCGCCATTGCTGTCCGACGACCTGCAGGCGCTGGCGGGCAACATCACCGAGCCGGGCAAGCTGGCCGACTTCATCGCTTCCAGTCTGACGACCATCCCCACGGCGACCAAGCAGCAGGTCCTCGGAACGCTCGACGTGCGGGAGCGGATGGAAGATCTGAACCGGACGCTGATCAAGGAGCTCGAGGTCCTCGAGCTGGGCTCGAAGATCCAGTCCGAGGTGCAATCCGAGGTTGGCAAGAATCAGCGCGAGTATCTGCTTCGCGAGCAGCTCAAGGCGATTCAGAAGGAGCTGGGCGATACCGACGATCAGGCGAAAGAGATCGAAGAGCTCAAGGAGAAGATCGAGGCGGCCGGCATGCCGGAGTTGGTCCAGAAAGAGGCGATACGCGAGCTCGACCGGTTGTCGCGGATGCCGGTGGCGGCCGCAGAGTACACGGTGTCCCGCACCTATCTCGATTGGCTGGTAGCGTTGCCCTGGGACGTTCGGACCGATGAAGTGATCGAGTTGGCGCACACCAAGGAGGTGCTTGACGCCGACCACACCGATCTGGAGAAAGCGAAAGATCGCATTCTGGAGTATCTGGCCGTGCGCAAGCTGAACCCGGACGTCAAGGGGCCGATTCTCTGCTTTGTCGGTCCGCCGGGAGTTGGCAAGACCTCGCTGGCGAAGTCGATAGCGCGGTCGCTCGACCGCAAGTTCGTCCGCGTGTCGCTTGGGGGCATGCGCGACGAGGCGGAGATCCGCGGGCACCGGCGCACCTACATTGGGGCGCTGCCGGGACAGGTTATTCAGGGGCTGCGACGCGCCGAGTCGAAGAACCCGGTGTTTATCCTCGACGAGATCGACAAGCTGGGCTCGGACTTTCGCGGTGACCCGTCATCGGCGCTGTTGGAGGTGCTCGATCCGGAACAGAACAACACTTTCCGAGACCACTATCTGGATGTGCCATTCGACCTGTCCGAGGTGCTGTTCATCACCACGGCGAACGTGCTCGACCCGGTGGCGCCGCCGCTGCGCGACCGCATGGAGGTGCTGGAACTGCCCGGCTACACCGAGGAGGAGAAGCTAAAGATTGCCACAGAGCACCTGGTCGACCGTCAGGTCGAGAACCATGGCCTGAAGCCGGAGCAGCTTTCGTTTGCCGACGACGCGTTGCGCGCGGTCATCCGCGGATATACCCGCGAGGCGGGCGTGCGGAACCTGGAACGTGAGATCGGCGCGCTCTGCCGGAAGGTGGCCCGCCGGCATGCCGAGGGGACGGACGATCCGGTCCAGATCGTGCCGGATACGGTGACCGAGATGCTCGGGGCGCCACGTTTCCAGGACGAGGAGGTGGCCGAGCGGACGAAGAATCCGGGTGTTGCTCTAGGGCTGGCCTGGACGCCGGCCGGTGGCGAGGTGCTCTTCGTCGAGGCATCGAGAATGCCGGGAACCGGGTCGCTGACGCTGACGGGGCATCTGGGCGACGTGATGAAGGAATCGGCCCGCGCGGCGCTGTCGTGGTTCCGTGGCCAGACCGACGCCCACGGCGTGGATTCTGATTTCTACAAGAATTCGGAGATCCATCTCCACGTACCCTCGGGCGCCATCCCGAAGGATGGCCCCTCGGCCGGCGTCACGATGGTGACGGCGCTGGCCTCCGAGTTGACGGGCCGCCCGGTTCGGGGCGACCTGGCGATGACGGGGGAGATCACGCTCTCTGGCCACGTACTACCGGTTGGTGGCATCAAGGAGAAGGTGCTGGCGGCTCGTCGGCACGGGGTCTTCGAGGTCATCATGCCGAAGCAGAACGAGAAGAACGTCAACGAGGATCTGAGCGAGGACCTGCGGCGCGATATGACCATCCATTTCGTGTCGACTATCGACGACGTGCTGAAGCTGGCCCTGCAGCCGGCCACGGCGCCCCCCGCCGAGGTGTCGGATGCAACGGCCGACGAACCCGAGGTGCACGGCACGGTGCAGTAGTGGCGGGTCCGTAAACCTGGCCCCGTGGGCAGTCTCTTCTTGGCTCGTCACGTCCGCCAGCGACGCAATCTGTCTCGGTCTGAACCTCTCTCCGACCTAGATATATGCCGGCGCCACCACGAGCACTTGCCCGCGATGCCGCCTATCTGGTCTCGTTTCCATAGCAGTTCCGAGAGCATGCATGATTCCCGGGGGACGATGCACCGATGCCCTGGGGCGGTGTGTTCCTCGTTTGAGCACGCGCCAGAAGACGCCCAAGGGCATGCTGCAGTGGCAGGTTAATGGACATTGTCGTGAGATCCTGCGGATGCTATCGCCCCAGGGTGTCTGTTATCTGTCGTTCGAGCTATTTCACTTTCGACCGACTCGCAATAAGCGTGACGTCGTAGTCCACACCGAGCCCGGTGTGGTCCTATGCACGGGCCAGACGCACCCGCGCCGCCGAATTGATTGGCGGGGTCCTGCTCCTCAGGCCGCTACAACAGCGTCAAACCGAACGCAGTCTTCATGTCGGAGACGCCGCCTTCCTGAACGAGTTGGCGGGCTTCCGACAGGGTGAAAACTCTGGCTTCGATGTCCTCATCCTCGTCGGCTTCTGCTGGGTGGTCGGGCGCCTCGAGGCCGGTCAACTTGAAGAAGATCATCAGCTCATCGCAGTAGCCGGGGGTGGGATACCAGGCGTCGAGCCGTTCGATCCGGGTCGGGATCTTGGCGATCTCTTCGTGGCACTCGCGAACGGCTGCCTCTTCTGCCGTCTCGCCGGGGTCGACGCTGCCGGCGGGGAGCTCCCAGAGCCATTCATCGATCGCGTAGCGATACTGGCGGGCGAGGACGATGTGGGCCGGGTCCGGCATCGGGATCAGAATGACCGAGGCCGGGTGACGAACGACGTGCATCAGGGTTTCGGGGCCATGCGGGAGTCGGACCCGGTCCGCGTGGATGGAGAAGACCTTGCCGGTGAAGACCGTTTCGCTGGAGCGCGTGCGCTGGCTCATAATCGGCTGTCTCGCTGTTCTCGCAGCTCGTCGAGGATCGTTTGCAGGTCCTCGGGCAGCGGCGCAGTGAACTCGACTCTTCGGCCATCGCGGGGGTGCGTAAAGGCGATCCGGAAGGAGTGAAGGAACGGACGGTCGAGTGATGCCAAGGTGCGGTGGTCCGCGGCCAGGTGGCGGCGGACGCCGCCATACACAGCGTCACCAACGACCGGGTGGCCGATGCTGTTCAGGTGGACGCGGATCTGATGTTGGCGACCGGTGGCGATGGCGACCGTGGCGAGCGTGAGGCCGCGGAGACGTTCGGTGCCGGTCACACGCGTCACCGCCGATCTGGCTCGGCGCGCGCGAGTCGACATCTTCTGACGGTTCACTGGGTCGCGACCAAGCGGGGCGTCGATGCGACGGCCGGTGTTGAGCAGGCCCCAGACCAACGCGATGTATTCCTTTTCGACCTCGCGGTCGGCGAACTGGCGTGACAGCTCGGCGTGCGCGGTGTCGTGCTTGGCGACCAGCATGACGCCGGAGGTGCCGCGGTCGAGCCGGTGGACGATGCCGGGGCGCTGCTCGCCGCCGATGCCGCTCAACCCCGTGACGTGGTGCAGCAGCGCGTTGACCAGGGTGCCGCTTTCGTGACCGACGGCCGGGTGCACCACCATGCCGGCCGGCTTGTCGACGACCACCAGGTCGGGGTCGTCGTGGACGATTGTGATCGGCAGCGCTTCGGGGACCGGAGTCGAGGGGGCCGGCGCCGGGATTTCCAGATCGATGACGTCGCCAGTGTGCACGGCATGGCTTGCTCGGACCGACCTCTGATTCAGCCGGACGTTGCCGCCGCGGATCAAGCGCTGGATCTGCGATCGCGAGCGATCTGGCAGCACCTCCGTGATGTAGTGGTCCAGGCGCGTGCCGTCGTGTTCGCCGGCCACCTCGAGCTGGAAGGTCTCGGCGAAGACGTCGCGTTCCGCTACGTCATGGTCGTCCATCCGGCTCCCGGCTACGCGGCTTTCTTCTGCGCAGACTTCGCCGGGGCGGACTCCGGCTTACCCCGTCGGCCCAGCCGCAGGAGCATCACGATGGCCAGCGGCACGATCAGACCCGAGAGGACCTGCGAGGTCGAGATGGTGCCCAACAACATGCCGCGCGGGTCGCCGCGGTAGAACTCGATGAAGAACCGGGCGGTCGGATACAGGAGTAGGTAAGTCCAGAACGTCCGGCCCGCGAACGGGCGCCACCGGCGCTCACCGACGAGCAGCACCGCCAGCACGGTCAGTTCGGCGATCGCCTCGTAGACCTGCGTCGGGTGCAGCGCGATCTCGAGCGGCGTACCGACGTTGGCGGCCGCCAGCGTGTTGGTGAAGGTGATGCCCCACGGCAGGTCGGTCGCCCGTCCGTAACAGCAGCCGGCCATCAGACAGCCCAGGCGGCCGACGGCGTGCCCCAGTGCGATGCCCGGGGCAAACAGATCGCAGGTGGTCCAGAGCGGCAGCGCGTGCTTGCGAATGTACCACCAGGCCACCGGCACCGCCAGCAGCAGTCCGCCGTAGAACACCCCGCCAGACTTCAGCAACACCATGAGCTGAGCCGGGTCGCTCGTGAACCGGTCGACGTCCAGGATGAACAGCATCAGCTTCGCGCCGACGAGCGCGCTGATGATGGCGAAGATGCCGAGGTCCATGACACGCTGGCCGTTCAGGCCGGCGCGGTCTGCCCGACGCAGCGCGAACTGGAGGGCGACGATATACGCGGTCGCCAACAGCACGCCGTAGCTGTAGATGCTGACCGGGCCTAGCTCAAACAGAAGTGGATACATCCCGGCTCACCACGAACATGTCCAGTATAAGCAGACAGGCGCCCACCGTGATCGCCGAGTCGGCCACGTTGAACGCCCAGAAGTGGTAGGTCCTCCAGTACACGTCGACGAAATCAATGACATAGCCGGCCGTTGCGCGGTCGATCAGGTTGCCGACGGCGCCGCCCAGGATCAGCGCCAGACCCGCTCGGGTCAGCGTCTCCCGCGATCCGACTCGTGAGGCGAAGATGCCGATCGCAGCCAGGGCCACCAACGCGATAACTGTCATCAGGAGCTGCTTGAAGCCAAGGTCTACGGCGTTCAGGAAACCGAACGCCGCGCCGGTGTTCCGCACGTGCACCAGGTTGAGGAACCCCGGCACAACCTCGATGCTGTCGTGAAGCGCGATCTCGCTTCGGATCAGCAGCTTGGTGAGCTGATCGAGAATCAGGACCGCCACGATGATCGTCCCCATGATTCCACGGGTCATGACGCCGGCCGACGCCGCGGGCATCTCGGCGGTCGGTGGGACGACCGACGCCGTCTGGGATTCGGTGGGCATTGCCAGTCGTCCGCTCAGACGAGCGTGGACACGCTCTCGGACAACGCGTCTCGGCAGCGGTTACAGACCTCGGCGTCGGTATCAGCCTCAGGTTCGTTCACGGCCGCCGCCGCGGGTCGCACCCAGCGCCAGCACCGCGGGCACTTGGCGGCCTCGACGCGCCGCGCTGCAATACGGGCCGTGCCGGCCGGCTCGCTGTATACGGTGCCGTCTGCGGCGTCACCAGCCGGCGGGCCGGCGGCGAGCGTCACCTCTGAGGTGATGAACAGCATCGCCAGATCGTCGCGATATCTCTCGAGCAGCTGGGCCAGCTCGCCGTCGACGGTCAAGGCAACCGTCGCTTCGAGCGACGTGCCGACCACCTTGTTTTGTCTCAGCTTTTCGAGCTCGCCGTTCACCGCGTCCCGCAAGCTCAGCAGCCGGGTCCAGCGGGCGATGAGCTCATGGTCAACCAGGGCGTCGATGCCGGACGGAAAGTCGGCCAGGTGCACGCTCTCGGCGTCGGCGCCCGGCAGGTTGCGCCATAGCTCGTCAGCCGTAATCGGCAGAATTGGCGCGACCAGGCGGGTCAGGCCGTCGACGATCGTGTGAATCGCCGTCTGCGCGGACCGGCGGGCGTCGGCGCCGGGCGCGAAGGTGTAGAGCCGGTCCTTCGAGATGTCCACGTAGAAAGCGCTCAAGTCGACCGTCAAGTAATTGTTCAACGTGTGCACGACCGTCTGGAACTCGTATCGGTCGTAGGCGCGCAGCACGCGGGCCGCCACTTCGCCATAGCGGGCCACCGCGTAGCGGTCCACCTCGCTCAGCCGGTCGAGCTCCAGCCCGTCGGTCGCCGGGTCGAAGTCGTACAGATTCGCGACCAGGATCCGCAGCGTGTTGCGGATCTTCCGGTAGGCTTCAATGATCCGCGCGAGAATGTGCGGGCCAAGCCGTACCTCCTCCTGGTAGTCGACCATCGCCACCCAGAGGCGCAGCACTTCGGCGCCGCTCTGCTTGATGATCGTTTGTGGCTCGATGGTGTTGCCGACCGACTTCGACATCTTGCGGCCCGTTTCGTCCACCACGAAGCCGTGGGTGATTACCTGTTTGTAGGGCGCCGCGTCGCGTGTGCCCAGCCCGACCAGCAGCGAGCTGTGGAACCAGCCCCGATACTGGTCGCTGCCCTCCAGGTAGACGTCGTAGGGCCACCCCAGCTCGGGATGGTCGCCCAGTACGCCTTCGTGGCTCGACCCCGAGTCGAACCAGACATCGAGGATGTCGCGTTCGCGCTCGAACTCCGCGCCGTCGCACTTCGGGCACCGCAGGTCCGGCGGCACGAATTCGGTGATATCGCGCTCGTACCAGGCGTCGGCACCGTGTTCCGCGAACACGGTGGCCGCGCGGTCGATCAGCCCGGTCGTCAGCACCGCCTTCCGGCAGCCGGTGCAGTAGACCGCCGGAATCGGGACTCCCCAAGACCGCTGGCGCGAGATACACCAGTCGGGTCGGTTCGCCAACATGTTGCGAATCCGTTCTTCGCCCCAGGCGGGAAACCACTCCACCTGCCTGACCGCGGCCAGCGCCCGCCCACGCAGGTCGCCCGTGTCCATGGCGATGAACCACTGCCACGTGGCCAGGAAGATCACCGGATGCTGACACCGCCAGCAGTGCGGGTAGGCGTGGTCGAGCGGCTCGCTGTGCCACAGGCGTCCCCGGTCGGCCAGCGCCGCCTCCACCTTCGGGTTGGCGTCGAAGACCTTCTCGCCCCCGACGATCTCGACGTCGTCGTCGAACCGGCCCGATGGCCCGACCGGAGCACAAATCTCCAGGTTGTAGCGCACCCCGGTGTTGTAGTCGTCGGCACCGTGCCCGGGTGCTGTGTGCACCGCGCCGGTGCCCTGCTCCAGCGTCACGTAGTCGGCCAGCACGCCGACTGAGTCGCGTTCGTAGAGCGGATGCTGGAACCGCAGCCCTTCGAGGTCGCGTCCCTTCAGGGCTGCGAGCTTCGGGCCGAATACTCGCCCGACCGCCCCGGCGACCGGCTCGGCCAGTCGCTCGGCGACGATGACCGCCGTGCCGTCGACGTCATAGACGCCATAGTCGAAGTCTGGGTGAAACGCCACCGCGAGGTTCGAGGGGATCGTCCACGGGGTGGTCGTCCAGATGAGGACCGAGATCGACCGGTCGACCAGAGCCGGCGCTCGTTCGACGAGCTGGCGCGCGCTGTCCTCGCGCAGCGGAAACTCCACGTAGATGGACGGTGAGGTGTGGTCCTCGTACTCCACCTCCGCTTCGGCGAGTGCGGTGCGGCAACGCAGACACCAGTGCACCGGCTTCTTGCCCTTGTAGACCGCCCCTTGCTCGACAAACCGGCCCAGGGCCCGCACGATAGCGGCCTGGTAATCAGGCGTCATCGTCAGATACGGGCCGTCCCAGGCGCCAAGCACGCCGAGTCGCTGGAAATCAGCCGACTGGCTCTCGACGAACTTCTGCGCGTATCGGCGGCAGGCGCGTCGGAAGTCGGCCACGCTCATTTCGCGCTTCTTCTTGCCCAGCTCGCGGTCCACCTTGAGCTCGATCGGAAGCCCGTGACAGTCCCACCCCGGCACATACGGTGCGTCGAAACCGGCCATCGTCTTCGACTTGACGATAATGTCCTTCAGTACCTTGTTCAGCGCATGCCCGATGTGGATCTTCCCGTTGGCGTAGGGCGGGCCGTCGTGGAGCACGAACCGCGGGGCGCCGGCACGGCGCGTGCGGATGCGCCCATACAGCCCCATCTCGTTCCAGCGGGCAATGGCGGCCGGCTCCGTCGTCTGGAGATTGGCCTTCATCGGAAAGCCGGTCCGTGGCAGATTGAGGGTCTTCTTCCAGTCAGGCATTTGACCTTGGGGATGCCCGCGCAGGCTGGTGGACACACCACCCCCGTGTCCGGGTTTCAGGCTTAAACCTTTTGGCTTCAGGCGCTCCGCCGGCTCGACAGTTCGTAGCCATCAGGCGGTTACACCCAACGAGACCATTGTAGTGCATGGCGACGGCCCGCCCGGGGCGGGCCGCGAGTCGTCGAGCTCGTCGCACCGGAAGCAGCCCAGTGCCGACCGTCCGGGGCCTGATACTCGCCATGTTTCAGTAGCACCGCGGGCGGGGCGCGCCTCCCTGAGCCTCGCCTTGACATCGTCGACCGAGTCCTTGATGATAAACCGACGGTTGGTTTATTTATGGCAAGGACCGTAGACGTCACGGCGCACGCGCAACGCCGACTCTCGTTTCTCGAATCGGCCGCGCGGCTGATCGAGCGCAAGGGCTACGAACAGATGACGGTGCAGGACGTGCTCGACGACGTGGAGCAATCGAAGGGCGCCTTCTATCACTACTTCGAGTCGAAGCAGGCCCTCGTCGAGGGCCTCATCGCCCACCTCGGGGCGTCGATTGTGGGCGAGCTCGACCGATACATGCAGGCGCCGAGCCTGTCTGCGCTGGACAAGCTGCGGGCGCTGTTCGACCAGGGAAATCGGATGAAGCTCGAACGGCGCCAGCTTTGGACCGCCCTGATACCGATGTGGTCTCACGAAGGCAATGCCGCCATCCGGCAACGAGTGTTCGCGACGGTCCAGGAGCGGCTGACGCCGTTGCTGACCGGCATCATCAAACAGGGCTGTGCGGAGGGCGTGTTCACCACGCGCTATCCGGAGCAGATCGGGCGGATGGTGTTCGCGCTGAGCCAGGACCTCAACTCGAGCGTCGTCCTGCTGCTGACCGCGCGACGCACCGACGCCGACACCCGGGCGGGCATCGAGCGGGCCATCGACGCCTACAACGATGCGGTGGCACGGTTGCTGGGCGTCTCACCCGAGTCACTGATGCTGGTCGACCGAACCCAGCTGACGGCATGGCTCGACCGGTCGAATCAGCGCACAGGCCGCAACGTGGCTCCGCTGGCGGCGAACGGTTGAGCAGAGCAGGAGAGAACACACCATGGCACGTTGGGGAAGCACGTTTCCGCTGATCGGGGTCCTCGTCGGGTGCCTCGCGACGGCCGGCGCGGCGTCGGCGCAGACCGATCCACTCGAGATCATGGATCGGGTCGACCAGCTGATGCGGGGCGATTCGAGTCGCGGTGTGGCCATCATGGAAGTGGTCACCGAGAACTGGGAGCGGGAGATCACGATGGAGATGTGGTCTCTCGGCACCGACTATTCGCTGGTCCGGGTGGAGGCGCCGGCCCGTGAAGCGGGCACAGCCACGCTGATGGCGGACGAGAACATCTGGAACTATCTGCCCAAGGTCGATCGCACCATCAAGATCCCGTCGTCGATGATGGGCGGCGCCTGGATGGGGTCGCACTTCACCAACGACGATCTGGTGCGCGAGAGTCAGCTCACCGAGGACTACGACATCGAGGTGGCCTTCGAGGGCGACCGTGACGGCAGCGACCTCTGGGAGTTCCGACTCACGCCGAAGCCGGAGGCGGCGGTCATCTGGGGGCATCTCGAGTTCGAGGTCAGGCAAGGCGACTACATGCCGCTCCGGGCCCGCTACTACGACGAGGACGGTGAGCTGGTCCGCACCATGGCTTACAGCGAGTTCACCGAGTTCGGTGGGCGGTTGGTGCCGGCCGTGATGGACATGCGCCCGACCGACAAACCGGGCGAGCGCACGACCGTTCGCTACGAGGAGCTGGAGTTCGACATCGGTCTCGACGAGTCGTTCTTCTCGCTCCGGATGCTACAGAGCCGGAGATGAGCGAGTCACCCTGGTCGCGCATCGGTTGGCGGAATCTCGGGAGGAACCGGAAGCGTACGGTCCTGACTGCGCTGGGACTTGCGGTCGGGTTCTTCGCCGTCGTGTTTATCGTCGGCTGGTCCCAGGGGATCATGGCCGAGATGGTCGAGAGCGCGACCTCGCTCGTCAACGGCCAAATCGAGATTCACGACGCCGAGTACCGACCGGAGCGAAGCCTCTACGACACGATCGGCGGCCGGGACGGGACCGATGTCGAGGCGCTGCTCCACACGCTCGACGCAGACGCCGCCGTCGTGGCGGCGGCGCCGCGCGTGTATGCGGGGGGCCTGATCAGCTCGGGGCAGGCGACGACGGCCGGGATGTTCATGGGAGTCGACCCGGCGCGCGAGCTGACGCTGAGCCGGTTTCTCGACCCGTTGCTGATCGGGCGGATGCCTACGTTGGGACGCAACGAGCTGCTGGTGGGGGAGGAAATGGCCCGCCAGTTGTCCGTCGCCGTTGGCGACGAGCTGGTGGTCGTCTCCTCAGCCGCGGATGGCTCGATGGCCAACGATCTCTTCACGCTGGTCGGGGTGTTCGGGACCGGTCTGGTGGAGCTCGACGCGACGTTTGCGGTGATGCCGATCGCCGATCTCCAGACCCTGCTGGCATTACCGCCGGAGCGTATCCACGAGATCGCGGTGGCGACCAGCGACCCGTGGATCGCCGAGACCGCCGCGGCGCGCCTGACCGACTCCCTGCCGTCCAGCGGCCGGGCGGTCGAGGTGGTCTCCTGGGCGACGCTCAATCCGGCGATGGTGGAGTATGTGGCGCTGGGTGAGTCGATGTACTTCGTCATCATCATCGTTGTGTTCGCCATCGCCATTTTCGGTGTCGCGAACACGATGCTGATGGCGACCTACGAGCGACGCCGAGAGTTCGCGGTCATGCTGGCGCTCGGCGCGACACCACGATCGGTGCGGCGGGTGGTGTTCTCCGAGGCGGTGGCGCTCGGGGTGCTGAGCCTTGCGCTCGGGGCGGGGCTGACCTTCCCGCTGATGGTCTGGTTCCACACCGCGCCGCCCGACATGAGCTGGGCTGTGGGCGACGTGACCCTGATGGGGGCGCTGCTGTCACCGAGCCTGCGGGTCGAGTACGACCCCGGATTCTGGGTCGCCAGCGCGGCGGCGCTCTTCGCGACCGCGATTCTCGCTTCCCTGTTGCCGGCGTGGCGCGCTGCTCGAGTCCCGCCGGCCGACACGCTGGCCGGCCTCTGACCCATGACCACTCGACGACCTTCAGGCCAGGCAGGTGTCATCGCGGTGCTGGCGCTGCGCAACCTCCGCCGCCAGTTGAGGCGAACGGTGCTCACGTCGGTGATGATGGTACTGGGCGGGGCGCTGCTTATCTTCTCGTTCGCGCTGGGCGACGGAACCCACGAGAACTGGATCGAATCGGGCATCCGGACCTCTAGCGGGCACGTCACCGTCGAGCACCCGGAGTTCCGGCGTAGCCGCAAGATCGAGGACCGTCTCGGCACCCTCGTGCGTGACGAGGTCGGTCGGGCGCTGGCCGCGCCGGAGATCGCGCCCCACGTGGTCGCCACGTCGGCTCGCTTGAGTATCAACGGTCTGGCCAGCTCGGCGGCCGGAGCGCGCCCGGCCCAGGTGCTGGCGGTCGACCCACTGGACGAGGCTCGGTTCAGCACGCTCGACGACCAGGTCGTCGACGGGCGGTATCTCGAGCCGGACGATCGGCTCGCCGTCTACATCGGCGTGGGGCTCGCCGCCAGCCTCGAGCTGCGGCTCGGGTCTCGCGTCGTTGTCCAGGCACAGGATGCCCACCAGGAGATCGCGGCGCAGCTGTTGCGGGTGGTCGGCATCTTCGAGAGCGGAGTACCGGAGATCGACCAGGCAGTGGTGCACATGCCGCTCACGACGGCAGGGGAATGGCTCGGCTCGGGGGCGGATGTCACCAACGTCGGTGTGGTGCTATCCGATAGCGGGGTCGTGGCCGACGTTTCCGCGCAACTGGAAGCGACCCTGAGGGACCCGGTCGGGCGCGGCGAGGCCCGGGTGATGGGGTGGCGCGAGGCGAATCCGGCGCTCGCCGCCGCAATCGCCATCGACGACTTCGGGAACTATCTTGTCTTCGGCATCCTTTTCCTGATCATCGCGTTCGGCATCGTGAACACCGTGCTCATGTCGGTGCTGAATCGTCATCGGGAGTTCGGGGTGCTGCGAGCGCTAGGGCTGACCCCCGGACAGACCGGGACGATCGTGCTGGTCGAGGGCCTCACCCTCACGGCGGTCAGCGGGTTCGTCGGCGTCGCCCTCGGCATGCTCGCCACCTGGTATTTCTTTGGAGACGGGCTCGACTTCTCGGCGCTCATGGGCGAGGACATGACCTTCTCCGGCGTGGTCATAGACCCGGTCATGGTGCCCGTGTTCCGAACGATGCGGGTCGCGCAGGTGCTGACGTTCATTCTCGCGATCGGTGTCATTGCGTCGGTCTACCCGGCGGTGCGGGCGGCACGCCTCGATGTCGCCGAGGCGATGAAGTTCGAGCGATAAGCAGAAGGAGACAGGAGACAGGAAGCAGGAGACGGGAAAAGCCGGGGAGCATTGTCTCGTTGGTCAGGTCTCTGGCACGCACATGACGAATTCCCACACACCGGCCGTGCGCACCGAAAGTGTCTGGAAGACCTTTCAGCAGGAGGCCGAAGAGGTTCATGCGGTTCAGGACGTTTCTCTGACGGTCGAGGCGGGCGAGTTCACCGCACTGGCGGGACCGTCCGGCTCCGGCAAGACCACGCTGCTGAACGTGATCGGCGGGCTGACACGGCCGACGCAAGGTCAGGTGTGGGTGGCCGGGAACGAGGTCAGCGAGATGTCGAATCAGGAGCTCGCCCAGCTCCGACTCGAGCAGGTCGGGTTCATCTTTCAGGCTTACAACCTGCTGCCGGTGCTGACCGCGCTGGAGAACGCGGAGTTCCCGATGCTGCTGCAGGGGGTCGACCCGGCCCAGCGTCGCGAGCGTATCTCCGAGCTGTTCGAGCGGACCGGCATGACCGGGCTCGAGGACCGACGGCCCGGGAAGCTCTCGGGCGGGCAGCAGCAGCGGGTGGCCGTGGTGCGGGCCGTGGCGAGCCGGCCGGCGCTGGTGCTCGCCGACGAGCCGACCGCCAACCTCGACTCGACCGCGAGCGCGGCGCTGCTCGAGGTCATGGCCGAGCTGAACCGCGATCTCGGGGTGACCTTTGTGTTCGCTACCCACGACCAGCGTGTCATGGACCGGTCGCGTCGGCTGGTGCGGATGGTCGACGGCCGGGTCGACTCGGACGAGACCCGGGCGGGATGATGCCGCCGCTGCCGCGGGTAGTCGCGCTCTGGGCCGTCTGTCTTGTCGGGCTGGGCGCGATTCCGGCCGTGGCGCAGACCACCTGGCTCACTGGCTACCTCCAGACCGTGCCGCTGTTCAGCGGTGCGACCGACTTCAGCAACTCGAATCTCGCCGGGTTCAATCGCTTTCGCCTCTCGACCAATCCCAGCCTCGGACCGCTGGCGTTCGAGGTGGCCTACGAGCACGCGGTGACCCTGCGGCAGCGCGCTGCGAGCGCTGGGTTCGGGCTGGGCATCGTCCCAAGTGGCGGCGAATGGATCGACCTCGGCACGACGTTGCACGAGGACGACCACGTCGTCTGGCGTCATCGATTCGACCGGCTGGCGGTCTCCTGGAGCCCGGCCGGCGCTGTCGAGCTCACCGCGGGCCGACAGGCGGTGTCGTGGGGCACGACCCTCTTCTTTACCCCGGCCGATCCCTTCCTGCCGTTCAACCCGGCCGATCCGTTCCGCCAGTTTCGAGGCGGGGTCGACGCGCTACGGGCACGGATCTATCCAGGCCCGTTGAGCCAGATCGACGTCGTGTTCCGCCCCAGCCGGACCGAGGTCGGTGAAGAGGTCACAGCGTTGGCTCGAGGGTTGACGACGGTGGGGAACTGGGAGCTCTCGGCCTGGGGCGGCTCGCTGTATGGCGACCGCGCGGTGGCGCTGGGTTTCGCCGGCGGTCTCGGCGCTTGGGCTGTCCGAGGTGAGGGCGTGCTGCGCGAGGTCGACGGCGTCCGGCTCTTTCGGGCGACGACCGGAGTCGACCGTATCTTGCAGGTCGGCGGGAAGGATCTGTTCCTGGTCGCCGAGTATCAGCGCGACAACCTCGCCGCGGCCGGGCCGGCCGAGTATCTCGCCGTTGTCCTCTCCGAGGCGTTCCACCGGGGCGAGTTCCAGGTGCTGGGCCGGGACGAGATTGTGCTGCAAGCCTCCTATCAGCTCCACCCGCTGTGGAGCCTGGCCGGACTGGGGCTCTGGAATCTCAACGACCGGAGCGCGCTGATCTCCCCGAGCGTCGCCTACTCGGCTTCCGCCGCCGTCTCCGTCGCCGCCGGCCTGTATTTTGGCGTCGGCGACGACACGGTGACGCTGGCGCGCCCGCTACCCTCCGAGTTCGGCCTCTCCTCCGTTACCGGGTACATTTCCCTCAGCTGGTTCTTCTAGGTGGCCGGGCGAGGCGCCCGCTTGGCGGCATTTCTTCTTCGGCCACAGCCCGCCTGGTAGCCGCGTCGTTTGCTAGGAATATCTGGTGGGCTCACGGATCCGATGATGAGAGAGGGACGCTGCGTGGGATGATGCGTTGCGCGGTCATGTCCAGCTCGAAGAGGCTGTTTGCTCCGAAGCCGAACATCGAGCCAACGATACCCGACGGAAAACCCTCGCGCAGCAGGTTCATAGCACGCACCTTGCCGTTGAAGAGACCGCTGGCGGCAGCAAGTCGGTCTTCGGTTTCAGCCAGCTGCGCCTGCAGCGTCAGAAACTGGGCGTTCGCCTTGAGCTCGGGATAGCCTTCGACGACGGCGAAGAGCCCGCGCATCTCGTGCATCAGATCCGACTCGTCTTCCGCCTGGGAGGCCGCGCTAGCGTGGCGAGCCGCGGATTGATCCAGCAGCTCGGAGACGCGCGTGAACAGCTCCCGCTCGTTGGTGACGTATCCCTCGGCGGTCGAGACCAGATTGGGAATGAGTTCGTGGCGCCGCTTGAGTTCAACGTCGATGTCAACCCAACTCTGGCGGATGAGCTGACGCAGCTTGGCGAAGCGGCTGTAGGTCGCCCCGAGCCAGATCGCCAGTCCGAGGAGGAGAATCAGGCCTTCCATAGGTGCCGTCGAGTTAGGGAGAAGAAGGCGCGACGATCCCCAGATGGCTCGGGCCATCATGGTTCAACAGCCACACGTTACCTCATCCCAGACTCGGAAAGCGCGCGTTCTGAGCGACCAGTCGTGAACAGATGGGAGCAGGTGACGGCCCGCGCGGCAGAGATTGAGGACGAGCCCCAGGACCAAGAGAAACCGCTACGCGAGCAGATCTTCAACGATAGCTGGGCGGCCGGCTTGTCATCTACCTGGCTGGCATCGCCGGCATGCAGTATTCCCAGTCCCTGCAATGCTTCTTCAAGGGACTGCAGAAATACTCCACCGTAGGCGAGGTGTGGCTGTGGATGGTCAACGGTTATTACAGCGTCGAGAACATAGCGGCGTCGCTGATCACTGAGGCGTGGCACATTGTGGCACGGATGCATCAACCCGGGAAGCTCATGCTGTTTGGCGATCCCTCCCTGAGGATCCTCGGGGCGGTCAAAGGCGGATGGTCCCGCCAACAGCTGACTTCCGGAGACCGGGGGACGTCCCGTGGGCCGGCTCTCGCCGTCTATCGGAACAAGCTGTACAAAGTGCGGAAGGGAAAGGGAAGGGACGTAAAGATATTCTTCTCTTGTCTGTATTCTTGAGTCCCACGCTACGAGGGTGGAAGGCCGGTTGAAAATGGCAGCCCGCTGGCCCGGAGTAGCCCGTATCGGCCTGGCGACCGCCAACGCGGTGGCTGGCCGCGGATTCGGACGCGATTCGCCCGTTGGGTTTCACCAAGGGCTGCGAAGGCTCGCCTGGGGCCAGGCGTTGAAGAATCGTCGAGGCGGCACGTAGGATTGGTCGATGCCACGCCGGGACCGGCGTGGCGGTGTGGTGTCTCATTCGGCCCCGACCGTCTCATGGTGACCAACGCACGCCTTCGTCTCACCGGGCTCCTCATCGGGTGCGCAATCGGCATCCTTCAGGCGTTCGCTGGGGGACCGGCGACGGGTGGAACCGCCGGGTACCCGGTGGTCGCAAGGAGAGCCGCTATGGGCGTCCGGTTGGGTGTAGTATGGGCTAGCTGCTCGCGCCCCGACGCGGGGTTCTGCGCCGGGCGCCCCCACGCGCGCTTTGGCAGCGGACGCGGAGCCAGCGGTCTCTGGCGAGGCCGGTTCGCGGACGCCTAAGGAGGGTCGAGTCCATGGCACAACAGCACGGGAAGGTTGACCGGCGCACGCTCCTCAAGATGATGGGCGCGGCCGGCGCGTCGGCGACAGTCGTGTCGGCGTGCGGCACGCCGTTCGACGGGTCGGTGCGCGCGGCCGGTCTGACCGGGGCCGAGTTCGACAAGACGATCCCGCTCGCCACCGCCGGTCCGGGTGGCAACAAGAACTGGCAGCCTGGAGACACGCTCAAGTTCCTGCCCCCCGAAAACATTCCGACCAGCGGCACGACCTCGGACAGGATGGCCGCCCTGCCCACAGAGACGCAGCTCAAGCTCTACGAGCAGATGGTCGCCAGCCGGAAGTGGGAGTCGACCATGAAGGACCTCTTCCTTTCCGGTGAGGACAGGCTCTACGGGCTGTTTCACACCTATGTGGGCGAGGAGGCGATGGCGGTCGGTGTCATCGGCGCCCTCAACGAGGACGACTACATCGCCAGCACCCATCGCGGCCATGGCCACCTGATCGCCAAAGGCGGCGACCTGAACAAGATGTCGGCCGAGATCTTCTTCAAGGAGTCGGGGTACAACAAAGGCTACGGCGGCTCGATGCACATCACAGACATGTCCAAGGGCATCATGGGCATGAACGGCATCGTGGGCGCCAGCTACTATATGGTCGCCGGCGCGGCGCTCCGCGCCAAGGTGCGTGGCACGCAGCAGGTCGGCGTGGCGTTCTTCGGCGATGGCGCCGCCGCCTCGCCCTATTACTTCAGTGCCATCCGGAGCTGCGCCAACCTGAACGTCCCGGTGATCTTCGTCAACGAAAACAATTTTCAGTACATGTCCAACCCGGTGGCCAACACGGCACCGACGAAGTACATCTCCGAGTACACCAAGGGGCTGGACATTCCGCACTATCTGGTGGACGGCAACGACGTCACGGCGGTGCGCGCGGTCACCGAGGACGCGGTGGCGCACGCTCGGGCCGGCAACGGGCCGAGCATGATCGAGGGGATCACCTACCGGTGGTATGACCACTCCGGGTTCGCCGGTGGCAAGGTCGGTCAGGACGGGGCGTTCGGCATCCCGTATCGCACGGACGACGAGGTCCGCGCCTGGATCTCGCGTGATCCGATCACGCGGTTCAAGCGGTGGCTGCTGGAACAGGGGGTGGCGACCGAGACCGAGCTGGGCGAGATCGATGCGGCAACACAGGCGGCGGTCGATGCCTCGGTCGAATTCGCGCGTCAGGGCAAGGTCCCCGACCCCGAGTCCGGCGTGCTGAACACCCACGCCGCGGGCGCGGCGGCCGCCACCCAGTTCTACAATCGCAAGGGCATCGCCACAACTTAGAAGGAAGCCATGGCCAAGAAATCATTTAGCTACGCGGAGCTGGAGGCCGTTGCCCAGGAGATGCGGGCCAACCCGGACATGGTCTTCTTCTACGAGTACCAGCGTCCGGTGGCCACGCTGCCCACCGGTGAGGTGCTCGATCTCGTGCGGGAGTTCGGCGAGGTGCGCACCTCGGGTCGCGGCTGGCCCATCGACGAGCAGTGGATTACCGGCGCCGCAATCGGCGCCGCGGCGGCCGGGTCGAAGGCGATTGCCCGTCTGCCGTCGATGGCGCAGATCTATGCGCTCGAGTATGTCTACAACCAGGCCGGCAAGCTGCGCTCGATGACCGGGGGGCAGGCGAGCATGCCGTTCGTGCTCTGGGTGGATGGTGCCAGCAGGCGGCGGGGGAGCGCAGGACAGCACACAGATGTCGGCGCTGAGGCGCTCTACGTGAACCTGCCGGGCGTCAAGGTGGTGGTGCCGAGCAACGCCTACGACGCCAAGGGGTTGCTCACCGCGGCGATCCGCGATCCGGATCCGGTGGCCTATTTCGACTACCCCGAGGTCAGAGGAGGCGAGCAGCCTGATGTGCCGGATGAGGCCTACGAGGTCCCCTTCGGCGAGGCGGTCGTGCGGCAGGAAGGGGGCGACCTGACACTGGTCGCCTGGGCGCCGGCCACGGTCGACGTGGGGCGCGCGCTGCCCGAGATCGCCAGTGCGGGCATCAGCGTTGAGTTCATCGACCCGCGGTCGCTCAAGCCGCTCGACGTCGAGACGCTGGCGCGCTCGGCTCGCAAGACCCGCCGGCTGCTGGTAGTGGAGCACGGACACTACACGGGCGGTTTCAGCTCCCACGTCATCGCCGAGGTGGCGCAGGAGGTGTCGAACGTCAAGGTTCGGAAGATCGCGTTCCCGGATGTCCCCGGTCCAGGCGCCGGCAGCATGATGACGTGGCTGCGTCCAGATGCGCCGAAGATCGTGGACGCTGCAAAGCAATTGATGCGGGCGTAAGCGTCGTTGTGGCCCGTCCCCCGCGCTCGCGCGTGTCGCGAGGGCGGGCGCGTTGTGTGTCAGGCCGACTCCCGAGTATGCCCCCCGAACAAGTGGAACCCGCTGGCGCTCCATGTCCACGGTGCCAGGCGCCCCTGGTCCCGCAGACGGTCCGAACCGCCATCTGGCAGGGCGACCGACTGGCGGTGATCGAGGACGTGCCGGGCCATGTCTGCACGTCCTGCATGGAGCAGTTCTACGACGACAATGTCAGTGACGCGATGCGGCGGTTGACCGAAGACGGGTTTCCCGCGGACGCTGCCCAGAGAGAGATCCGTGTTCCGGTGTTTTCGCTGAAGGGGCGCATCCGGAAGCCGGCCGCGATGACAGAGGACGCCGATGTGGACTAAGCCCGCAGCTCACGTGTGGCACGAGTTCGCAGCGGGTTTAGCGGGCCTGAAGGCCCTTGCTACCATGCTCAACAGGTGCTCAACGCCACTGACCGCTGGGGTCAGGTGGACACGGCTGGCGGCGCTCCTCGTCTCGGTCGTGATGCTAGGCTGTTCCGAGGCCGGCGCGCCGGATTCGGAGAGCGAGGCGACAGCACCCGCGTCGTCATCCGCCGAGCCGGTCGCGGCCCTGCCCGCGACCGTCGCCGATCTGCTGCCCGAGGGGGCCGGTCGGGTGCTGGTCCTGGACAACTGCGGGGCCTGTCATGCCGTGGCCTGCAGCACGATCGGACAGCGCACGCTGGCGCGGTGGGACAGCCTCAGGGAGGACCACCACGACAAGGCGTCCAGCCTCAGCGAAGCGGACCTGGGTACGATCTTCGCCTATCTCAGCACCAACTTCAGCGAGAGCCAGCCGGAGCCGATCGTGCCCCCACACCTCCTGGAAGGAGGGTGCACACCGTTCTGAGGGATGTGCCCCTCCGTCAGCGTGAGCGACCTGGAACACGCTCGCACAACCGTGATCAGACTGCCGCTTTCCCGGACCCTCCCGCTCGTGAGTGTGCTCGCCTTGAGCGGCGCGTGCGGTGGGGCGTCCTCCGAGGAGGAGAGCGGCAGCCAGGCCCCGCGGCCGGCCTCAGAGGCGAGCGCCGGCCCGGTGAAGGTGGACATCGACGCGATCTTTCCACCCGGACCTGGCCGGGACCTGGTGCTCAACAACTGCCAGTCGTGTCACATCTGGGTGCCGATCGTGATCTTGCAGATGGACGAGGCCGCCTGGTTCCGCAGCAGTCTCGAGCATCGCGGGCGCGTGGAAGTCCTCTCGGATGAAGAGTTTGAGACCCTCTACGCCTACGTGTCGTCGACATTTACTCCCGACCGGCCTGTCCCGGAGCTGCCGGAATCGCTCCTCGAAGCCTGGACGTCGTACTAGGATGCTCGCAGGAGACAGGAGACAGGAGACAGCAGACAGCAGAAGTCCGAGTGCTTCGCCGGCTTCTTCGGTCGGCTGCTGGGGCTGAGTCGGGAAGTCCGACGATGCTCTTCAACTCCTTTTCGTTCCTCGGCTGCTTCGCAGCCCTCGCCGTCCTCTATTACGCGGTCCCCCACCGGTTCCGGTGGCCGCTGCTTCTCGCGACGAGCCTGATCTTCTATGCGACGTTCAGCGCGGCCTATCTCGTGCTGCTGCTTGTCATCACGCTGGTGACCTACCGAGCCGGTCTGGCGCTGGGGGCCACGGCCGATCCCCGTCGCACCCGGGTCCTGCTGGCCACGAGCGTCGCGGCGGTACTGGGCGCGCTCGTCGTCTTCAAGTACTACGACTTCCTGGCCGGCACCCTCGAGGGGGGGCTCGCCACGGTCGGGGCGGGCGGATCCGGCCCGCTGTTTCCCCGGTTGGGTCTCGTCGTGGCCGCCGGGCTTTCGTTCTACACCTTTTCGTGCGTCAGTTACCTGGTCGACGTGTCTGCGGGGCGGCTGCCACCGGAACGCCACCTCGGGCACTTCGCGCTCTACGTCGCGTTCTTTCCGAAGCTGCTGGCCGGCCCGATCGAACGCGCGCGGCCATTCCTGACCCAGCTCCTTCAACCAGTCTCGTTTAGTGCGGACGGGGTGACCCAGGGCCTGCAGTTGATGCTCTGGGGGCTCTTCAAGAAGGTGGTGCTGGCCGACCGGCTCGCAATATTCGTCGACACCGCCTACGGGCAGGCGGCATTTTCGTCTCCCGCCGACCTGGTTCTCGCGACCTATTTCTTCGCGTTCCAGCTCTACTGCGACTTCTCGGGCTACTCCGATATGGCGATCGGCGCCGCCAAAGTGCTCGGCATCGACCTGATGGAGAACTTTCGTCGGCCCTACTTCTCGACTTCGGTGCCCGAGTTCTGGACCCGTCGGTGGCATCTGTCGCTGGCCGGCTGGTTCCGCGACTACCTGTATGTACCGCTAGGCGGCAGCCGGCGCTCGCGCCTCCGGCTGTATGCCAACGTGCTGGCGGTGTTTCTGGTGAGCGGGCTCTGGCATGGAGCCAGCTGGACGTTTGTTGTCTGGGGCGGTCTGAACGGGCTGTACCAGGTCTGCTCGCTGGCCACCCGCGGCATGCGGGAGCGCGTCTGCGCGGCGGTCCGGCTGCCGGGGGGACTCGGGGGGCTCCTCCGGGGGCTGCTGACGTTCCACCTGATCCTGGTCACCTGGATCTTCTTCCGCGCCGCCTCGCTGGCCGACGCCACCACGATAGTCTCGCGGGTTACCGCGTCGCTGGCCACATTGCCGCGGCTGTTACAGGTACGGATCGCGAACCCGGAGATCCTGTTCTCCATCGGGCTCATCGCCGTGCTCTTGTGCGTGGAGGCGTTCGACGAGCGGCGCTCGGTCTGGGAGCGCCTGGCGGACCGGCCGGTGTATTTGCGCTGGGGCGTGTATTACGCCGTGCTGGGGTCCTTGATCGTGCTGGGAACCTGGAACCTCCAGCAGTTCGTGTATATGGGATTCTGATGCCAAGGAGGCAGGAGACAGGGGGGGCGCGGGCGTGGCTCCGCTCGGCAGTGCGGTTCGTCCTGGTCGGCCTCCTGGTCTACGTCGGGCTCTATGTCGCCTCGGAAGCGCTCGTCGCGCGTCATGCGCAACGCAACCGCTTCTTCATGGTGAACACGGCGCCGTCCTCAGACTACGACTATGTCATCCTCGGCGCCTCACATGCCGCGACCTTCGACTATCGGGACATGAACGCCAGGCTGGAGGCGATGACCGGGTCGTCGATTCTCAATCTCTCGATCGAGGGCGCCGGCATCACGGTGAACCGCTTCGTGCTCGATTACTTCCTGGGCAATCATCGAACCGGCACCGTGGTCTACGTGGTCGACTCGTTCTCGTTCTACTCTCGTGAGTGGAACGACGCGCGTCTGCAGGACACCGCGTTGTATCAGCGCGCCCCGTTCGACCCGGCGCTGGGGTGGCAGCTGTTGCGCCGTCCGGCCACGTTCTCGGTGGCGCTCGACTACCTGTCCGGCTTTTCAAAAATCAACAACTCGGGTCGGTTTGCGCCGGACCTGTTCGATGCGGAGACGTCACGGTTTGACCGTTCCTACCGGCCGGTGCCGCAGATCGACCGCCAGCGCATCGCCTATCTGTATCCGCCCGGCATCGACGAGTCGCGACTGCGGGACAATCCCTATCTTGCCGAACTCGAAGCGCTGATCCGTGATCTCCAGGCGCGCGCTATACGCGTGCTGATCATCCGGCCACCGATTCCGCGTCGCATGTACGACATGATTCCGGGCGAGCCGGAGTTCGACGCCACGCTGGAGGCGCTCGTGGCGCGTCACGGCGTCACCTATCACGACTTCGCCTCGGTGAACAACGAGGAAGCACTGTTCTTCGATAGCGACCATCTCAACCAGGATGGGGTCCTGCAATTCTTCGAGAACCACCTCCGGAAGGTGTTGATCGACGGCCGGGGCGAATGACATGTTCCTGTCGCGGTCATGCGCCGCCAGCGGTCCAGTTGGCCAGGGAACCGACAGCCACCTCCCGTTCCCAGACGCAGGAGCCGTGCACCAACGCCTATAATCGACGACGTGCCCACCAACGCTCCCGCTCGCGACGGCGCCCTGCCGGCTCCCCGCGCCGCGGTGCTCGACAACGGTCTGAAGGTCCTCGTCCAGGAAGCGCACACGGCCCCGCTGGTGTCGGTGTGGTGCTGGTATCGCGTCGGGTCGAAGGACGAACCACCCGGGCTCACGGGGGCGTCGCACTGGGTCGAGCATATGAACTTCAAGGGCACGGCCGGCATTCCGGCCGACGAGTTCAAAGAGCTGATCGACCGGTTTGGAGGCTTCTGGAATGGCTACACCTGGATAGACCAGACCACCTACGTGGAGACGGCCACACGGGACGCACTGGACCAGATGCTGTTCATGGAGGCCGAGCGCATGGACCGGTGTCTCTACGACGCCAAGGCCTGCGAGTCCGAGCGCACCGTCATCATCTCTGAGCTTCAGGGTGGCGAGAACGACCCCGACCAGCTGCTCGACATCGAGGTCACCGCGACTGCCTTCAAGGCGCACCCTTACCGCCATCCGACAATCGGTTGGGTCGGCGACTTGCGAGCGATGAGTCGCGACGAGCTGTATCGGCATTACCGGCGGCATTACACACCGGCCAACGCGACGCTGGTCATCGTCGGTGACGTGGCTGCCGATGACGCGCTGCGGCGGGCCGAGCGGAGGTTTGGTGCGATCGCTCCGGGCATCGAGCCGACGCCGGTGCGGGCGCTCGAGCCGGAGCAGACGGGAGAGAGGCGATTGCATCTCGTGCGCGAAGGCACGACGGGGTATCTCAAGGTGGCCTACCACGCGCCGGCTGCCGGGGACACCGACTTCGCGCCGATGCTGGTGCTGGACGCGGCGCTGACCGGCGCCAAGGGGTTGAACGTCTGGGCGAGCTTTCGCGGGCCGGCGCCGCAACGTCGCGCGCGCCTCTATCGCGCCCTGGTCGATGGCGGCCACGCTTCCGCTGTGAGCGGTGCCTTCGTTGCGACCGCCCATCCGTATCTGTTCATGCTGTCGGCGACCGCCCGGGACGGCACGCCGGTCGAGGTGTTGCGGGATGCGGCGCTCGCTGAGCTCGACGACGTTTGCGCGAACGGTGTGACCGACACCGACGTCGAGCGTGCGAAACGTCAGCTCCGGGCACGGTTGGTGCTCGAGAACGACAGCATCACCAACATCGGGCATCAAATCGGGTTCTTCGAGACGGTCGCCGGCGCCGGTGTGCTCCAGGATCTGCCGGGCCGCATCGCCGCGGTCACGCCTGAGGACGTTGCCCGGGTGGCGGCAGGCTATCTGACCGCGAGCAATCGGACCGCGGGCTGGTTCGAGCCGGTATGACCACGGCATCCGTGACCGGGCTTTCTCCGGTGCGCGAGCGGCTGGTCAACGGCGTCACGTTGCTCGTCGAGGAGACCCGTGCGCAGCCGGCGGTGACCATAGGCGCCACCATGTCTGCCGGCAGCCTCTGCGACCCGTCGGGCGCGGAGGGGACGGCGCAGTTGCTGTCGCGGTTGCTCGACCGTGGCGCCGGTGAGCGCACGGCCGATGAGGTCGCAGACCTCCTCGACCTGCGGGGCGTGTCGCCAGCCGTTAGCGTGACGCGTCACGCCACGACCGTTACCTGCGACTGTCTGGCAGAGGACGTCGAGACGGTGCTCGAGATCGTCTGCGACATGCTGCGCGCACCTGGCTGTCCGGATGTCGAGATCGCGACGCGTCGCGGTCAGCTCTTGACCGAGCTCCGCCAAGACGAGGACAGCCCGGCCACTCGCGCCCTCGAGGCGGCGATGACGCTGCTCTACGGCGAGACGCATCCATACGGACGCCGGCCAAAAGGCTCGGCCGCGACGGTCGAAGCGATCGACCGACGCCAGCTTCTGGATTTCCATGCCGCGCACTTCGCGCCGGGTCGGCTGACGTTGGTGCTCGTCGGCGACATCGACGTGTCAGCCGCCGTAGCCATGGTCACGCGAGTATGCGTCGAGTGGGCGAGCCGTGGCGCACCGTCGTCACCCCTGCCACCGCCTCGGGCCCAGACCCGCCAGCGTCTCGTGATCTCGATGCCGGGCAAGGCACAGGCGGACGTCGTTTACGGTTTTACGACGATCCAGCGGTCCGACCCAGCGTTCTACGCCTACTGGGTCATGAACAACGTGCTGGGGCAATACGGCATCGGCGGGCGCCTCGGGCGCAACATCCGCGAGCGGCAGGGGATGGCCTACTACGCCGGTAGCATGTTCGAAGCCAGTCACATCGCCGGCCCCCTGCTCGTGCGGGCCGGGGTCAGCGCCGACAACGTCGACCGAGCCATTGCGGCAATTGACAGCGAGGTGGAGGAGTTGGCACGTGATGGCGTGACTGACGAGGAGCTGGAGAACGCCAAGCGGTATCTGAGCGGCTCGATTCCCCGGTCGCTCGAGACAAACGCCGGTATCGCCCGGTTCTTGCAGACCACGGAGCAGTTCGACCTGGGTCTCGACTATGACAGGCGGCTCCCGGGTCTCATCGAGGCGGTCACTGCTGACGCCGTTGCCGAGGCGGCGCGACAGACGCTCGTCACCGATCGCGCTGCGATCGTCATTGCAGGACCCTACGAGGATTCGTGACAAAGCAGACCAGAGCGGTTTTCTTCGACGTCGACTTCACGCTGATCTATCCGGGGCCGACGTTTGATGCTGTTGGCTACAAGGCGTTCAGCCGCCGTCATGGTTTGCGTGTCGACACGGGGCGTTTCGAGTCGGCGGTCATCACCGCGTCGCGCGAGCTCGATGTGGGCGAGGACGCGAGTTATCGGGCCGAGCTTTTCGTGCGCTACGCTCGCCGCGTTCTCGAGGAGATGGGGGGCACCGGCCCCGGCATCGACGCCTGCGCACGGGAGATCTACGAGGAATGGGCCGTGTGTCGACACTTCTCGTTGTATGACGACGTCAAGCCGGCGCTGCGGCAGCTGCACGAGAGAGGTCTGCGGCTCGGGTTGATCTCCAATACCCACCGGTGTCTCAACGCGTTCCAAAGTCACTTCGATCTCGACATGTTCATCGCCGGTGCCGTCTCATCATCCGACCACGGGTTCATGAAGCCGCACCCGAGCATCTTCGAGGCGGCATTGCTCGAGGTCGGTGTGAGCGCGGACGAGGCGCTGATGGTGGGTGACAGCATCAGCCATGATGTAGACGGTGCCCTGCGGCTCGGCATGCAAGCCGTGCTGCTCGCGCGGTCGGGTCAGACCGACGCGCCGGTCGAGGATGTCCCGGTCATCGCCAGTCTGAGCGAATTGCCGGCCGTCATCGATGGTCGGTAGCAACCCCATCGCCCCCGGCTTCGGGCTACAGGCTTGAGGCGCCCTGGGAGTCCGCCTACCCGGGTGGCCAGGTCATATTGCGGCCGGCCAGCAGGTGCAGGTGGATGTGAAACACCGACTGCCCGGCGCCGCGGTTGCAGTTGAACACCGTCCGGTAGCCGTCCTGGTCGTGTCCATGCTCTTTGGCGATCTGCGCAGCCCGTGTGATCATGCCGCCCAGCAGCGCCTCATCCCCTGCTTGCACGTCGTTCAGCGTCGAGATGTGGCGGCGCGGAATGATCAACGCGTGGAACGGCGCCTGCGGGTTGACGTCCTCGAACGCCAGCAACTGGTCATCCTCGTAGACGATCTTCCCGGGAATCTCGCCGTTGGCGATCTTGCAGAACAGACAGTCGTCAGACATGAATGGTCTCCTGGTGCCGGACCGCACGAGTCTAGCATCTGCTTTCGTGCGCCTGCAGCCAGAAGCCTGTAGCCCAGAGTCCGGCGCGCTATGCGTTCGAGCCGCGCCGTATCACCGCCGCTCGCGGTATCCCCTGAAGGTCTTTGCAAATCTCGACCAGTGACAGACCAGGCTGACACGCCGCGAGCTCACAGACCGCCTCATCCTGCCCGACGCCGATCTCCATCACCAGCCACCCGCCGACTCGCAGGCGTGCCGCGCTCGCCGGCAGCAGCTCCCGCGCCGGGTCGAGTCCGTCCTTGCCTCCGCACAACGCCGACGCCGGTTCAAAGCACGCGATCTCGGGCGCCAGCCCCATCATCTGCGACGTCGGCACATACGGCGGGTTCGAGACGACGAGGTCGAAAGGGCCTGGCACACCATCGAGGCACCGAGTCTCGTGAAAAGCGATCCGGTTTGCCACATCGTGCCGGGTCGCGTTGCGCCGGGCAACCACAAGCGCTGGAGGAGAGAGGTCGGTCGCCGCGACCCGGGCATGCGGCAGCTCGCGAGCGAGGGCCACCGCGAGACACCCGGAGCCGGTGCCGACGTCGGCGACGTCCGAGGGTGCCGCGTGGTCCACGAGCAAGGCCAGCGCCGTCTCGACCAGCAGCTCCGATTCGGGTCTGGGGATCAACACGTCCGGCGTGACTGCGATGTCGAGCCCCCAGAACTCCCGCGACCCGGTAATCTGCGCCACCGGCTCACGTCGGCAGCGCCGCTCGACCAGCGGGTCGAGCCGCTCGTCGAACGCCGGCGGCACAGGGTCCCGCGTGCGCGCGAGATACTGCGCTCGGTCCCAACCGAGCGCGTGCCGGACCAGCACCTCGACATCGATCGTCGCGTCACGCTCGTCGATGCCGGCGGCAACCAGCTGGTCTCGAGCGGCCGACACCCGCGCCAGGAGCGTTGTCATAATCTGCTGACCGGGCGGTGTGCCGACGCCCGGTCACGACCTGGCGATCGGCTCGGCGTCTTTGAGCATTTCGGCGCGGAAGTGCGTCGTGAGCGCCTCGCTCATCTCGGCCAGGTCGCCGTTGAGCATCTCGGTGAGGCGGTGGGTCGTGAACCCGATCCGATGGTCGGTGACCCGGTTCTGCGGGAAGTTGTAGGTGCGGATTTTCTCGGACCGTTCGCCGGTGCCCACCTGGCTCCGCCGGTCCTCGGCGATCTCGTCGTGCTGGCGCTGCAGTTCCATCTCGTAGAGCCGTGCCCGCAGCACCTTCATCGCTTTCGCGCGGTTCTTGATTTGCGACTTCTCGTCTTGTTGCGACACGACCAGCCCGGTTGGCAGATGGGTTAGCCGAACCGCCGAATAGGTCGTATTCACGCTCTGGCCGCCAGGGCCGCTCGAACAGAACGTGTCGATTCGCAGATCCTGCTGTTCGATCGCGATGTCGACTTCTTCCGCTTCCGGCAGTACGGCGACGGTCGCCGTCGAGGTGTGAATGCGGCCGCTGGCTTCGGTGGCCGGCACACGCTGCACCCGGTGGACGCCGCTTTCGTGCTTCAGCTGGCTGTAGACCTGGCGACCTTCGATGAGCGCGATCACTTCTTTGATCGCGCCGACACCGCTCTCGCTGGTGGACATGACGTCCACCTTCCAGCCTTGCCGCTCGGCGAACCGCGCGTACATACGGAAGAGGTCCGCAGCGAACAGCCCCGCCTCGTCGCCGCCGGTTCCGGCGCGGATCTCCAGCACGACGTTTTTTTCGTCGTTGGGATCCTTGGGCACCATCAGATCCTTGATCTCGGCAAGGAGGTCGTCGCGCCGCGTCTCCAGGGTGGCCAGCTCCTGCTCGGCCAGCTCCCGCATGTCTCGGTCGGTGTTCTGGGCCAGCTCCTGCGTTTCCGTGATTTCGGTCAGCACGGATTTGTATTCGCGAAACGCGTCCACGAGTGGCTGGATGTCGGCCAGCGCCTTCGCGTGGGTCCGATACTGGAGCGGATCGGCCTGCACCGAAGCGTCGCTGACGAGTGCCATCAGCTCGTCGTACCGTGTGTCAATCGTCTGGAGCTTGTCGAACATGATGCGGACTGCTCAAAGAAGTCAGAAGTCAACAAATACGGCCTCAGCCGCCGGACACCGGTGGCAGGAACGCCACTTCATCGCCCTCGCCAACCGGTGCTTCCATCCGCGAGTACTCCGCGTTCACCGCCGTCGAGATGGAGGCCTCATAGCTCATCAGATCCGGAAACTCGGCGGCCAGCGCAGTCCACACGGTTCGCACCGTGGCGCCGTCGGGCACGTGCCGCTCGATCTCCCCGGCTCCCGCAATGTCTCGGAGCCTGGCGAACAGACGGATGTTTACGCGCATGTTGATGGCCTGACTTACCCGATGCCGGCCACTCGATAGGCGTTCTGACGCGCATCCCCATCGGTGGGATCCGCCGTAGCACCTTCGATCCACATGTCGCCACCCTCGAAGTACTCACGCTTCCAGATCGGCACGATCTGCTTCACCCGTTCAATGACATATCGGCAGGCGGCAAAGGCATCGGCCCGATGCGGCGACGAGACTGCGATCATCACGCTGGCCTCACCAATCTGCAGCGTCCCGAGCCGATGATGGAGCGCCATGCGCACCGTCCAACGCTCGGCGGTTTCGGCGCCGATCCGCTCGAAGGCCCGCAACGCCAAGCTCTCGTAGCCCTCGTACTCGAGCCGCAGGACGCGCCGGCCGCCGTTCTCGTTTCGGACGACCCCCACGAACGCTGTGATCGCGCCAGGGCCGATAGCCTGCGGCTCTTCTGGTACGTCTGGGGGCGGAGTGGTGACGACCTTTACGAGCGCTTCGAGATCCAGCGGATCGGTCGTCACCGCGTAGAGCGGCGTCGGCATACGTCTCCTATTGTCACTCATTTGCGCCAGAAATGATTGACCGGCCCGTTGCCGTGCCCGATTGGCGTGGCGTGTCGGATTGCGCCCTCGACGTAGCGTTTCGCTCCCGCTACGGCGTCGCCCAGACCCTGTCCCTGCGCGAGCCCTGCGGCGACCGCCGCGGCAAACGTGCAGCCGGTGCCGTGGGTGCTCCGGCTCTCGAAGCGCGGTCCTCGAAGCTCGACAACGGCGTTGCCATCGTCGAGCAAGTCGACTGCATCCGCTTCGCCGAGATGACCACCGGTGATGACGACGGCCCCGGCGCCGCGCGCGCGAATCTGGACGGCGGCTCGTCTCGCATCCTGCAACGACGCGATCGGCATCTGCGCCAACACCTCGGCCTCCTGCCGGTTTGGGGTGACCACGCGCGCACGCGGGAGCAGTCCGGTGCGGACCAGATCGACGGCGTCGTCGTCGAGCAACCTGTCGCCGCTCGTCGCGACCATGACGGGGTCCACTACCACCGGAATGTCAGCGAGCGTCTCGAGCGTCGCACACACAGCGGCTACGATCTCCCGTCTGGCGAGCATGCCGGTCTTGACCGCCCGAACCTCGAAGTCGGCAATGACCGCTTCGATTTGCGCCACGACGAGCTGCGGGGCGACCGGTTCAACCGCCGTCACGCCGACGGTATTCTGGGCGGTGACGGCGGTAACGGCGCACACGCCGTGCACGCCGTGCGCGGCAAACGTCTTCAGGTCGGCCTGGAGACCGGCGCCGCCACTCGAATCGCTGCCGGCAATGGTGAGCGCGGTTGGCGTCATTATCTAGACGGGGCTGCGCCCCGAACCCCCGCAGGCGCTACGCGGGGACCCCCACGGCCCCACTCCGCGCCCGCGAGGCGCGCTGTGCGCGCCTTGTTCAGTACCGGACGGGGCTGCGTTCCGGACCCCCCCGCGGGCGCTACGCGGGGACCCCTGCGGCCCGCTACAGAATCCCGCGTCGCACCGAGAGCGGTGCTGGACCCGACTGGCAAGGCACGACGACGGAGCAGATTGGCCATCTGCAACCGAGGAGCAACGCAGCCCAGACGGGCTTCAGCACCGGTCGAATGCAGCAGGGCTTCTGTTACGGGCTGCCAGCCCCACTCCGCGCCCGCGAGGCGCGCTGTGCGCGCCTTGTTCAGTACCGGACGGGGCTGCGCTCCGGACCCCCGCAGGCGCTACGCGGGAACCCCTGCGGCCCGCTACAGAGTCCCGCGTCGCACCGAGAGCGGTGCTGGACCCGACTGGCGAGGCACGACGACGGAGCAGATTGGCCATCTGCGACCGAGGAGCAACGCAGCCCAGACGGGCTTCAGCGCCGGTCGAATGCAGCAGGGCTTCTGTTGCGGGCTGCGAGCCCCACTCCGCGCCCGCGAGGCGCGCCGTTCGCGCCTTGTTCAGTACCGGACCGGGCTCTTGTCCCGAACCCCCGCGGGCGCTGCGCGACTTGGCCGTCCACGACGACCCCGAACGAGCAAAAATAAGGCCGCATGATGGCCTACCGTGCCCGCAGTGTTGCGGGAGCGGGGGACTGAGTGCCGAGCTCGAAGACGAGCAGGAACTGGTAAGTGAGGAACGTTTCGTGGGACAGCAGACTGAGCCCGGCCGTCTCTGCGTCACGGATGACGTCGACCGCCGCGATCCGCTCCTCCATCGGTATTCCCGGGCCGCCGCCCTCCTTGGTCCAGTCGACGATCCCGAGACGTCCCTGCGGCTTGAGCGCTGAGGCGACGTCGGTCAGCAGGGAGACCGGGTTCTCCAATTCGGCATACACGTCCACCATCAGCACCGCGTCGAGACCGGCTGGCAGCATGGGGTCTTCGGCGGTGCCGAGCACCGGCTCGACATTCGTGAGCCCCTCCCGGCGCACGCGATTGTTGATCGCCTCGTACATGAGGCGCTGGATATCTTCGGCATAGACCCGTCCGTTGGGACCGACCCGTCGTGCAAGCCGCACCGTGAACCAGCCGGCACCGGCTCCGACATCGGCGACGGTGGAGCCGTCGGCGATGTTCAGGGCGTCCATGATCTCGTCCGGCTTCTGCCACAGGCTGCGGTCCGGGCCCTCGAGTAGACCGAGATCCTCGGGCTTGAACAGCCGCGCGTGGGGCAGGTTCTGCGCCGTCGCCAGCCTCACCGGTCCGACCACCGCAACGCCGACCACCGCCACCACCAAGGCAAACAGGTTTCGCATGAACATCGACTCCAGCATTGACTAATTGATTATATCGACGACAGCGTCATGGCCGCCGCCTCGAGCCCTCAGTGCCGCGGGTCAACCATCTGGCAGGGGAATCGTTCCGGCCGGCCGAGATCGGGCAGCGAGGGACGCCCAAAGCCCTCGTTGACCGCCAGCACATCGAGCGGCGTGGAGGCGAGGTCTTCGATCGGGAGCAGCTCAAACGGCGTCGGCCCCGCCAGATCGAGCCACTTGAGGTAGGCGCCGCATCCTGAGCAGAGCGTCGCGCGGTGGGTCAGGCCTGGGTCCGTCTTCAGCGAGGTCACGTGGCCGGGTTCGTCCTCGCAGTAGGTGCAGCCGAGGGTGCGAGGGCGCCAGCCGCCGCCGCAGAACGAGCAGCGGAGCTGCCTGGACGTGTCCGGATCTTCGCCGAATGCCGGCCAGGAGCCGCATGCCGGGCAATAGCCGTGCGGCCATGCCTCCAGCGCGTCGATGACCGACGAGTGGGACTCGGCGCCGTCTGGGCTCAACAGCCCCCGTTGCGCTACGTACGCAGCCGGGCCAACGGCGAGCTCCGCCGCAAGCCACAGCACATCCGGCGCTATCCCCTCGTGTACCGCCTTCCCAAGGATGGCACTCTGGTTGCGTTCGAATGAGGCGGTCAGCAGCGAATTGACATTGATGCGCCCATCGTCGAGACAGCCGCGTACACGCCGTGCGACATCGCCCGCGCCTCCAACCGCCAGATCGTCGCAGGCATCGAGGAGCAGCGGTTCAAGCAAGGCGACCGGCAATGCCACCCGCTCCCCCCGCAAGACGGGAGTGCCGGCACGCAACTTGTCGGCAGCCTGGTCCGGTGCGAGGTTGACGATCGGTGGCCCGCTATGGTCCAGTCGATCCACCGCGAGGATCGTGCGGCCAACCAGCGATTTTTGCAGCGCGATGGCCGGTGCCAGATCCGGCAGGCTCAAATCGATTTCGGCCCAGCGCGCCTGCGCGCGGTCGAGTAGCGAGCCGTGTGTCGGGGCGGGCAATTGCGTTCCTGGGTCGAGGGCGGCCTGCAACTTCAGTTTCCTCATTGTATGACATCGTTGTTTGCAGCCGTTTAGGGCGGTATTTGACGCGTGCGTCGTCAGGCGGTCGCGGGTGGTCTTGAAGCGCTACGTGGTGCCCCGATATAATCCATTCAAGGCGCCGTTCTGGGGCCTTTAGGAGATTTCAACCGATGTCAGATTTGATCACGGTGACCGAGACCGCCGCCTCCAAAATTACCGCCCTCATGGCGGAAGAGGAAAAGACGAGCGCTGGCCTCCGGGTGTTCGTGCAGGGCGGCGGTTGTTCCGGCTTTCAGTATGGGCTCATGATCGAAGAGGGGGAGGGCGACGCGTCGGCCGACCGTGTCTTCGAGTCGAATGGCGTCCGTCTGTATGTGGACCCCATCAGCTTGCGGTATCTGACCGGAGCGCAGGTTGATTTCGTGGACAACCTGACCGGCGGGGGATTCACGATCAAGAATCCCAACGCCAAGTCGACCTGCGGGTGCGGCTCGTCCTTCGGCGTGTAGCTCCCTACGACGGCTGCATGGGGCGCCGCCGGTCGGCGCGCGGCCTACGGCCTATGGCATGGACGCACAAACGGCCTATCTCGAACGCCTGCGCCCGCCGGGCGGCAAGCGCTCCGGAAAGCGCGAGCTGATCGTCAGCGTCTTCCTGCGTCAAGACGGCCATCTGAGCGCTGACGACCTGGTCGACCTGATGCGTCAGGAAGACCAGAAGATCAGCCGGGCCACCGTCTACCGGGCGCTGCAGTGGATGGTCGAGGCCGGAATCGCCCGCAAGGTAGATTTCGGTGAAGGCCGTTTCAGGTTCGAGCACTCCTACCGCCATCCGCGGCATTTTCATCTCATCTGCGAATCGTGCAGCCGGTCGTCGGAGTTCTTGAGCTCAGACATCGAAGCGCTCCTCGAGGAGATCGCCGCCGCGCGTGGCTTTCAGGCCAGCCAGAGCGTTCTGCAGATCCGCGGGGCCTGCGAGGATTGCCAGGCTGGGCGCCGGACCCCGCGCGCTGTGGCGACGACCGAGTTGCTGTTCGCGCGGGACGCGCTACGGATCGCAATTGCGACCGAGCGTAGCGGACTCGAGTTCTACACGCGCGGCGCCAAGGTCGTGCAGGACGCGCGGGCTCGAAAGGTCTTCCGGCGTCTGGCGGAGGAAGAGCAGGAGCATCTCGGGACGCTCGAGGAGCGCTACACGATGCTACGCGCCAAAGATCCACAGCTCGAGTCCTACCCGACGTTTCTCTTCTTCAAGGGGGCCGCGAACGGACTGTTTGCAACCGGCACGAACGAGCTCGCCAACGTGGTCGACGATCGGCGAGCGTTGATGATCGGCATCCGGTGCGAGCGCGGGTCACACAAGTTCTTCAAACGCTACGGCGAGCGGTTCGAGGACTCCGAGGGCAAACGGATCTTTCTGGAGTTCGCCGACGAGGAACGAGAGCATCTCGAGTTGCTGATCAACGAGTGTCGGGCGCTCGTCGCCCGACAGAGCAAGTCTCGCCGCCGGACCACCTCCCGCAAGACCCGCGTCGGTTAACCCTTTTTCCTGGCGACGAGCCGCGCGACCCCGGAAGGGGCCGTACATTCTTCATCGTGGCACAACGTCCAACCGTCGAACACGGCGCGCAGCTCTCCAGGGCGCAGCAAATGGTCGGGGGACCGTGGTCCGGTGGGGTAGGCCAGTTGCGCCACGGTGAACGTCTCGTAGATGACGAACCCGTCGTCCCGCACCGCGTCGCGTACCGCCGGCCAGATCGTTCGCTGCAGGTAGTTCGTGCAGATGATGAGATCGAACTGGTCGCGGGGCAGCGGCGCCACTTCGAGATCAGCGACCCAGAGCCGCGCATGTGCCAGTGAGCCGACTCTCGCGAGTCGGACACGGTCGAAGTCGCGGTCGACGCCGAAAGCCTGGAACCCATGTTCGGCTGCCGCCCGGGCGTGACGACCCGCACCCATCGCCAGATCGAGTGCGTTGCGCCCGCTTCCCAGATGGTCGCGCACGACCGGCAGCCACTCGGAGACAAACGCCGACGGCGGCTGGCTCATCGGCGGCCCTGCCGATGTGGCTGATATGATGGACGGCCGATGTCTGCTGCCCTAATCACCGCCTCTATCCTTTCGCTCGTCGGGCTGGTCGTGAGCGTCGCGCGCGGATACATGGTCGGCACCTCCGACGATGTCCTCCAGCACGCCACGCTGGCCATCTTTGTCACGTTTGTCACCCTGCTGGCGCATTCGATGACCATGTTCTACCTCATCGGGAAGGGACGCGCCATTCGTGACGCGGTGACCGAGGGCGGGCTGACGACAGACGCCGAGGCCAGGGTGTCCGCGCTTCGGGGGCCGGTCTTCACGCTGGCCACCATGGCGATGGCCCTGACGATGGGGACTGCCATCTTCGGGGGAGGTGTCGACATCGGTGTCGTTCCGAGCGGGTTCCACGCGATCCTTGGCGTACTGGCGGTGGCAGCCAACGGCGTTGCGCTGCGAGCGATCGTGAACGCTTTCGGCGAGTCCTCCCGCATCGTGGACGAGGTCAACCGGGCGCTGGGAGTCTGACGACTGCCCATGGACTTAGAAGGCAGAAGGCGAAAGTCAGAAGGCAAACCCGGCCGAGTCAGCGTGTTCTCCAAGATTCTGCTCTTCGACATCGACGGCACACTGCTGCTGTCGGGACGGGCCGGCTATCGTGCGCTGACCCGCACGTTCGAGGAGCTGTTCGGTGTGTCGCGTGGGTTCGAGGGAATCCAGGTTGCCGGTATGACCGACGAGATCATCCTCACCGCGGCGCTCGAACGAGCGGGCCTGGCAGCCGACCGCGAGACTCGGGCGCGTTTTCATGTTCGATACTGCGAGCAGTTCAGCGACGAGATCCATTTCCCGGGGCCGCGGAAGGGGCTGATGCCAGGCGTAGCCGCGCTGCTCGAGACGCTGAGTCGGTACAACCACGTCCGGTGCGGTCTGGTTACCGGCAACTTTGCGAGACCGGCGCGGATCAAGCTCGAGCACTTCGATCTCTGGCGCTTCTTTCATTTCGGCGCATACGGGGATGATGCGGCGATTCGGAACGACCTGGTGCCGATCGCTGTGGAACGGGCGCGGCGAGACCGCGTGGCGGTGGAGCGGGCTGGTGACGTGGTCGTGATCGGTGACACACCGCTCGACGTCCAATGCGCGACGGTCGCCGGCGCCCGGTCGGTCGCCGTGGCGACCGGGTCTTACGAGGTGGCCGTGCTCCGGGAGACCGGTGCCCACGCCGTGCTGTCCGATCTCAGCGACACCAACACCGTTGTCGACGTGCTGCTCAGCTCCTAGATTCCGAGAAATCCCAGGACACAGCTGAGTGGTGTCGGCCTACGGACTGCTGGCGTCTTCCCTGCAAGTGTGGAACTCTGTGAGGGGGCGACTGAGTGAGTATCCTGACGAGCACGGATAAGCGAGCCGTTCTCGACCTCCTCGATTCCATCGGTGTCCCGGCCACCCTAAATGACGTCTGTGAGGGACATCGCTTTCCTGCCTTCGCCATGAACCAACTGGCCGAGGGGTTCTTGGGCCAGCGCGACGCCGACGTCTTCGGCAAGACCGTGGAAGAGCTCGCCATCTATCCTCCAGCTCAGGCACAGCGTGTCCAACGACGCTTCGAGGAATGTATCCGCCGCGGCGAGCAAGTTCGCTTCGAGGATCCCGCCCCAATCGATCTCGAGAGCGAGCGCCGATGGATTCAGGCGACGATGACTCCCATTCTCGACGCCACGGGAATCGTTGTTCGTGTCATGGTGACTTTTGTGGATGTGAGCGACTGGAAGCGGGCTGAAGAGGCGCTGTCAGACGCATTGACGAAGGTGCTCAGCGGTTTCGTGACGATCTGCGCGGCCTGCAAGAAGGTCCGGCACGACAGGCACGACAGGCCAAACTGGCTGCCCGTCGAGGAGTACGTGACGAAACAAAGCGACGTCAAGTTCAGCCATGCGATGTGCCCGGAGTGCTTCACAGCGTGGAACGGCGAGGCGCCGACAGAAGACTGAGTCCCGGCCACCGGCTGACCTGCGATCCCACTCTATTACGTGCGGTGATACGACCCTGGAGCGGCAGCCGCTGGGCGCATTGATTCCGGGTTGGATTGGCACCGCCCGGCTGTTGCCGCGTGCTGAATGTATTGGCGGAAGCGCCTGGGAGTCGAACCCAGTGGGCGCGTTTCTCTAAACTGTTGATGGCGCGTGACTTCTGGTCCTAACGGGTTCGGCCTTCAGCACTTAGCGCTCTACTGCAGTCTACAGACGTCGTCGCGAGTCTCCTGGAATCGACCCCGGTCGTGGAGACATTGTGGAGACGGCCTGGTTTCCAGTGCGCAGGAGGGGTGCAATTATCCGTTGTCGTTCTTGGCTAGATCTAGGGTCCTGTCTACCTTTCGGCATTGGACCGCTTCTATTCCGGGGTCGGCTGTTCATCCCGTCTCTCGTCCGGTGCAGGTCGTCTCGCCTTCCGGGTCTATTTCGGGGTACTGGCCTGCACTGGCCCTGGCAGTCACAGCCCCTAGTGCACTCTCGGCCCGTCGTTTTCAAGGCAACGGTGAATCGAGAACTGTATGCGGAACTTGGGACGCGGGGGGCGGGTCTGCCAAGAAACGCCTGAACCTAAAAGTTCCAAAATTGGAATGAAACGGCACATTAGCGGCGACGCTACGGCACCTCGGGTCACATTGGCTGTGGGGCACGCACAATCAACCAGCTCCAGAAGGCTACTCTCTGGCACGCTGGGCACTAGCGATCCGCCCCAGGCAACCAGGACTCTCTCTACGTCCGCCACTGACCCCCACATCCGAGGACATGGGACCGACCTGGTTCGCGCGGTTTGTGCTTTCTCGAGCAATTTGCGAAGCGGTAGACGCAGAGCCGAGATCGGTAAGTTACGGCGGGACCGAAAAGCGGCGAAAAAAAATTCACCAATTGAGCCTCATCGACCTCACCAGTCCAGGCGTCGGCGAAAACGTGCCGGCTGTCTCGCCGTGACGGCAAGCCCAACGCAGACTGATTCGCGGCTTCTCTTGGTCGGTGTGAGGGTCGGTCTCCTCTGCCGTGCCCCAGTGGAGGTCGAATGAGTCAATAGCCGCCGACTTGCCGTGTGGGCAGGAGCGACCATGTTTGAGCAACGCCCAATGGATTTCCGCTCTCAGCGCCTTCAGGAACTCATCTCTGGGTCCGTATCCATACTCTCTCCGCCGGTCGCCGGTGATGCTCCGTCTGAGGCCGTCCTTTGCAGCGCGCCACATGACACCCATCTCAGATACCTCCAGAAAAACCGAGTCTTCAGATGACCGAATGCTGGATACACGAAGAGAGCACGAGAACTGCGTTTCAGCCGCGCCTCATCGGCACCACCACTTACTGCAAGTCACTTTCTGCGTATGCACCGACAAGTAGGAACCGTTCATGACCGCACCCGCCGAACGCAACGACGAGGGGGAGTAAGGGATTCCGTAGGGCCGAGGACCCGCGGCCTCCCACCTGGCGATCGCCTCCGGCGCCAACCAGAAGGTGACGTCGCCCCGCTGAACCAGCGCTCGATCGTACGCCGGCCAGTTTCCAACACGGTACTGGGTCTTGTACTTCGGATGCACTCTCGACTTCACCTCGAGATCATGCGCCGTCGGCTGTCACGATGGCCAGGGCCACGACGAATACTGGTTTCCGCGCACCAACGCCGGATGGCGGGCAGTCGCTCAACTTTATTTCAGTGGGAACAGCAGAACGACCTGACGACAGTACTAGCGGCGGCGATTAGCCTGGTGAAGGCGGCAGTACAAGGGGAAAGCCCTCTTGAGTGCTGGGCGCTCAAGGATAGCTTACGTTGAACTTGCTTAGAAAGACGCCAGCTGAGTCGTACCCGACAAAGAGATCGTCACCAACGAATAGACTGTGAGGGCGCTGATAGTTTCCAGTCGAGATAAGCACCTGATTCTCGAGCAGGGCCCAGTTGCTGTCGTAGATGGCCTGGTAGATAGGTCCACCCCCATCGGTGTCGCCCCGCGTGTAATGCACGATGAAGGTGTCGGTGTTCGGCTCGTGGGACAGGCCGGAGACGATTCCGAGCATGGTCATGTCGGTAAGAATTGTGGTTCGCTCTCTCACGACATTCCAGTCCTTATCAAAGATAATCTGGTAGAAGTAATCACCCTGGCCCGGAACGAGGGTTTCAGGAGCCACGAGGTGGAGCTGGTTGTTGTGGAAGATCGCAGCGGCACCATTGGCGTGCTGGTTTGTATCATTGCCGGGGCCGGTATTGCCGATGGGAATGGCTGCGCCCATGGAGTTCAGATCGGCATCAAATACATAGATGTCGTGTCCCTGACCGGGTTGAAATTTCCCTACGTGAACCCTGCTCCCGTCACCCACCAAAAACATATCGTTGGTGGGCGCGTTATCGGTTGTGACCTCTACAATATCCTGCAGTACGAAACCCGCATCAATTTTCATCAGATAGAGATTGCCGCCGCTCCCATTTCCAGAGGTGGAAAAGGTAATGTAGTGGAAGCCGCCCTGGAAGATGTGCTTGTGGTCGGCGATCGAGGTGATGTTGTTCGCAAAGGTATAGGTGAGCGAGGCATCGCTGTTGAGATCATCCGGGCTCACAATGTGTGTGGCGGTGCCCATCAGATTGACGGACAGATCATATTTGCCCATATAGACCCCGCCCGATGGTCCGATCACTTCGGTGGAAAGAACAAGATGGAAACCATCGTAGACCGGGATGGACCAGATGGAGCCCGTGCTGACCGTGATGCTTTGCACATGGGTCATAGTCGGGGGTCTGGACGATGTCTCGTCGCCTGGAACTGGAGAGGGCGCGGCCTCCTGAATCTGCGTGAGGACTTGGGTCCGCGCGTCGGCATCGTTGACCCCGTCGACCCGGTAACGTAGATACTCCTGCAACCACACCGCCTTGCCCTCCAGGTCGACATGGCTGAGCTCAACACGGCGCTGCAACTCGTCCCGGTAAAACGCATCCAACACCTCCAGGAAGTCCAGGGATAGGTTCCGCGGCGG